>Ga0209721_1000053_pt1 | contig 107792 bp, 97 predicted proteins | sample TshhotsprinmetaG_FD_184139 | JGI IMG/M metagenome (GOLD analysis project Ga0209721, IMG submission 184139) | Hot spring microbial communities from South Africa to study Microbial Dark Matter (Phase II) - Tshipise hot spring metaG (SPAdes)... | ecosystem: Environmental > Aquatic > Thermal...
AAAACAGGACGGTCTGCCTTTCAGAAAGGCTGTCATGGCTACTGCCCATAAGCTTATTAGAGTTATTTTTGCTATGCTTACTCATAAATCTCATTTTCATGTTAAGGAGAATTCTTTATAGTTGACTGCTTCTGATAAACAAGAAAGTTCTACACCTTCTTTGTTAAAACTACTGTCTAAAGCAATAGCTTTTTGAGCTAACTTTTTGAACACCGAGGTAGATATAAAGTCTTTAAGCTTGCCAAGACTGAAAAGATATCTGTGCCTGACTCTTCCTTTGTCATCCCGATAGCTTTCAACAACATAGATGTAGTCTGTTTTGTCAGCAGATTTTGTGATTTTTAGGAACATGGATATGTTATAGCATAAATAAAGAAAAAAGTCAAGTTAAAAATGCTAAAGTAGAAAATTAAGTTATACCACGAAATTTGATAGAAAAAATTTGACATTTAGTAAAATCAAGCACTTGCAGAGATTGTGAGGCAAATTTTGGCAGTAAACTGACAAAGTCGGGAGACCGCGGATTAAAATATAAACTTGTATGATCACTTTTTCAACTATGCTTTTTGCCCTTACGAGTGGGAACAAGCCATATTATTAACATAGATTACTGCTATGGTCTCCGTAATCGAATGATGGGTTTATTTTGAATCCAGATGTTTTACTCACGTAACCTACGCATATTTCTGGTTTTAATCCATTGTATTCTGAGTATAATCTTTATGCTATGAAGCTATCACGATTAACGAAAGACATGGTTCTAATGAGATTGGTAAAGAATAGAGAGAGCTATGAGGGAGAGAATAAAGGCAGGAAGGGGATCTCTGAGAACATAGCGTATGCCTTTTGTCACTTTGAGGCCACTGAGTGGCCGTGGCAGTCTCTTTCTGTCACTGCGAGGGGCTCGATGCCCCGAAGCAGTCTCTGACACCCCCCACATGTCACTGCGAGGCCACGAAGAAGCAACTACGAGATTGCTTCGCTTCGCTCGCAATGACAACAAAAGAAAATCCTCGCAATGACACATTCTTTGTCACTGCGAGGCCACGAAGTGGCCGTGGCAGTCTCTAATTCCCGTCAGTCACTTTGAGCCTCTCGATGAGGCAAAGCAGTCTCTAAGTAAGGCAAGCGGTTTGGAGATTGCTTCGTCGCTTGCGCTCCTCGCAATGACAGAAAGGAGAAAGACGAGATCCCTTCGCTGACGCTCGCAATGACAACAAAAGAAAATCCTCGCAATGACACATTCTTTGTCACTGCGAGGCCACGAAGTGGCCGTGGCAGTCTCTTTCAGTCACTGCGAGGGGCTCGATGCCCCAAAGGGGTCTCTGAGTAAAACCTGCGGTCAGGAGATTACTTCAGAGCTTTCGCTCCTTTCAATGATCGCTTGGATAAATTAGGAAAACCTAAGCTCTCTTATTTTTTTTGCTGGATTTTCTGATAAAACAATAGAGGTACCAACTAAGATTGCATCAATGCCATGCTCTGATATTTTTTCAACCTGTTCCCTATTTGAAATTCCGCTCTCACTTACTAGGACCTTTCCATTAGGAATAAGTTCCTTCAATCTAAAGGTTGTGTTAATGTTAATCTCTAAGGTTTTCAAATTTCGATTATTTATTCCAATAATATCAGCATTTACTAAAAAAGCCTTTTCTAAGTCTTCCTCATCGTGAACCTCAAATAAAACATCCATTCCAGCTGATTTTGCAAGGTTGTAAAGGTTTATACATTCCTCAGAGGTCAAAATAGAGGCAATTAATAGTATAGCATCTGCACCTAAAAGGTACGATTCATAGATTTGATAGTCCTCCACAATAAAATCCTTCCTTAAAATAGGTATGTCTTCATGCCTTCTTTTGATTTTCTCTAAAAACTCAGGATGACCTTGAAAAAAATCCCTCTCTGTAATCACAGAGATAGCGTCTGCACCTGCGGCTACATATATGTCAGACATTCTCTCTACATCGTACTCCATAAGTAACCCTTTAGAGGGAGAAGCCTTTTTTATCTCTGCGATTACTTTTATGTCTTCGTTGGGCAATCTCTTTATTTTTCGATAAAACAGACGATCCCTCTCTCTATCGAGAGACATAGCCTTTTCTTTAATCTGATTAAGAGGCATGGTCTTCTTTTGTTCAGCCACTCTCCTTTTTACTGATTCTACAATTCTCTCTAAAATACTCATTATCGCCTTCCTTTTATTTGATATACAAAAACAAGAATCTCTGCCACAGCTTTATAAAGCTCAATAGGTATTTCCTCGTAAATATCAAGCTTTGAAAGAACCTCTACAAGTGCATCATCCTCTTTTAAAGGAACGCCGTGTTCACGGGCTACTTGGATTATCTTTTCAGCAATCCAACCCCGACCCTTTGCAACAACCTTTGGAGCTGCATCCTTTTTTTGTTCATATCTTAATGCTACTGCTTTTTTACTTTCTTCTGTCATACAGAAAGATTAATAATTCCCTCTTTTATGTTCCACTGTCTGAGAAGCTCCTCAGATTTTGAAACATAGTTTATACCGCTTAAAAAAAGCCCTGCCTTTTGAAATCTATCCTTTAATTCTTCTTCATTCTCACTTATTAAATCAAGAATATTAGATTGTCCTGAAAAGCTTACGAACAAATTTTTGTTAATCATCGTGACAACAAAAGAAAGTGGTTCATCCTTAAAATTCAGATTTATAAATACAGTGTGGTATTCCTTATCACTTCTTTTAAAAGTTTTGTATGCTAAATTGCCTCCCTCTAATTCTTTCCAATGAAAGGGTAAGAAGGTAAAAAAAGAATCATAGGTCTTTGAAAGTATCTGATATCCCTCTATCTGTCTTAAAATCTGATGAACCTTTTCGCTTATTCCTTCTAATCCCTTTTCATTTGCCTGTCTTGCTATGTTATGCAAAATTACCTTTAAATCTTCCCGTAAATTTTCAATTTTTACAAAAGTTTCAATTGTCTGCTTTATTTTTGCTTCAAAGGATATACCTGTATTTAATAGGGTTTGTTTCAACTTTTCAGGATTTAAATCTTCATGATTATCAATAATCAAATTTTTAAGCTGAACAATATTATCCTTTGAAAAATTTTTTACCTCCAAAAGATTTATCAGCTCCTGAATATTTTTTGATGTGGAGGGATTAGAAGAGAAAATATCTATGAGCTTTTTCATTAGGGCTGTTTTTTCGGCCTCAGATAGACTTTCTAAGGGAAGGCTAAGCAGGTTCTTTATTAACTCTGCTTGAGGTGCCTTTAACTCCCTTTCTCCAGGTGCTTTTTGAGTGAAGATAGATTCTATTAGTTTTAGAATCTTTTCTGAAACATTCCTTTCAATTTCCATAAGAGGCCTATTAAGCTTTTCAACCTCAGAAGATGATAGAATTCTTAAAGGAATGGTTCCATCTTCAAGGGGTTTTTCAACTTTTACCAATATGGTATCTCCTCTTGCCAAAGGCATTTCTCTTTGGGGCTGGGCATTTATGATTCGATTATTTATTTTCACCTGAACATTTCCTGTTGGGAAAATGTCCATTATCTCAGCTGTAAGAATTTCACCTACTACAAGCTTTATGGGTTCAGTTTGCTTGCCCTTAAATATGTGAATAATGCCTGAGGAATCAATAGAATGAATCATCTTATTATATCAACTCCCATATAGGGCCTTAGGACTTCTGGAACAATAACTGAACCATCCTTTTGTTGGTAATTTTCAAGAATTGCAACCACTGTTCTTCCAATAGCTAATCCTGAACCATTAAGGGTATGCACATATTCGGTACCCTTTTTTCCTCTCCTACGAAATCTTATATTTGCTCTTCTAGCCTGAAAATCTTCAAAATTTGAACAGGAAGAAATCTCTCTATATTTTTCCTGACCGGGCAACCAGACTTCTATGTCATAGGTTTTTGCAGACGAAAAACCTAAATCTCCTGTGCAAAGAGATACCACTCTATAAGGAAGCTTAAGCATCTGTAAAATCTCCTCTGCATCTCTGGTCAGGCTTTCAAGTTCCTCATAGGAATCTTCGGGTTTAACAAATTTTACAAGCTCAACCTTGTTAAACTGATGCTGCCTAATTAGGCCTCTTACATCCTTTCCATGAGAACCTGCTTCCCTTCTAAAGCATGGAGTATAGGAAGCATAATAAATAGGAAGTTCATCTTCGGAAAGAATCTCCTCTCTATGAAGGTTTGTTACCGGAACCTCAGCTGTGGGAATTAGATAAAAATCCGAATCGGTTATCCTAAAAAGGTCCTCCTCAAATTTTGGTAGTTGTCCTGTTCCTGTCATAGAGACTCTATTAACTAAAATCGGCGGAAGCACTTCTTTGTAACCCTTTGATGTATGCCAATCGAGCATAAAATTGATAAGAGCTCTTTCAAGTTTGGCTCCTAAACCTTTCATTACAGCAAAACGACTTCCTGCAATTTTTCCTGCCCTTTCAAAATCAATTATTCCAAGTATCTCACCTATATCCCAGTGATTAAGAGGCATAAAGTCAAATTGAGGAGGATCTCCCCATCTTCTAACCTCAACATTATCGGTTTCGTCTTTCCCATAGGGTACGCTTTGATGAGGAATATTCGGAATAAAAAGAAGAAAGTCCGCAACTCTCTCTTCCACCTCCCTTAGTTTGTCCTCAAGGGATGAAAGTTGCTGACCAAGTTCACGCATCTCGGCGATTAATTCATCAATATTACTAATTTGGGCCTTTGTTTTTTTTAGATGGGCAATCTCTTCAGAAACTTTATTTCTAATGGCTCTTTTATTTTCGATCTCTCGGAGAAGAGAGAGCCGCTGTTCTTCAATAGAGAGAAATTCGCCAAAGGATATTTGGTATCCTCTTTTCTCCAAGGCTTCCTTTACCTTTTCAGGATTTGCTCTTATAAACTTTATATCCAGCATCTCTTCTCCTATATATCAAGATTTCTTACTTCAAGAGCATGTTTAACGATAAATTCCTTACGGGGCTCCACATCATCTCCCATAAGAATGGTAAAGATCTCATTGGCAGCCTGAGCATCCTCCACAGATACCTGAAGGAGGGTTCTTCTTTCCGGATCCATTGTTGTTTCCCATAGCTGATCTGGATTCATCTCTCCAAGACCCTTGTATCTCTGTATGGATAACCCCTTTTTAACTACCTCCATAATTTTTGTGTATATATCCCATATTGACTTGCTCTTAAAGATTTCATTCTTTATTTTTATCGCATACTCATGATCTCCTGGTTTTTCATAAGAAAACTCCTCTGATTTAGATATCCCTCTAAAAATCTCATTAATTCTCTCGAAAATACCCTTTAACAATTGATAATCTCTGTGAAAGGCTGAACTTAATGGAGAAAGCGAGACTGATGAAATCAACAATTTTTCCATATAAGATGGGGATAAGCCTCTTTTTTCTATGGATTCCATTATTCTTCCATAATCAAAAATCTGCTTGATTAACTCTTTTTTTACTTCTTCACTAACCTCAATGAAAACTTCCTCTTCAGTCATATCCAAAAGAAATTTGTAAAACTCTTCCTCTGTCTGTATATATCTTTCCCATTTTCCTCTCTTTATTCTGTAAAGAGGTGGTTGGGCAATGTATAGATATCCTCTCTCAATCAAAGGAAGCATCTGACGATAGAAAAAAGTAAGAAGAAGGGTTCTTATGTGAGCTCCATCTACATCTGCATCGGTCATTAAGATCACTTTATGATATCTTATCTGTTCAGGTTCAAAAGTTTCTTTACCAATCCCTCCACCAATGGCTGTAATTAGAGTCTTAATCTCCTCTGAGGTAAGCATCTTATCTATTCTTGCCTTCTCCACATTTAAAATTTTTCCCCTAAGCGGTAAAACAGCTTGATAACGCCTGTCTCTTGCCTGCTTTGCAGAACCACCGGCACTGTCTCCCTCCACAATAAAAAGCTCTGCTTGAGAGGGATCCTTTTCTGTGCAGTCTGCAAGCTTTCCAGGCAGGGTGGTGTCTTCAAGAATTCCTTTCCTTCTTGTAAGCTCTTTTGCTTTTTTTGCTGCTTCACGAGCACGGGCTGCTTCCTTTGATTTTTCAACTATTCTTTTTGCATAGTTAGGATTTTCCTCAAGCCATCTACTTAGTCCTTCATTAAGAATGGTTTCAACAATGCCTTTAACCTCACTATTTCCAAGCTTCATCTTTGTCTGACCTTCAAACTGAGGTTCAGGAATCTTAACACTTATAACAGCTACTATACCTTCTCTTACATCTTCACCTGAAAGGGACTCTTTGCCTTCTTTTATAAGTCCCTTTTGGATCGCATAGCTATTTATTGTTCTTGTAAGAGAAGATTTAAACCCAACAAGATGGGTTCCTCCCTCTCGAGTGTTAATATTATTTACAAAAGTGAGAACTTCCTCAGAATAACTTTCGTTATACTGAATTGCTATTTCTACAATGACTCCATCTTTTTGTCCTGTTACATATATGGGTTTTGGATTTATTACCCTTTTTCCCCTATTTAAATCTTCCACAAAAGAAATTATGCCACCCTCTGCTATAAACTCCTCTCTGAATCCATCTCTTTCATCAGTAAGCACTATTGTTAGGCCTTTATTTAAATAGGAAAGTTCCTTAAATCTATGTAGAAGAATATCACGAGAAAATTCTGTTGTTTCAAAAATCTCCGGGTCAGGCTTAAAAGTTATTTTTGTGCCAGTTTTGTCTGTCTGTCCTATTTCTTCAACAGGGCTGATAGGAACTCCGCGCGAGTATCTCTGTCTTACTATCTTTCCATTTCTTCGAACCTCCACTTCAAGGAATTCAGAAAGGGCATTGACCACGCTTACTCCTACTCCGTGTAATCCTCCAGATACTTTGTAAGCCTTTGACTCAAACTTTCCACCGGCATGAAGCTCTGTTAGGACTATTTCAAGGGCAGTTCTGCCCTCAGGATCTTCAGGGTGTATTCCTATTGGAATCCCTCTTCCATTATCAATTACTGTGCAGCTTCCGTCTGTGTTAAGCCTAACTTCTATATGCGTACAAAAACCTGCCAATGCCTCATCAACGCTGTTATCAAGAACCTCGTAAACAAGATGATGCAATCCCTCCACTGAGGTGGAACCAATATACATGGCAGGACGCTTTCTAACGCCCTCAAGACCCTTTAAAATTTTTATATCCTCAGCTTTATATGACTGTTCTTTATTCACCATCCCTCCTTTTTATTTTTTCGGAGCTATATCTAAAAAGACTTTGATTTATTAACTCCCTTCCTACAGCCTAAGTGGCATAACAACACTTTCATAAACAAAGGACTTGGGATTAGTATCATCGGTGATATAGACCGCTTTTTCAGGCTCGCTCATTGTGATCTTAGCCTTATCTGATGAAACTCTCTCAAGAGCATCGATTAAGTATTTTGCATTAAACCCAACCACAAAGGCTTCGCTTTGATAATCTACGGCCAATTCATCCACAGCTTCTCCTAATTCAGGATCAGAAGAAGTTAAAACAACAAGATCATCTTTCCACTCTGTCCTCACTGCATTTTGCCTTTCTCTGCTTAAAACAGAAACCCTCTTTAAAGAGGCTATTAAAAAATTTTTATCAACTATTGCAACTTTATCGTTATTCTTCGGTATAACAACCTCGTAATCAGGATAATTACCTTCAATCATTCGAGTAAGAAAGGTTATCCCATCCATTTCGAACATTACATGGGTTTTGCCAATAGAAATAGAGACTTTATCAATATCTGTTAAAAATTTTCTTAGCTCATTTAGCGATTTTTTCGAAAGAATAACTTTTCTATCCTCTCTTAAGTCAAGGCCTTCAATAACTGATCTAAAAAGAGCAAGTCTATGCCCATCTGTTCCAACAACAGTAAATTCATTAGGTGCTTTTAGATGAAAAAGAAGACCATTTAAAAAATATCTTGCATCAGCATCTCCAGAGGCATATATGGTCTTATCCAGTGCGGTAAGAATTAAATCCCGTGAAAAATTAATCTTGCTTGTATCACCAATCTGAGGCCACACTGGAAACTCTGAGGCATCCAAAACCGCAAGTCTGAAGTTAGATCTTCCACTTTGAATTCTAAGCCATTTTTCCTGTAAAGTAAGTTCTATTTCATCTTCAAGCTCCTTAATTATCTCGTAAAATTTTCTTGCAGGAATGCAAGCCTGCCCAGCCTGTAATACTTCTACATTTATAGGCTGTTTTACTGCAGTCTCAAGATCAGTTGCTAAAATATATCCGCCCTCATCTGCGATATTCATTAAAAAATGATTCAATACGGGCATAATGTTTTTTTTCTCAACAATATTTTGAATTTTTGAAATTTTTTCCTGTATCTCCGCTTTTTTAATCATTAAATGCATGCACTCCTCCTTAAAAATTATTTATTTTCCTGTATCTTTTTTATTAACCCATCTATTAATTTAGCGAGATTATCATCCTTTTCCTGATCCTTTTCAATTTGCCTGCAAGCATATATAACTGTGGCATGGTCCTTTCCTCCAAAGGCACTTCCTATTTCTGTTAGAGAGAGTCCAGTTAATTTTTTTGTTATATACATGGCTATTTTTCTTGCATTTGAAATTTCCTTTGTCCTTTTCTTGGATTTAATATCTTGAAGCCTTATTCCCATTGCCTCACAAACAGCCTTTTGAATTAATTCAATTGTGATAGGTTTATTTTCATCGGGCAGTAAGTCTTTTAATACATGCTTGGCCACATCAATATTAATTGGTGCTTTTGTAAGCGTAGTATAAGCACAAAGCTTAATTAAAGAGCCCTCTAATTCCCTTACATTTGACTTTATTCGCGAAGCTATGAAATAGGCCACATCCTCAGGTAATTTAATTCCCTCATTCTCTGCCTTTTTGTAAAGAATCGCAAGTCTTGTTTCTATCTCCGGAGGCTGAATATCCGCAATAAGCCCCATCCCAAATCTTGATCGCAATCTATCGGTTATATCTGATATCTCCATAGGAGGTCTATCGCTTGATATTACAATCTGCTTCTGTTTACTGTATAGCTCGTTAAAGGTGTGGAAAAATTCCTCCTGTGTCGAGTCTTTGCCTGCAATAAATTGGATATCATCAACAATAAAAACATCAATTGTTCTGTATTTTTGCCTGAACTCAGGCATCTTCTCATGCCTTATAGCTGATACAAACTCTCCTGTAAACTGCTCTGAAGAAATATAACACACATTTAAATTCGGAATTCTGTCCAATATAAAATTTCCAATGGCACTAATTAAATGGGTCTTTCCTAAACCTACTCCACCGTATATGAAAAGAGGATTATACGCAAAGCCAGGATTCTCAGCCACTCTCAAAGCAGCAGCATGGGCAAATTGATTGGATGGACCAACAACAAAGCTGTCAAAAGTATATTTTGAATTTAAATTACCCTTTCTATGAACCGGCTTTTTTTCCTCGGCATCTAAAGCTTGTTGTTCTTTGCCGCTTATAATATAGCTAACTTCATAATTATTTCCCGTTAATTCATTTAATATTTCCTTTATAATAGTTGGGAAATTATCCTCAATCCAGTCTTTAAAGAATCTATTTGGAACTTCTATAACTACCTGTGTGCCCTGTATCCTAATAAATTTGATAGGAGAAAACCATAACTCAAAAGTAGCTCCCCCAACTTTTTGAGCTATAATTTCTAATGTTTTATGCCAAATTTTGTCTAATCTTTCCATTTTTCAACAACTTTTTAACATTTGTTAAAAACTTCACTGTCAAAAGGGTGTGAAATAAAAAAATCTTCAAATTTCAATAAGATACGCATAATCATAATTTTTTTAACCATCTCATTATATCCTATAATTCACAAATGGAGCAATTAATTGTGAAAAATTTGTCAATTATAAAAAATTTTACACATATTAAAATTTTGCTCTATAAAAATTGTTAATTTTGTAAAAAATATACACATATTTTTCACATTAACAACTTCTTTAATAACAAGAAAAAATTTTAAAAACTAACAAAACAGCTATCAACAAACACTACTTCTAAAAAAAACTAAAAAAAAGAATTAAACTTCTTTAGATAAGCCTCAATAAAAACATCAATATCTCCATCTAAAACCTGATCAACATTATAAACTTCTAAATCTGTCCTATGGTCCTTTATAAGCCTATAAGGATGCAAAACATAAGACCTTATTTGATTACCCCAAGCAATATTTTTTTTATCTCCTGTTAAAGATCTCATTTTTTCTTCTTTTTCTTTCTCATATAAATCATATAGCTTTGACCTTAAAATACGCATAGCAAGTTCTTTATTTCTATGCTGCGATCTTTCTGTTTGGCAACTAACTATTATTCCAGTAGGAATATGAACAATCCTTACTGCCGAAGAAACCTTATTTACATGTTGCCCTCCAGCTCCAGAGGCTCTAAAAGTATCAATCCTTAAATCATCTTCTTTTATCTCAATTTGAACATTATCCTCTACCTCAGGGCATACATGAACAGCAGCAAATGAAGTATGCCTTCTTTTATTAGCATCAAAAGGTGAAATTCTCACTAGTCTATGAACTCCACTTTCTCCTTTTAAGTATCCATACGCATAGAGTCCCTCTACTGTAAAAGTAACATCTTTTATTCCTGCTTCTTCTCCTGACTGAAGGTCAATTATTTGAACCTTAAATCCCTTTTTTTCAGCCCACCTTAAATACATTCTCATTAACATAGAAGCCCAATCTTGGCTCTCCGTTCCTCCTGCGCCTGGATGAATTGAAACTATAGCATTATTTTTATCATGTTCAGCACTAAGAAGAACCCTAAGTTCAATATTTGAAATCTGAGACTTAATATTTTCTATATCTTTTTCTAAATCTTTTAATAGAAGATAACCTTCTTCTTCTGATTCAGCTATCTCGAGAGCTTCTTCCAAATACGAAAAGCGGGTCGTTACTTCTTCAATAGGATTAATCAGGTCTAAAAGTCTATTCTTTTCCTTTTGAATCTCCTTTATTCTCTCTAAGTCTTGCCATGTTTCTTCTTTCTGAAGTTCTCTGTCTAAAAATTCTAATCTACTCTTAATATTATCGATTTCAAAGACAACCTCTGAGAGAAAATATTCTTTCTTTTAAATCCTTTAATGAAATTTTTAAATCCTCAGATGTAACCATTTTTTACCTCCAATGCTTATATTACCAAATAAAAAAATAAGCGAAACAACAATACAGGTATATGCAAAAATATCTCCGTATTTTGTATAAAAACTTAATTTATCATTTAGTTGAATACGCTCTATTAAATATGTTCTATCAAAAAGTTTGGTTTTACTCATAATTCTTCCTCTACTGTCAATAAAACCCGAAATACCGGAATTCGCAGCTCTCACTAAGGGTTTTCTATTTTCTATAGCGCGAAATACTGATATAGAAAAATGCTGATAAGGACCAGAAGTATTTCCAAACCAACCATCATTTGTAATATTTACAATAAAATTGCCACCCTTTTGATAAAACTTTCTTACCTGTCCAGGAAATATGCTTTCGTAACATATTAAAGTAGCAAATTTTCCAAAGGGAGTAATTGCTACATTATAACCTTCTCCTGGCTGATAGTCTCCTATACCTACAGTAACCTTATTAATAAAGAAAAGAACTTTTCTTAATGGTACATATTCTCCAAAGGGAACTAAATGTATTTTATCATAAAAATAGGCCTTAACTCCATTTGGATCAAGTAAAACAGCGCTATTTGTAAATTTATTTTCCTCTTTTTCAAGTATACTACCAAATAATAGATAGATATTTTCCTCCTTAACAAAATTTACCAGTTCAGACGTAAAATGTCTGTTTTTTTCAAAAATAAATGGAATAGCAGTTTCAGGCCATACAATTAGAGTAGGATTATAGGATTTTGCTTTTCTTGTAAGGTCCTTGTAGATATTAATAATTTGCTCTATTTTCTGAAAATCCCATTTTTCATTTTGAGGGATGCTTCCTTGAATTACCGCAACCTGTAAATTATCACCCACTTCTAACTCAGTCAATCTTTTAGCTCCATAAAAAAGACAAAATATAAATATTAATATTATTAAAACTGAGCTTATAACGATTGTTGAATAGGGTAAAAGAGGTTGAACAGACTTTCTTTTTTTAAATATCCACAAATCAAATATAAAGCAGTTAAATAAAACTACAAGAAAAGAAACACCATACACACCTGTAATATCAGCAATTTGGGATATTAGTAAGAATTTATATTGGCTGTAACCGATTAAAGCCCATGGAAAACCTGTAAAAAGATATGTTCTTATAACTTCTATGGTTACCCATAAAAAGGGAGCATAAAAGGAAGATGGAAAATTATTTCTAAGAAGATTTTTATAAATTAAAGAGAATAAACCCAAATAAAGGGAAAGATAAAGTGCTAACATAATAACAACCGTATAACTGAATAATAAAGGAACAGAACCAAAATAATAAAGAGAGTGATAGATCCAGTAAACATTTCCCAAAAAATAAAAAAATCCAAAAATTAAACCACCCATAATAGCAGTTTTATAATCTTTTGAATTATAGAGAAATGAAAAAAATGGCAAAAAAGCTATCCAAGAAAGAAAAAATAAATCAAAGGGAGGAAAGCTTAAAATTAGAAAAAAGGCAGATAGAAAACATAAAAAATATTTCTTTATAATATTGTGAGAGTATTTCTTTAAATCGTATATAAATTCTGGTAAAAGCATCAGATATTTATGTTATCATAATTTCTAATGTTATGGTTACTCTTTGTATAATTCCTGCAAGATATGGTTCTACAAGATTCCCAGGAAAACCTCTTGTTATCCTTCATGATAAGCCTCTAATACAACATGTATATGAAAAGGCAAAGGCCTCTTATTTGTTAGAGGAGGTTTTTGTTGCTACTGATGATTATCGAATAAAGGAGGTGGTGCAGAATTTTGGTGGTAAGGTAATTATGACCTCACCGAAACATCCTTCAGGTACAGATAGAATCGCAGAAGCAGTTGATATATTAAAAAGAGAAGGTTATAATCTTTTTGAAGATTCCATTGTAATAAATCTTCAGGGAGATGAACCTCTAATTAAAGTGGAAATGATTGATCAGCTTGTAGGATTAATGAAAGATGGTGGAGATTTTATTGGAACACTTGCAAAAGAAATTGAAGATGAAAGTCTCTTTAAAAACCCGAATATTGTAAAGGTTGTATTTGATAAAGACAGAAATGCTCTTTATTTTTCTCGTTCTCCTATTCCTTTTGATAGGGATAAATTTATAAAAGGTTCATCTAATAAAAAATTTATGTATAAACATATAGGTATTTATGCTTATCCAGTAAAAATTTTAAAAAAATTCGTAAGCCTTCCTCAGTCTGAGCTTGAACTGATAGAGTCTTTAGAGCAGCTGAGAGCTCTTGAAAATGGAATAAAAATTAAGGTTAGTATTAGTAAATATGATTCCTTTGGAATAGATACACCCGAAGATCTGGAGGTAGTTAAAAAATGCCTAAATACATATTTATAACTGGTGGAGTTGTTTCTGCCCTTGGTAAGGGAATTGCAGCAGCAGCAATAGGTGCACTTCTTGAAGCAAAGGGCTTTAGAGTAACTATTCAAAAGCTTGATCCTTATATAAATGTTGATCCTGGTACCTTAAGTCCATTTGAGCATGGTGAAGTATATGTGACAGACGACGGTTGCGAAACAGATTTAGATCTTGGTCATTATGAGAGGTTTACCCATCTTACTACTTCTCATGTTAACAATTATACCTCTGGAAAAATTTACTATAACGTTATCTCAAAGGAAAGAAAAGGGGACTACTTGGGACATACTGTTCAGGTTGTTCCTCATGTTACCGATGAAATAAAGGAGTCAATTAAATCAGCTGCTGGTGATAATAAATACGATATTGTTATTGTTGAAGTTGGTGGAACAGTTGGAGATATCGAAGGACTTCCTTTTCTTGAAGGAATCAGACAGTTTAGATATGATGTAGGTAGAGAAAATGTATTATATATTCATCTAACATTAGTTCCCTATATAAAGAGTGCCGGAGAGCTTAAAACAAAACCAACCCAACACAGTGTAAATAGCTTAAGAGCTATAGGAATTCAGCCTGATATTTTACTGTGTAGGGCTGATAGACCAATCCCTTCGCAATTAAAGAAAAAAATAGCCCTTCACTGTAATCTTGATTTTGACTCAGTTATATCAGCTCATGATGTGGATACAGTGTATGAGGTTCCTCTTAATTTTAAAAACGAAGGTCTTGATTTACTAATAGAAAAAAAGCTATCACTTCCTCACAGAGAGGAAGACTTATCTTCGTGGATAGATGTAGTTGATAGGATAAAAAATCCAAAAAATGAAGTTAATATTGCTGTAGTAGGAAAATACGTTGGACTTAAGGATTCCTATAAGAGTCTTACTGAGGCTTTAATACATGGGGGGATTGCAAATAGCACAAAGATAAACATCCTATGGATAGACTCAGAAGATATTGAAAAATACGGAGCTAAGATTCATCTTGCCGATGCCCATGGAATTCTTATTCCAGGAGGCTTTGGAAGTAGGGGTATTGAAGGAAAGATTGAAGCAATCAGATATGCAAGAGAGAATAAGATTCCCTTTTTTGGAATATGTCTTGGTATGCAATGTGCTGTAATTGAGATAAGTAGAAATCTTGCAAAGCTAAAAGCCCATTCAACAGAATTTGACCCTGATACCCCTCATCCTGTTATCTATCTTATGGAAAAATGGTATAATCCAAGAACCGGTCAATATGAGATTCGCACATCCGAATCTCAGAAAGGCGGTACAATGAGACTTGGTGCATATCCATGTATAATAAAAGAAGAAACAAAGGCATTCGAAGCATATAAGTTTAGAGAGATTTCAGAAAGGCATAGACATAGATATGAGTTTAATAACAAATATATTCCTGTTCTTGAGGAAAAAGGTGTAGTGTTTAGTGGTACTTCTCCTGATGGTCAGCTTGTAGAGATAGTTGAACTTAGAGATCATCCCTGGTTTTTAGGATGTCAGTTTCATCCTGAATTTAAATCAAAGCCCTTTAAACCACATCCTCTTTTTAGAGATTTTATAAAAGCATCCCTTAAAGGAAAGCGTCTTCTCTTTAGTTCTTTTGACTAAAGAAGTTTTAGATAATAGAGTAGATGAAGGTTAATAAAAAAGGCGGGGAATTAGCCCCGCCTTTTTTGCTTTTAATCTACAATTTGTTTTTGTCCGTATTTATCGAATACAGCCTTTTCTTTTACTGTAATTGCTATTTTGTATAGCACTGTAATTACCAATGCTCCTACAGACCACACGCCAGCAGCTACCAGAAATTCATTAAGAGCAATCCATGCCTCAGTGACTCTGTCAAAGGGATTTGGAATAAATCCGCTTACAACAAAGGCAAATCCCTTATCCATCCATATGGAGAAAAATATACACACAGCACCTATTAGTTTTGTCACATTCCATTTTCTAAGAGGTGGAAAAATGAAAATTAGCAATCCTGTGAAGGCAAGCAGAGTTGATATAGCCATCCATGAGACCATTCCAGAGTGTCCTTCAAGTCCAACATATAGATACTTAAGGGAATTCATATGATCTGGTATCTGGCTATAAAAAGCAGTGAAAAATTCAAGACCGATGAAGAAAAGATGGATTATCAATGCATAGGTAGCAATCTCGGCAAGTTTATTGATGGCTTGCTGGCCAGGATCAAACTTAGAGATTTTTTTAATTATCATACTTAAGATAATAAGAAGGCTTGGTCCTGCTGCAAAGGCTGTTGCAAGAAAGTGAGCTGCCTGTAGTGCTGTCATCCAGTGAGGCCTACCAGGCAAACCAGCATAGAGAAAGGCTGTAACTGTATGGATTGAGGGTGCCCAAAGTATAGCCCAATAGATGAAAGGTTTAATCCATTTGGGTGGAGGAGCACTCTTTTTCTCTGCATGAAGAATTGTCCATCCACACAGTAAATTAAGAGAAAGATAGGTTATTAGAACAACCATGTCCCAAAAGATTATCGAGTGGGGCGTAGGATGAAGTATAACATTCCAAACACGAGAGGGTTGACCCATGATTACAAAAACAGAAAGCATGGCAATAAGAACGCAGCCAACAGCAAGAAACTCTCCAATTACAGCAATTCTTCCGAAAGTCTTGTAATTATGAAAGTAGTAAGGAAGAACTACAAGCACTGCAGAAGCAGCAACACCAACAAAAAATGTTAACTGACCCACATGAAATCCCCAGGATACATCTCGACTTAATCCAGTGGTTACTGCAGCTCCTACATGATGTTCTCTCATCCAGCAAATGAATCCAATAAGGATCATTGTTATTAAAAAGGATACCCAGATCCAGTATCTTGGTCTACCTTTTAACGCTAAATCAAGCATTTTTTACCTCCCCTTAAATTATGTAGAAAACCATAGGTTGAGTACCCAATTCCACTTTTCTACGAATAACAATATTTTCCGACAGCACCTTTCTTATCTCTGAATTCATATCAAAGAGATCTCCAAAGATTATTTTACCCTCTGAAGCCTCAACGCAGTATGGAAGAAGACCCTTATCAATTCTTTGATTGCAGAAGGTGCACTTTTCAACAACTCCAAGGGTTCTTGTTGGATATTCAGGATTTAGTTCTTTTATGTAGTCTCGTGGTGGAAGGAAATTATAGTTTCTTGCTCCGTAAGGACATCCAGCCATGCAGAACTTACATCCTATGCAACGGTGCATATCCTGCATGGTAATTCCATCCTCTCTTTTAAAGGTTGCCTTTACTGGACATACCCTTGTGCAGGGTGCATTATCACAGTGATTGCAAAGAAGGAGAAATTTTCTCTCCTTTATATCCTTTGATATATAATGTTCAGCTGTGCCAGGAAAGGAATGTTCATAATCATCGGTCCATATCCATTTTACTTCGTGAAGAGGATTTGCAATTTCAGGCACATTGTGGTTTTTATGGCATGCCCTTATTACTTTTTCAAAATCTTCCTGGGTTTTAAATTTTCTTGTATCAATTGCCATTGCCCATCTTTTACCCTTAAGTGCATTTATGTCTTTGAGCACATTTTTCCCTGGCTTTTTTTCTAATGCATTGATAGAGATTGCTCCCCCTAATCCTATCAATGATGCAAATGCTGAAATCTTAAGAAAATCTCGTCTGCTAATCATTTTAACCCTCCCACTTTAGGCTCAATATGACAATCCCAGCAATAGGGCTTAACATTCACATAATTGTGGCATTCATCGCAGAATTTTTCTTTGTTGGAGTGACATTTCATGCAGGTATTTTGAAGGCTTACATTATACTGTTTTCCATCGGAAGCTATATAAACTCTTTTCCCTTCTCTTGTCGCATAGTCCTTCCAGCTGTAAAGAAGCTTAATGTGAGTCTCTCTCATATACTGCTTTGACTCTATACACTGCTTTTTTTCCATCTTTTGAATCTCAGGGGTATCAATCTTAGGTTCAGGTTTTACATAGTCTTTCCCGACACTCATTGTAAAGGGTAGAGTCACTATTACTACAAAAACTGCTAAACCAAGAATTATTTTCCAACCGTCGTACATTTTACTCCTCCTCCTTTCCTGGCAGTGGCTCCATCCTTAAATTCATTGTTCTTTCCTTTTCACCCTTCATAATCATTGCATTTGCCACAAGCTCTGTCACTCCAGAAACTCTAACTCCAGGTACCCAGTAATCCATAAGGGGTGGTAATGTAGCTCTGTCAATGGCACAAATATTTGCCAATGTATTTACTCCAAATTTTTCATGTACATATCTTACTGCGTTGGCTCTTGGGAATCCACCTCTCATTCTAAGCTCCATGATTTCTCCTGCATTTAGTCCAGAGCCACCACCACAGCAGAATGTTTGCTCTCTTATTGTTTCATCTGGCATTTCATAGAAGTGGTTACATACATTTTTTATAATATATCTTGGTTCTTCGAAAAGCCCCATTCCTCTTGAAGGATTGCAAGAGTCATGGAAGGTTACAATTAGATTATCATTGCGGGATTTATCGAATTTAAGTACGCCATGCCTAATGAGGTCTGCGGTGAATTCACTTATATGTACGATTTTATTTGATTTGGCATTTTCGAATTTTGTTCCTGTTATAGGAGATACTGGCTCTTCAAGAAAATCAACTGGTCCATACCAGGTGTTGTGATATTGATGCCAAACTCTCCACATGTGTCCGCATTCACCGCCTATTATCCACTTTACCTTCAGTCTCTTTGCTTCTTCATAAATTTTCGTGTGAAGCCTCTTTGCCATTTCCATAGAGGTAAAAAATCCGAAGTTTCCACCTTCAGAGGCAAAGGTGCTCCAAGTGTAGTCAAGGCCTATTTCGTGAAAGAGCATCATATATCCCATGGCATTATATATTCCTGGATCTGCAAAAAGATCTCCAGATGGAGTAACAAAGAGTATTTCTGCGCCTTTTTTGTTTATTGGAGGATCAATTTTAATTCCTGTAATATCTTCTATATCATTGCACATGAATTCAAGGGTGGATTTCATAGTATGAGGTTCAATTCCAAGATGGTTACCAGTTCTATAGCAGTTCGCAACAGGTCCTGATATCCAGTCTGTGTTTAAGCCTAAGAGATTTAGCAGCTCTCTTGCAATGATTGTGATTTCTGCTGTATCAATTCCATAAGGACAGAAAAGAGAGCAGCGTCTGCATTCTGTGCACTGATAGAAATAATACCATAGCTCTTTAAGGACATTAATATCAAGATCTCTTGCTCCACCGTTTCTTCCGAATAATTTTCCTCCGGTAGTAAAATACTTTCTGTACACAGATCTTAGAAGTTCAGCTCTGAGAACAGGCATATTTTTTGGATCTCCAGTACCAATAAAGAAATGGCACTTGTCTGCACAGGCTCCGCATCTAACGCAGATATCCATGAACACATGGAAGGTTCTAAATCTTTCAATCCTTTGCTTAATTCCCTCGATTACTATTTTTTTCCAGTCATCTGGAAGTCTCCAGTCCTCGTCAGTTACATGAAAATCTCTTGCATTTGGGAAATTAACATACTCGAGATTTTTACCCTTTGCTCCATAGCAGTAGAAGCCTGGCTTAAACTCTACTGGAAGTGTGTCCATCCACCAACGGGATGGCATTTTCTTTAAATTAACTTTTGAAATTAATTCTTCTGGTCTTGGAAGTCCCATGGTCTCACTCCTTTTCTACTGGTATTCCAGCTTTTTTCATTTTATCTCTAAATTCATCTTCATATTCTTCGTAGTGACGATGTTTAACAGGATAATCCCAGGGATTAACATGTCTTTCCATTCTGTTATTATTTGCCAAATTCCTGGTAGGACTTAAAAACACTCCACCCATGTGCATAAGCTTACTGAAAGGAAAGTATGCGAAGAGAACACTAACAAGAAACAGATGAATATAAAAGAGGCTACCAATTCCCTCAGGAACTGTTGGTTTAAGGTAGGCAAGTCCTAAGGTAAGCTCTTTTATAGCTGTAACGTCAACTTTTGCAAAATACCTCATTAAAACTCCGGTGGCTATTATTCCAATGATTAGGAAGAGAGGGAAATAATCAGATGGAAGAGAAATATATTTTACCTGAGGATTGAAAATTCGCCTTCCGAGAAGATAGAGTAAAGCCGCTCCGATTATTATATCGGTCATATAAATCATTGGAAGGCCTATCTGCCAGAAAGAATCAATTGAGTCAATTACTGATATACACCAAGGAGTTTGAAGCATAAAGAATCTGAGATGTCTGATTAGGATAATCAAAAAAGAGTAATGAAAGGCTAAAGCTCCTATCCATAACCATTTGTTTGAACCAACAAAAAGTTTTCCATTCATTATTTCTGCTTTTGTGTTTCTGAAAAGAGACCTAAAGAAGAAGATTTCAAAAAACATTCTGAGGGCTACTCCAAATCCAGTTGAAGGATTGTCTATTTTACTATACTTAATCCATGGAAGGGAGAACTGCTGTCCTGCTGTTGTAGGTATCCTGAATGGCACAGGAGATTTGCCCCACTTAATAACTCTACGAATAAACCCTATTACAAAGACAACTACAGCGGCATAGGGAATAACAATAGCAAATAAACTGTTCAAGCCTAAAATATCTGTTCCGATATAGGCAAAAAGGATTAAACCTAATACTATTATAAAAGCTAATCCTATACCCATCTCACCCTACCTCACTTTAAATTTTTTATTTGGTTTCTATTGTTTTGTCACTAATTTCCGAGACAATATTCCATTTTTTTAGAATCCACCATGTACGATCAGTCAGCTCTTTTGCCTTTAAGTCGTATATTCTCTCCCGGTATTTCATAAATATATCGAATGCTATGAGAGATAAAGTGTCTAATCTTGTAAGAAAGTCTAATAATTGACTGGATTCCATCTCTTTCTCTAGTGCATCCTGAAAGGCCTTTTTAATGAGAAATACAAATCCTACTGCTTGAGATGGAGTAAACTCCTGAACAGCTCTAATTCGTATTATTTCTTCTAAAGGAGAGATAAAACTTTCAACATTTTCTTCGTTAATTATTTTGTCAACAATTTGTTCAATGGACTCATAAACAGTATAACCTATAGGATTTGTAAATTGTCGGTCAGTTTCCTTTAAAAAAGTCTGACTTTCTTCGGGGTATGTGGCAATCGTTAATTCAAAGGATTTATCAATTATGCCCTTCCTTTTTTTTAAAAGGAGGTCCTTAACTGACATTTTCTACTCCTCTTAAAAGTTTTTTAATCCCCCCTTTCCATGAACAAAAAGGGGCAGTTTCCTGCCCCTTTATAGATGGTATTATACGCATCCTGTTGGTTTTGGAAGACCAGCATATCTACAGGCCTGCTTTGCTGGTCCATCTGGGAATAATCCATAAAGATATTTGGTGTTACCTTTATCTGGACCAAACATCTTTGCCATCTCTTTTACAAGAATTTTAATCATAGGTGCAATTTGATATTTCTGATAATAATCCCTCAAAAAGTTAATTACCTCCCAGTGCTGTTCTGTGAGGGTAAGACCATCCTGCTGAGCCATATACTCTGCAAGTTCAGGTGACCAATCATCGAGATTCTGAATGTAGCCGTCTTCATCCAACTCAATCTGCTTTCCCTTAAACTCAATAAATGCCATTTTACCTACCTCCTTTTAGTTTTTTGCAGTTATTTTAACTTCTTTAATAAAAGAACTTCAAGGGTAAATCCACTTTAATGGATGAGTTCTTTTAAAGTCAAATAAATTTAGTTTATAAAATTATAAAAATTTTTCAGCCTTAACGATTTTAAGTTTCATTATCTTGCCATGATTGTATACGGGCAGCAGGATTTCTTCTATCTCCTTAGGAATTTCCAGCCCAATTTTTAATCTATTTATTAAAATTGCTGTAAGTGCTCTTATTTCATCTTTTTCATGGTTCAAAAGTTTAATCATTTCATCTTTTTCAAAGTTTATGTATTCAGTAAGATTAATTTTTTTGGAAAGTTTAATCATGCTTCGCAGGACACTTTCAAGAAAACTTTCTTCTTCTCTTTGGGACCAGAGAATGGGGATTATATCTTCAAAGTGAGATGGTTCTGCATTAATTATCTCACCTATTAATTCTGCGGCTCTCCAACCAATACCTCCAGATTCATCTGTCATAGACCAAAGAAGTTTCCGTATAGTGTTTCTAAGTGGTTCTATTTTTTGAGCTAGGACATAAGCTTTAGCTATATAACCCATTGCTTCTATTGCCGTCCATGCTAAAGGTTTTTCTTTATCATAGGATAGTCCTATAAGCCATCCGAGCACATTCTGATTATGAAGAGAAGCATGTTGGAGTGTTTCGAAATCTTGTCTTTCTAATAAGGAGAGAAAGTCTTTTTTGGAGATTTTAATTTTCTCTCCGGTGTTAGGAGTATTTTTTTCTATTATCGGTCTAATAAAAAAGATCCTACCTGTGAAAGGCGAGTTTTTAACATATACATATTGATGAGTTCTTAAATCATAATCTCTTTCGATTAATTCAAAATTTACTCCCAAATCCACATTTTCAATTCCCTCTGGCGAGGCAAGCAACATGGCATCTACGAGGGCATCTCCTTGATTGTGACCTGTAGGCTCGCATACATAGATAGCACCGCATTCGCATTTTCCAAAGGTTATATCGCCAAAATCGGTTTTTGTCTCCTGTGGTGGAGATATAATTCTTCCACAAAACAAACAGGTGGGTAAATCTCTTTTAGCCATTTTTTTTCTCCTTGTATAGTTTTGCTCTTTTTAAAATACCTCTTACCCACTCTGAGCATCCAAGGGCATGAACATGAACATATGTTCCAAGGACGTTTTTATAACAAACTCCGTCTCTATTGCCTGCTATTCCCTCTCCTCTAAGCATTTGAAAGCTCAGGGGAAGGAGATTATCGTATTCAATAACCTTTGAATAGTGAAATTCGTGCCCTCTAAGTTCAACTCCTCTTTCATAAAAGGGATTTTCTTCGTCAACCTTAACGATTACATATCCATGAGCCTGAGGTTTCTTAAACATTTTAAGTCTAAATGGGAAAAGCCCAGTCATTGGCCATTCGCCTTCTTCAGTGACTATACTTTTACAAAGATACATCAGTCCACCGCATTCAGCATAAATTGGAAGTCCGCTTTCAGCTTTATTTTTTATGCTATTCATCAGCGAATTATTATTGCAGAGCTCTCGTAAATGGGTTTCTGGAAAGCCTCCACCAATGTAAAGAGCATCAATATCAGGAAGTGTTTTATCTTCAAGTGAATTTATATAAACTATATAAGCACCCTGTTTTTTAATTTCTTCAAGATTTTCTTCGTAATAAAATTGAAATACTCTGTCTCTTATTACTCCTATCTTTAATCCATTGAAGACAGTCCTATGGTTTTCTTTTTCCAAAATCTCTGGAAGATGACAGGCTTCATTTGCTAATTTGATTATCTTTTGAAGTTCTAAGTGAGATGAAATTTTTTCTATAAATTCAAAAGCTTCTTTTTGCATTTCATGTTCCTGATAGGGCAGAAGTCCCATATGCCTTTCGGGCATTTTTATATTTTTAAATCTTGGTATAGCACCCAGTATTTCTACTGCGCAATAGTTTTCTATAGATTCTTTAATAATTTTTTCATGTCTTTCATTTGCTATTTGATTTAGGACAACACCCTTTATTTCTACCTCTTTATCAAATTGAACAAATCCATTAATGATTGGAGCCACTGAGCGGGTAATTTTTGTACAGTCAATTACTAATATTACAGGGCATCTAAGAAGTTTAGCAAGTTCAGCAGAGCTTACTGAACCTTTTACATCAAGACCATCAAAGAGTCCTCTGTTGCCTTCTATAACTGACACATATCCTTTAGCCTTTTCTGTAAAAGATTTAATAATCTTATCCCTTGGAATCATAAAAGTATCAAGGTTATAACAGGGATTATCGGAAAAAAGAGATAGCCAACCACTGTCAATATAATCAGGTCCTTTTTTAAAGGGAAGAACTCTTAATCCTGCTTTTTTTAAAAGGGTAATAATTGCAAGTGTTACAGTTGTCTTTCCTGCACCACCCCTAACGCCTGCTATTAAAATTCGTGGAAACATTTGACAGAAGCCTCTTTGCTAAAGTATCATGAAAATCTATGTATTTTCAAGAAATAATTTTCACACTCAATAAATTCTGGGCTGATAAAGGGTGTGTTATTCTTCAACCCTATGATCTTGAGGTTGGTGCAGGAACTTTTCACACCGCAACTTTTTTTAGAGTTTTAGGCCCTGAGGAATGGAATACAGCATATGTTCAACCATGTAGAAGACCAACAGATGGAAGATACGGAGAGAATCCAAACAGGCTTTCTCAATATTATCAGTATCAGGTGATTTTAAAGCCTTCGCCAGAAGATTCTCAGGATATATACATTGAAAGCCTGCGAGCTCTGGGTATAGTGCCTTCTAAGCATGATATAAGATTTGTTGAGGATGATTGGGAAAGCCCTACCTTAGGAGCCTGGGGACTTGGTTGGGAGGTATGGCTTGATGGAATGGAGATTACCCAGTTTACCTATTTTCAACAGGTAGGAGGAATTGATTTAAAGCCTGTATCTTTAGAAATTACCTATGGGCTTGAAAGAATAGGAATGTATCTTCAAGAAGTGGAAAATGTTTTCGACCTAAAATGGAATGAATCTTTCACTTATGGAGATGTTCATAGACAAAACGAAATAGAGTTTTCTTTTTTTAATTTCGATTACTCAGAGCCATCGCTTATAAAAAGGCATTTTGATGAATACGAAAGAGAATCAAATCGTTTACGAGAAGCAGGGCTTGTTTTTCCGGCCTATGAGTTCTGTTTAAAATGTTCCCACATGTTTAATCTTCTTGATGCAAGAGGAGTTCTTTCTGTTTCAGAAAGGACAAACTATATCTCACGGGTAAGAGCGCTTGCAAAGGGATGTGCAGAGGCTTATTTAAGAAAGAGATACGGTGAGGTAAATGGGCAAGCTTCTCTTTGAGATAGGAACCGAAGAAATTCCTGCAAGATTTATCTCAATAGCAATCTCTCAAATGGAAGAAAATTTTAAAGAGATTGCCAAAGAGTATAGAATTGAGATAAGTTCGATTAGAATTTTTACCACTCCAAGAAGACTTTGTTTGGTAGCTGAACTTTCAGATGAACAGAGCTCTGAGGAAAAACTCATTTGGGGTCCTCCTGCACATGTTGCCTTTGACAATAATGGAAATCCTAAAGAGCCTGCTTATGCCTTTGCAAAATCGCAGGGAATTGAAGTTAGTTCTTTGCAGATAAAACAGAAGGGGAAAGGAAATTATGTATGTGCGGTTTTGATTGAAAAGGGAAGAAAAACTGAGGAGATTCTTCCAGAGTTATTAAAGGATTTTTTCTTTTCCCTTAACTTTCCAAAAATGATGCGATGGGGAGATAAAAGTATAAAATTTGTAAGACCTGTAAGATGGTTTTTAGCTTTATTTGATGAAAGAGTTATTTCATTTGAAATAGAGGGAATAAAAAGCGGAGAGACTACCTACGGACATAGATTTCTATCGGCAGGTTCTTTGAGGATTCATTCTTCTCATGAATATGAAAAAGCCCTTGAAGAAAATTTTGTAATAGTGGACCAAGAAAAAAGAAGGCATTTAATTACTCAACAGGCAAAAGGTCTAGCAGAAAGTGTGGAGGGAAGGATAATTCTGGATGAGGACCTGCTTGAAGAGGTTACCCATCTTGTTGAGTATCCCCAATGCGTTCTTTGTATTTTCTCTGAAGAATATCTTCATTTACCAGAAGAACTCTTAATTACTGTTATGAAAGATCATCAGAGATATTTTGCTGTTACTGACTCCGAGGGAAAGCTTAAAAATTACTTTGTGGTTGTAAGTAACACAAAAGAGGAAAACTGCGAAAATATAAAAAAGGGTGCAGAAAGAGTTATTAGAGCAAGATTTGAGGATGCAAGATTTTATTATGCAGAAGACCTTAAAAAGGGATTGAATAGTCTTCTTGAAGGAACAAAAGGAATGGTCTATCACGAGAAACTTGGAAGCTTATATGATAAAGCAATGAGAGTTTCTCAAATTGCAGATAAATTTGCAAAAGAAATTATTCCACAAAAAGTTGAAATAGTAAAGATCGCTGCTCAATATTGTAAGGCTGACCTTGCAAGTGGAGTAGTTAGCGAGTTTCCAGAGCTTCAGGGTATTATGGGTAGCTATTATGCAAAGCATGCAGGATTTTCCGAAGAAGTGGCAATTGCCATAAGGGAGCACTATCGTCCCAAAGGGTTTAACGATGAAATTCCCTCAAATGAGGTTGGATGTATTTTGAGTATAGCAGACAAGCTTGATCATATATCATCTTTTTTCAATCTGGGAGAAATTCCTTCTGGAACCGAGGATCCCTTTGGTCTGAGAAGGGCAGCAAATGGAATTATAGCCATTCTTGTAAGGAAAAAATATCCTATTACTATTTCTGATTTTGTTGAAAAACTTGATGGATTAGTAGATGAGAAGGTAAAGCTGCAAATTAAAAACTTTTTAGGGCAGAGATTTGAAAGCTTTCTTGAATTATCAAACTATGATATGAATTTAGTTAAAACCATTGGCAATATAATATTTGATTATCCCTTATACCAACTTGAGGAAAGACTAAAGGCTGTAAGGGAGTTTATAAAAAGAGAGGATTTTGAAAAATTTTTCCTCTCTGTAAAAAGAGTATCCAATATAATTAAAAACTATGAAAAAATACCACTTAACACACAACTTTTTCTCACATCAGAGGAAAAAATGCTTTACGACACAATGGGAAAAGTAAGAAAAAATATTGAACAAAGCTTAAATTCTGAAAACTTTTTAGCCACTTTAAACGAGCTTTCCAATCTTACGTTAAATATTAATAATTTCTTTGATAACGTACTTGTAATGGATAAAGATGAAAATATACGGAGAAACAGACTTGCATTACTTCAGGAACTTTCAGATTTACTTAAAGTAGTTGCTGACCTGTCGAAACTTTATTAAAAATTAAAAATAGTTTTTTAGCAAATCATCTTCTTTTATTGTATTATATATGTATGAAAAACCTGCCATTAAATTATTCTTCTGGAGGCTTAAAATGAATTTAAAGCTTGTATTAATTTTTGCTTGTCTTCTCTTTATTATTTCCTGTGCAGAGAGGAAAATTTACATGCCAAATGGAAAAGATTTAGATGGACAACTCACACCTCAGGAAAAGACACAAACCTCAGAAATAAAGCAAAAAGAGGAAGAAGAGATCCTTAGTGCATCAAAAATCTCTGAAATTATAAGAAAACTGCAAGAAGAAATTGGAGATATATATTTCGATTACGATAAGTATGATATAAGGCAGGGTGATATACCGATTTTAAAGAAAGTTGCTTCTGCCCTTCAAAAATATCCAAAATTAAGACTTATTATCGAAGGACATTGTGATGAGAGAGGAACGAATGAGTACAATTTTGCCCTTGGGCAAAAAAGGGCAAATTCTGCAAAAAATTATTTAATATCTCTTGGGATTTCTTCTTCAAGAATAGATATTATAAGTTATGGTGAAGAAAAACCAGTTTGCAGTGAACAAAATGAAACCTGTTGGCAGAAAAACAGGAGAGCTCATTTTGTATTTATTGAGGAGGGAAGATGAGAAATTTAAGGGCTAAATTAATTCTTACCGGAATCATTTCTTCTGTTTTTTTATCTGGTTGTGTAACAACTGGAGAATATGAACAAATGAAAGCAGATATTGCAAGACTTTATATGGAAAATTCTCAACTAAAGCAGGATATTTCAGAGTTAAAGACTAGAGTGGACAAGATGTCATCAGATATTAGCACAGCTACTGCACTTAAGGAAGGACAACTTACATTAATTGCTCAAACACAGGATTATGTGAGAGAGCTGCAGATTCTTAAGGGAAGATTTGAAGAGAATTCTTACTATAATGATAAAAGATTTAAAGAGCTGAGCGATAAAATAGCAGAACTTCAGATGAAAGGCTTTCAACCTTATCAGGTCACTTCGCAGAAGGAGGTTGAGCAAAAAAAGGAGCAGGTAGAAAAATTAAAAAATCCAAAGGAGCTCTATGATTCTGCCCATGTGGATTTAAAAGAAAAGAAATTTAGCTCAGCAAGAGAAAAATTTCAAGAACTTATCAAAAACTATCCTGATTTTGAGCTTATTCCTAACTCCTATTTTTGGATTGGAGAGACTTATTATAGTGAGAAAAAATATGAAGATGCTATTTTGGCCTATGAAGAATTTTTGAGGAAGTATCCAAAGCATGAAAAATCACCAGGAGCTCTTCTAAAAGAGGGCATGGCATTTTTAGAATTAAAAGACAGAAAAACAGCGAAAGTTGTTTTTGAAAGGGTAATTGAGAGATATCCAAAATCAAAAGAAGCTGAAATTGCCCAGCAAAAGATAGCCGAAATACTTAAAAGTCAAAATTCTTCAACAAAACCTTCTCAAAAAGGTGGAACTAAGTCAAAGACAAAGAATAGATAATGAAGGACAGATTTAACAGAAACATAGATTATCTGAGAATTTCAATAATTGACAGATGTAATTTAAGATGTATTTATTGCATGCCTGAGGAGGGAATAAAGAATTTACTACCTCACGATGAGATATTAAGTTATGAAGAGATACTCAAAATTATTGAAATTGGAGTTATCTTAGGAATTACCAGGATAAGAATAACCGGTGGGGAGCCATTACTCAGAAAGAATGTAGTTCACTTTATTGAAAAGCTCTCCAATATCGAGGGTATAAAAGATATTGGAATGACCACTAATGGTGTGCTATTGAAAAAATTTGCAAAGGATTTGTTCATGGCAGGCTTAAAAAGAGTTAATATAAGCCTTGATTCACTTGATGAGCAGAAATTTAAAACAATAACAAGAGTAGGGAATCTAAAAGATGTTTTAGAGGGAATTGAAGAGGCATACAGGGTAGGGCTTGAACCGGTCAAAATTAATGTTGTTGTAATGAGAGGGATAAATGATGATGAAGTAGAACGCTTTGCACTTTGGAGTAAGGATGTACCCTATCAAATTCGCTTTATTGAGTTCATGCCAGTTGGAGTGAATAGCTGGAAGAAAGAGCTTTTTATATCTACAGAGGAGATAAAGAAAAAAATAGAGGCTAAAACAGGCAAGCTCATTCCTGTAGAGATGAAAAAATCGGGGCCTGCAGAATATTTTACCCTTGAAGGATCAACGGGTCTTTTAGGATTTATAAGTCCTCTTACAACCCATATATGCATCCGCTGTAATAGATTAAGACTTACAGCTGAGGGAAAACTGAGACCTTGTCTGTTTTCGGATAAGGAGATAGATTTGAAGACACTCCTAAGAGGAGGAGCTTCTGAAGAAGAAATAAAGGATGTAATTAAAAGTACCATTCAATTAAAACCGCAAGGCATGTTAGAGGATGTAAAACCCTCAAGACCCATGTCTACCATAGGAGGCTAAGGTCTTTTGAAAATTCCTGTTTCTGTCGCAATAATTGCAAAAAATGAAGAAAAAAATATTCGTGACGCCCTTGAGTCTGTTAAAGATTTTGAAGAAATAGTAGTTGTTGATTCATTCAGCGAGGATAAAACAGTTGAGATATGCAAGAAATACACTCAAAAAATTTTTCAGAGGGAATGGAAAGGATTTGCGGATCAAAAGCAGTTTGCAATTGATAAAACACAGCTTCAGTGGGTCTTAATTTTAGATGCCGATGAGAGAGTCTCTGAATCTTTAAAAAGGGAAATAGCTGAAAAAATAAAAAAAAGTCAGGTAAATGGCTATTATATTCCAAGAAAAAATTTTTTTTTAGGAAAATGGATTCGATACAGCGGCTGGTGGCCTGATTATACTCTAAGACTTTTTCGAAAAGACAGAGGAAGAATGGAAAAAAGACAGGTCCATGAAAAAGTTGTTGTTGAGGGTAAAGTAGATTATTTAAATGAGCCAATGATTCACTATACCTATGAAAGCATTGAAGAATTTATAAAAAAAATGCAAAAATATTCTTTTCTTTCAGCAATAGAAATTTTAAAGAAAAATCAATCAAAATATAAGGTACTGTTAAAAATGATTTTTTCTCCTGCCTTTACTTTTTTTAAAATGTATATTCTCAGGCGTGGTTTTTTAGAAGGCTTGAGAGGCTTTATTCTAGCAGTGCTTTATAGTTTTTATTCTTTTCTAAAATATGCGAAAGTTTGGGAAAAATTATGGAAATAGAACGACATTTCAAAATAAAGTTTAAACGGTCCTTTATTGATGATTTTGCCGTTTTTTGGAGGCTTGTTAAAGAGCATAGATTCAGACTTTTTTTTGCTCTTGTTTGCAGCTTAGCAATATCAGGAATAAATGGAGCAATTGCATGGTCTGTAAAACCAGCAATGGATCAGATTTTTGTAAAAAAATCTGCTGAATTTCTCTACCTGGTTCCTCTTTTTGTAATAATTCTTTTTACGTTAAGAGGGGCTTTTACTTTTCTAAATAATTATCTCATGAATTCTATTGGTTCAAAAATAGTTAAATATGTGAGAGAAATGCTTTATGACAAAATCCTTAGACTTCCGATGTCCTTTTTCTGTAAGGATAATTCTGGAAATATAATCTCAAGGATTTTAAATGATGTAGATCTTTTGAGAAGCACTGTTTCTACTACTATTAAGGATTTTTTTGTTGAGGGACTTACTGTGATTGCCCTTGCGGCTGTTGCCTTTTATCGAAGATGGGATCTTGCACTTCTCTCATTTATAGTAATTCCATTAATGGTTTATGTTATGACTAAACTGGGCAAAAGAATGAAGCAGATAGGTATGAAAACTCGTTTGAGAATTGCCAAGATAACCTCAATTCTCCATGAAACTCTTCAAGGAATTAAAATTATCAAAGTTTTTACTATGGAGAAAAGCCTAATGGAAAGATACAAAAAAGCCCTTCAGGAGCATTACAGAAATATTATGAGAGAGGTAAGGACTGAGGAATTTACCAATCTTCTTTCAGAGACAATTGCTGGAGTAGGAGTGGCGATTATTCTTTTTTACGGTGGCTACCTTGTAGTAAACGAACAAATCTCCTCAGGAGACTTTTTTTCCTTTGCGACCGCTGTCGTTCTTATGTACACACCATTAAAGAGACTCAGTAGAGTTAATACATCTTTTCAAAAGGGAAGAAATGTAATAGAAAGACTTAGAGAGGTTATTTTCGTTGAACACGAGCCTGCAGGAGGAATTGAAAAAGAAATTCAAGGACATATTGCATTTAAAAATGTATCCTTTAAATATCCTCTCTCAAAGGATTACGCTCTTAGAAACATAAGTTTTGAAATTAAACCCGGTGAAACCGTAGCTATAGTAGGACCATCTGGAGCTGGTAAAAGTACAATATCAGACCTAATTGCTGGATTTTGGTATCCTTCAGAGGGAGACATATTGATTGACGGTGTAAGTATAAAGGATTTTTCTTTACATAGTTTACGTTCTCAGATAGCTCTTGTAACCCAGGATATTATTCTTTTTAATGACACAGTAAGTAATAACATAAAGTTTGGTAATATTCGGTCTAACGAAAAGGATGTTGAAAGAGCAGCGAAGATGGCTGATGCCCATGAGTTTATTATTAATTTACCCGAAAGTTATAACTCTCTTGTGGGAGAAAAGGGTGTGCTTCTATCAGGAGGGCAGAAACAAAGAATTACCATAGCAAGAGCAATTTTACGGGAACCAAAAATTCTAATATTCGACGAAGCTACAGCATCCCTTGATACAGAATCAGAAGAAAAAATTCAGAGAGCACTTGAAGAGATGAGAAAGGGAAGAACAACCATTGTTATTGCCCACAGGCTTTCCACTATTAAAAGAGCTGACAAAATCCTTGTAATTGATAAAGGTCAGATAATTGAACAGGGTACGCATGAGGAACTCTTAGCGAAAGAAGGGCTTTATAAGGAGCTTTGGAGTTTACAGTTTAATAATCTTTCATCTTCTTAAATCTTCTGTGAAACCAATAATATTGCTCAGGGTATTCTCTGATAAGATTCTCTAACAAAGTGTTGTATTTCTCCACTAATAAGATAGGATTTTCAATATTTTCAGCCTCTAACTCCGGATAAATTAAAATTTTGTGCCTTCCTCCCTCTCTTACAGTAAACACAGGAAGAAGGGGCGAGCTTTTTCTTCGGGCAATAACAAAAGCACCAAGCTGACACCGAACTAATTTATTAAAAAATCTTGCGTATGTTCCTCTTCTTGCTTGATCAGAGAGAATAAAAACAATTTTGCCTCCATTAAGTAGCTTAATTATTTCTCTTGGTACATCTCTGTCTGATATAAAAGGTATAGGATCAATTTGATAGGATTTAATCAAATTGAATAGAAAGCCCTTTGGTAGATATTTACCTTCTTTATAAAGAACTGCTACAGGATATCCCTTTTCAGCAAGTCCTGCAAGCATTATTGGAACATTTCCAATGTGTCCACTTAATGCAATAACTCCCCTTCCTTTACCTAAAGCTGAATGGAGATGTTCAATTCCAACAATTTCTATCCAGTCCGAAACCTTATCCTTTTTTTGAGTAATGTAAGAGATTTCAAGGGCAGCTAAAGCTATGGATTTTAGGAATTTTTTAAGAAGATTCCTTTCCCTATCCCTAATTTGCTCAGCAAAGGCTATTTTTAGATTTGATAGAGCTATTTTGTTTCTCCTATTTGGCACAATATATAGGATTTTACCGATAATAGCCGAAGCAGTATTTATATGTCTTTTTTTCAGGACCTTTCCAAGAAAAAAGAAAAAATTGAGCAAAAATTTAAAAAGAAGATGTTTAAAAATTTTCTTCACGCTCCCTTTCATAATAATACTCTTTATTTATGTTACTAACTTGATAATAAATCACCAGATAGGACAAAGCAGTATCAATAAAAAAGCATTTTCCCTCGCTATAGGATAAATTCCCTTATCTTTAAGGTTATTTTAACTTTCTTGCAAAAAAGAAGATATAACTCGTATTATAAAAAATTATTCATTAATCATTCTATTACGGAGGCATTAGATGAGAAAAATTGTACTTTCAGAAAAAGAGATACCAACCAAATGGTATAACATACAGGCTGATATGCCAAAGCTACCTTCTCCTCCTCTTCATCCAGCAACTAAGAAGCCTATATCTTTAGATGATCTTAGAGTTATATTCCCAATGTCCCTTATTGAACAGGAGGTAAGCACTCAGCAATGGATAGATATTCCAGAGGAAGTCCTTAATGTATATGCCAGCTTTAGACCAACACCTCTTTATAGAGCCATAGGATTAGAAAAAGCTCTTAAAACTTCTGCAAGAATTTATTATAAACATGAAGGTTTAGGCCCTGCAGGAAGTCATAAAACAAATACATCAATTCCTCAAGCTTACTATAACAAAAGGGAAGGCATAAAAAAAATTGCTACAGAAACAGGCGCTGGTCAGTGGGGTTCTGCTCTTTCCTATGCAGGAGCTCTTTTAGGAGTTGAGGTAGTTGTGTATATGGTTAGAGTTAGCTATGTTCAAAAGCCTTACAGAAGAATTATGATGGAAACATGGGGAGGTAAAGTTTTTCCATCTCCCTCTGATAGAACCGAGGCAGGAAGAAGAATTTTAAAGGAAAATCCAGAGCATCCAGGAACTCTTGGAATCGCTATCTCAGAGGCAGTTGAAGAAGCAGCTAATAATAAAGACACAAATTATGCATTAGGCTCGGTTCTAAATCATGTTTTACTACATCAGACAGTTATTGGTCTGGAGTGTAAAAAACAACTCGAACTTGTAGGAGAGTATCCAGATATAGTTATAGGTTGCTGTGGAGGAGGGAGTAATCTTGGAGGCATAAGTTTTCCCTTTCTCTACGATAAGATTAATGGCAAGGATATAAGAGTTATTGCTGTTGAGCCAACTTCATGCCCAACTCTTACTAAAGGTGAGTTTAGATATGACTATGGAGACACAGCGGGACTTACTCCTTTTCTAATGATGTACACCCTCGGGCATGACTTTATTCCACCAGGAATCCATGCAGGAGGCTTGAGATATCACGGAGATTCTCCACTTGTGAGCCAGCTCTATCACGATGGACTTATTGAAGCAGTGGCAGTTGGTCAGAGTGCCATTTTTGAGGCAGCTATTCTTTTTGCAAGGACTGAGGGAATAATTCCAGCTCCAGAAAGTGCCCATGCCATAAGAGTTGCAATAGATGAAGCACTGAAGGCAAAAGATGAAGGAAAGGAACGAGTAATACTTTTTAATCTCAGTGGCATTGGATTTCTTGACCTGCCATCCTATGAAGCCTATCTTTCTGGCAAACTTCAGGACTTTGATTATCCAGATGAAAAAATAAAAGAATCACTTTGCCGTCTTCCAGATATAAAGATTTAGGTAGAACTCTCTTTTTTCCAGATAGCTTTAAGGCTTAAAGGCGCAAGAAGGGTGGTAAGAGCGACCACAAAGATAATTACCGCGTACAAAGTGCTATCATAAATGCCGCTTAACCTTCCAAATTCGGCAAAAATAAGCCCTACTTCACCTCTCGGTAGCATTGAAAATCCTATACTTAATTTTTCCCTCAGATTTCCTTTAATTAAAAAACCAGCAGATACCTTAGTAATCAGAGCAACTAAAAAAAGAGCAGCACTTAATAACCAGAAATCAGATGAGGTAAAGTCTATTGCCTTTAGGTTAAGTTGAAGTCCTACATAAACAAAAAATATGGGAGTAAATATCCAGATTAAAGGATTAAGTGAGTGTTCAATTTTGTGAATTATTATTTTATCAGTTTGAAAGCCAGCTGCAAAAGGAATAGTAAATCTTCTTGAGAATGCAATGCCTGCGGTGAAAGCGCCAAGTATTTCGGGAGAGCCTATCTCATGGGCAGCATAAGCAAAAAGAAGAATTATAGATACTACCACAGGAGGAACAAAGTCAAGAGTATTGAGCCTTTTTGAGAGAATTGTAACAAGATAAGCAAATAATTTACCTATGATTGGTGCAAAGATAAAGAAAGTACCAATATAGAGAACAAGAATCAATGTAGCATTAACATTAATCACCGCTGTTTTTGAAAATTCATAGAGTGCTGCAAGAACAATAACGCCGAATATATCATCAAGCACAGCAGCTCCAAGAACTATTTGAGCAAACTTCTCTTTCATTTTCCCAAGATCTTCAAGCACTCTTACGGTGATACCAATGCTTGTAGCTGTTATTGTGCCTCCAATAAAAAGTGATGTAATAGGGGGTAAATTAAAAATAAAATAGGAGACCAAAAATCCCGTTATAAATGGTGCAAGTGCACCCATGATTGCTACACTAAAAGCAGAAAAACCAACCTCTTTTAGTTGTTTCAAGTCTGCTTCAAGTCCTATATGAAATAGAAGTAAAATAATTCCAAGCTCAGCAAGTAACTTAAAGGCTTCGTTCAATGGAATAATTCCAAGAATGCTTTGTCCAAGCACGATTCCGACAAAAATCTCACCAAGAACTGATGGAATTCCAACTTTTGCAAAAATATCTCCGGTGAGTCTTGCAAAAAAAAGAAGAATTGCTAAATATAGAAAAATGGAATGAATTTCCATAACTTAAAACCTATTAGAAATAAGTATTAGTGAACTTTTTTGTTATAGAATAACTATCAGATTCAAATAAAAGAGCAATGAAAATTCCTCGAAGCATTTTTTATTATAACACAGGAAGGAGAATCTTTTAGTATTGTTTTTTTCTAAAAATTTAGTCTTTCAAGGCTTCGATATTGAATTGCCTCAGCTATGTGCTTAGGGGCAATATTTTCAGAGGCATCAAGGTCAGCAATTGTTCTTGCAACTTTTATTATTTTGGAGTGTGCCCTTGCACTTAATCCCAGTTTTTCAATGGCATTTTGAAGAAGCCGGTGTGAATCCTCGGTTAATTTGCAATATTTTTTTAAATGTTTTGCTTTCATGTGAGCATTAAAATAGATTCCCTCTTCTTTGAATCTCTGAAGCTGAATATTTCTCGCATTAATTACTCTTTGGCGGACAATTTGAGAGCTCTCAGAAGAAGTTTCATCCCTTAGCTCGTTATAGCTAATTCGAGTTACTTCTATATGCATATCAATTCGGTCGAGAAGGGGACCTGAAATCTTAGAGCGATAACGCAAAATCATTCCAGGAGTACAGGTGCACTCTTTAAGTGGGTCTCCATATCCCCCACAAGGACATGAATTCATTGCTGCGACCAAAAGAAATCTGGCTGGAAAGATAACTGTAGCATAGCTTCTTGCAATACTTACAAAGCCATCTTCAAGGGGTTGTCTCAACACCTCAAGTACATTTCTCTTAAACTCTGGAAGTTCATCAAGAAAGAGCACTCCATTGTGAGCAAGAGAAACCTCTCCAGGTTTAGGAATCTGACCTCCTCCTATTAATGCAATGTCGCTACTGGTATTGTGGGGACTTCTAAAGGGCCGCTTGGTTATAAGCCCTTTTCCATCAGGAAGAAGTCCTGCAGAACTATAAATCTTAGTGGTCTCAATTGCCTCTTCAGATGTCATGGGAGGAAGGATTCCAGTAATTCTTCTTGCAAGCATGCTTTTGCCGCTACCTGGTGGGCCAATCATTAGAAGATTATGCCCTCCAGATGCAGCTATCTCAAGTGCTCTTTTTGCCTGAAATTGGCCTTTTACATCGCTAAGGTCATCGTAATATTCATCCTCTTCAATAAGGGAATAATATGTTTTAAAAGGCTCAATGTTTTTTTCTTTCCGTAAAAAACTAATTGTCTCTGCCAGGGATTCAACGGGATATACCTCTACTTGATGAACAACACCCGCTTCATAAGCATTCATTTTAGGAACTATTATTTTTCTTAATTCTCCCTCTTTTATTTTTGAAGCAATGCAGAGTGCTCCTTTAATGGCACGTAACTTTCCTTCTAGTGAAAGTTCGCCAAGGATTACAAAATTTTTTAATTCGTCCTTTGGAATGTGACCTTCGGCTGCGAGAATTCCTATTGCTATTGGAAGATCAAATGAGGAGCCCTCTTTTCTTAAGTCTGCAGGTGCAAGATTAACAGTTATCTGCTTAAGAGGAAAAGGAATACCAGTGTTTTTGAATGCTGCTTTTATTCGATCCCTTGATTCTTTTACTGCTGTATCTGGAAGTCCAACAATATTAAAATGTGGTAGCCCTCGTTGGGTTACATCAACCTCAACATCAACTGCATAAGGCTCTATGCCTATTAAGTGAGCACTTTGAACCTTGGCAAGCATTTCTCTCCTCAAGTCTTTTATCAATATCTCTCAAGATTTCCTGTTTAGTATGGTTCCATTTCGGAGCAATAAGAATTTCTTCTGGAGAAGTAGCAAAAAGTCTCTGTATAACCACTTCTGGAGAGAGTCTTTCGAGGAAATCAACTACAAAATCAAGGTATTCTTCATATTCAAAAACAGGGAATTTATCCTTTTCATAAATATGAGCAAGAGGCGTATTTTTTATGACTTGAAGTTGATGGATTTTAAGAAACCTTATAGGATGTCGGTTTATTTCATCGGCCATAGCAAGAGATTCTTCCCGTGTCTCCGTAGGAATTCCAACAATTATGTGCGCACCTACCAGAATTCCCTTTTCATAGGTGGCATATACTGCTTTAAGGAATGTTTCATAATCATGACCACGGTTAATATACTTTAAAGATTTTTCATAAATTGATTGCAAGCCGTATTCTACAATTATCATGTGTTTTTTTGATAAATCTTTTAATAGATTTAGTTTATCTTCATCTATACAGTCTGGTCGGGTTCCTATAGATAGACCTATAACATCAGGATTGGATAGAGCTTCTCTGTAAAGCCTTTCAAGCACATCCAAATTTGCATAAGTATTTGTATAAGGCTGAAAATATACAAGAAAGGCCTTTGCTTTATACCTTTTTTTCAGGTATTCTATTCCATTTCGTATTTGCTCGCTAATCGATTTTTGATGATTGCAGCTTGATGGTCTAAAGGAGTCATTGTTACAGTAGATACATCCTCCTCGACCTACAGTGCCATCCCTATTTGGGCAGGTAAATCCAGCATCTACATTAACTTTATAAACCTTTTTTGCAAAGGTCTCCTTTAAATATTCTCCAAAAGAATAATAGCGTTTTCTCATAGTTTTTTCTAATATATTTATATATAAATAGTCAATTGCTTTGAAAATTTTAAATAGAACATTTTCAGTTGGAGCCTATCCAATGAAGCAGAGTTTTTAATATATTTTAGTTAGAATGCTAAAATAAAGAATGTTTCGTTTGATTAAATCTGTAATACTTCTTCTTTTTATTTTCCTTTTTTTATATGTTTTTGTTTATCCCTTTACTTTTGATGTAGAATCTTTAAAAAAGAAGAATCCAGAACTTACTGCCATGATGAAATATAGAATGAAGCAGTGGCAAAAGGAAGGCAAAACACTTAAAATAAAAAAATACTGGGTTTCTTTGAACAGCATATCTCCCTATCTTGTTAAAGCAGTGCTTATTGGCGAAGATGACAAGTTTTTTCGTCATTCTGGATTTGACATTGAAGGAATTAAAAAGGCAATTGAAAGGGATATAAAGGAAAAAAAACTTAAATATGGTGGAAGCACTATTACACAACAATTAGCCAAGAATCTTTATCTTAGCCCTTCTAAGAATCCTATAAGAAAGATTCAAGAAGCAATAATCACATGGAGACTTGAAAGAACCCTTTCAAAGAAAAGGATTTTGGAGATTTATCTTAATGTGGCAGAATGGGGTGAGGGCATATTCGGAGCAGAGGCTGCATCAAGACATCACTTTAACAAGTCTTCGATTGCTCTTACACCAATGGAGGCAGCAAGGTTAGCAGCTGCTCTTCCTAATCCTATAAAATATAATCCTGTACATAATTCTCGATTTATTGAAAGAAGGGCTAATCTTATTTATTTTATTATGCAAAAAAGAGGAATTATTAAAGAAGAATTCACAGAGCCTGAAAGTGATAGAGAACCGCCAGTCTTAGAAGAAAAAAAAGATAGCGAAAACCCTACTCCTAATGAGGTATCCGACCAGTCTCAGCAAAAATATTGATAATCTTAGTTAGAAGCGGATTCTTTAAAAAATCTTTTAGTCTAACGGGAAGCTTTTTTTGCCAGTTTGGATGTTCAGTGGTTGTACCGGGAAGATTGGTTTGATCTTCAATAAGAAGAATGTCTTCAGGATAGATTAAAAAAAACTTCGATTTGGTGCGGGACAAAAAGTTAATCAGAGAGATTAAAATATCAGAGAGATTTTCTTTTTCCTTTAAACCATAATTAGCTAAGAGATTAAGTATCTCTCTTTTATCTCTTTGTCTTTCCTCAAATCCCTTTATGTATGTGTCTTCATCAATGAGGGAGAATTTTTTTCGAAGTTCTAAATCAAGGCCTTTCCAATATCCCTTTAAAGTTGGCAGGTCGTGAGTTGTGATGCTAGTAAGAGCATTTTCTGGATATTCTTCAATATTTTTAAATTGAGAATCTCTTTTTTCAAAATAGAAAACCCGCCATGAATTGATTTTTCTTTTCATAAGTTCATCTCTCATCCAATTCTCAGCAGTGCCTAAATCTTCTCCTACTAATTCAGTTTTATTTAAAAGGCTTTCAAGGCAAATAACTCCAAGTATTTCCTCCCAGGGGTATTTTACGTAGACACCCTCCTTAGGAGACTTGCCTGAAGGAATCCAAAAAGTTCTAAAAATTCCAAGAGCATGGTCAAATCTTAAAATTGAACCTTTCATATTTGCCCTTAAAAGTTTTATAAGTGGAATATACCCATCTTTTCTTAGTTTATGAGGAATCATAGGAGGAAATCCCCATTTTTGTCCCTGAGGATTAAAATCATCAGGAGGAGCTCCACATTCGCACCCTAATGCGTAAACTTCTTGATGTCTCCAAACATCAAAACTTGGTTTTATTGATCCAAAACCAAGATCAAAGCAGATAGGGTATTTTTTTAGCTTTGAAAGGTCGCATTCTATAAGCCATTGTAAATACTCATAAAAAAGAACTTCCTCCAAGTTTTCTCTGTAAATTTTATCAATGGCACAGTTGTCTGCATTTTTTAAGTCGTTCTTCCAAGTTAGCCAGTCTTTGCCCATTTTTTCACGAAGGAAGCAAAATACAGCAAATTTCTTTAAATCCTCACGAAAAATGGAAGAAAGGCTCTCTCGGTATTTTTTAAATTTTAAAAATTCATCCTTTCTCCTTTTTTGGAACCTTCTTTTTAATTTTGCCATTTTTTTTGTCCAAACCTTTGGGTAAAGAAAAAGATCTGTGTTTTTCTCCTTTACTCTTTCTATGGATAGATAAAGAGGCGTTTTGAACTGTCTTGATAAAGCTGAATAGGGGCTAATTCCGAAAGGATCTGTAGGGTCGTTAAAATGAACGGGATGGATGCTTACAAAGCCATGTTTTTTCTTGGCATATCTACAGATACGTCTTAAATGAGAAAAATCACCCTCATACCCGTTATTTCTTAAACTCCAAATATTCATATGGATTCCCCAGTTACGACTTTTTGTGTTGTAGCATTCTGAGGGATGAACGATGATTATGCTTTCAAATTTCCTCTCGTCTAAAATTAAAGAAATTTTGTAGTATCCATGCGTAAGATTTGGTAGCGGTAAAGAGAGTTTAGAATATATTGAATTTTCAATTAATTTTCTTTCAATAATATGGGAATGGTCAAGAGAAAAGTTTAGCGTCCTTTTATCACCGGTTGAGCCTAATTCTTCATAGGGAGTGATTATTAAAGTACCTGTTAGGGGTAAGTCACCGTTGTGAAATATGTGAATTTTTTCATTTTTTTCTTGTATTACATAAACAGGCTCTAAAAATTTTTTAAATACACTATTTTCAAGATTTTCAATTTCATAGAGTAGAGCCTCTTCATTAATATCAACTCCAAGAGAATAGATAATTTCTTCACAGGTTTCTAAAGAAGCATCTATTTTTTCACCTTTGTAATTATAGTAATAAGGCAAAATCCCTAAGAGCTCTGAGAGTTTACATATCAATTGTTTCTGGTTCTTCAAGGTAGAGTTCTCCAGCATCGTAATCATAAACGAAAAGTTCAGAATATCTGCCCCAGTCTATTGCTGTTTCAAGCTGGTTCCAGGCCTCTTCATGGGTAAAATGATTTTTAAGAATATCAATAAAAAATTCTTCTGAGACTCTATGCTTAGAAATATTTGATATTACCTGCATAATTTGTCTGATAAGCTGTACATTTCTCAGCGCTGCTTCTTTAAAAATCTCCTTTTTCTTAAGGGTGTCTGCTTCTGCCCACATTTTTCCTTTGTCAGTTAGAATAAAGTCTCCTTCTTTTATCTCTCCAAATCCTAAAATCACAGCTGCTTCAATTAGAGGGAATATATCGTCAACTTCCATGCTAAGTTCAGAGCTAAGAGCATAAATATCAATTCTACCTCCTCTGTCATGAACAAGTTCAATAAGTCCTGCAATAGCACCAACCTTTGCATGGGGTAGAAACTGATATCTCTCAGCAGCAAGTAAAAATGGAAGTTCTTCAGGAGATTTTATGAGGGCTGTATAAATTTTATCCAGCAGAAATTTAAAATCCCTTGAGTTTTTATCTCTGGGATAGGGAAGTTCTAATGGAATTTCAGCTTTTAATCTTCCTGGATTATGACTAAGTATTATTGCCCGAGAAGACATACTTACCGCTTCCTCTATATTGTGAGTTACAAGTACTATTGCCTTTACAGGAAGCTTACCAGCCTTCCAAAGGTCTATAATATCACCTCTTAAATTGTCTGCAGTAAGAACATCAAGAGCTGAGAAGGGTTCATCCATAAGCAGGAGTTCTGGCTCAACTGCAAGAGCCCGTGCAATACCAACTCTCTGTCGCATTCCACCGCTTAATTCTCTTGGATAGGCATCTTCAAAACCATCAAGGCCTACAAGATCAATAACTTTAAGAACCTTTTCATCTTTTTCCTCTTCAGAAAGTTCAGACTGGGAAAGACCTATCTTAACATTTTCAAAAACTGTAAACCAAGGAAAAAGAGCAAAACTTTGGAATACAACAGCAATTTTAGCGTTTGTTTTTTTTAGAGGAATTCCCTTGTATAAAACCTCTCCTTCAGAGGGTTCAATTAAGCCAGCTATAATTCTAAGAAGGGTGGACTTTCCAGCACCAGACTGTCCAAGAATAGAGACAAATTCGTTAGAGTAGATTTTAAGATTTATGTCTTCAAGAACTGGGATTTCTTTTCCCTTGGCAATTAAAAAGGTTTTTTTTATGTTTCTTGTCTCTAGAATAATTTCTCTATCCATGGGTTACTCCAATACATATTTTGTTTTAGCTAACATAAAAAGTCTTTTCCATATAAGTCTATTAATCCCAACCACGATGGCAGACATAAAGCATGTGGAAATTAGCAACATTCCAAAATCACCTGATGCACTTGATGCGCTTATTAAAGCACCAAGCCCTTCTGTTTTCATTATATCACCTCCAAAGGATACATATTCACTAACAATTGTAGCATTCCATGCTCCTCCTGAGGCAGTAATAAGTCCTGTAACAAGATAGGGAAATATACCTGGTAAAATAAGAGTTTTCCATTTTTTTATGCCTTTAATTCCATAAGCTCGAGAGATTTCTATTAAATCTTTAGGTATAGCTGATGCACCGGCAATTATATTAAATAGTAGATACCATTGAGTTCCAAGAAGCATAAGAAAGATTGCACCAATGTTAAGGCCTCCACCCACTTTAATGAGAAAGAGAAGTATCACAGGGAAAATTGCCGTAGCAGGAACACTGGCTGCAATTTGAACAATGCCTTGCAGAAATTTGGCTGCCCTTGGATTAAGACCAATGTAAACTCCAACTGGAAGGGTCCATGAGAGAGCTATAATAATCGCTGCTGTAACTCTCAGTAGTGAATAGAAGGAAGACTTGATAATAGTAATTATCTGGTTCAAATCTACCGAAGAAACAAGGTCAATTGCTTTAGTAAATGCCCAGAGTATGAGAAGAGATAGAAAGGTTAAAAAGATTAAGCCAGAGATTTTACTAATCTTCATGAGTAATTTATTTTCATTATTTATAAACTTTTTGTAGCTTAATTTCTCAATTTTATTAACGAAATTGGTAAGCAAATCTCCTATTTTTCTCAGAAACAAAGATCCAGTAAAAAGATTCAGCACAAAGGACTCCCTTTCGTCTTCCGGCGGAATACTTTCCAATCTAAATCTTTGTGACCATACAATAAGAGGTCTCCATATGAAAAGATCAAGCAAAATGATGAGAAAGATCATTGTTCCTAGACCGTACATTACATATTCGATGTTTCCAGCATTTGCAGCTGTCTGAATGTAAGAACCAATTCCTGGCAGTCTGAAATCTTTGTCTTCAAGAACAAACATTTCGCAAGCCATTAAGAAAAACCATCCACCAGCCACACTCATCATACTATTCCATATCAGTCCAATTGCGCTAAAGGGAAGGTCAAGGCGTAAAAATTTTGAGAATTTATTTAATTTAAAGAGTTTGACGACCTCGTGCATTTCCTTTGGAATAGTGCTTATTGAATGATAGAAGCTGAAGGTCATGTTCCATACCTGACCTGTAAAAATTAACAATATACATGCAATTTCAAGACCTATTCTTTGTCCAGGAAAAAGAGCAATCATTGCAAGAACCACTCCCGGTAAAAAGGAAAGAACAGGAATAGATTGCAGAATATCCAAGACGGGAATCATTATTTTTTCGTGAATTTTACTTCTTGATGCTGTGTATCCATACCAGATTGAAAATATTAAAGACATTAAATAGGCGAAAAAGATTCTTGCCAATGATTGAATTGCATACTCTGGAATATTTTCTGGATTAAGGTCTATTTCAAGAGCTCTTTCATAGGGCTCGCTCCATGTAGATGCAATATAGACAATAAAAGACAGAATGCCGATTATAATAAAAAAGACTATCACATCAATCGTTCTAATTCTAAAAGTTTCAGCTGGAATAGAGACAGGTATCTTCATTTTTTGCTCCTGAAAAAAGGAAATCTTAGAATTATAAAATAATTTTCAAATATTTGCCACATAAATTAGTAAGTTGTCTTATTAGTCTAAATTCATATTTATTAATAATTGGGAAATTGGAAGAAGCCTATTTTCAGAAATCTCCTTAGAGCCATGTATCGATTTAGAATGAAAATCTTCTTTAACTTATTTTAGGTTCTATTACTCAAATTGACAAAAGATAAGGTAAAGATTTATTTTAAAAGAGTTGTTAACTAAATTATCTGGAGGTAACAATGGCTCAAGGCATTGTAGAGCTTACAAGCTCAGCATGGGAAGCGGAAGTTTTAAATTCAAAGGGTGTAATAATGGTTGATTTTTGGGCGCCATGGTGCGGACCATGCAGAATAATAGCTCCAACTATAGAGGAACTTGCGAGGGAATACGAAGGAAAAATCAAGGTAGGAAAACTTAATACCGATGAAAATCCTGAGATTGCCACTCGTTACGGTATTATGGGAATTCCTACAATAATGTTTTTTAAAGATGGTCAGCGAGTTGATCAGATTGTAGGAGTTGTTCCAAAGTCTGTTTTAAAGAGCAAGATAGACTATTTAATAAATAGTTAATTGTGCATAAAGTTTTCTTTTTAATTATCTCAATTTTCTGCCTTATCCCTGATTTAAGCTACTGTTTAGTAAAAAAAGGGGATAAGGCTCCAAATTTTTTAATTGTTGATGCTGAAAACAAAACAGTTAACTTATATGAGTTTAAGGAAAAAGTTATCATTATAGAGTTTCTATCAACTAAATGCTTTGCTTGTGATTATGTTATTCCTGATATTAATAGACTTTATGAAAAATATAATAACAGTAATGTAAAAATTATGGGCGTGCTATTTAGAGATGAAATTGATAATGCAGATAAGTTAAAAGAGTTTAAGGAAAGTAGACAGATTAAATATCCTCTATATGTAAGTGATACAAATAATAAAAAGCATTACAATGTCTATGGTTTTCCCAATTTTTTTATTTTGAATGAAAAAAAGGAGATTGTTCATATATTTAGAGGAATTACAAAAGACACTTTTGGCCTTTTAAATAAAGAGATTGAAATTCTTTTACAAGGGAAAAAATAAATGTTTGAAGCATTAACAGATAAACTTGAGGCGGTTTTTAAGAAGCTCAAAGGAAGAGGCATTCTGAAGGAAGAGGATGTAGATTCTGCTCTAAAAGAAATAAGAATTGCCCTTCTTGAGGCAGATGTGAATTTTAGAGTTGTTAAGGCATTTGTAGAAAGAGTTCGTCAGAAAGCTGTTGGAAAGGAGATTCTTGAAAGCCTTTCTCCAGCGCAGCAGGTTATAAAAATTGTATATGACGAATTGTGCGAGCTTTTAGGAGGAAGCACATCAAAAATTGTATTGAGTCCGAATCCACCGACTATTATAATGATGGTAGGACTTCATGGAAGCGGTAAAACAACTACATCGGCAAAATTAGCAAGGTTTTTTAAAAAACAGGGTAGAAGACCGATGCTCGTAGCAGCAGATTTGCAGAGACCTGCTGCAATTGAACAGCTTGTTGTTCTTGGTAAGCAGATAGATGTTCCTGTTTTTTTCTCTTATGAAATAAAGGATCCGCGCAAGCTTTGTTCTGAAGCCATTAAAAAAGCAGTTATTGACAGATCAGACCCATTAATAGTTGATACAGCAGGACGAATGCATGTAGCTGAAGATCTAATGAAAGAACTTCAGGATGTTAAAAATATTCTCAATCCCCACGAAGTTCTTTTTGTTGCTGATGCTATGACAGGACAGGATGCTGTAAACATTGCAAAAAGCTTCAACGAGAAAATAGGTATAACCGGGGTAATTCTAACAAAAATGGATGGTGATGCAAGAGGTGGTGCAGCTCTCTCCATTAAAGAGGTTACTGGTAAACCAATCAAGCTTATTGGTACCGGAGAAAAAATTGATGCCCTTGAGGAGTTTTATCCTGACAGAGTAGCGAATCGAATTCTCGGAATGGGTGATGTTCTTACTCTAATTGAGCAGGCGCAGAAAGCTTTTGATCAGAAAGAAGCGGAAAAACTAAAAGAGAAAATAGAAAAAGAAGATTTTACCTTTGAGGATTTGCGAGATCAAATTAGAAAGATGCGGAAAATGGGCCCCCTTGAAAATATTCTCTCCATGCTACCTGGTGCAAACAAAATTCTTAAAGACATTAAAATAGATGAAAAGGAGTTTGTTAGAGTTGAGGCAATCATTAATTCAATGACTCCTGAGGAAAGGCGAAATCCTAAAATATTAAATGCAAGTAGAAGAATTCGTATTGCAAAGGGTAGCGGAACAACGGTAACAGAAGTGAACAGACTTATAAAGCAGTTCAATGAAATGAAAAAGATGATGAAGAAAATGAAGCATGGAAAAGGCTTTAAACTTCCTAAAATATTTCCATTTTAATCTGAATAATAGGCTTAACCTTTATTCAGGATAAGATTTTGTCTGCTATCTTTTCTATTTCTTCTTTTAGTTCCTTAGAATTTGAATATTCTAAGAAAGGGATGCCCTTCTTTACAGAAGATAAAATATCCTCTGAAAATGGAATTTTGCCAATTAACTCTATTTGAAGTTCTTTTAATTTTTTTTCAATTTTCAGAGTTATTTCAGGATTTAAATCATATTTGTTTATAACTACCTTAAGAGGAATCTGGAAGTATCCTGCAAGGTCTATGACTCTACTTAAGTCATGGACGCCAGAAAGCGTTGGCTCAGTGATGGCAACTATCACATCTACTGCTGTCATTGAAGCCATTACAGGACAGCCGATACCAGGTGGTCCGTCAATTATTATGTGTTCAAGTCCTTTTTCTTTAGCAACTTCTTTAGCGATTTCTCTCAGTTTTGTAACAAGTTTTCCTGAGTTTTCCTCGGCAATTCCAAGTTTTGCATGGATAAGTGGACCGTATTTTGTCTCGGAAATGAAGTATTGACCTGAGATCCTCTCCTTGAGTATTACGGCATTTTGAGGACAAACATAGCTACATATGGTACAGCCCTCACAAGAGGTCCGATCAATATTAAAATTTTCATCTATTGCATTAAATTTACAGATTTCTCTACAGAGATTACAATGGCTGCATTTGGTAATATCTATTTCAGCAAATTTACCACCTGTAAATGGGTGGGATTCTTTAACTTCAGGATGAAGAAGCAGATGTAGGTTTGCTGCATCCACATCACTGTCAACTATAACCTTATTTTTCAAAATTACAGAAAGACAACCGGTAAAAAATGTTTTTCCCGTGCCACCTTTTCCGCTTATAACTAAAATTTGCTTCATTTTATCTTTTCCAAAATCCTTCGAAAATCTTCTTTATACTCAGATATCTCTTTTACAAGAGGAATACCCATTGAGTAAGCTTTAGCTATTTTTCTACTAAAGGGTATTTTAAGAAGAATAGGAATACCCCTTTCCCTGCAAAACGCTTCAATAAGGCTGTCTTCATCGCTTTTGTTAATAATAACTCCTGCCCTCACATTTAGAGTTTTTGTTACTTCATAGGCAAGTTCAAGATCATGAAGACCAAAGGGAGTTGGCTCTGTAACAAGGACACAAAAATCAGAGCCCCGAATAGCTGCAACTGTAGGACAGGATGTACCAGGTGGAGCATCAATAATAGAGATTTTCTCTGGTTTTACATAGCTTTTAGCCTTTTCAATTACCTTTGGAGCTAAAACCTCAGAGATATTGAGTCTTCCTTCAATAAATTCAAATCCATCCGAATAACCAATTTTAACCTTACCAATTTCTCTTTCTCCCCTTGTCATTGCTCTTTCAGGGCACAGCACTATACAGCCCTCGCATCCATGGCAAAGATGTGGGAAAAGCAAAACATCTCCAGAATTATCAATTTTTATTACACTTAGAGCATTGTAGGCACAAATCTGACTACAGTATCCACAGAAACTACATTTTTCCTTTTGGACTTCGGGAATAACGGCTGTGACAGGAATTTCCTTTTTTATTTCTGGCTTAAGAAAAAGGTGAATGTTTGGCTCTTCTACATCACAGTCAATAATCTGTGAGTTTTCAATGCTTAAAGCAAATGCTAAAGCAACGGTTGTTTTTCCTGTGCCACCTTTTCCGCTTGCAACTGAAATTATCATTTTTTTATTTTAGAATTTAAAACTATACATAATCGCAGGAGCCTCCTATATAAATATGGGTTCCGGCTCCTGCTTCTATAAAGCCTGATTTGAAAGCTTTTTTTAGCATATCTCTTGCATAATCACCGGTGCAGTGTGATGGAGCAATATATTTTACTCCTGCATCTTGTAACATTCTGGTTACACTTTCGATTTCTTCTTTCTTTTTGTTCTTAAGATGAAGGCCTCCAACAAGAGCAAAGATAGTTTCACCAAGTATTTCTTTTGATTTTTTTAAGATGGTATCCACTCCTGGGTGTGCACATCCTGTAACTACTACAAGACCGCCTCCTGTGTTCATAATAAGAGAGATTTCCTTTATATCTTCACCGAGTTCACCTGTTAAATAAACTCCGTTCATTATCTCTACAGGATTAGAGTCAATAAAGTGGTGTGTTACTGTCTGTGGTAAAGTATTTTTTAAAAAAGCTTCTGAGAAAGATTTTCCTGCATAAATAGTAAGCTCTTTTTTTAATTTTAACAACCCTTCAAGACCTCCTGTATGATCTTTATGAGAGTGAGAAAGCACCACCTTTGTAATCATTGAAGGCTTTATGCCTGCCTTTTCAATATTCTTAAGCAGAATATTCGGATCTCCACCAGTATCAAAAAGTATGCCTCCATACCCTTTTTTTATAAAGCAGCTATATCCGAAGCCTGTTTGAAAATCAGACTCTCCAGAGTAATTATCAAATAGTATTTTGATGTCAATAAGCATCTTATATCTTTAATTCATTGGTAATTTTATCAATAATCTCTCCAAAGGCTTTAGCTGATTTGCTTTCAGCAAAATAAATCATCATAGGTTTTCCTTCATCTCCCGCATTAACTATTTGAGGATCTATAGGAATCTTGCCTAAGAAGGGAATATTATATTCTTCTGCTACCTTTTCAGCTCCGCCAGTTTTAAAAATTTCAACTGTGTTTCCGCAGTGAGGACACACAAAACCACTCATATTTTCAACAATTCCAAGAATTGGAATGGATGCATCCTTACAAAACTTTATACTTCTTCTTACATCAGCAAGGGCTACATCCTGAGGAGTTGCAACAATCACTGTTCCGTCAATCTGATCAAGAAGTTGAACAATCGAGATAATTTCGTCTCCTGTGCCAGGAGGAGAGTCAACCACAAGATAATCTAAAGCTCCCCAGCGAACATCACTTAGGAACTGCTCAATCATTCGATGTTTTAAGGGACCACGCCATACTACAGGAGAGTCTTTCTCTTCAAGAAAAAATCCAATTGAAATAACATTTAAATTGTCAAAGAGTTTTAGAGGAAATATTCCCATATCAGTTATAGTTGGAGCGAAACCATAAAGCCCCAACATATTGGGTATATTTGGGCCGTGAATATCAATGTCTAAAAGTCCAACCTGAAATCCCTTTTTAGATAGACCAACAGCTAAATTTGTTGAAACAGTACTTTTACCCACTCCTCCTTTTCCTGAAAGAACAAGTATTTTCTTTTTGATTGCAGAAACAGTTGTTTTTAAAGAAAGTTCCCTTTTGACTTCATCCCTTTCGCTACATCCGCATTTTTCTTTCTTTTCTTCCACTTCTTCTACCTCCTATTTATGTGCTTAAAACTATCCTTTTGTCAGAGAGATTTTTTAATTTCTTTCAATATTTCACTAATTTTACCGGATTTATTAATTACTGATATACCTGCCGCAGTTACAACATTTTCCGCATTTGGCCCTAGTTTGCCTGTAATAACATATTTTACACCTTTTGATACTACCAGTTGGGCTGCCTGAATTCCTGCACCACCACTAGCCTCTTTCCATGGGTTTTCCACTACTTCATATTCCATAGTATCAGTATCATAAAAAATAAAGTAACTGCAACGACCGAATCTCGAATCTATTTCCGAATTTAAATCTTTGCCCTGAGAAGTCACACAAATTTTCATCTTTTATCTCCCTAATGTCCACAGCTTTCATGGGAATGATCACAGAGACTTTCTCCGCTTTTTAAATTCCCACTTAAGAATTGGGCAATAACATCGTCTAACTTACCGGTGATTCCTGTTATAACCTTTATACCATGTGCCTGAAGATTCATTATAGCATTAGGTCCCATGCCTCCTGCAATTACACAGTCAGTATTTTGTTTTCTTAGGAACATTGGAACCTGACCTGGTTGGTGAGCTTTATGTCCTGGATTTTCTACAAAGGTCTTGCTAATAATTTTTCCATCTTTATCAATGTCAACAATTGTGAAACCTGGACATCTTCCAAAATGTTGGGCCACTTGTTCGTTTTCTGTTGCAATAGCAATTCTCATTTTAAGCCTCCTTATGATCCAAAAATTGTTGGTGGCGCATATTTATGAGTTCCTTCAATTACCTCTATTCCAGCCTTTTCCTTTACTGCGGCGATAATATCATCCTTCCTGGGACAAAATTTCATCATGCAGGTACCAATATGAAGAGCATCTATGTTTTCCTTAAAAGCTGAAAGTTCTCTTTTAAGAAGAACGAGGCTACAAATAGCTCTATTTCTATTTCCCTCACAGCCACCGCAGTTTATAATTCCAAGTATTGAAACTTCATCGTTTTTGTACCTTTCAAATTCTCCTTCCTTCCGAGAGAGAGAAATAAAACATCTTGAGTCAGCAGGACATAAATTTTGTTCTCTTATCATCTGACACGCTAAAATAGCAATCTTTTTCACAATTAACCTCCCAAACAAATTTAGACGGAGGCAAAGCCTCCGTTTACTCTGCCTTTTTCTTTTCAATCTCGCTTATTTGGCTTTCAATTTCACTTAGCCTCTTTTTAAGAATTTCTGCCTCTTTTTTCAAAATTTCCGATTCCTCTATCATGCCACCCAAAAAAGGCATTCTCCTAAAGCATCTCCTTCTTAATCTTCCAGCCCATTCTGCAATTCTACCTCTGCATCTTCCACCTCTTCCGATTCCGAATCTCGGCGAAGATGTAAATCCCTGAGAGCCAAAGCCTCCACAATACCCCATTCTCCTACCTGTTCCAGGACCCTGCCCAAAGGGTCCAGTTCTGTCACCCCATGGCATATTTATCACCTCCTTGAAAGTATATAATTTAATGTATTGAAAATCATTCTCATTTGTCAATAGCAAAATAGAGAATTTAAAAAAGAGAATATGCTTTAGAGTCTTTGAGAGTGTTTTAAATCTCTTATATTTTTAAATCTCTTATATTTCGTCCATTCTTTTGTTTCTTCATATATTTTTTTGGATTTGTGTTAGTAGAGTAGGATATCGAGATTTTAACAGAAGGCATTTTCAATGTGTTTTATTTCTTTACCTTTAATGGCGATTACATCAAATCTTAATGGATATTCTCTACCTATTTTGCTTAGATAATATAAGGCAATTTTTTTAAGTCTATTTTGCTTTCTTAAATCTACTGCTTCAAAGGGTTCACCAAAATTTGCTGAGCATCTTCGTTTTACTTCAACGATTACTAAGAAGTCTTTATGCTTTGCAATTATGTCTATTTCTCCCCATGAGGTTCTAAAGTTTTTCTCAAGTATCGTATAGCCTTTTCTTGTTAGATATTCAGCCGCGATGGTTTCTCCTTCTTTTCCATAATTTTTATTACTCATATTCACTGTTAAAGGGAATTTTATCAGCAAAAATATCTTCCTTTGTAACATCAAGGGTTTCTCCAGATATTCTTGAAAAAAGAGCGGGAATTTGTTCTATTTCAGAAATTTCTTTTTGGCAGAGAATTTTTAAAATTTCTCTTATGGAGGCAAAATCTTCCCACATTCCGAGAAGGTTTTGGCATAATTTCGAATAAAGTTGTTCGCCCTTTTCGTCCCAATCAATAAGTAAAACAACTTTTTCAAAATTATTGGCAATGTTTTCGGTAAATTCGTATATGGATTTGCCGCTGTGAAGGGTGATTATCTTGCCTTCAAAGCCCATGTCTATAAGAGCTTTTTTATCTCTTTTTCCCTCAACAATAACTGGAATGCGTTTATTTATTTCATATAGATAGTAAAGAACTTCCTTAATTTTTTCAGCCCTTTCCCAATCAATTGGGACAAATTCTTTTTTTCTCTTTTTTCTCTCATTGAGTGACATATAAAAATCTCTCTTTAAACTGCTCCTCTGTCATTCCAACTGTGCAAGCAAGAGTAGCAAGTCTTTCACCTTCAAAGTCTTCTTTTTCGAGTCTTATCATGTATTTTCTTCCTACTTCATAATTTTCTGAGGATACATCTACTTTTCTTATTTTTACCCTTCCAGTGCAATAGTCGAACAGTTCCACAAAAGGAATTGGTCTTAAGCGACCTTCTTCAAAGGTTATCATAGCTCCAGTTCCGCCCCTTAATAGATAACGAACTGCACCGTATCCGAGATTTCTTGTGTATTCTATATCAAAAGGAATGGGATCAGCAGAACGAAGCTCGTAACCTATATTTTTGTCAACAATTGTAACTGTAATTCCCATCTCTTCGAGAGATTTTTTTACAAAATTTTTCATTATTCTTCCAAGTTGAATTTCACTTAGTCTGATTCGTCCTGTCTCGTCTTTTTCAAGTTGCTCGTATTCGCTTAATTCATCGTGGTCAAATTTTTCAGCAAGCCCTTCTGCTAATATGGCAACACCGTGATCTCTTCCCATGCTTAGCCTCTTAATGATAGCTCCTGTAAGGATGTCAGCAACTTTTTTGAAGGATATTTTCTCCTCACGAAACTCTTCAGGAATAATTGTAAGTGTAGCACCTGCTGCTTTTCCAACTCCTAATGCAAGATGTCCAGTATGTCTTCCCATTATTGTAAGAAAGTACCATCTCGCAGTAACTCTTGCGTCTTCCATTATGTTTTTTACTATTTCAACTCCCCAATGCCTTGCTGTCTCGTATCCAAAAGTGGGCATTCCACCAGGAAGGGGGATGTCATTGTCTATTGTTTTTGGCACATGAACAACATTTATATCTCCCCTTGCCTCTCTCTCTATCCAGTTGGCCATAAAAAGTGTGCCATCTCCACCTATAGTAATCAGGTATTTAATTCCCATTTTTTTAAGGGTTTCCATTAGCACGGGAAATCTTTCCTTTACTCTCTCCGCATGTTCTCTTGAAGTTCTTAAAATTGAACCACCCTTGGTGTGAATCCTCGATACATCATCTACACGAAGAGCTTCTGCTGATGAAAGATCTCCGTAGAAAAGTGGCTTAAATCCGCCCTTAATTCCTATTACTTTTTTCCCTTGATTTATCGCTTCAATTGTGGCTGCGCTTATTGTTCCGTTTATACCTGGAGCTGGGCCTCCTCCTACAATTATTCCCACTGTTTCCATTTTTACCTCCCTTTGATGGAGGCGGAAGTTTTTCCGCTTCCTATTAGAGTCTTATTTCAACAAGTACCTTAACAGGTACTACTGTCTTGGCAATTATCTCTTTGGTATTAAAAACTTTAAGCTTTCCAAAGAGAAGTTCAAATTTCTGTTCAAGCTCTGCCATTATTGGTTCTTTTGTGTTATTAGGAAGGCTCCACCACTCCTTTTTAAAGGGGCCAAATCCCTTTTTCCTGGTACTGTATATAAACTGTTCCTCAGTCTGGCCTTCCTTTCTTTCCGAGGCAAACTGGGTCTTAAGATAATCGTAAATCATTTTTCGAAAATCTTCGGGTAGATGCTTGCTATCAAAGATAATATTTTGGAATCCAGTGGCTAAATGAATTTCCGATGTTCCTGTTTCTGGGAATTTATCAAAAGCTTCTTCTGGAAGGGTGCTTGCTCCATGCTGAACACAGCCGCTAAGAGAGTATTCCTTGCGAACTAAATCTGATAGGGTTTTTAATGTATCAAAATCAATCTTTACTTGGGCAATGGTTCCATCTGGAAGCACTACACCTCCGTGTTTTGTTCCTGTTTGAACACTAAGCTTGCTTAGGCCTTTTTCTCCTTTGAAGGTGTTTTTAAAGCCATCTAAGTAAGCTCTTGCCTCTTCTGGCGTGCTATTTTTTCCACCTATTTCACCTATTTCGCCGCCAATAGAAATTGTAATTCCCTTTGGTTCTAAAGAACGAACATAGTGAGCCAGAAGGGCTGTGTTTTCAAAGTTAGGTCTTTGTTGCTCGTAAATCGTCTCTTTAGATAGATCAACAAGGGTTGAGGTATCTATGTCTATGTTGTAAAATTCAGCCTCTATTGCTTCTTTTATCAGGCCTTTTACATATTCTATTTCCATCTGTGGGTCTTTTTCAAAATAGCGTCTTACTGTTTGAAAATGGTCTCCCTGTAAAAACACAGGACCAGTGAATCCCTCCCTAACTGCTGCAGCCAGCACACATGCAGAATACTCAAGAGGTCTTTGCTTTGTGTATCCAATCTCAGAGCGAGCAATCTCAAAGATAAAAGCACCTACATTTTTTTCTATAGCTTTTCTAAATATTACTCGAGAGACATCATATGTGAGACCTCGAATGTTAATGGCAGGAACAGTAAATCCCAAAAAATTTTTTCCCATTTCTTCATAAAGTCCTTGAATTGAAGAGGGAATAGCACCCATCTCCTTTGCAATTTCTTTTATGAGGAGAAATTTTTTTACTCTTTCTTCGTCGTTACTTTCAAAAACAGCGTCGAATATGAGGTTATCAATGGATTTTTTTACCTTTTCTTTATCTTTTATAGTCACTTTTCCATCTTTGACATCTACTACATCAATAAATTTTTCAAATCCCATAGCATACCTCCTTAGAATTTTTTAAATATTATAATCAATTCGTAGCAGATAAAATCTACCGTTATCTGAAGAAAGGAAAATCTCAGATAATGGAACATCATTAAAAAATTTTAAAGTCTTTAGCTAGCCAAACCTGATCGATTTTTTTCTTCGTCTCCTTTATTTACAGTCTCTTCGTCACATATGGGTTTTTAGAGTAACTGATAGGGCCTTGCCAAGCGCTCTCGTTAAGCTATTGAAGCTTTACAGTGAAAATTGTAGATGGCTTTTAGTGCCATTTATCAATTGATGATTTCGAGAAAAAAATTTTTCTAAAAGGTTAAAGTTATTTTACAATTTAGGAATATTTTATAATATGATTAAAATATTTAAGTGAGGTGCTATGGATAAAAAGACTCTTATTGAGTGGGATAAAAAGTATATATGGCATCCTTTCACTCAGATGAAATACTGGCTCGAAGATGAGCCTACAATTTTTGTCGAAGCTCAAGATTGCTTTCTTAAGGACATTGATGGAAGGTGGTATTTAGATGGGGTATCCTCTTTGTGGGTTAATATTCATGGCCATCGAAGAAAGGAGATAGACGAAGCAGTTTGCGGCCAGCTTGATAAGGTTGCCCATTCCACTCTTCTTGGAGCCTGTAATGAGCCAAGCATTGTGCTTGCAAAAAGGCTTGTGGATCTTCTTAACGAAAAGCTCCCAGCTGAGGAATCCCTTTCAAAAGTTTTTTACTCTGATAACGGCTCTACTGCTGTTGAGATTGCCATGAAGATTGCCTATCAATATTGGCAAAATATGGGGATGAAGGAGAAAGACACCTTTGTAAGCCTTAAAGAGGGTTATCATGGAGATACAATTGGAGCTGTGAGTGTAGGCGGAGTAGAGCTTTTTCATGAGGTTTACAAGCCTCTTCTTAATAAATCCATTCAAGCACCAGCACCATACTGCTATAGGTGTTCTTTAGGTTTAAACCATCCTTCATGCGATTTGGCATGTTTAAATGAAATGGAGAAGATTTTAAAAGAAAGCCTGCAGCGTGTTATTGCTGTAATCGTAGAGCCATTAGTTCAGTGTGCTGGAGGTATAATTGTATGGCCAGAGGGATATTTGAGGGGGTTGAGGGCTCTTTGCGATAAATATGGTGTTTTATTAATTGCAGACGAGGTTGCAACAGGCTTTGGACGAACAGGCAGAATGTTTGCCTGTGAACACGAGGGCGTTATTCCCGATATCATATGTCTGAGTAAGGGAATAACAAATGGATATATGCCGTTAGCAGTGACAGTTGTTAAAGAGAGGATATTTAATGCCTTTCTTGGAGAGTTGAATGAGAGAAAAACCTTTTATCATGGTCACTCTTACACCGGAAATCCTCTTGCTTGTTCTGCTGCCCTTGCAAGCCTTGATATTTTTTATAAAGACCAAACCCTTGAAAATCTCCCTCCTAAGATAGAGCTTATGAAGGATAAACTCTCCGAGATAGCAGAGCTAAAAAATGTGGGTGATGTAAGACAAAAAGGAATGATTGCTGGAGTGGAGCTTGTAAAGAATAGGAAGACTAAGGAATCCTTCCCTTATGAGGAGCAGATAGGCTGGAGAGTTGTAAAAGCTGCAAGAAAAGCTGGTGTTTGGCTTAGACCTCTTGGCGATATTATAGTGATAATGCCTCCTCTTGTAATTTCAATGGAAAATCTGGAAAGATTGCTTGATGTGATTAAAGAGTGTATAATTGAAGTAATTAAATAATTTAGGGAGGCAGTAATGTTAAGAATAGCTTTCATAGGTTTAATCCTTTTAATTCTAATAGCATGCACACAGCAGCTAAGAACTGATGTTAGTGGAGTTGGAGAGTCAATTCCTACTGGACCTGATGCTCTTAGTTGGGATGGGAAAAGTTTATATATAGCTAAGGAAGGATTAATCTCTCTCTTAGATAGAATTGATACAGGTTCTGCCCTTTCAATATATGGCTATGAAGGCCATTATTTTTTTGATAGAAATCCTATTACTATTACATCTAATGAAAATCCACCTTTTGTAACAGGACTTGCCTGGCAACCATCTTCAGACATTCCAGGTGGAGGATATTTGTGGGTAGCTGATGCAGCAAATAGAAGAATTTTGAAGGTTACAACGATGGGAGATGTGGTAAGAAAAATTAATTCTATTCAATTTTATCCTGAAGATATGACCTTTGATGGCCAGTATCTTTGGGTTGCTGATTCAAAGAGAAATAAAATTTTTAAAGTTGCCACAGAAGACTGCTCAGTTCTTGAAACCTTCATATCTCCATTAAATAAACCTTCAGGTATAGCATGGGATGGGAAATATATTATTATAATCGGATACGAAACAGTTTCAGACCAGGTGGGTAAAGCAGCTATTGAAGAAGCTCCAGTGCAAAAAATAAAAATTCTAAAGCTTGATCCAGCAAAAGGTAAAGTTGTAGGTGAGGTTATCTCTTCTCGTTTTCTCTCTTCTCCATCAGGAATGGCTTGGATAGATAACTATCTTTGGATTGCTGACAAAAATTCAGGCAAAATATTTAAATTTGTTGACAGAACCATAGCTTATGAGGATGAAAAAATCTATAAGGTTGCTACGACACCAACCCAAAAGAAGCTTGAAATAAAAGAAAAAATAACCTCAGAAAAGGAATTAGAAGAGGCAAAGAAAGCAGCTGAAGAAGCAAGAAAAGCAGCAGAAGAGGCAAAGAAAGCAGCTGAAGCAGCTAAAAAAGCTTTTGAACTTCAGCAGAAAAAATAATGCTTTCTTTTAAAGGAGAAAAGCTCTTTGTCATAGCAGGCCCTTGTGTTATTGAGACCGAGGATATTGTTTTTAAAACAGCTAAAACGCTGAAGGAAGTATCAGATGAGCTTAATATTCCAATTGTTTTTAAATCCTCCTATGATAAAGCCAATAGATCCTCCATTAACTCTTATCGTGGGCCTGGAATCATAAAAGGTTTGGAAATTTTAAAGAAAGTAAAAGAACAATTTAGTTTACCGATTCTAAGCGATGTTCACTCAGTTGAGGAAATAAATATCGTCAAGGATGTGCTTGATGTTATTCAGATACCAGCTTTTCTTTGCAGACAAACAGATCTACTTGTAGAGGCTGGGAAGACTGGGAAACCTGTAAATGTTAAAAAGGGACAGTTTTTAGCTCCCTGGGATGTAAAGAATATCATTGAAAAGATTCAATCTACTGGGAATAGAGATATTCTAATAACAGAACGGGGAACAACCTTTGGTTACAATAATCTTGTGGTGGACTTCAGAAGCCTTCCAATTATTCGTTCAATGGGAGTGCCTGTTATTTTTGATGCAACCCATTCGGTTCAGTTGCCTGGTGGTGCTGGCACATGCTCTGCCGGCCAAAGAGAATTTATTCCTTATCTCACACGGGCAGCAGTTGCCTGCGGAGTAGATGGGCTTTTTTTTGAAGTTCACCCCACCCCTGACTCAGCGCTGTGTGACGGACCAAATATGATAAAGCTATCGGATTTTAAATTGCTTCTCGAAAATCTTCTTAACATTCATGCAGTAGTAAAAGGCTTATTTTAAGGTTATAATTAAGCAGTATGGTTAAATTTGTTTTTAGTATTAAATGGCTTTTTATTATTGTAACTTTAATTTTACTATCAGGAATTTCTGTTAGCAATTATTTCATCTTTTACTATGTCTATTCAAGGCACTTCATGAGAGACATGGATGTACTTGCCGATAATTTTAAGCTTGAAACAGATAAATTATTTACATCCGTAGAAGCATTACTTTACAATCTGCAGGGGCTAATATGTAGTGACTTGATAAATTTTAATGACCTTGAAAGAGTGAATTATTTTCTTATGAACTTCATGCGTACCTATCCGCATGTGACTTCAATCAATTATGGCGATGGAAGAGGAAACGGTTATCTTATATTAAATGACAGAGGCAAGTGGCGAAACAGAATAAAAAAAGAAAATGATAAAGGATATGTAACTTGGCACATCCTTAACGAAGAAGGTAAGATTTTAGAGAAAAGCAGATCTCCCGATGACTATGATCCAAGAAATACGATTTGGTATAAACAGGCCTTAAGCTCAAAAGGTATTCAATGGAGCAAAGAATATATCTTTAGAACCACTAAGGATCCGGGTATTACTGCATCTTTTATGATCTGTGAAAACACAAAAGAAGTCATTGGTGTTGATGTGATGATAAAGGATTTTAATATTTTTTTAGAAAAAATAAAAAAGAATTATGATTTTGTCTCAAAGCTCTATTTGCTCTCCGATGAAAGTAATGTTATTGGCTTTGTTGATGGGGAAGTTCCTGAAAAAGGAAAAATTTATGAGATTAATGAGAGGGATTTTCCATTGCTTCATGAGGCTTTAAATATTAGTAGAAAAGATGGAGGAGTATCAAAAATTACTTTTAAAGGTCAAAAATATTTGATAGGCATTAGGCATTGGCCTCTTGGAACAAGAAAATTATCTCTTGTAATGTTAGTACCAACTACGGCATTAACAGCTACTATCAATCTTGTTATTTTTTATCAGATATTTATCTCTCTTGGCCTTGCCTTTCTTATTCTTTTTTATATTACGAAAAAATATACCAATCCTCTTATAGAAATATCAAGGGAGGTTAAAAATTTAACTACTGGCAAACAGCTTTCCCTTGAACAATACATAGATAGAACAGACGAAATAGGCCAATTAAGTAGAGAGATTAGAGAGGCTTCCTATCAACTTAGCAAGATGAGAGAAATGGAAGAAAGAATTAAAAAGAGTGAGCATTTTGAGGCCATTCAGCGTTCTCTTGGTGAGGCTGTTCACAAATTTAAAGATTTGATAAATGTTATTCACGGCTTTGCATCTCTTGCTCAGTCAAAAATTACCAATGAGTTTGCACGTAATGCTGTTGATCAGATAATAAAGGCCTCTAACAGAGCTATTTATCTTGTAAGAGAGATTTTAACCATTACCGGCGAAAGAAAGTACGAGATGAAAGATGTTGATTTGAATGCTATTGTTCTTTCTATGAAAAGCAGAATAGAGTCAATAATGGGTGAGAAAATTAAGGTAAAATTTACTCTAAGTGAGGAGCCTCTTATAACGAGAGCTGATAAGGAGGCAATTGACGAAGTAGTTCTGAATATTCTGGATAATGCTAAGGATGCAATGAAAGGAGAGGGTATTTTAACCATCACTACACAGAAAAGTGTATTGTCAGGTGAGGATTTCGCCATTCTCTCCATATCAGATACAGGCATTGGGATGGATGAAGAAACTAAGAAAAGAATTTTTGAACCGTTCTATACAACTAAAGGAGCTCAGGGAACAGGGCTGGGACTTCCTATTGTTTATAGAATTGTTAAGGATCATGGCGGTTTTATAGAGGTTGAAAGTGAACTTGGAAAAGGCACAACCTTTAGAATTTATCTTCCATTAAGGTTTAAGGCTATCTGAACGGCCTCTTCTGGAGAGTTTGCTTTGATCACTCCTTCTATATCCCAGGTTTTAAGTCCAACAACCTTTTTCCCTGTCTTAAGCGCAAAGGCTATCTCGCTAAGGGTTCCATATTCTCCACCAATGGCTATAAGAGCATCAGCACTTCTTACAATGAGAGCATTTCTCATCTCACCCAAGCCAGTAGCTAAGGGAATCTTTACATAGGGATTAGCATCTTCTTTATTGTGAGAGGGAAGAATGCCCACCGTAAGACCTCCCTCTTCAAAAGCTCCCTTTGAAGATGCTTCCATTACTCCGCCAAGTCCACCATTAATTAAAATTGCACCTTCTTTAGCAAGAATTCTTCCTACTGCATACGCAAGCTCAGATAGCTCATTATCTGCTTTTCCTGCTCCTATAACTCCTACTATTTTCATCTTGTCTCTACCACTGTAACTCCGTCTCCACCTTCATCTGGAATTCCTTTTCTAAAGTTTTTTACAACAGGGTGGTCTTTTAGATAATCTCTTATTGAATTTCTTAATATGCCTTTTCCTATTCCGTGAACTATTATACCCATTGAAATTTCATCCATTGATAGTTCGTTTAAAAATCTCTCCACAAGAGGAATTGCTTCCTCGACTCTTTGCCCTCGAATGTCAAGCTTCCTTAATGAACAGCCATCTGATTCTTTTTTAGGGAAAAATATCTTATTTGAAGAGCCCTCTGTTTCTCTTTGGTTTTCTATTTTTTCTAATTCTTCAAGTTTTGCCTCAACCTGAAGTGTGTCAGTTTGAATTTTTGCTCTATCTCCCTCAATACTTAGGACCTTACCCGTAAGATTTAACTCTCCTATTCTAACAGTATCTCCTTCTTTTATTACTTCGGTCTTTTTCTCCTTTTGTTCGTGAAGCTCTGTTCCAAGATCTGAGAGTTTTTTAGATAGCTCTTTTAATTTTTTTCTGTCTGCTTTTTTTGCCTCTTCATAGATCAGGTTTAGCTCCTTTTTAATTTTAGTAAGCATATTATAGGCTTCTTTTTTAGCTTCTTCTAAGGTCTTTTTCTTTGTTTCTTCAATCTTTAATAGTTCCCTCTCAAGCTTTTCTTTCTGGTTAAGGAGATTCTTTTTTATATCCTCGATTTCTCTTATTTTGTTCCAATAATCTTCTTTACTTGTCTCAAGTTCATTCATTAATTGATAGAGCTTTCTATCTTCTGTACCTTTAAGCTCATAGGCTCTTTTTATGAGTTTTTCAGGAAAACCATATTTTTTAGCAACCTCAAGAGCATATGAAGTAGTTAAACTTCCTACACTTAATTTATAAAGTGGGGTCATGGATTTTTCATCAAAAAGCATTGCCGCAACTTCCATGCCTTCCTCATTAAAAGCAAAAATTTTAACTTTACTTAAATGGGTGGTAACAAAGGTAAGGCAATTCCTCTTTTTTAGTTCCTCAAGAATAACACAGGCTAAAGCTGAACCTTCCTCAGGGTCGGTATTTGTTCCCACTTCATCGAGCAATACAAGGCTGCTTTCATCTGCCCTCTCTATTATTTCTTTTAAAGTGATTACATGAGAGGCAAAGCTTGAAAGTTGCTCTTCAATAGAGCCTTCATGATATAGATCAACATAAATGGATTTAACAAAGGGTATAACAGAAGAACTACTTGCTGGAATGGGAATTCCTGATATTGCCATTAATGTTAGCAGTCCTATGGTTTTTAAAGTGACTGTTTTTCCTCCTGCATTGGGTCCTGTAATTACTAAGACTTTTTTGTCTCTTAATTCCAAATTAAGTGGTTCCACAAAATCCTTAGATAGCATTAAAAAAGGATGTCTGGCATTTATAAGATTTATTCTCTTTTCATCCGTTATCTGAGGAATCTCTCCATTGAATTTTTTTGAAAACTCATATAAAGCTTTCATCTTATCGAGATAAACAAGGAGATTAAACTGTTTTTCAAGGGTATTTGCAATATAATGAATATCTGTTGAGAGTTCTCTAAGAATTCTTATCTCCTCAAGCCGTTCTTCTATTTTTAATTCTTCAAGCTTTTTTGAAAGGGATGCTACCTCCTCTGGTTCAATAAATGCGGTCTCACCTGAACGGGACACATCTTGCACTTTTCCTCTAATTTGACCTTTGGAGTCCATGCGAACAGGAATTACCCATCGATCATTTCTCTTTGTTATAAACCTATCTTGGAGAAAGGCTGAAGTTTCTTTGCGATTTAATATTTCCTCAAGCTTTTCTCTAATTTTTTCTTCTGTAATTTTTATTACCTTACGAAGATGGGCTAAAAGAGATGAGGCAGTATCAAGAATGTTTCCTTCATCATCCAAAGCATCTTCAAGTTTTGAAAGGATAAAGGGTTGTCCCAAGGTTAATTGATTTCCTAAAATATCCATTATCTTTTTAGACAAGTGAGGAAAGGAGGATATAGTTTCCAAATAAGGAGAGAGATTTTCTAAAATTCTTAAAATTTTTAGGAATTTTGCCAATTCCCATGCTTCAAAAAAAACACCTTCTTTATAGGCTCTTTCGATAAGTGTGTGGATTGAAGGAAAGGAGGAGATAGGAAGGCTGCCTCCTTTATCAAAATATTCTTTTATTTCTTGAAACTCTTTAAGGGAAGCATTACAATTTTCAACTGTTAAATAAGGACGAATCTTGCCTATGGCCTCCTTAGTGGCTTCGGAATTTGAGAAATTTTCTATTAAATTTAATACCTTAAAATAGTCTAAATCCCTAAGAGTTTCCTCTTTTATCAATCAAACTTCTCCAGAAGCTTTTTCTTTTTTTCTTCGATTCCCTTAGATAATTTATCGATCTGTTTTAGAATTTCCTTTTTTGTATCTGCGCTTAATTCTTCACCTTTTTCTCTTATCTCATTTATTTTATCCTTTATCATTTCAGATATTTCCTCAATTTCCTCATATAGCTCCTCTGCTGCACGGATAGTTTTTTTCTTTAGCTGTTTTGCCTTATTTTTTATTTCCTTTCTTGTTTCTTCTCCAGACTTAGGGGCATATAAAAGAGAAATCGCTGCTCCTATAAGTCCACCCAATAAAAAGGCTGCTAAAATTTTCCCTTCTTCTCTCATGTTATCCTCCTTGAGGTTGATTTATTTTAATTTTAACACTTTTCGTTGATATTTAGCCCAAAGTATGGCTATAATTAGAAAAAAATAGAAAGGAGGAGTTAGGCTATGCTTTCAAAGATTCCGTTTAATATGGAAAACATCAGCGAGGAGGATATTGAGAAACAGATACTAAGAGTAGGGCTTATTGCAGAACTTGATGCAATCAATTTATATGAACAGCTTGCTGCATTAACAAAGGATGAGAAAGTAAGGGCTATTTTTTTAGATATTGCTCGTGAAGAAAAAACCCATGTAGGAGAGTTTCTCACCCTTTTGCTTATGAAGGATGAAGAACAGGAAGATGAACTTGAAGAAGGTAAAGAAGAAGTAGAAGAACTTTTAGAAGAAGAGGAAGAGGAGTAGCTAAACTATAATTATAATTGCGTAAAGTAAGTAAAAACATCCTAAGAAGATTAGAGAAAGAGGGGAGATTCTCTTTAAAAAGTGAATCTCCCCTAAAATTATTAGTCCCGATAGGATAGCAAGGCAGGCACTCAGAAGGGCATATCCTGTTATTTGCCAATCTGTAAAAATAATTCCTACTGATACGGGAAATGTAGATTGAAATACCATAGCTCCTGTTACATTTCCCATAGCAAGAGTGTCCCGACCCTTAAAAGTCCATGTAACAGAGTTAAATTTTTCAGGAAGCTCTGTTGCTACAGGAGCTATAATTAGAGCAAAAAGAAGTGGGTCAAGCCCAAATTTTAGAGATATGTGCTGTAATGCCTCAACAAAGCCATGGGCTCCTTCGATCATTACAAGAAGTGCAAGTATGACCTGTAAAAAGGAGAAAAAACCTTTAAACTTACTAATTGGAAGGATTTTTCCAAAAAATTTTTCAAGATATAGCTTCTCCTCGTGCAGAATAAAATCACTTTCTCCTTTAAAGGTCAAGTAAATATATACAATGTAACCGATTATAAGGAAAACAGCCACAATGAAGTGTTGTTTTATAATCATGGGAAGAAAAATTCCTGAGGAGTACATAATGAGAAAAAATATTATATCCCTTTTTACAGTGGTTAGCTCTATATTAAAAACAAATGCCCTTCTTTTTGCGAAATAGGCAATTGATATGGTTATGCCGATTAATAAAAAAGCTAAAGTGGAAAGCATAAAAGGAGCTCCCAATATAGCACCGATTCCAATTGAATGTCCTGCTTCTCCTTTGTGAAGAAAAATAGCAACCATGGGTAGAATAGTTTCTGGCAGGGCTGTTCCTACTGCAGCAAGCACGCTTCCAACCACAGCCTGACTTAATGACAATCTTTTGCCAAATACTTCGATTCCGTTTGTGAATATCTCTGCGCTAAGCAGTATTATTAGAAGATTTACAATTAAAAGAATAAAATCGGTTCCCATAATTTGAAATTATAATCTAAACTCTATTATATTAACAATAAAAATAGTGAGATCCATATTTTTTGTAAAGTTATTTAAGGGGTGAAGTAAAAAATTTCACCTTAAGTTAAAAGCCCTATTAAGGGAAGAAAGTGTTACCGACTTATATTGATCAGAAGGTATCGCTTATTTTTAGTGGAGGAGAAAATGGAAGGAGTAAGTAAGCAGTTTAAGTTAACGGCTAATGCTATAGAGGTGCTTAAAAGAAGATATCTAAAGAAGGATGAAGAGGGAAGAATCATAGAGACTCCAGAGGAGCTTTTTAGAAGAGTTGCTACAGCAATTGCAGAGATAGATGCTCTTTATGGAAAAACAGAAAAAGAAATTTCAGACACTAAAGAAAAGTTTTATGAATTATTGACTTCTCTTAAGTTTTTGCCAAATTCTCCTACTTTAATGAATGCAGGTACTCCAATTGGGCAATTAAGTGCATGTTTTGTTCTTCCCGTAGAGGATTCAATGGATGGAATTTTCGATGCAGTTAAATATGCTGCAATAATTCACAAATCAGGTGGAGGAACAGGTTTTAGCTTTTCTCGTTTAAGACCTAAGGGCGATGTGGTTGGTTCTACTAAAGGAATAAGCTCAGGACCTGTTTCTTTTATGAGTGTATTTGATTCTGCAACAGAAGCAGTGAAACAGGGTGGACGAAGAAGAGGGGCAAACATGGGGCTTTTAAGGATTGACCACCCTGATATAATAGAGTTCATTAAATGTAAAGATGATCTTACAAGATTTACCAATTTTAATATTTCTGTTGGACTTACGGAAGAATTCATGAAAGCAGTAATAAACGACCAAGAATATGATCTTATTAATCCTCGCACAGGCAAGTCAGTAAATCGTCTTAAAGCTAAAGAAGTTTTTGATCTTATTGTTCATCAGGCATGGAAGAATGGAGAACCAGGAATTGTTTTTTTAGATCGAATAAACGCTGCAAATCCTACTCCTCAACTTGGTGAAATTGAAGCCACAAATCCATGTATAACTATAGACACATGGATTATGACTGAAAAGGGACCAAGGCAGGTTAGAGATTTAATTGGTAAAAAGTTCACAGCTGTTGTTAATGGAAACAAATGGGAAAGCACAGAAAAAGGCTTCTTTTCAACAGGTATAAAACCTGTTTATAGATTAGAGACTAAAGAGGGATATGAAGTCAGGATTACTGAAAATCATCCTGTATTGAGAATAAAAAAACTGACGAAATATAAGATAGAGACCGAGTGGACAGAGGTAAAAAATTTAAATCGTGGAGATAGGATACTTCTAAATAATCATAGAGGCTTTGATGGCTGGGAAGGTGAATATACGGAACAGGAGGGTTATTTAATAGGACTTATAATTGGTAATGGAATAATTGAAAAAGATAAATTTATTCTTTCGTCATTGAGAGAAGAATCAGAGGCAGTTGCTGTTGGAGAATATGCTTATGCAATGCCATATAAAGTTTATTTTGATGGCAGTATAAAAGCACAAGATAGACTATCCTCGGGGTGTATCAAATATTTGACGACAGAATTAGGAATCGACGAAAAAAAAGTTGTTACCGAGCGAATAGAAAAAGCCTCATCTGCTTTTTGTAAAGGATTAATAAAAGGAATCTTTGACTGTGGTGGTTCTGTAGTTACTCAATCAAAAAACACAATTATTAGGCTTTTACATAGTGATTTATCTATTTTAAAGGCTGTTCAGAGGATTCTTCTTAGATTTGGTGTTTACTCTAAGATTTTTAGCCGCTGTAGACCATCATTGCGAGCATCTCAGATAACTAAAGAGAATAAAGTCAAATTCAAAGCCGAACATGAACTCAGAATTTCAGGTGAGGATATTGTTATTTTTTATGAAAAGATTAACTTTGCCGATTCAAAGAAGGCCCAAAAACTTGAAAAGTTTGTTCAGTCATACAAAGAAAGACTAAATGAAACGAGGTTTATTGCAACTGTATCCCAAATAATACCAGAAGGTGTTGAAAAAGTTTATGATGTATCAATTCCTCAAATTAATGCCTTTGATGCTAACGGTTTTTATGTTCATAACTGCGGAGAACAGCCACTTCTTCCTTTTGAATCATGCAATCTTGGTTCTATCAATCTTGCAAAAATGGTAAAAGATGGTGAAATAGACTGGGAACTTTTAAAGGATACAGTTTGGAAAGCTGTCCATTTCCTTGATAATGTTATAGATGCAAACAAGTATCCACTTGAAATGATTGAAAAAAATACTAAAGCAAATAGAAAAATTGGACTCGGAGTTATGGGATGGGCAGATTCTCTTATCAGGCTTCGGATTCCCTATAACTCTAAGGATGCTCTTTCTCTGGCAGAGAGAATAATGAAGTTTATTCTTGACGAGGGAAGAAACGCTTCAATAGCTCTTGCAAAAGACAGAGGAACCTTTCCGAATTATGAAAAGAGCGTATATTATGATAAATTGCCTTTAAGAAATGCTACTATAACTACCATTGCACCCACAGGTACTTTAAGTATTATTGCTGGATGTTCCTCTGGAATAGAGCCTTTATTTGCTATCTGTTTTGCAAGAAATGTTCTGGATGGAACAAGGCTTGTTGAGGTTAATCCCTATTTTAGGGAAGAGATGGAAAAGTTGGAGCTATGGTCAGAGGAACTTGCTGAAAAAATAGCAGAAACAGGGTCTATTCAGGGAATAAAAGAAATTCCAGAGGAATTAAAGAAAATTTTTGTTACTGCCCATGAGATTTCTCCTTCTGATCATGTTCGAATGCAGGCAGCTTTTCAGCAGTATGTGGATAATGCAGTGAGTAAAACCGTTAATCTGCCAAATAGTGCCACAGAAGAGGATGTTAGAGAAGTTTATCTTTTGGCCTATCGTTTAGGATGTAAGGGAGTTACTGTTTATAGAGATGGTTCAAGAATTGGCCAGGTAATAGAAAAGGGTAAATCCCAAGTAGAGATTGCCCCAATAACCCTTAAGCCCAGAAAAAGACCCGAGGTTTTACTCGGGATTACGAGACTTATGAAAACAGGATGCGGTAATCTTTATATCACAATAAACAAAGATGAAAATAACAGGCCTTTTGAGGTATTTACCAATATTGGTAAGGCTGGTGGATGCGCAGCTTCACAGGCTGAGGCAATAGGAAGGCTCATCTCTCTTGCTTTAAGAAGTGGAATAGAACCACAGGAAATAGTCAAACAACTTAAGGGTATATCCTGTCATGCTCCTGTTTGGTCGGGAAATGGTAAAATAACAAGTTGTTCGGATGCGATTGCTAAGGCAATTGAAGCTGAAATAAAGGGAATGAAGATTGAAGATTTTAATAAAAAAGATGAAATTAAGGAAAAAAAAGATTTAAAGACAGAAGATGCAAAAAGTTTAGAGATAGTTCACTATGGTGCCTGTCCAGAGTGTGGTGGAGTTCTGTCCTATGAAGAGGGATGCTCTATTTGTCACAGCTGTGGATTTACCAAGTGTAGCTAATTTGGAATAAAGATATGAAAACAAAAAGGGAATTATTAATAGTTGGTGACAGGGTTTTGATTGAGCCAGATGAGAAGGTAGATAAGACGAATTCTGGACTTTTTTTGCCTCCCACAGTTAAGGAAAAGGATAAAATCATGGGAGGAAGAATAATAAAGGTAGGTCCTGGCTATCCTGTTAATGATCCCTCAAGTATATTAGAAGAACCATGGAAGCAAGGATCCTATGAACAGATTAAATATATTCCTTTGCAGGCTCAGGAAGGAGACTATGCCTTTTTCCTGAAGGATGTTGCATTAGAGATTGAATTTGAAGAAAAAAAGTATCTTATTGTTCCTCACTCTGCTTTGGTTGCTCTAATCCGTACATCTATAGTAGAGGATGAAGATGATAGAAGATTTTAAGTCAACCGATACCTGGAGAGTATTTAGAATCCAGTCTGAACTTGTAGAAGGATTTGAAACTTTACACGGCATAGGTCCTGCAGTTTCAATTTTTGGAAGTGCACGATTAACAGAGGAAAGTTTTTATTATAAAGAAGCATTTAAAGTGGCTAAACTCCTTAGTCAATGTGGTTTCTCTGTTATTACTGGTGGTGGTCCTGGCATTATGGAGGCAGCAAATAAAGGAGCTCAGTTAGGAAAAGGCAAATCCATTGGTCTTAACATAGAGCTTCCCCATGAACAAAGACCCAATAAATATCTTGATATATCCCTTAATTTTCGATATTTCTTTGTAAGAAAGCTGATGTTTATAAAATACTCAATAGGATTTATTATTTTTCCAGGTGGTTATGGGACTTTTGATGAACTTTTTGAAGCATTAACCCTTGTCCAGACAAATAAGATAAAGAGTTTTCCTGTTGTGCTATATGGTTCTGAATACTGGAAAGGCTTAATAGATTGGCTAAAAAACTCTCCACAGTCAATTGGTGCTATTAGCCTTGAAGACTTGAATTACTTTGTATTAATTGACAATCCCGAAGCTGTTTGTGGCTACTTAAGAAATTATCTTACAAGACTAAATGTGCCCTTGCCAGAGTTTCATTATGAATAATAATGCATAAAGTAAACTTAAAGGCTTTAGAATTTTCAGAGTTAGAGGAAATTATAAAGTCCCATTTGCTTCCTCCTTACAGGCTAAAACAATTAGTTCAATGGCTTTATAAAAAAAACATCACAACCCTTGAGGAAATAACAGAATGGCCTAAAACCTTAAGGGAAATCTTTTCTCAAAAGTATTATATTGGATGCCTGCGTCTGATTGACAGAAAAAAAAGCGTTGATTTTACAGAGAAATTTCTTTTTGAACTTGAAGATGGTGAAACAGTAGAAAGCGTTTTAATTCCTGATGGTGATAGATTAACTCTTTGTATATCATCACAGGTAGGATGTCCTTTAGGTTGTAAATTTTGTCTTACTGGAAAAATTGGATACAGAAGAAATTTGGCAACATGGGAAATAATTGATCAATTTCTTCAAGTAAGCAAATTTCTTCAAAAGGAAGGAAAGGTAATTACAAATATAGTTTTTATGGGAATGGGAGAGCCTCTTCTTAATTTTGAAAATATCCTAAATGCTCTGTGGAGATTTAAGAATTGGATTAATTTTTCACCAAGAAGGATTACTCTATCCACCGCAGGAATAGTTCCAGCACTAAGAAAATTGGGAACTTCTGCTCCCTCTGTTAAGCTTGCAATTTCTCTAAATGCAGCTGATGACAAAAAGAGAAGTCTAATTATGCCAATTAATAATAAATATCCACTTAGGGAACTGTTAAAGACCCTTCGAGAATATCCCTTAAAGTATGGACAGCGAATAACCTTTGAGTATGTGATGCTTAAAGGCATAAATACTTCAAAGGAAGATGCATTAAAATTGGCTAAAATTTTAAAAGGAATTCCTTCAAAGATTAATTTAATTCCCTTTAATCCCTGGGAAGGATGTGATTTTCAAAGACCTGATGAAGAGGAGATAATACAGTTTCAGAACCTTTTAATTTCTCAGGGATATTCAGTTTTTATAAGAAAGAGCAAGGGAAAAGACATTCTTGCAGCCTGTGGTCAACTTAGGGCAAATTATTTAAATCATACAAGGAAGTCTAAAATAAATAAATAAATTTTTAAGGGTAAAGACAGATTTTTTTATCAAAGTTAAAAAAACGATCCTGGTGAGCTTGCCAGGATCGGTTTTAAATTATTTGTTTTTAAGCTTTAAGGTTTCCTTTACCATTAATAGGAATTTCACATAATCAAAGGCAAAATTCATAAGTTCCTCTTCGTCTTCTTTCATTTTTTTAATTCTCTCTTCAGATACATCGAAAATATTAAGAAATTTACTTTCAAATACAAATCTTCTAAAAGCATCAATGTCATAGCAAGCAGTATAGAAGGCTTTTTGTTTTTTTTCATCAAGTTTTTCTGCCTTGAGATTTCTTGTGAAAAAAAGCTCTCTCCATCCCTTGTTCATGTCATCGTAAAGGTCAACGCCTTGATCTTTTCTCCATTCGGCTATTGTCCATTCTTTTTCCTCATCAAAGCCTTTGCAATGGGGCTCTTTAACGAAAAAGTAGTGTTCTTCAGTAATCCCATCAGTTAGGTCAAATTTTTTAAGGGACGCCTGACCTATTGGATAGTATCTACAGGTAGCAGGCCTGTCTTCATATACAGAACAGCCTTTTTCGCAAAGGAAAGGACAGGTTTTCTCATTGTCATCGTTTTTATTCAAGAAAACAAAAGGATATCCGCTTCTTGGCTCTATAAAAACATAGGTATATTTCATAAGAAATTCCCCAGAAGACATATTAAATCTTCTTTTAAGTCTCATGATGTCATAGGGAGTAAGCATTATATCTATGTTTTTACAGCAGCTTTTGTAGCAAGAAATTCCTGGATAACAGCGAAATTTAAACTTAGATTCAAGATTTAGCTCCTCAGGAGCAATTGCATTAATATTTAACATTATTCCTCCTCTTTTATTATTTTTATGTAAACCTTTCTTGTTCTTGGACCATCAAATTCGCAGAAAAAAATACTTTGCCACTGTCCTAATATAAGCCTTCCTCCTTCGATAAATACACTTGCCGATGAGCCCACAAGGGTTGCTTTTATATGACTATCAGCATTCCCTTCAATGTGAGAGTAAGCTTCTGTCGGAGGGGCTATTTTTTTAAGGGCATACAGGATGTCTTTTTTTACTGAAGGATCTGCGCCTTCGTTTATAGTTACCCCTGCAGTTGTGTGGGGCACATAGATATAGCAGACGCCATTTTTGATTCCCCTTTCTTTTACGATTTTTTCAACCTCTGCTCTGATGTCAACCATTTCTTCTCTTGATGAAGTTTTAACGCTGATAGTTTTTATCATAGTTTGAGCCTCCCTATTCTCTCAACGGCTTCGGATATTTTTTCTTTTGATTGAGTAAGGGCGAATCGTATATATCCTTCTCCATGCTCACCAAAACCAACTCCAGGAGTACATAAAACCTCGGTCTCTTTTAATAGCTTGGCAACAAAATCTATGGAATTTGTTCCACGTGGAACTTTTGTCCACAAATAGAATGTGGCCAATGGCTTTTCTACTTCAAATCCGACCTTTCTGAGTCCTTCAAATAGAATATCCCTTCTTGCCTTGTAAATATTTCTCAATTCCTTTAAATCACTCTCTTCTGTATTAAGGGCAACGATGCTTGCTTCCTGTATAGCTTGGAAAACTCCTGAGTCAAGATTGGTTTTAACTTTGCCTAGTCCCGCTAATATATCCTTATTACCAACCGCAAAGCCTATTCTCCATCCAGTCATATTATAGGTTTTTGAAAGAGAGTGAAACTCTATCCCTACTTCTTTTGCTCCTTCAACTTCCATAAAGCTAATAGGTTTTTCCTCAAAGTAAACCTCTGAGTACGCAGCATCATGGCACACAATAATATTATATTTTTGGGCAAATTCAATTACTTCCTTAAAAAATTCTGCTGTTGCACAAGCTGATGTGGGATTGTTTGGATAATTAATAAACATGAGCTTTGCCCTCTTACAAATATCTTCAGGAATTTCCTGTAAATTAGGCAAAAAGTGATTTTCCTTCTTAAGGGGCATGAAATAAGGAATACCACCTGCAAACTTAGTTCCAACAGGATAAACAGGATAGCCAGGCGATGGAACTAAAACAACATCTCCTGGGTCTATAAAGGCAAGGGGGATGTGGCCTATTCCTTCTTTGGAACCAATGAGCGAGAGAACTTCTCTCTCCGGGTCTAATTGAACTCCGAATCTCCTTTTATACCACCTTGCAACAGCCTCCCTGTATGAAAGCATGCCCTCATAGCTTGGATATCGGTGGTGTTCAGGTTTTTCAACTGCTTCTTTCATTGCCTCGATTATGTGGGTAGGTGTGGGAATATCAGGGTCACCGATGCTTAAGTCAATAAGTTGAGCTCCCTTTGAAAGAGCTTCTCTTTTCATTTGGTCAATTGCTGCAAAAAGATAAGGTGGTAGAGTTCTGATTCTTTCTGCAAACTGAATCTCCATTTATTTCCTCCCATTACAAAAATTTATTTATTCAGTTTACAAAAAAAGAATTGATATTTCCAAATTGCAGAATCCTACGTCTTGTTTTCATTAATATTTCCTTTTCGCTTGAATGCCGAGTTAGACTTTAGAAATAAATCTTTATTTACTTATTTGTTTAGCCACCTCTCGGTCTATTTTTTTGTGATAGATTCTGATGCTACTTTCTGTCTTTCAAAATTTGAATAAAAAGCCCAAGGGTAAATGTTATAATTTTAAAAAAAGCGAGGAGGGGAAAATGCAGTTTGATCCAATGGTTTTTTTTTGGATTTTTCTCATAATAATCGCAATTCAACCCATTATAAGACAAAAGCTTCTTGAAAATGCAAGGTTAAAACTGATTGCAGAGATTGAAAAAAAGAGAAATAGTCGAGTAATTCTTTTGGTTCATAGACAGGAGATAATGAGCTTTTTAGGCTTTCCTATCATGCGTTATATTGATATTAACGATTCTGAGGATGTCTTAAGAGCAATCTATATGACCGATGAAGAAATGCCAATCGATCTTGTAGTCCACACTCCAGGAGGACTTGCTATTGCAGCTACTCAGATTGCAAGAGCACTTTCAAAACATAAGGGCAAAGTTACTGTTTTTGTGCCGCACTATGCCATGTCTGGTGGGACTTTGATTGCTCTTGCAGCTGACGAGATCGTTATGTGTGAACATGCTGTGCTTGGTCCTCTCGATCCTCAGTTAGGACAGTTTCCTGCCGTTTCTTTGCTGCAGGTGGTAGAAAAAAAACCTTTAAGTGAAATTGATGACTCAACCTTAATTCTTGCAGATCAGGCTGAAAAGGCAATAAGGCAGATGAAGGAAACTATAGTAGAAATCGTATCCCGTAGTTATTCTTCTGAAATTGGAAGACAAATAGCAGAAAAACTTGTCTCTGGAAAATGGACCCATGACTATCCACTAAGTGCCGAAGAAGCAAAAGATTTAGGGCTACCAATTTCAACAGATATGCCCAAAGAAATAATGCTGCTTATGAGTTTATATCCCCAACCAGTTAGGCACTCTGTAGAGTATATACCAATAAAAAAAAGTGGCAAGGTTTAATTTATTTTTTCCAGAATGCAGGGGTTAAGAGAATTAATACAGTATAGTATTCGAGTCTTCCTGCAAGCATGCAAAAAATAAGAATCCATTTGCCAAATACGGGAATGGAGGCATAATTCTGCGATGGGCCTGCCTCCCCTAATGCAGGCCCCACATTATTCATAGCTGAAATGACAGTTGAAACGGATGTAACTATATCAAGGCCTGTGGCTGTCATAGCAATACTTGAAAGAGCACATACAAAGATTGCAAGGAATACAAAACCCCAGATACTACCGAGGGTTTCTTTAGTAAGAAACTTATCGTCAAGTTTCAGCGAAAGAACAGCTCTTGGATGAATTAGCTGGAAAAACTCCCTGTAAATCTGCTTTGTCATAAGATAAATTCTTACCTGTTTTATTCCTCCTGCTGTTGAGCCAATCATGCCACCAAAAAACATTATTATTAACAATAACAACTGAGCAAAGGAACTCCATTTAACATAATCAGCGGTGGCATAACCTGTAGTTGTTATGATTGATATGACCTGAAATACACCAAATCTAAAGGATTCCTCAAAGGATTCGTAATAGCTAAATCTTAAATGAAGACTAATGATTAATATGGTAAGGAGAACTACAAAAAAATAGAAACGAAATTCAGCATTTTTAAGGAAAATTTTATAATTTCCTCGCATAAAGTAAAAATAGAGAGCAAAATTAGCACCTCCAAGAAACATGCCTAAGCTTGAAATATAATCTATCAACGGACTGTTAAAATATCCAATGCTTAAATTCTTAGTTGAAAAACCTCCGGTTGATATGGTGGTAAAGGCATGACAGATGGCATCATACATTTCCATACCAGCAAGATAGTAAAGCAGTACTATTAAAAGCGTTATTCCTGCATATATTAACCAGAGAGCTTTTGCAGTATCAATTATTCGTGGTCTTAACTTGTCAACGCTTATTTCTGGCACTTCAGCTTTAAAAAGTTGCATTCCACCTGTTCCAATTATAGGTAAAATAGCAAGAGCAAAAACTATAATTCCCATTCCTCCAATCCACTGGGTCATGCTTCTCCAAAATAGAAGTCCTGCAGGAAGGCTTTCTACATCTGAGAAAATACTTGCACCTGTGGTTGTAAATCCTGACATAGACTCAAAAAAAGCATCAGTAAAGGAATTTACCGAGGCAGTAAAAACATAGGGAAGAGAACCAAATAAACTAACGCTAATCCATGAAAGAGTAACTATCATAAAGGCTTCCCTGTACATAATTTCTTCGTGCCTGTATTGTTTCGTAAGAGAAAGCATTAAAGTCCCTGAAAAAAGAGTAAGAAGCAAAGATGCACCTAATGCAGGTAAATCACCAGATTTATTTATGATAGAGACTAAGACTGGTACAGCCATAAAAATTGACAGAATTATAAGGATAATGCCTACTATGTTAAATACGGTTTTAAAATTCATATAAGAAGCTTCTCGACCGCTTTTATAGATTCTTTCAGGGCAAAGATGATTAGCTTGTCTTGTTCTCTAATTATGTCCTCTCCAGATGGAATAATTATTCTATCATCTCTAATAATTGCACCAATGATAGAATTTTTCGGGAATATTCCTTCCTTTAAATTTCGACCAACTATAGAAGATTTCTTAGATACTTTCACTTCCATAATTTCAGCCTTATTTTCTGCAATTGCTGTGAGTGAAAGCACTTCACCTTGCCGTATATATCTGAAAATTATGCCAGCGGTTATGAGTCTAGGACTCAGGACAGACTGTATTCCTAAGTTGTGGGCAAGGGGAATATAATCTGCTCTATTTACAAGGGAAATAACCTTTTTTGCACCTAATTTTTTTGCAAGAAGAGCTGCCATAATATTTAATTCGTCATTGCCTGAGCAGGCAATGTAAGTATCTATATTAGCAATGTTTTCCTCAATTAATAGTTGCTTATCCGCTCCATCTCCGTGAAGTACCAATGTTTTTCCAAGATGCTTACTTAAAAATTTACACTTATCTGCCTCCCTCTCAATTATTTTAATGTCTGCTTTGTTTTCCATCATGCTCGCAATATAGTAGCCAATTCGTCCACCGCCAAGAATCATAATTTTTTTTGCTGGATTTCCAGAAACTCCCAAGCTTTTTGCTACCTCCTGTATTTGCTCCTTAAGAATTGGTATATATACAATGTCACCTTCCTGTAAATAATCCTCACCACTGGGAATAATAACACTTTCGTCTCTCTCAATGGCTCCAATTATAAGGTCTCGGTTTAAAAAGGTTCGAATGGCTTTTAACTTTTTTCCATTTACAGGACTATCCTTTGGAATTTTAAATCCGATAACCATAATTTTTTCCTGTTCAAATCCTATAACCTCACTGGCAAAGGGATTCTCAATCAGCTTCGTAACTGCTTGGGCTGCTTCTAGTTCAGGATTAATAGCAGGATCTATATCAAGATTTGCACTACCAAGAAGTTCCTTATTAAAAAAATAGTCAGGATTTCTTATTCGAGCTATTTTCCGTTTGATTTTGAACATTGCCTTTCCAAGAAGGCAGGCAATCATGTTAGTTTCATCGCTGTTTGTCACAGCAAGCAAAATATCAGCCCTATCTGCACCTGCCTCTTTAAATGCTGAAGGATCGCTTCCCTCAGCTTCTATGGTAGCTATATCTAGCTCCTCTGCGACTTTTCTTAATTTGTTCCCATCTCTGTCAATTATTACAACATCAACTCCCTCATAGGTAAGAAACTTTGCTATCTGATATCCAACCTCTCCTGCTCCAACGATAATTACTCTCATCTTTTCTCTCTTTTAGATTTTTTTCGAGATATTATAGCATTTAAGGCTAAAGTTGGGCAAATAAAAGGATGAATCGGTTATTTGAAGGTTTTTAGCTAAGAAAAAAGGTTATCTTTAATAGATCATAATTTTTCTTCTTTTCATGTTCACTTGGCCTAAAGATTTAAAGATAACCTATTTATAAAATTAACATGGATTTTGAGAACACTTTATTAACATCATTTAAAAAGTTTCCTGGTTATGTCTTCTTCCTTTTTTTCTCCCCATTTTGTCTCATCTATTGAAGGAATTGAACTTCTTCCTTGTTTTTCTTCCTCATAGCGTTTAAGGATGCTATCAAGCTCTTTATCATCTTTTGGCTTCCAAAGCCCTCCTTTGACACCCTCAAGGATTAGATCGTAGACTGCCTTTTCTATTACCTCCTGTATAGCCATTTCTACAGGCTCATTGAAAGAGATGCCAGTTTCAGCTTCGAAGAGTCTGTTAAGTCTAACAAACCTGAATATTCCGATGGAAATCTGCTGAGATAAAACAGTTTTTGTAGTCTGCACAGTTTTTAAGACTGCTCCTGTTTTCACAGATACAGCTCTCAAATAAACGGTTACTCTATCCACCCTATATTCTGCGGCTCCACCTGCTCCAAAATATTTAGCACCAAGACCACCTGTTGATATATTGGAATCATAGCCAATAATGCCACCTTCAAGAATAACACCAGCGTAAAGAAGTGGTGGAAGTGCTTCCATAGACTTTTTCTGTTCTTCACTAAGATATATATCTCTCATTTGAAGTATAATTTTTCTTTCCTGAAGCAAGTTTGCAAGCCCTTCTCTTTCAAGCGGAATAAACCAACCACTATCTTCAAGTGCTTTTATTAGAATAGAAGTTGCACCCTGAGTTACAGCTGTTGAGAAATTTGTTGCATTAGTTGGAGCCTTGTATTGTCCGGTCTGGTCACGAAATTTATAGACAGCAACAGGAATTGGCTGGGCTGGCTTGGGCAATGCGGTTAAATCCTGATGAATTGACGTAATATAATCAGGACCACTGGTTGCTCGCATTGAGGTAACTTCTGGCTTAAGTGCCATACATCCTCCGAGAAAAACTATAAGAGAGAGAAATAGTAATTTAATTGTAAATTTTTCCTTCATCATCTTTTTTTCTCCTTTCTCTTATGGTGTTGATATAGGTATTTGATAGGTCCACTGCTGTCCGCTTGAAGTATCTGTAATTAAAAAGGTAACAATATTTCCGTTTATTGCTTTCACTAAAATTGTTAGACCACCTAATTCATAATTATCTCCCACGTTTGGTGTTATATCGCCCTTATATACTCCTTCAAGAATATTCCCCAAGTATTGAGCTTGAAATGCAGGATTTAATTGCTCCATAATTGATAGCTTTTCTGTTTTCTCTTTGAACTTATTTTGTATCTGAGCCTGTTGAAGCAAAAATGAGCCATTTAGAGGATTCCCACCGAATGAGGGATTTGTAAACTGGAAAATAAGCTCACTTGCAGATAAAGAACTTGTAAAGAGAATAATTGAACAAAAAATAACAATAAATCTTTTCACTTTAAACCTCCTTTTATCGTATCTTTTCTTCTTCTAATAGTTTTTGATATTCTTTCCAGTTAATAAAGAAATAATTTATGGTTTCGCTTGCTTCGTTTGCTTTTTCCTCTATGTCATCAAAACGAGAACTTACAAAATTTTGATATAAAACAATTTCGTTTATTGAAACAGATATTCTGCTTCCAAACTGAGGGTCCACAAATTCATCTACGATAATGTTGAAATATTCCATCCCTGGCATTTTTTGTATTTTTAAATAAAAGATCTCATAAAAATCGTGCCCTACCTTTGTTCTAGTTTTGTCAATAATTAGTCCTTCTATTTGACCGCTCACAGAAGAATGGACCAGAAGAACAATTATCAGTGCTTTAGCTATTAATCTCATGTCATTTTTCCTTTTTTTTGAAAATCCTGTCTTCACTTATTAAAATTCCATCTTTGTAAACATTTAGCTGAATTTTATATTCATCATCTATGTTTTCGTTGATTGTTACCTGATGAAAACACTTCCACTGTTGTGGTTCAAGAGAAACTAAAGAGGTTTGTGAACTTTTACTTGTACCCTGTCCACCTGTTCTCTCTACAATAGTTTTGATAAGGAGTTTAACACTTTGATAGGTATTATTTTTACAGCATGCATGAACCTTTAAATTTCCTTCACCTGTTTCAATGACGAGCCAGGCTTCATAGTTCTTCTGTCCTGCAGAGAAACAGGCAGTAAAGCTACTCACTAAAAAGCCTATGCATGTACAAATAAAAATAAACACTTTCATGACTAAATCCTTTATTGAAAAACAACTTTTACTTTACCAACTCCTACTTGCATTAAATTGCTAGAATTACCATTTGTTCCTTGAACACCTTGGATTTGAAAGGATACATTAAAAAAGCCTATTTGTATAACTGAGGCTGTATTATAGGATGTCAGTTGAATTTGGGTAGCTTTGTTTCCAGCACCATATTGAATTGCTGATACTGAGTTATTACTACCTACCTGAATCTGAGTGGTAGAGTTAAAAAATCCAGTCTGTTGTGCATAGGCAAAATTTTGCATTGCCGACTGCATCTGATATGCCGTGTTTTTACTTCCCTGCTGAAATATCTCAGCATTGCTTCCAATAGAAGAAAGATTTTGTTTTATGGTAGCAATGTTATTTATTCCTTCTTGCAATATGCTTGCCCTACTAATTGTTGCTTGCTCGATATAAGCAGAATTAAAACTTCCAATCTGCTCTATTTGAGCAATTCCGCAACCTCTATATCCTATATAGCCACAATCAAAGGCTTCAGCTATAAAGCATCCGAATAATGTAATCACTCCAGTTACTATCCATAGCCCTTTCATCTTTTTCCTCCTTCTAATTTAATGGGGCGGATTTTCCGCCCCATTAATATACCCGGCATAATATGCAAAATTAAGCCTACTTTTGAAGAACTGTAGCTGAATTAGCCCATCCGCTCTGATTTACTGTTGCAGTATAGGCACCTCCCAATTGTGTTCCCTGGGAGATTGAACTTGAATTCCCTATACCATTTTGAACAGTGGAGGCTAAATTCTTATTACTATACTGCCCAACGCTTGCGTGGTTAGCAAAGCCGTTTTGTGTAACAAATGCATCATTAGTATCTCCATACTGATTGATGTTTGCCTGGTTCATCATTCCTGTCTGAGCGATAGAGGCTTCATTATGATCAGCAAAAATATGCTGATTTATTGATGCCTTGTTAGCAATGCCTAACTGGCTAATAGTTGCCAAATTTGATGAAAAACTGCCGCCATTTTGAGTTATATCTGCCTGGTTTAATGAACCAATCTGCACTATTTCTGCCTCTGTGCAACCATAATAGCCATTTCCTCCACAAGGACTCTGGCATCCACCAGGAGGGCAAAAGGCCATACTTATTACTGGCACGCTAAGAATGAGTAAAAGTGCTAAAATTATTTTTATCATTTTTTTTCACCACCTTTCTTTTTTAGATTTTGCAGTCCCATTTATGCCGGGCCTAATTCCTGATTTAACTTTAACATAGGGGGATAATAATAAAAATCCATCAGCAGGCCATATTTTTGAGGTTGATAGTTTAGATTTTTAAGTAAAAAGTATTAATACTGAAGTTGCATTTTTTCGAAGGTTTTAAAAAATTTTATAAAGTTGCTGTTGTAGAGAGGTACGATAAAATTTAAAATCAAGAAAAATAGCGAAGATTATACTTGTCAAATAAAAGTTTTTGCAGCTCTTCTATTTTTCTGAAAACATTTTTAAGTATCTCTCTTTCTGTTTTTGATAATTCCCGGGGATTTATGTAATTGTCAGGTTGTAATCCAGCTCTTATTTTTACAGCCTGTGTCTTTAGTCTTAGATTCATTAGAAATCGGTAACTTTCTTCAAGATCCTTTGAAAATTGAGGGGTAAAGACCGAAGAATCTTTTAATTTTCTTATTCTTTCAAATGTATTAGTAATTTTTATGCCGCTGTGAAGAGAAAGTACTCTAATGCCTTGAGTGATAGGGAAAATTCCGTATTTTTTTATATCAATTTCACCCCGATGGTCTCCGTCTTTTTCAGTTTTTATATTGCCCCAGAAACCAATGGGTGGCTTAAATTTTATTGCCTCAGAGGCCAGAAAAGGTAGAAAGTGCCTTGAATCTTTTATTCTCGTCATAATGTAGTTCCACAAATCTTCTATTAGCTCAGTACTTCCATAGACTTCTCTAAAATCAAAGAAAATGCTTATATTCAATATATTATCCGGTTTAGGATTTTCCATCCACTTTCCAATTTCTCGATACCACTCTTCTTTTGTTTTTCTCCAATAGGGATTTGTTATCATAACATCTCCTGGACAAGGTGGAAATCCAATTTTGAGTAGATAGGAGATATACTTTTTCGAAAAGACTTCAAAATAATCCCTTTCCCGTTGCCCACCATCAAATAGGAGCGCATTGTCTTGATCAGTTTTTAAGCTTTGCTCTTTTCTACCTTCTGAGCCTATTACCATGATTGCATATCTGCAAGGTGGTTCTCCAAGTTCTTCCTCTACAATTTTTGCCACTCTTGCCATGAAACGGTCATTCAACTCAGCTAAATACTTCCCAACATATTCAGGGTCTAAACCAAAGAAAACTCCTTCAACAACGCTCTCATTAACAAGTGAATAAAGATAGGCAAGCTCATCTATACTTTTCGCTCTATCTATCTCCTTTATTAGAAAGAGAATATTTTTGCTTTCATGGGATATTACCACTCTGTCATCAAGAATACCCCATATTGCTCCACCTTCTTTAATAACCAATTTTCTTATACCATGCTTTGCCATAGAAAGAATCGCATTGAAAAGTGGTTCCGATGAGTCCATTGATATTACTGGAAATGAGGCTATTTCTTCAGCTTTTACATAAACAGGATTAATATCCTTAGCTAAAACTTTTTTTATAATGTCTCTTTCGGTAATTATGCCAATTTCTCCGTTTCTCTCAACAAGGCAAAAGGTTGAGTCATGGGATGCCATAGTTTTTGCAGTTTCAATAATATTTAAATCTCCTCTAATCAGGAGGGGTTCCTTAATTTTTAAGTCTTTAATTCTCACATCCATAAACCTTTCCATATGAAAGGTGCTTCTAAGGGTTGGAGTATAATGAAGTCTCTTAGCAAGTTCCTTTGTAAAATATTTTGCTAATTCATCATATTTAGAAAGCAATTTTAGGAAGGTTTCTTTTTTTATATGAAGAATTTTGGTGTTATCCTCCACTACTCTTGCCGTTGAAACAGGCGGTAAATCGCTCATTAGAGACACATATCCAAAAATATCTCCTCTTTTTAGATGTGCAATGAGTTGACTGTTTTTTTCAAGAAAAATCTCTCCTTCTAAAATTATGTAAAGATGATCAAGAGGTTCAGAGGCTTCTTTAAACAGGATCACGCTTTTTTTGTAAGTCTTGATAATACTTTCAGAGACTATTTGTTCAATTTCTTCATCAGGAAGACTGTCAAAGGGATAGGTCAGTTTAAGTATTTCTTTTGCTTCCATTGTTTCACAGATATTTTACAGTTAATATTCTAAGCAAAATAATAGTAAGTATTATAAAAATTGTGGTTCCCTTTGGGAAAATTTTTCTAAACAAAATATAAATTGGTTCTGTAACTCTTACAAATAGACTATATATTGGATTTTTAGGGTCTTTTGTGAAAAGAGAAATTGTGGCCCGTCCTATGACGAGCCACATTATAAAAGCAAGTGTATAGTTTACAAAAATCTCAACAATCATTCCTCAGCTCCGGCTCCGACAGCACCCTTAGGATATCTTATATTATCCACAAACTTCTGAATTTCTTCTGATGGAGCCTTTGTAAGTCTTGATACTATCAATGCTATTATTATATTGGCAGGCAAGCCAAAAATTCCAGATGCAATGGTCTTTATGCCAAACCAGTCCATACCATAGAATCTACTTCCTATAATATAGTATCCAGTTATTAAAAGACCAACTATCATTCCGCTTATAGCACCTGCCCTGTTCATTCTTTTATCCCAGATTCCAAGTACAAGAGCGGGAAAGAAAGTGGCTGCAGCAAGGGAAAATGCCCATGCCACAAGTTCTACTATTATGGCAAGTTTAAAGCTTGCTACATAAGCGCCAATAGCAGCTACAACAAGAAGCAAAGCTTTTCCAATCTTAACTCTTGTGGAGGGTGAAAGATTAGGATTTATTATTTTGTAATAAAGGTCATGGGATATGGCGTTAGAAATAGTTATTAGCAGGCCATCAGCAGTGGATAGTGCTGCAGCTAATCCACCAGCAGCTATAAGTCCTGCAACTACATAAGGAAGTCCTGCAATTTCGGGAGTGGCAAGAACAACAGCATCAGGCCTTATTATTATCTCAGAAAATTGGATTATACCATCACCATTTAAATCCTTAATTGAAATAAGCCCAACTCCTGCCCATTTAGCTGCCCATGCGGGAAGAGAACTAAAGGCCTGACCTACAAGATTTGTGAGAACCTCACTTCTTGCAAAAGCAGCATAAGCTGGAGCTGTAAAGTAAAGAAGAAAGATGAAAAATAGTGCCCATGCTGCTGAGCTACGAGCTTCTCTAACGGTTGGAGTGGTATAGAACCGCATTAATACATGAGGTAGCCCTGCTGTTCCGACCATAAGGCAGAAGGTAAGGGCTAAGAAATTAACAATTCCCTTTGTATCAGCAGGTGGCTGAACATAAGAGCGAGGAGGCTTTGACATTGCTTGAGCTTCTTTCATGGCTGCGGTCCACTTTTCCTTTGCCTCTTCAGGTGATTTAGGATAGTCCTTAAGGGCTTTTTCAACAGATGCTCTTTCAGTTGAACCTACAGGTAAAGAAGATAATTTTGCCTCGAGTTCTTGCTTTCCCTTTGCCCAGCTATCAGGAAGAGCTTTTATTTTACCACTTAACTCATCTGCCCTTGCTTTCCAGATATTCCTTACTTCAATTTCCTTTTCATCGTTTTTTAATTGAGCTTGCTTTGTTTCGATTGTCTGCAGTGCTTGACCGTACATTACTTGAGGTATGGGAACTCCTGTATGCTTATATGAAATTGCTACCACAGGAATTAAATATGCCACAATTAAAATAATATATTGTGCCACCTGAGTCCAAGTAACTGCTCGCATTCCTCCAAGGAAAGAACAAACAAGAATACCTGCTAGTCCAAGAAATACACCGACTTCGAAGGTTATACCAATAAATCTACTGGTGATAATTCCAACGCCAGTGATTTGAGCAACGAGATAGGTAAAAGACACGAGTAAAGCTGCGATTACTCCCACTATTCTTGGGAATTTTCCACCATATCTTGCTTCAAGAAAATCTGGAATCGTATATTGTCCGAATTTTCTCAAATAGGGCGCTATAAGAACTGCAAGAAGCACATAGCCACCTGTCCAACCCATTATAAAAGCAAGACCATCGTAGCCTTGATTGTAAAGTGCACCAGCCATTCCAATAAAAGAAGCTGCACTCATCCAGTCTGCTGCAGTAGCCATTCCATTGAACACAGCAGGAACTTTCCTACCAGCCACATAATATTCTGCAACTATAGAGGTTCTCGATATTATTCCAATTGCTGCATAAACTCCTATGGTTCCAAATAAAAAGGCATATCCAATATAGGTTGGTTTAAGTCCCATTCCCTCGGCAATCCAGAGGGCTATGACAAAAAGAGCAAATACACCTGTGTAAACGCCGTAAATTTTTCTTAACTGTTTACTCCATGCATCCATTGCCATTTTATTCCTCCTCCTGTAGTCCGTATTTTTTGTCTATTTCATTCATTTTCACAGAATAAATGAGATTGAGCAGAACGAAAACAACAAGGGAACCCTGAGCTGCCATATAGTAACCAAATGGAAATCCAAATACAACAAAACTGTTTAAATATCCTGCAATAAGTGAGGCTCCGTAGGACACCAATGCCCATATTAAAAGAATTACCGTCATGTAAAGCCTGTTTTTGCTCCAGTAAGCCTTTAAAGTTTCTCCTGTGACCATAAAACACCTCCTAACTAAATTTGATAGGTCCTCTCATGATGACCAAACATGTATCCTGATACATGTGGGCTACCAATTTTTTTTAAAAAATCATGCCATCTCAAATTTAATGGCTGAATAAGAGAAATTTGTCTTTGAAAAATCTGAGCTGTAACAAAAGAATCATAGAGAGCATCGTGAAGTCTTTCAACTTTTATATTAAAGGCTTCTGCAATATCTGGAAGACTCTTTATTCCTTTGTATTTCTTTGGTATAATACCTCGTTCAACGAGCCAGTTAAATATAATGTAGGTATCAATAGCCGTAGGATTAAAATATATTTTCAACCATTTTTTTATTTCTTTCCTGAGAAATCTGATGTCAATCTCTACAAAATGTCCCACCACTGTTCTATTACCAGCAAAGTCAAGAAATTCTTTTAAAATTGGACAGACATGTGGAGAGTTTTTTATTTCTGAGGCAGTAATTCCGTGCACAAGAACTGTAGATTTCTGAGCTTCACACTGCGGATTAAGTAATCTATAGAATACTTCACCAAGAAGAATTCTTTTGTCTTCCATTCTAATTGCTCCTATTGAGAGGATTCCATCTTTTTTTTCGTCAAGGCCTGTTAATTCTGTGTCAACTACAACAAATTCTTTTCTTTTAGCAATTTCATCCTCTATCTTTTCTTTCTTAAAAAATGAAAACATACCATGATAGAATCAAAAATCATGCCAATTTAACAAGTATAATTTTATTAGGGAGATAGGCTTTGTAATGTTACCTTAGGTAATTTTTGATGAAAAAAGGTAACCTTCTACTTTTTCGTGAGACCCCATTTTTTTCGTTTTTCCCAAAGGGCTTTTCTTGTAATGCCAAGCATTTCAGCAAGTTCTTGCTCTGTGTAAATGGATTGGTATTTAAGAATAAATTCTTTAGTATACTCCTCTATGGAGAGAACAGGAATATCCTTAGCCCTTTCAAAAAACTTATCGGAATGCTGAATATACTCGGGAAGATTTTCGGGTACTATGGTTTCTCCTTCACAAAAAACCACAGACTGTTCAATAACATTTTGAAGTTCTCTAATGTTTCCTGGCCAGGTGTGTTTGTAAAGAAGTTTAATAACTTGAGGATCAATTTTTTTAATATTTTTTCCCATTTTTATTGCAAATTTACGCATGAAATGATGTGCAAGAATTTCTAAGTCTTTGCCTCTTTCTCTGAGAGGTGGAATACTGAGAGTGATTACATTTAATCTAAAAAAAAGGTCTTCTCTAAATTTACCTTCTTTTACTTCTTCTATCAGGTCTTTATTTGTCGCTGAAATTATTCGGAGATCAACCTTTTTACTGATAACACTTCCAAGTGGTCGAATTTCTCTATCCTCGAGAACCCTGAGAAGTTTTGCCTGTAAACTTAAGGGTAAATCGCCTATCTCATCAAGAAAAACTGTTCCACCATCAGCTATCTCAAGAAGTCCTTTTTTGTCTGAAGTGGCACCAGTAAAAGCTCCCTTTACAAAACCAAAAAGTTCGCTTTCAAGAAGATTTTCAGGAAGGCTTGCACAATTAATTGCCACAAAGGGTTTTTTCTTTCTATAACTTGAATCGTGTATTGCTCGCGCAAAAAGCTCTTTTCCTGTTCCTGTTTCTCCAAGAAGCAGCACATTGGTAGGAGTATTTGCAATTTTTTTAATTTTCTCCATAAGTAATTTAATCTCAATGGATTCCCCTATAATTGAGCATATCTCCTCTTTTTCTCTGAAGAGGGGAGGCTTTTCAATAATTTTTTCCCTATCTATTGGCTTGTTCAATTCTTTTAAAATGGCTTTTATTTCATCAAAGACAAAGGGTTTTATCAGATAATCCTCTACTTTTGCTTTAATAGCCTTAAGAGCTGTACTAATTGAAGGATAAGAAGTGGTTAGGATTATTTTTGCGTTTGGATTCATTGTTTTGATTAAACGGGTAAGTTCAATACCATCGCCATCGGGCAGTTCTATTTCAATGATGGCAAAATCATGAAGATAGGAGGAATATACACTTAAAGCCTGTTGAAAGTTAGAAGCGCAATCTACGGTAAAGCCCTCTTTTTGTAAATAGTTACTTAGACTATCCGTTATGCTACTGTTTCCATCTGCTATTAATAATCGTTCGCTCATGAATCGCTGTATAGATTTAGGACCACCTTTATACTGTCATCTTCTGTATGGTGCCTTACAAAGCCAAGTCTTTCAGCAAGTCCAAGCATGTAAGTATTAATTCTTAAGATATCCATCCAAATTTTTTTCACACCTAAATCTTTTGCTACTTCAATGGCATAACTGCAAAGGGCTTTTCCCACACCCTTTCCCTGCCATTCATCTTCTACTAAAATAGCCATATCAGCCTCTATTCCATCAGGATCCCTGGATAGTCTCACATCCCCGATTATTCTCTCTCCTGCCTCATCTTTTATAACGCAGACAAATGCAAGATTTCTATCATAGTCAACCTGACAGAATTTAACAAGATTTTCATGTCTTAGGTCAATTGCTCTTTGGAAAAATCTTAAACTTATTGTCCTCTCAGAACATCTTCCTAAAAGGGCAGCAAGAAGAGATTCATCTTCAGCCTTAATTGGTCTAACAGTGGCCTTAGAACCATCCCTTAATTCAAATTCTTTGTAAAGATGAATAGGATAGGGACAAATGCTTAGATGAGGCGGGCAGAATTCTCCCTTTACAAGAGTCTTTTTTCTTGGCGCTGTTTTGTCAAGTATTATACTACAGTCAAGGGCAAATATCTCAGAATCAGTAATAAATAGCGGATTAATGTCAAATTCTTTTATCTGCGGAAAATCGGAAATAAGATAGGAAAATCTAACAACTGTTTCCTCAAGCCTTCTAAGCACATCTTCGTAATAGGGATACTTGGTAAGATAACCGTATATCTTAGTCTCTTCCATTAGTTTTTTTGCAAGCGTTTGATTTAGTGGAGGAAGTCCAATTGAATAATCTTCAAGCGCTTCAAGAAGATTTCCACCCGTACCAAAAAGTATCACTGATCCAAAGGTTGGATCCTTTTTAGCTCCGAGTGCAATCTCGTAACCATAGGTATTCACCATAGGTTGAACAATAACCGAAGCCGATGAGTCTCCGTGTTCTTCTGCAATCTTTTTAAGCCACTTAAACCCCTCTATTGCTTCAAGTTCATCTCTCACATCAAGAATAACACCGCCTTTTTTGAACTTGTGAATTATCTTTGGGGTGTCTATTTTAAGCACTATTGGAAAGCCTATTTCCGATATAATTTTCTGAAGTTCCTCTATGGTATTCGCCTTTTTTGTAAGCACCACTGGAATTCCATAGGCATTTAAAATTTCAGAGGCTTCGAAAAAGGTAAGAATAGGTCTTCCTTCATTTATTGCCTGTTCAATTATGCTTTCTGCTTTTGCGGTATCAAATTTTACATCTTGTAGTATTGTCTGGGGAGTCTCAAGCAGTAGCTTAAGGTTAAAATCATAGCGATACATATACATAAATGTTCTTACTGCCTGCTCAGGAGTTACAAAAGTTGGGATACCGTATTTGTTGAGAATTTCTCTTCCATCATTTACTAACTCTGCTCCCATCCAGTTGGTAAGTACAAGTTTGTAAGGATTTTCCTTCATAACCTTTGCAACCACCTCTGCTGTTTCTTCAGGAGAAGTACCGAGAGAAGGAGTTAACATTACTAAGACAGCATCAACATTTTTATCTTTAAGTATTGTTCTTAAAGCCTTTTCATAATCTGAAGGAGAAGCATTAGACACGAGGTCAAGGGGGTTACGAATGTAACGGGTAGGCACATGTCCTGACAACTCCTCTTTTGTCTCATCAGAAAACTGCGCCAGCTCTCCTCCAAGCTTAAGAAGACTATCTACTGCTGTTATGGCAGGTGCTCCTGCATTAGTAATTATTGCCAGTCTTTTTCCTCGAGGTCTTCTCTGTTTTGAAAGAGTTTCGGTAATATAAAACATATCAAGGGTTTCATCAACTCTTACTGCGCCAGCTCTTTTAAAGGCTGCATCATAAACCTTGTCTTCTCCTGCAAGTAATCCCGAATGAGTAAGGGCTATTTCAAGGGATTCAACAAATTTTCCAGATTTAACAATAACAATAGGCTTTGAAAACGCAAAGGACCTTGCAGATGTCATGAACTTTCGGCCATTTTTTATGGACTGCATATAAATGACAATTGCTCTGGTTGAGGGATCAACGCCAAAGAAATCAATGAGGTCAGCACAGTCTATGTCTATATCTGAACCGATAGATACGAAATAGCTAAATCCAATGTTTTTATCTGCTGCTCTGTCAAGAAGTGCAACCGAGAGGGTGGCACTTTGGGCAATAAGAGCAATGTTTCCTTTGTTAAGTTTTCTCCCAAACAGACTTGCGTTTATATTTAAACCCGGTCTTATAAATCCAAGAGTATTGGGTCCTAAAAGACGAAATCCATACTTACGATGGATTGCTTCAATTTTTTCCTCAATATGCATGGCATCTTTTACACGAGTTCTAAAGTCAGGACAAAAAAGAATGACTCCTTTTACTCCTTTAGTTCCGCATTCCTCAAGGGTCTCGAGTATATTAGCTTCACAATCCTTCGCTACAATAGCAAGGTCTATCTCTTTTGAGATATCGCTTAGAGATTTGTAAGCTTCAACACCTTGAACAGAGTCATATTTTGAATTGATTGGATAGACAATACCCCTGTAACCCTCTCCAATCAGATTTCTAAAAACAGTATATCCTATTGTGCCGGGTCTATCGTCAGCTCCAATAACCGCAATTTTTCGAGGATTAAAAAAATAATCAAGGTTATATATTGACATCTTCTTCTCCTTCTAATATTCTTCCAGCACTTACAACCACATCGGGCGGTGATAGGTCTATAAGGCGCACTCCCATCGTATTTCTTCCCTGAGAAGGAATGCTTGCTACTTTAATTCTTATCATTTTACTACTACTACAGAGAATTATCTCTTCCTCCTCTTTTACCTGCATCGAGGATACAACGAAGCCTGTTTTATCGCTTAATTTCATGTTAATAACTCCTACTCCTGCCCTTCTTTGGAGGGGGTATTCGTCAATAGGAGTTCTTTTTCCTATGCCCTTCTCTGATATGGTAAATACGAATGAACCTTCTGTGACAATATCTCCTGAAACAACTTCGTCGTTCTCATCAAGTTTTATCCCAATTACTCCTTTTGCCACTCTTCCCACAGCTCTTACATCCTGTTCAAGAAAGCGAATTGACATGCCCTTCTTGGTAGCGATTATGAGATGATTATTTCCATTGGTCTTTCTTACTGATATTAGTTCATCACCTTCTTCAAGCTCTATGGCAAAAACTCCTTTACTACGAATATTTCGGAATTCATCAAGAGAGGTTTTCTTTACAAGTCCCCTTTTTGTAAACATAGTCAAATAGCCTTCTTCTAAGTCCTTACATACAAGTGCTGTGGTGATTTTTTCTCCTTCTTGAAGAGGAAGAATATTAACTATTGCTTTTCCTTTCGACGCTCTTCCTGCTTCTGGAATCTGATGAACCCTAAGACAATAAACTCTTCCTGTATTGCTAAAGAACATTATGTGGTCATGGGTTGAACCGATTAAAACTGCTTCAAGATAATCATCAGAGACAGTCTCCATTGGTGTAAGGCCCTTACCACCTCTTTTCTGACTTCTATAATCACTTAAGGAAGTTCTCTTTATGTACCCAAGATGAGTAAGGGTGATTACCATGTCCTCTTCAGCAATTAAATCTTCCACATTGAGTTCTTTAACTTCTGAAAGGATTTCAGTTCTTCTCTCATCACCATATTTGTCCTTTATCTCCGTAAGTTCGTCCTTTATGATTTTTCTTACCAGTTCTTCACTTTCAAGAATCTCTTTTAGTCTTTCAATCTCTTTAAGTATTGCCTCATAGTCTGCAATTATCTTTTCCCTTTCAAGGCCTGTGAGTCTTTGTAGTTTCATATCAAGGATTGCCTGAGCTTGAATTTCTGAAAGCGGAAACCTTGACATAAGTCTTTCCTTTGCTTCTTCTGGATTTTTTGAACTTCTAATTATTGATATTACCTCGTCGAGATTCTCCACAGCTACTTTTAATCCAAGTAACACATGGGCTTGATGTTCAGCTTTCTTGAGATCAAAAAGAGTTCTCTTTATTACCACATCTTTTCTGTGCTTGAGAAACTCTTCAAGCATCTCTTTGAGATTTAGAACCTGTGGCTGTCCATCAACAATGGCGAGCATGATGCCACCAAAGGTGGTCTCCATTTGGGTATGCCTGTAGAGATTGTTTAAAATAACCTCAGGCATCTCACCTCTCTTTATTTCAAGAACAACTCTTATGCCCTCTCTGTTTGATTCATCTCTTATTTCAGTAATTCCTTCAATTTTTTTCTCTCGCACAAGTTGAGCAATTTTCTCGATAAGTTTTGCCTTGTTGACTTGATAAGGAATCTCGGTAATTACAATTCTCTCCTTTAATGATTTTCCTTCGGGTTCTGTATCAAAAAGGTTTACATCTTTTGCCTTTTTTCCTCTTGCTTCTTTTTCAATTTTTACCTTAGCTCTTAGCTTGATAAGCCCTCTGCCAGTAAGATAGAGCTCTTTTATTCCATCTACACCGTATATGATTCCACCGGTGGGAAAATCTGGTCCGTGAATTATCTTCATAAGCTCTTCTACAGGGGTATGAGGATTTGAAAGAAGAGCAAGAAGTGCCTCTATTACCTCATTTAAGTTATGAGGTGGAATATTCGTTGCCATTCCAACAGCAATACCAGAAGAGCCATTAATTAAAAGATTAGGTATGCGGGTAGGAAGAACTAAAGGCTCATCGGTTGTCCCATCAAAGTTGGGAGAAAAAGGTACAGTTTCCTTGTCTATATCAGCAAGAAGTTCTTCTGCAATCTTTGTAAGCCTTGCTTCTGTGTATCGATAGGCTGCTGGAGGGTCTCCGTCAATGGAGCCAAAATTTCCTTGGCCATCTATTAGAGGATATCGCATATTGAAATCTTGAGCAAGCCTTACTAATGCATCATAAACTGCTTGGTCTCCGTGAGGGTGATATTTTTTTAAAACCTCTCCCACTACTCCAGCACACTTTGAATATTTCTTACCAGCAAGCAGTCCTTCCCGAAACATGGCATAAAGGATGCGCCTTTGTACAGGCTTAAGACCATCTCTTACATCAGGAAGCGCTCTTCCTATGATTACGCTCATGGCATAATCAAGATAACTTACTTTCATTTCTTCTTCAATTTGAATCTTTAAAATATTCGACATGCTATCCCTCTTTGAGTTTTTGAAATTTTCTGCTTATTGGAGAAATTTTTTATCATAAAAAACTTACTTGCAAGTACTACAGGAGGTAGCCTTGCAGGACGAGCATCCAGAATTACCCTTTTGCACGCCCTTCATTGCAAAGGAGGAGATTTTTTTTGACACTTCCTTTGAATTACACTTAGGGCAACAGACTTCCTTTGAGCCAAAAACTAAAACTTCAAAATTCTCTCCACATTTTTTACAGGCATACTCGTATATAGGCATTATTTCACCTCGTTAATTTAAATTAAATTTTAATGGTTTATGCACATTTAATTATATCATAAGCTTGCCTTACAGCCAAAAATTCTTTTAAAGTAAATAGTATTAATTAATGTAGGAGGTCGTGGTGATAAAAACTTTGAGAAAGAATGCTAAATACTTTTATTTCCTATTTTTTCTCGTAATAATAACCTTTGTTTTCTGGGGCGTAGGTACTGTAGATAAACCAAAGGTTGAATATGTAGCTGAAGTCGAGGGAGAAAAGATTTTAGCTGAAAGGTTTTGGCGTTCCTATGAGGAGTTAAGGAGAGTTTATAGAGAAATTTTGGGAGAAAAGGCTTCACAAATGGAAAACACTCTTAAAGAAAAGGTGCTTGAAGACCTAATAAATGAAGAGGTTTTGCTTTGGCTTGCAAAAAAATATAAAATAGAGGCAACAGAGAAGGAAATTCAGGATGCCATAATAAACGATCCAAGATTTATGAGGAATGGAGTTTTTCAGAAAGATATTTACTTTCAAGTTTTGAAATTAAACAAACTTAATCCATCTCAGTATGAAGCTTATATAAAAAGAGATATTACCATAGGAAAAACTCTTCAGGTTATTGCCTCATCAAAGGGAGTAAGTGATATTTCCGATGAAATCTATATAAAAGCATTTCTTAAATCAGTTAAGAGTAATATGTCGATAAAGATAAACAGAGAAGTCCTATCATAGAATGGAGAAATTTTTAAGTCAATTAAGGTGGCAAGACTTAATAGATATTGTTATTGTTTCTTTTATTATCTATAAAGTCTTTCTGCTTGTTAAGGGAACTCGTGCAGCGAGAATGCTTGTGGGTGTAGGTGTTTTACTTGGGCTTTCCCTTCTTTCTCGTTTTATTGAGCTTTATACTTTAGATTGGCTAATTCAAAGCTTCTGGACCCAGATAGTCATTGTATTGATAATCCTTTTTCAGCCAGAAATTAGAAAAGCTCTTGCCCAGATGGGAGAGACTCCTCTTTTTCATCGATTCAGTTCAGCGGAAGAGATGAAAACTATTGAAGAAATTGTCAAAGCCTCTCAAGCACTCGCAAATAAAAAAATAGGAGCACTTATTGTTTTTGAAAGGGATGTAAGCCTTGCTGAGTATATTGAAATTGGAGTGCCTCTTGAGGCAAAAGTTACAAAGGAACTCTTAATGAGCATTTTCCACCCCACAAGTCCCATCCATGACGGTGCAGTTATCATTAAGGGAAACAAAGTGCTTGCAGCAGGATGTTTTCTTCCAATAAAATTAGGTGCTGATTTGAGTAAAACCTATGGCACAAGGCATAGAGCAGCTCTTGGAATAACCGAAGAGACCGATGCAGTGGCTGTGATTGTTTCAGAAGAAACAGGCGCTATTTCCTTAGCTGTTCATGGTCAGTTAGAAAGTCATTTTGATATGGAAAAAATAAGACAAAAACTTACTAATCTCTTTACTACCGAGAGAGATAAAAAATGAATAAATTTTTTAAAAGTTTAATTTCAGAAAATCTTACAATAAAGATTATCTCTGTGGCATTAGCCATTTTTCTCTGGTTTTTTGTTACCTTTAGAGGACAAACGGAAACTTCTTTTGAAATTCCTTTAGAGTTTAAAAATACACCATCGGACATGGAAATTCTAAAGCAAAGTGTAAAAAAGATAACAGTTTCAATATCAGCGAGAGAGAGAATATTAAGAGAAATAGCTCAAAATGATATTAGAGTAATTGTTGACATTTCAAATGTTAAACTGGGAGAAAATTCAATTCCTATAACAAAGTCATCGGTAAAACTTCCAAGAGGTGTTGAGATTCTTAGGATTGATCCTTCTGTTGTAAGGTTACAGATAGATAAAAAAGAGCAAAAAACAGTTCCTGTTAAAGCTTTAATTGTTGGAACCCCAGAGAAAGGGTTTGTGATAAACTCTGTGGAACTTAATCCATCTTCGATTACAATAGAAGGAGCTAAAAAAGAGCTTGATCGAATCAGAATAATTAAAACTGAACCAATTGACATAGAGGGAATTCGAGATAATCTTACAATACAAGCAAAAATAGACCCTGAGGGAAAAATTTTTAGAACTGAGAAGGACACTATAAATGTAACTATCAAATTAAGGAGGTGGTAATGGCTCTTTTTGGTACAGACGGAATAAGAGGAAAAATAAATATCTCTCCAATGACACCTGAGATTTGCCTAAAGGTAGGCATGGCCTTATGTCATGTTATAAAAGAAAAGGTTTCTCATAAACCGAAAATTTTAATTGGCAAAGATACAAGAATTTCCGGATACTTAATAGAGGCTTCTCTTACTGCTGGAATTACATCAATGGGAGGAGATGTATATCTTGTTGGCCCTATTCCAACCCCAGCAGTTGCCTTTCTTGTTAAAAGCATGAGAGTGGATGCAGGAGTAGTAATATCAGCCTCCCATAATCCCTTTGATGACAATGGCATTAAAATCTTCTTAACCAATGGATTTAAACTTTCTGAAGATATTGAAAAAAATATTGAAGATTTAGTCGAAAGTAAAAAATTCCCTTATACAAGACCAAATGCAGGAGAACTTGGCAAAGCTTTTAGAATTGATGATGCACCAGGAAGATATATTGAATTTGTAAAATCAACGCTTCCAAAGGATGCAAATCTTGAAGGTTTAAAAATTGTGATTGATCCAGCAAATGGTGCGGCTTATAAGACATCACCAATCCTTTTTAAAGAACTTGGGGCAAATGTTATAACTATTAATGATAAACCAGACGGAATGAATATAAATAGAGATTGCGGTGCCCTATATCCCCAGGCATTAGCTCAAAGGGTTAGGGAAACAGGTGCTCATTTTGGAGTTGCTCATGATGGAGATGCGGATAGAACAATTTTAGTTGATGAGATTGGAAACATAGTTGACGGAGATTTAATTCTTTCTATCTGGGCTATAGAGTTAAAGAAAGAGAGAAAACTTAGGAAAAATACTGTAGTAGCCACTGTAATGACCAATATGGGTGTTGAAAATTATCTCAAAAGCAAAGACATAAAATTAGTAAGAACAAAGGTCGGTGATAAGTATGTGGTTGAAGAAATTATAAAAGGAGGATACAACCTTGGAGGAGAGCAATCAGGGCATATTGTTTGCTTTGATTTTACCAATACAGGAGATGGAGCAATAACAGCAGTCCAAATGGCTTATATACTTAAGAAAAATGAAATTCCTTTAAGCAAACTTGCTTCGGAAATCCCCCGTTATCCTCAAATTTTAGAAAATGTGAAAATTCCTGAGAACCTGTCTCAAGAGGAAATTAAGGTGGCTTTGAAAAAAATAAAAGAAAAGGCATCTATTTATGAAAATGAAATGAAAGGTCGCATCTTAATTAGGCCATCTGGCACAGAGCCTAAAATAAGAATAATGATTGAGGAAGAAAGAGAGGATAGGGTTAATGAAATAGCCCAAGAGCTTACCAGTTTTGCAAGAAAAATTTTAACTAACGGAGCTTCTTAGTGTTGTTATAATCCTATAAATGCCTATTTTAATATCTTTAATTATAGGACTTTTTTCAGGATCATTTTTTAAATTTTTTCCCATTATAGCCTTTTTGATTATGCTTATTCCCACCTTTTGGTGTGTTTCAAAAAAAAGATACAGATATGGAGTACTCACTTTCTGTTTATCTTTATGCACATTCTTCTATTCAATAGTTTCAGAGAATAAACCGTCTGAAACTTTTACTTTTGAGGGAAGAGTAGTTTCAAAAGCGGGAAATCACTATCTTTTTAAGACCATAGAAGGAAAAACCTTCAGAGTTTACTCTTCTCACATGCTTGAGGAGGGTGATTTTTTTCAGATTACATGCGAGAAGAGTAGAAAATATCAAAATCCCTATTTTATTCCCCAAAAGGAAAACCTCTGCTATGTTAAATGGGTAAAGAGGATGGATAAATTGCAATTGGGTTTTTTCGAGAAGTTAAGAGAAAGAATTAACCTCAAACTCAGAGAGAGTTTATCTAACGTGTTAGCTAATGTGCTAATTGCAATGACCACTGGAGAACGAAGAGAGATCCCTCGAGAGATATGGAATGATTTTCAAAAAACAGGATTAGTTCATCTATTGAGCATTTCTGGAGCCCATTTCAGTCTGCTTTTTACTTTTCTTCTCCTCATTTTTCGGCTTCCTGTGAGACTCATACCCTATAAATTCCTTGTCTATCTTACTCTTTATTTGACCCCTCTTCAGATTGCAATAATTTTCTGTATTCCGGGAATTCTTTTTTATTTTTTTCTTGTTGAACCAAATTATCCCACTACAAGAGCATTTATCATGGCTTTATTTTTTATGGTTGGAGTCCTTGCGGAGAGAAAATCTAAGTGGATAATTTCAACTTCAATAGCCTGTTTGTTAATTCTTCTATTTGATCCCTTTGCGCTAAAAGATTTATCCTTTCAACTAAGTTTTCTTGCAACAATAGCCATAGGTTTTTCTGTGGATTTGTATAGGGATGTTAAGGAAAAAATTAAAAATAGAGCTATTTCATATATTTTTTTAAGTCTTCTAATAAGCCTTTCTGCCAGCTTTGTGACTGCACCGCTTGTTTCATATTATTTTCATTATTTATCAGTAATAGCTCCTATTTCTAACCTTACAGTTGGGCTTTTAATTGGTATGATACTGTTTCCTTTGAACATAATTTTTGTTGGAATTTATCTTATTACAGGAGTCTATCCTTTTCCATCAATTATTGAGTCAATTGGAAGTTTATCCTTTATGTTTATGCACAAAATAGCTTCTCTGGATTTTGCATCAATCTCTGTTCCTCCAGTTTCTCTTGGAAGTATCCTTCTTTTTTACGGAGGATTTTTTCTTCTGCTTTTAAGTTACTATAATGTGGGGCTTAAAAGAAGATTTGCAATGGTTTTATCAGGAGCTCTCATTTTCATTTCTCTTTTTTCGAGTATTATTTTAAATTACATAGAGAAGTCATCAATTAAGGTAACATTTCTTGATGTTGGTCAAGCCGATGCAGCAATTATTGAAGCAAAGGATGAGGTTTTCGTAATTGACACTGGTAAAACCGGATTTGAAGTAGAGAGATTTCTAAAGGCAAAGGGATATAAGGAGATAACAGCTCTAATTATTACTCACGAGCAAAAGGACCATGCAGGTGGATTTTTAAGAATATTAGAAAATTTCCGCATTAAAGAGATCTGGGATAATGGCTATATCAATTATAATTTGGTCCTTCCAATCAAAGTAAGGCATCTTGAAAGAGGCGACATTCTTGAATCAAAGAACTGCAAATTTACCATATTACATCCCTATCGGGGCTTCTATGTTTCCTCTCTTGAAAAGGGTAGTAATGAAGTTTCCTTAATACTCAAAGTAACCTGTGGTGGAATGGATTATATTTTTACAGCAGATACAGGGAAAAAAGCCCTTGAAAGTATACCAGAGAAATACTTAAGAGGAGAGGTACTTAAGGTTCCTCATCATGGTAGCAAACACTCCTTTAGTGAATTTTTCTATAGAGAGGTCTTTAGAAATGATAGAGGCCTATGCGTGATAAGCGTTGGAAGAAACTCCTATGGACATCCCTCTCAGGAATTAATCCATTTTATCGAACTTTTTTGTAAAATCTACAGAACCGACTTGGATGGCGCAATTCAAATAACTGAGAGACCTGATGGTAGGGTAAGTGTGAAAACTTTTGCAGCAACTAAACTCAAGCCCTATGAGGAATGGAAAAATTTAAAAAAACTCTTTATTTTATGGTAGAATTATCCCATGATAGCGCTTATTGACTATGGAATGGGAAATATAAGAAGTGTATCAAAAGCAGTTGAAGCAGTTGGTGGAGAAGTCACTATAACTCAGGACCCTGAAATAATAAAAACTTCAAAAGGAATTATTCTTCCAGGGGTAGGAGCTTTTAAAGATTGTATGGCTAATCTTCAAAACATTGGTATTTTAGAAATAATTAAGGAAGAGATCCTAAAAGGCAAACCCTATCTTGGAATATGCCTGGGCATGCAAATCCTTTTTACAGAATCCGAGGAATTTGGTCTTTGCAAAGGATTAAATATACTTAGTGGAAGAGTTGTTCGGTTCAATCTTCCCAAGGGCTATAAAATTCCTCATATGGGATGGAATAGGGTTAATTTTAGGAAAAAAAGCAAGTTCTTAGATGGAATAGTTGATAATTCCTATTTTTATTTTGTGCATTCCTATTATGTAAGTCCTGAGGAAAAGAAAGTAGTGGCTGGAGTTACCGATTATGGAATTGAGTTTACTTCAATGGTTATTTACGAAAACATCTTTGCAACCCAATTTCATCCAGAAAAATCTCAGAAAACCGGGCTAAGCCTTCTTAAAAACTTCGTAAATCTCATTCGATGAAAAAGGTCATATTAGGTACAGCTGGACATATAGACCATGGAAAAAGTTCTATTGTCAAGGCTCTCACAGGAATAGATCCTGATAGATTAAAAGAAGAAAAAGAGCGAGGAATAACTATAGACTTAGGTTTTGCTAATATTGTATATCCTGATCTAATTGTTGGAATCGTTGATGTACCTGGGCATGAAAGGCTCATTAAAAACATGCTTGCTGGTATAGGAGGGATTGACCTTGTAATGCTTGTTGTAGCTGCCGATGAAGGAGTCATGCCTCAAACAAAGGAACATCTGGCCATATGCGACCTTCTTAAGATTAAATCGGGCATAATTGCCCTCAATAAAGCTGACCTCGTTGATGAAGAAACCTTAGAACTTGCAAAAGAGGATGTAAAAGAAACAGTTAAAAACACCTTCCTCGAAGAGGCAGAGATTATACCTGTGTCCGCAAAAACAGGATACAACCTGGAATTGCTAAAAGAAAAAATCCATGCCCTTGCCCTAAAGGTTGAAGAGAAATCTTCAAAGGGTATATTTAGAATGCCAATTGATAGAGTATTTATACTCAAAGGTTTTGGAACAGTAGTAACAGGAACAGTATTAAGCGGAAAGATAACAGTAGATTCTTTAGTAGAAATACTTCCTCCTCAGCTTAAGTCAAAAGTAAGGGGACTTCAAAGTCATGGTCAGTCCCAAAAAGAGGTATTTGCCGGCCAGAGAGTTGGAATAAATCTTCAGGGAATTTCTAAGGAACAACTTAAAAGAGGTGACATTGTTACGATTCCAAATAGGCTAAAGCCCACAGATCACATTGAAGTGAAAATAAGACTTTTGAACAATGTAACTGTCCTTAAAAATAACTCTCCTGTTCATTTCTATCTCACCACTGCAGAAACTATTGGTAAGGTAAAATTAATTGATAAAAGTGAAATACTTCCAGGCGAAGAGGCTTTTGCTCATATAAAACTCCAAGAGCCTATTGTTGCAATGGCAAAGGATCAATTTATCATAAGGAGATTTTCTCCTTTAGAAACTCTTGGTGGTGGAGTTGTTCTTGACACTGATCCACCAAGAAGAAAAAAGGAAATAAACCTTGAACATCTATCTGCCCTTTACACTGGAGACATATCAACTGCTTTGGAGATAAAAATAAAAAGAAGAGACATGAAGGGTATTTCAATAGACGAACTAGAGGGTTGGATAAACTCTGACCTTGAAGAAATAAGAAAAGCTTTGGATAAACTCATGGGAAGACAAAGAATAGTTAAAGTGGAAAATCGATTTTTTCATATAGATACTTTCAATAGCTTTAAATCATCGCTGATTTCTCTTTTGACGGATTTTCACCAAAATAATCCTCTTAAAGAGGGATTGCCTAAGGAAGAATTAAAAACAAAGCTCGCAATTGAGCGATTTCCTGAGATTTTAATGTTATTGCCTCGTATCGATGATGTGGCAGTAGAGGGCAATATTATTAAGCTTAAAAACTTGAACAAAGAAGAAGTTAATCCTCAAACTGAAGAAAGGATAATTGGAGAGATTTCTCAGAGAGCCTTTCAGCCCCCTTTCAAAGAGGAACTTGCAGAAATGTTGAAAATTCCTGAGACAAAATTGGGTGATATACTTAAGATTTTATCCAAAAAGGGTAAGCTCGTTCGCATAAATGATTCTCTCTATCTGACTCAGGCTCTGTATGATAAAATGTTAAATTTAGTTAGAGAATTTTTTACCAATAAACAGGACATGACAGTTTCTGAATTTAGAACACTGCTTAACACAACAAGAAAATATGCCATGGCCTATCTTGAACATTTAGATTCAAATAAGATAACCCTTAGAGTTGGAGAGACGAGAAAATTGGTAAAAAGAGGCTAAAGGAATGATAAACAGAAAGATTTTTCTATTTATAGCAATTTTTGTCTCTGGCGTACTTGTTGGATTCGGAATTTTTAATTTTTTTAGCAGAGCTCCTCAATCAATTCCTATTTATCGGGATATTGTAGAGCCTGTAAAGAGTTTTTCAGAAATAGTAAAAGCTGTATCACCTTCTGTTGTGAACATTTCAACAACCCGCACGGTGCAAACACCACCGACTCTTGAAGATCTCTTTGAGTTTTTGCCACCGCTTGGTAATTCTCCGGGAAAGAGGTGGAAAGAAATGAGCATGGGCTCGGGTGTGGTGGTTTCCTCAGATGGCTATATTCTTACCAATTATCATGTTGTTGAGCAGGCTGACGAAATAAAAGTAACCCTCTATGACCGCCGAACCTTTAAGGCAGTTGTCGTTGGTGTGGACCCTAAAACAGACCTTGCAGTAATTAAAATTAACTCAAAGGATTTGCCTGTTGCACCTTGGGGCGATTCTGACAAATTGCAAGTAGGAGATTTTGTTCTGGCGATTGGAAATCCCTACGGTCTTACTCATACTGTAACAATGGGAATAATAAGTGCAACAGGAAGGGCTGATGTAGGTATTGCAGATTATGAAGATTTTATCCAAACCGATGCAGCAATAAATCCGGGAAATTCAGGAGGTCCTCTTGTAAACATAAAAGGAGAGATAGTGGGCATAAACACCGCAATTTTCTCAAGAACTGGTGGTTATCAAGGAATTGGCTTTGCGGTGCCAATTAATATGGCAAGGGTTATCAAGGATAGTTTAATAAAAGAGGGCAAAGTAATAAGAGGATGGATAGGAATCATGGTTCAGGACATAACTGCTGAGCTGGCTGAAAGATTCTATCTGTCCGAACCAAAGGGAGTCATAATAACCGATGTTACTAAACAAAGTCCTGCATACAGGGTAGGTTTAAGAAGAGGAGATGTAATTTTAGAAGTTGATGGAAAATTGGTATCGGAAAGTGCAAGTTTAAGAAACATGGTAGCCCAAAGCAAGGTTGGAACCACTATAACTTTAAAAATATCAAGAGATGGCAATATTTTCACAACATCTGTCACAGTTGCCCAGTTGCCCTTTGAAACTTCTCAGGAAAATAAAAGCTATAAAAGCGCACAGGGAAAGGCTGACAATCCTCTAAAGGGACTAACAGTTGTTGACCTTGACTCTTCAATGGCAAAACAGATAGGTGTAGACCCTGACGAAAGGGGTGTTGTTGTCTATAGAATCGAGCCAGGTTCTCCTGCTGAGAGTTCGGGGTTAAGAAAAGGGGACCTAATAATGGAGATAGAGCGACAGAGAATCTTAAACACCAATGACTTTCAGAGAGTATTGCAGAAGGTTACGAAAACTGACATTTTGGTTCTCATTAACAGAAGTGGTAAAAAGTTCTATACTCTTCTTTCATCATCATGATTCTGCTTATTTTGCTTTATATTACAACACTTTTTTTAGGTGCCCTTACAATAGGCCTTGAAGGGATAGAAATTTATCCTTTTTTAAAGAGCATACTATTAGTTGCGGGAACTCTTTTTTTTACATTTTTTATTTATCTAAACATAAAGAAATCGAATTTTACTGAGCTTTTGATCACATTTATTGGTATTTTTTTAGGTGTGTTTACTGGTTTTCTTCTTAGTATTCCTCTTTTAATGCTTTCTGCAGAATTTAAATTTTTTGTTTTTTGTCTTATAACTTCCTTTGCCTATGCCTGCGGATTTTTGGCTTTGAAAAAGTCACATAGAGTAAATCTCACCGAACTTCTTACAATTTTTAAGAGAGAATCTCTTTGGGAAGAGCCTAAAGTGCTTGACACTAATGTGCTGATTGATGGAAGAATTGCTGATCTTATAGAGCTTGGCTTTATAAAAGGCACAATTCTTGTTCCAAGAGTAGTGCTACAGGAAATCCAATATATTGCCGATTCTCCGGACCCTTTAAGGAGAGCAAAAGGAAAAAGAGCCCTGGATACCCTCCAGAGAATTGAGAGAGCAGAGAAGGTCAGGTTTGAAATAGTTGAAAAGGACATTCCAGAGATAAAAGAAGTGGATATAAAACTTGTTGAGCTTACTAGAGGTCTTAAAGGGACTTTAATAACAAATGATCTTAATCTTGTAAAAATAGCCCAATTAAGAGGAGTTCCTGTACTTAATATTAACGAATTGGCAAGTTCAATGCGCTCTCCCGTCCTACCTGGGGAGGTGTTAAATCTCTTTGTAGTAAAGGAAGGGAAAGAACATGATCAGGGGGTGGCTTATCTTGATGATGGAACTATGATTGTAATAGAAGGTGGGAGAAAGTATATCGGAAAAACAATTGAAGTAACCATTCATAGCGTGCTTCAAACAGGAACAGGCAGAATGATTTTTGGAAGACCAAAGCATGACGAGGATGAAAAACAAATTTTGGAAGGAGAGTAATTATTGGCCATTGGAGCAATTATTGTTGCCGCTGGCATAGGTAGAAGATTTGGCTCACCTAATAAGGTCTTTACCTATCTTGCAGGAAAGCCTATTCTTATCCATGCTCTTGAACCCTTTGAGGGTCTTGATGAAATTGATGGTATTTGGATAGCCACAAGAAAGGAGATGTTTATAGAAACCGAGAGATATATTAGGGAATTTAAAATAAGCAAAGTAAAAGGTCTTATAGAAGGAGGGATAGAAAGGCAGGACTCAGTATATAATGCTTTAAGAGCAGTTCCTAACTCCGTAGATATTGTACTTATCCATGATGCAGCAAGACCTCTTTTGAGTTACTCGCTTATTAAAAGAGTTTTAGAAGCATTAAAAGGAGATGTAGAAGGAGTTGTTCCAGGAGTTTCTCTTGCAGATACAATTAAGTGGATAAGTAAAAAAGACATTATAGGAGGCACACTAAATAGAGACATTTTAAGAGCAATTCAGACCCCTCAGGCATTTTGGAAAGATAAACTCCTTATTGCCTATGAAAGGGCATACATGGAAGGTTTTTATGGCACAGACGATGCCTCACTCATAGAGCGATATGGTGGATCAGTGCGCATTGTTGAAGGAGAGGATAAAAACATAAAAATAACCACACCGAATGACTTAAGGAAAGCGGAAAATCTGATTAAGGAGCAGTTAGAGTCATTTTATTCACCAAAAATTAGAATTGGCATTGGTTACGATAGTCATAGATTTGCGCAGGATAGAAAACTAATAATAGGTGGAGTGTTGATACCTTTTGAAAAAGGCTTAGCAGGGCATTCAGATGCTGATGTGCTTACACACGCAGTTATTGATGCTCTTCTTGGTTCAGCTGGGCTTGGAGACATTGGTAAACATTTTCCGGACACAGACCCTCAATATAAAGATATCTCAAGCCTTGAGCTTCTCAATAAAACTCTCAAGCTTTTAAAAAACCACGGATTCATGCCTTTGTGGTTGGACTGCACCATATTTGCGGAGAAACCGAAAATGAGTCCTTATATTCCTGAGATGATTAAAAATTATCAAAAATTTGGTCTTCGGATAAACATAAAAGCTAAAACCAATGAGGGCATGGGTTTTATTGGAAGAAAAGAAGGAATAGCTGCTCAGGCAATTTGCCTGAGCAGCATATATTTAGACTCTTAAAATATCCCTTGGAACATTCTTAACTGATGGAACTCCTGTAAGAAGCATAGCCTGTTTTAGCTCATTCTTTATTCCTTCGAAGTAAACCTTTAAGCCCTCTCGCTTCCCACCAAAAACAGCCACAACCACTGGTCTACCGATAAGCACTCCATCAGCACCAAGCGCTAAAAGTTTAAGAACATCCACTCCAGAACGAACACCTCCGTCAGCAATTATGGTGATTTTTCCCTTCAGTGCCTCTGCAATCTCAGGAAGAACCTCAGCAACACCTGGTGTGTGATCAAGAATTCTACCTCCGTGATTGGAAATCACTATTGCAGAAGCTCCAAGCTCATAGGCTAATTTTGCCTCTTTAAGGGTCATAATTCCTTTGAGAATAAATGGAAGCTTGGTGGCTTTAACAAGTTCTTCAATTTCCTTCGGAGATTTTGGACTTACTGGCTGTCCTTTAAGAGCCATTGTTACAAGCCCTGCACCGTCTATATCAACACCCACTGCAGGTGCACCTGCCTCTTCAGCAAGAGCGATTCTTTTTATAATTTCATCTTGAGCTCTTGGTTTTATAATCGGGATGCCCTTACCATTGTTTTTCCTAATAGCTTCAATACCGCTTCCGTACATAAGAGGATCTGCTCCATCTCCTGTCCACCCAATGGTGCCTGCCATAATGCTTCCTGCAATTACCTCTTCACAGTAAACATCTTCTGTAAGCGCTCCACCCATATTGTAGGTGGTTCCAGTAATTGGTGCTGCCATTACAGGAAACGCAAGCTCTAATCCAAAAAGATTAGTGGTAAGTTGAGGTTCTCTAACATCATGGATTGTTGAAAGGTTCAATTTATATTTTGAAAGAGCCTCTACATTTGCCTTAAAAGAAGCACCACTACCCACGCCTCCCATTCCCGGAACCTCTCCTGAACAAGCCACACCATTACACACAGGACAAACACGGCAATAGGGTTTTAGTTTTTCCTTAGCTTCTTTTCTTATCTCCTGCCAGTTCATAAAATTCCTCCCTTCAATTTTTTAGAATATGATATTATAAAACAAATATACGGGCGGTTAGCTCAGTTGGGAGAGCGCCAGAATCGCACTCTGGAGGTCGGGGGTTCGACTCCCCTACCGTCCACTCCTGTCACTCTCAGCCTCTGAATGGGAGTCTTCTGTTTTTCATTCCTTGAGAGCTGGATTAGCTACAACTACTACGTTGCCCTTCCTACATATCACCTTTCCGCTGTTTCTTAACAGGGCGGCAATATATTGTCTGTTCCTATATAGTATAGGCATAAGTTCTTCAAAAGACATGGATTTGATCTCTTTTAATGCCTTCTGATATCCCTTGCCATTTTCATTAATGATTGCCTATCTGTTGCTCATGTTTTATATTCCTTTTGGTATAACGGCAATCATCTTGGAGACCTCATGTGAGAAGAAATAAGGGATGAATGAAGGGTTTTATAAGATAATTGCCTTTCTTGTCAATTATGAAGAAACAATCCTTTTTCGAAGAGATTATTTTTGAGGAAAGGCGATCCCTGACTTTTTCAGAATATTCCTGATATACTTAAAAAAATAAGAGGTCTAAAGCGAGTAAAATGAGATTATTCAGAGAGATAATCTCTTACGGAGACACTTTAGAGACTTTTAAAGAGGGATTAATTGTCAAACTCTCCGTTTTGCTTCCTGACAGACCAGGTTCCCTTGAGAATGTCTCCAGTCTTATTGCTGCTCGTGGTGGAAACATTACCTTTTTCTACTACAATCGCTCAGAGCACAGTAACAGGGTCACACTGGAGATAAAGCTCGACAGTAAGGAGACACTAGAGAAACTCCTTGCTGACTTCATGGATGGAGGCTACCTGGATAACAACCTATCACTTAGAGAGAGCAGTGAGGTAATGGCCCTGGAGAACATTCTCGAGATAAAGGTGAGATTGAGAAATGTTCCTGGCTCGCTGGCTGCCTTTGCAAGCATTCTGAAAGAGCAGGGTGCAAACGTGATCTACATGCTATATGATGAGGACATTGATGAGGAAGCAGCCACGATCTCAATGGCGCTGAACAGTCCCTCTGAGATCGATCCCCTGCTTAATGCAATAAACAACAAGGGCTATCATTACCGAATAGTCTATAAGGGTACTGATACTGAGGAAGCTGTCCATGTCATTGGTCTTAAGCTGTGCGAGCGATTTTTTATACGTTTACGGAAACTTTTAAGCGATGCTGACATAGCTGAGCTTCGCAAGCTTGTTGAATCATCGAGAGAGCTGTATGAGGATTTACTTGGATTCTATCAGGAATCAGGACAGGATCTCGAGGCAGGTGAGGTTTACGAGAAGGTTCTTACCCTTGCATCCAGATGTCGTTCGAGAACGGGTAGCCGATTTACACCTGTTCCAATGGCTCCCATAACTACTTCCAGTGGCTTGAAAATTCACGGCTACCGAATGCCTACCAGTGAGAATATCTTTTTTCTGATACACGAGCAGGGTGTATCTCTTATCGACGCAGCTCATGGTGTTTACTATGACGATATCAAGAGGCTACTTGCTTCTCTTGGAATCGATCCAGGTAGAGTGGATGCCATTTACCTGACCCATGCTGATACAGACCACATAGGCTGTGCTGGATACTTTGAGAGGGAATTTGGAACAAAGGTTTTCATGCACCGTGATGGAATGGAGGTTATCCAGTCAGTAAACAGAGGAGTGGGACTGAGTGGTAGGCTTGCCAATCTCAATAGATACTACACAAGACTCTCTGCTGCTCTCACTGGATGCTGTTTTCCCGAGAGACCAATCTTTTTTGCTGAAACACCAATTGAACGAAAGGGAATCTTTGAGGTGATAGACATTTTCACTGTGGGAGGTGTTTCCTTTAAGGTGCTTAAAAGCCTTGGAGGACACATCAAGGGTCAGGTGTTCTTTCTTGCTGAAGAGGAGGGATTGCTCTTTGCATCAGACTACATTATAAACTACAAGAGTCTAACTAATGAAGAAAAGGATCATCTTGGAACCTATAATTTTTTGCTTACTAATCCTAACAGTAACACAGATATATTATCAAGGGAGCTTTCATCTCTCAAGTTAATTGCCTCTGAAATGGCAAGAAATCTCTCTTCAGTGGGTAAATCAGCTATAATCATGCCTGGTCATGGTGAGTATTTTAAAGTTAATCCTGGTAAATAAAGTTGTTGTAAACCAACTCTTTCGATTTATATAGCGTTCTAAATCCCACTTAGGTAGTGGAATTGTCAAATTCCTGTAAGTCAATCCTCAGGAATTAGTCTACAAGCCAATCCTGACTGATTTTGTCAGATAAAATTTGTAAGTCATTGATATTTCTACAAACTGCTCTCAAAATCTGTTCATTTTTGCACTACAAATCTTTTTTGTTCTGTTTCTTGATTGATTTTCTAAAGACCTCCCGACTTTGTCAGTTTACTGCCAAAATTTGCCTCACAATCTCTGCAAGTGCTTGATTTTACTAAATGTCAAATTTTTTCTATCAAATTTCGTGGTATAACTTAATTTTCTACTTTAGCATTTTTAACTTGACTTTTTTCTTTATTTATGCTATAACATATCCATGTTCCTAAAAATCACAAAATCTGCTGACAAAACAGACTACATCTATGTTGTTGAAAGCTATCGTGATGACAAAGGAAGAGTCAGGCACAGATATCTTTTCAGTCTTGGCAAGCTTAAAGACTTTATATCTACCTCGGTGTTCAAAAAGTTAGCTCAAAAAGCTCTTGCTTTAGACAGTAGTTTTAACAAAGAAGGTGTAGAACTTTCTTGTTTATCAGAAGCAGTCAACTATAAAGAATTCTCCTTAACATGAAAATGAGATTTATGAGTAAGCATAGCAAAAATAACTCTAATAAGCTTATGGGCAGTAGCCATGACAGCCTTTCTGAAAGGCAGACCGTCCT
>Ga0209721_1000054_pt1 | contig 105836 bp, 86 predicted proteins | sample TshhotsprinmetaG_FD_184139 | JGI IMG/M metagenome (GOLD analysis project Ga0209721, IMG submission 184139) | Hot spring microbial communities from South Africa to study Microbial Dark Matter (Phase II) - Tshipise hot spring metaG (SPAdes)... | ecosystem: Environmental > Aquatic > Thermal...
GGTTGGATTGCGCAACGACAAACCGTAAGCGGTCAGGTCTCGTCGCGTAGCGATCAGGATGGTAGTGGGAATTGCCATCATCACCGCATACTCGACAAACCCGCGACGGAGAGTTGTTCGTTCCCATGCGCCCACCGGAGAGAGTCCTATCAGGGTCAGTGCCAGCAGGGTAAGGCTCAACACAGCAATCACTTCGAGGAGGGCGCGGGATTTGTGGTGGAAGTGTTGATGTAAGCGCATCGTGTGGACTCAAGAGTTACAGACATACTAATCTCAAAACTAAAAGCAAATCTTCACAGCGTAGTAGACAATGTTGATTGATAGTCTTTTTCTACTGTAGCAGGCCATGTGAATTGGGTCTTTGTTTTGGTAAAGATGCTGGTATGTTAGCGCAATGATAGTTCCGGGAGGCACGTTTGTCCATCATCTGGATTGGCGCCAGAAATTATTCAACAGACAATTTTTATTCCTATTCATTTGCAGTCAGCTTAATCTTGGCTTGCGGTTCTTATTCTACCCCGTCATTCCCCAAACACATCCCGACCGGCGCCGTTCATCGGCCAGCCTGTCCGCTCAGGCAGTATTTACAGGCTGAATCCCTGTGGTAGACTGTAAGGTAGCAAGACCCTTTCCATCCCAAACGAAACAGCTTACAACGCCAGAGGGGGAGTGCGGATGATGCCACTCGTGCGCACGAAGCTACATCCACCAGAGCTGCTACCGTCATTCATTGCTCGTGACAGATTGCGTGAACAGTTGCGCGCCGCGCTGCACAGTCGGCTGGTGCTGATTTCCGCTCCTGCCGGTTATGGCAAAACGTCACTGTTGGCCGAATGGATGGCAGAGGCGCGCAATGAGTGGTCGCATATCGCCTGGCTTAGCCTGGATGCGTCTGACAATGACATCCGGCGGTTGTTGATGTATCTGCTGGCTGCGCTGGAAAATATTCCGCCCGAGCGACGCGATCGGCTGCGCGCGATGATTGATACTGAAGCGATGGATGCCGAGCAGTGGTTTGCTGAATTGCTGAATGATCTGGCCGAGACTGCCGGTTCGACAGCTATTGTGCTTGACGATTACCAGACTATTGATGATGGACAGATCCACCAGGCTATTGCCTTTCTGGTTGACCATTTGCCGCCTCGTTGTCGCCTGATCATCGCTACCCGCAGCGATCCGCCATTGCCGCTGGCGCGCTGGCGGGCGCGCCGGTATCTGGCCGAGCTGCGTGGCTTCGATCTCGCCTTCACTCCAGAAGAGGCAGCCGCTTTTCTGCTCGAAACGATGGAGTTGTCGCTGAGCCGTGAGCAGATTGTCGCGCTGATTGAACGCACTGAAGGATGGCCGGCAGGGTTGCAGCTTACGGCGCTAGCGTTGCGTAGTCGCGCCGATCGCGGCGCGTTGATCGAGGAGCTCAATACCACGAATCGATATGTGGTTGATTACCTGCTTGAAGATGTCTTTCATCATCTTCCGGGTCACATACAGCAATTTCTACTCCAGACCTCGATTCTTGAGCGGTTGTGCGGGCCATTATGCGACGCGGTGTTGGGGTTGAGCCAGTCATCTGACGAAGGGGCGAGCGGCCAGTCGTACAGCCAGTTGATCCTGACCGAGCTTGAGCGGAACAATTTGTTTTTGGTGCCACTCGATGCCGAGCGTACCTGGTATCGTTATCATCATCTGTTTGCCGATGTGCTGCGCGATCGGCTCGTAACCGGGAGTAACGCCGAGCAGTTGGCGTTGTTGCATCGGCGGGCTGGAGCGTGGTTTGCCGCGCACGGTTTCCTTACTGAGGCGATCAATCATGCGCTGAGTGCGCATGCGATTGATGATGTGGTTGCAATGCTCGAACCGATCGGGCTGGCGCTGATTACCCAGGTTGGGGAAGTTACCCTGCGGCGCTGGTTGCCGGCTATTCCTGAAACGGCGTTTGAGAGCCATCCGCGACTGGCCCTCTTGCGCGCATGGCTGGCGACATCCGATTATCAGGCTGAAGAGGCCAGATACTGGATCGGCGTTGCCGAGCAGGCTCTCGCCAGCGTGGCCAGTGGCACGGCTGCGCCGATTGGCACGATTGCCAACCTGCGCGGCGAGCTGAGCGCAGCGCGAGTGAGGCTGGCCATCTTGCAGGGAAATACTGAGCAGGCCGTGGCCGAAGGTCGGCAGGCGCTGGCGTGGTTGCAGCCCGATCAGCAGGCGCTGCGGATGCGGATCGCGAAGGATCTCGGTTATGCGTATGTAGCCGAATGCGATACGGTGCGGGCTGAGAAAGCGTTTGCTGAGGCTATCGCCAACGGTTTCAATGCCGGTTTTCCCTACATCTCGGCGATGGCGACAAGTGACTATGCCTACACGCTCGTTTTGCGTGGCGCGATCAACGCTGCGATTAAGGTTTGTCGGGAAACGATTGATCAGCTTGGGCAGATCAATCGCGGGCAGCGCCCACCCGGAGCCGGCTTGCCGCTGCTGGCGCTGGCCGATCTGCACGGTATCGGCTATAAGTTTGCCGGCGCGTTGCCGGCACTGGCCGAAGCCGAGAGCATCATCAAGCCGGGTAGCACGACCAGCTATCTCTGCCTGCTCATCGCAACTGCCCGGATCGCGCATGTCCGCGCCGATGATGTTAGCGCATTGCGCGCGATCCGGCAGGCGCGCTTTCTTGCCCGTGAGCGTAACGTCGCATGGGTTATGGCAGTCCTTGATGGCCTGGAAGCTCAAATCTTGCTTGCTCAGAGCGAGATTGAGGCTGCGCGTCTGCTGCTGTCTGATCTGCCGACCACACCGGCAGAGTTTCACTATCTGCCTATTGCCGTATTCTATGCCCGTGAGCATGTTACGCGCGCGCATTACGAGTGGCGGCTGGCTACGGCACGAGCGGCGGGTGACACCGATGCATTGCGGAAGCTGGCTGCTGAACTCACTCACAAAGCCGGGCAGGAACTCTGGCAAACCTTGTCGCCGATCGATGCTGCGCTGTTGCGAAGCCTGGCGTTAGCCGCAGCCGGAGACGAGGCAGTGCCCGCGCTGACGCATGCGCTGCATCTGGCGGCGAGCGAAGGGATCGTAGCGCCATTTGTGACCGCGAAAACGGCGTTACAACCGATCCTGGCAACATTGTCTTCCAACCGCCAGCTACCGCCATTTGGCGAGTATCTCCTGACACTGTTTACCGATGATGTGCCGCTCGCCGCGACGCCAGCGCCCTCATTACCGCTTGATAGCCTGCCCGAACCGCTGAGCCAGCGTGAAATCGAGGTCTTGCGCTTGATGGCCGAAGGACGCACCAATCAGGATATTGCTGGCGATCTTGTGATTGCGTTGAGCACAGTTAAATCGCATATCAACAACATCTTCAGCAAGCTGGGCGTGGCCACCCGCACTCAGGCAGTCGCGCGTGGTCGCCGCTTAGGTCTGATCCCCTGAGTGCAGGCAGTAACAGCCGGAAGATCGTGCTGGAAGAGGGCGATCTTCTCCGGTTGCGCGCCATCAATGTCCTGAGACGCTCTGTTGATCAGCGACGAAGTACGTCGATCACATCGCGCACCATCGCCTGACAGGTTCCCAGCGGCCCGTCTTCAAGGCTACTCATCGTCGCGCGACCGGCGCTATCACTGTAGATGACAAAACCCATTTCACCGCGAGAAAGGCGGGCGAGCGGGTGATCTGAGCCGAGCGTTTCCGGGGCAACCGAGAGGGTATATCGGCCATCAGGCTGGCGCTCGGCGCGGGCGACGAGCGAGATACGTCCGCCAGCGCGCCACGCCGCTGCCAGTTCGGCGGGAGTCACGTCGCGAATGCCGCGCACCGATACATCGGCCAGCGTGGTCGATTGACCGAGCGCAGCATTGGCAAAGATGACCAGCTTGGTGGCGGCATCCCAGCCATCGACATCGAGCGACGGATCGGGTTCAACAATGCCCTGGCGTTGCGCTTCGGCCAGAGCAGTTGCAAAATCAGCGCCGGCAGCCATCTGTTCAAGGATCACCTGAGTCGTTCCGTTAACCACGAGTTCAGCGCGTTCGATGTGAGCGCCGGCCAGATCGCGACGAGCAACATTGATGGTGGGCAGAGCGCCGCCAACGGCGCCGGAAAAGCGCAAAGCCGGGCGCGAACTACGCGGAGAAAGGTCATCGGCCCAATCGCTGAGAGCCGCCAGCTCGCCAAAAGCCAGCGCCAGCGGCCCTTTGCTGGCCAGAACAGCGTGTTTGCCGCGCCGCAATGCTGTCCGCACAATATCAAGACCGGGCTGCCCATCGCGGAGATTGGTTGGGGTTGCTTCAAGCAAAAGGTCGTAGTCAGCAGTTGCGGCCAGCGCTACGACATCGAGATCGGGCCGGAAGGTGGGCAAGGTTGCTACGCCGCGCTGTTGCCGTTTAGCAGCGATAATTGCCGGCATATCGAGACCGTTTGGATCGAAGGCAACGCCGCTCGAATCGGCGACACCAACCAGGCGGAGCGTAAAACCGTAGCGGCGTGGCAGTCGTTCAGGATCGGCTACCAGCAATTCGAGCAAGGTGCGACCGATATTGCCAAGACCGGTAAGGATAACATTGATAGAAGGCATAGCTACTCCTGTACAATCGCGCATCGAACAGTTATAATAGGAAGCTACATCAGAAAGATTTGTCCAGCCACCCAATAGTATATCTGCAACAAGATCATTGAGCTTCACACATGGTAGGGATTGATCGATGAAACAGTGTCCAGTTCCGTGTCCATTTGTCGCTGCGCATAGCCAGGATATGGCGAGCCTGCGTTCTCACTTGCTCGACGGGTACCAGTGTCGTGACGCATGGGTAGCGATGAGCAAGCTGGTTAACGATCCGGTTCGGCGCAAAGACTGTCTGGAGCGGGCCTCGGCGCTCGCACCCGATGACGAGGAGTTGCTGATCGAATACCTCGAAGCGCGATTGGCAGTCAATCCGGCAGATGGCTTTGCCCAACAACGGTTGAACGAGATCCGCACGATGCGGCTGCTATCTGATGTCAAGACACCCTACTTTCACGAACCACCCAAACCACGTCTCATTGGCGAAATTCTCGTCTCAATCGGAGCGATTAGCGAATCCGAGCTGCAAGCAGTATTGGCCGAGCAACGGCGGGCCAGTCTATTGAAATCAGACCGGCGGCTCGGTCAATTACTGCTTAAGCGTGGTCTCATTACGCCGGTAAAGCTGGCCAAAGCGTTGATCATTCAGCAGCAAGAGCGGAGTCGGGCGCGCGCGGCGCCGCAGGTATTGGGCGAATACCTGGTTGAGAAGGGATATATCACAGCGGCGCAACTGGAAGCTGCGCTGGCCGAGCAAATCCGGCTCGATCTGCAAGGCAAGCGGCTGAGTCTGGGGGAACTGCTGGTCAAAATGCACCTGCTCTCGAAAGAGAAGATCGATCAAGCGGCGCGCGAATACGAACGTCTCTTCTGGTCGCAGTTTAATGCGTGAAGCGATCCGTTGTATCCAGCCAACCCTGGCAATCTGCGCGTGTGTCAATGGCCTGGCGGCGCTGGCGAGTAGAGTTGCGGATGCAGCTCATACGGCGTAAGATTCTTCATTGCGCGCGGCCAGTCATCACCTGCGCAGACCTTCTACCTTCTCAGATAACAATTTCCACTCAAACCATTTTAGACAAAGGAATGTCATGCGTGAACGTTGAGCAACCACTGCTGGTTACTATCAAGGAATTACCATCGATAACCATCGTCTATACACCGGTTTTTCTCCAACAAACCCAGGGAAATTACAGCGAGCAAATTCGGAATGGCTTTGAAAACATAAAAAATTGGGCGCGCCAGCGTGGATACGATCCATCGACGTTCAGGCTCATCGGCGTGCCACAAAGCGATGGCGCGCAACTGGTCAGCTACGAATGCGCGCTGGAACTCGAGGCCGCTACTTTGCCAACAGATGACATCTCCACCAGACAACTGCCGGGCGGTCGCTATGCCATTCTATCGCTCGCGAAAGATCCGACCACTATCGGCGCGACCATCAGCCATTTTTTCACGGTCTACATACCCCAACAGCGACTCATCATCGACCGGCAACGTCCCATTTACGAAGTCTATGATGAGCGCGTGATGGAATATTGCGTTCCTATCCTGTAATGACTCACGACGGGATAGATTTCTCACAGCCACGGAGGAAAGATGTTCAGGTACGCCATCCCAAAATTTCCGACCGCCGACATGCCGGCGGCGCTTGAATTTTACCAGCATAAAATGGGGTTTACGGTACAATTCAATTATGGGGATTATGCGGCAATTCGACGCGATACGGTCGAGATTCATTTATGGATCTGCGAAGATAAGTATATCGCCGAACATACCGCCTGTCGCATAGCGGTAGACAATATCGAAGCGTTGTATGCAGAATACCGGCAAGCAGGGGTTATTCACCCGAACGGAATGTTAGAGGAGAAGCCTTGGGGCGGGAAAGAGTTTGTCGCGCTGGATCGAGACGGGAACGGTCTGTTCTTTTTTGAATATCGAGGCGTCTGAACGCCGATCATCCGGTCGCACTGATATTGATAATCGAATGCGCCGCGCTCGCGAACAGCGCGGCTAAGCAGCGAGGATCACACACTATGCAGAAGCGAAAAGTTCTCTTCTTATGCACAGGTAACTCGTGCCGTTCACAAATGGCGGAAGCGATCGTCAATGCTCGTCTAGGCGAAACCTGGCAGGCCTTCAGCGCCGGCACAAAGCCGGCGGGATACGTGCATCCCAAAGCGATCACCGCCCTGGCGGAGATCGGAATTCATCATGCCGGTGACTCGAAGGGGGTCGATGCAGTTCGCGCGATCGATTTTGACCTGGTGATCACAGTTTGCGACTCGGCAGTCGAAGAGTGTCCGGTCTGGTTGGGACAAGGCAAACGCATTCACCACAGTTTTCCCGATCCGGCAGTAACCGACAATATGGATGATTTCCGCAAGGTGCGTGACGATATTGAGAGGGTCATCATTGATATACTGCGGTCGCATGAGCAGGGACTGATGGAACGCCTTGAGCGCTGATACAGTCGCTGGGTGTGCGCGGTATCTGTGGACATTGTTGTCGTCGTTGTTTTTGTGGATATCTAAGACTGATACTTAAAAATCTATAACTTGTGGCAGGAGTTGTGATGTTGGATCGCATGTGATATTGCGCCAGGGCAGTTTTGCGTCCAGATTTTGGAGCGGTATCCTCTAATTTTTCTGGTAGAAGAGCGCATGTGTCTGGAAGCCAGGTTGTTGGAGTTATTCCAACAACACGCGCGTCTCTCACTCGCTCTCTGTCAGTTATAATTTGCTAAGCGCTTTCTGCTTTGCCCTTCTTCTATCTCGTTCTCGCAAGCAGTTCATAGATTGCCGAACTCATTGGGAAACGCTATGAATATCAATCAAGATCGCGAAAACGCTTATCTTGATCTCCTGCTCAAACCGATCCGGATTTGTGCAGATTACAAACCTGGATTTGGTAGAGGTAAAAGAGATGGTTTAACGTTGGAGCAATTTCGCGCGTTATACAAAAACGATCAGTTTTATCAGTGGTTTGGATTAGATCATCTGATGATGTATACCGCTCATAGAATTGCAGGCGGTATGACAAGTATTTATCGGCAAATTGGGATCGGTTGTGAAAAGCTTTTCAGGACGGTCTTGCGCGACGCATTAGGTCTTTCAGACCAGGATGTGATATGGTCTTACAAGGTAACAACTTCTTCTGGTCAGGAACGCATGCTTTCTCTTGATGGACGAGTGCTGATCGAAAGCATTGCGCATAAGGATAAACAGGATATATTTCGTGAGTGGATGAGAAAATCAGCAGAAAGATTGGGTGTTGACCCTGGTATCATAAATACCCTTAAGGAAGTAGTCTTCGAAGTTCGTCAGGGTTACAAGAGCAAAGATGCTAAGCGTCAGAATGCCGATATTGCAAATGCAGCAACAGCGTATATCCATGCTTACCTTCCTTGCGCTGCCATTCTCTCGACGCAAATAGATAATGATATTTTGAAGCGCTATCAACGCGAGCGATGGGTAGTTATTACAGGTGAACGAAAGGATGATCCGTTTACATCTACATATGCTTTCGCGAGGCAGATCATTGGATACGATCTTGAAGCTTTTTTTAAGAAGCATTGTGAAGATTTGCGGCGAGAAGTGGTATCCGTTCTCGAATCCTTGCTTAGTTCAGAGGATGAACGATGAGATCTTTTACGGCTCAGACGCGGCTGCGACAACGAGCTGAGTATACGCACCGGTTTAACGCTGCCACCGGAAGGCACGGCTGGATCAGGCTGACACCTTCTTATTCGGTGAAGATTGTTGAAGAGATTGTTACCGGTCATGACCGCGCGCAACGCATTTTTGATCCGTTTTGCGGAACAGGAACAACAGCCCTGTGCGCCGCAACGCATGGACGGGAAAGTGTTACCACTGACCTCAATCCGTTCCTGGTGTGGTTGGCGCGGGCAAAGACGGCGCGGTACTCAGCGGAAGTTATCGATGAAACGCGCAATGCCTGCGCGCATGCCATTGATCTTACGCTTCATCGGGCAATTGAACCGGTTCCTGCGCCACCGATCGCGAACATTGAGCGCTGGTGGAGCGCGGACGATCTTGACTTTCTGCGCCTTCTTCGCGCCGCGATTGACCACGCGACACACTCTGATACGGAGGCGCGCTCGCTTTTGCTCGTTGCGTTCTGCCGCGCGTTGATGCGCCTGTCAAATGCTGCGTTTAATCATCAATCAATGTCGTTCAAGGATGACGAACAATTGACACTTCCTCTTGAGATTGATAAGGTAGCAATTTTCGAGACCGAGGTTCGTTTTGTGTTGCGTGGCGCGGTTGAAAATCCGGTTGGTTCCGCTTCGGTAATGCTGGCTGATGCTCGCAAGCTTCGGCAACAGATTTCTGGCACGTTCGATCTCGTTGTGACCTCACCACCCTACGCGAATCGAATGTCATACATTCGCGAACTACGTCCATACATGTACTGGCTGGGCTTCCTCAGCGATGGGCGGGCGGCAGGCGAACTCGATTGGCAGACCATTGGTGGCACCTGGGGTGTCGCTACCAGTCGGCTTGCAAACTGGGAACGTTCGGAACGACAGTTCAACAGCGCTCAATTGACTCGTGTCTTGCGCGAGATCGCGCATCCTGATCATAAGAATGGGATGATCCTATCCAAATATGTCGCAAAATATATCGACGATATGTGGGCGCATTTCTGTGAACTCACAGGTTTGCTGTCTGCAGGCGCAGAGATTCATTATATTGTTGGAAATTCGACATTCTACGGGGTTCTTGTTCCTACGGAACACCTGTTTGCCGAGATGCTTGCTGAACTTGGCTTTTCGCATGTCGAATGTCGGCCAATTCGGAAAAGAAACTCAAACAAATCCTTGATCGAATTTGACGTTGTTGCGCGATGGAAGTAACTGCTACGACGACCATTCGGAATTTGCGCCCTACTGGTTCATCATGCGCGCTTGCGCGCAGATTCGGCGCGCTCCGCTGTTGCAGGTTCGGCGCTCGAAAGCGAATTGATCCTTTACGCTCAACTGAGATTGGAACGTAGCAATACGCGTTGCCTGGTTGCGCTGTTTTCATTCCGCTGCCGCAAAATTGGTTTATCCAGCCGTAACTTGTTCTTTTCGCCCTCGTTTACAAGATTAGCGGAGGTACCCAACCCCAACCGACAAGTCATGCTACAATATGACCGCCTCTGCGCAGGCGAAGTGATGGCAAGAGGGTAGTTGTGATTGTCTCGGCCAAACATCGCAATCTGTCACCGGCCCTGTGGCTTGCCACAATCTGGCTGGCAGCAGTTCTCAGTATGGCCGCGCCGGGGTTGCTCTGGTGGGCATCACAAATGATTGTCGTCGAGCTGCTGACGGCATTAGGTGGCGCGCTCCTCTTCATCGTTCCCGGTCTGGCGGTGTTGCGCTGGCTGCATCCTGAGCCGTTGCCATGGTTTGAACGCGCGATCTATGCCGCCGGTCTTAGTTGGGCTGTGATACCACTCTTGATGCTTGTGAGTGAACCGATTGGCTGGCGCTGGAATGGTACGCTGGCCTGGTTTGCGCTGGTTTTGCTGGCAGCGCTGGCGCTGTGGCCGGCCCGCCGTCTCCGTCGCTCACGATTGCCCTATCGAGACATGCTCGGATGGTCGCTGGCCCTGGTCACGATTGCCGTCTTTGCCACGCGCTTCTTTCCCACTCGCGATTTGCCGCTCGGTCTGTTTGGTGATTCGTACCATCATACGGTCATCACGCAGCTTATGATCGACAACGGTGGCCTGTTTCATTCCTGGCAACCGTATGCGCCGGCAGTGACCTTTACCTACCATTACGCCTTTCACGCAATGGCGGCATGGTGGCGCTGGCTGAGCGGCGTTTCCGCTCCTCAGGCGGTGATTTTGACCGGTCAGGCGATGAATGGGCTGGCAGCGCCGTTGCTTTACCTGCTGACTGCGCGCCTGACAGGGTCGCGGCTGACGGGGGTGTGGGCAGCGGTGATCGTGGGTTTTCTGAGCTGGTATCCGGCTTATTATGTGAATTGGGGTCGCTATACGCAACTGGCCGGGCAGACTGTTTTGCCGGTGGCAGCGGTGGCATGGATGTCATTGATTGATACTGCCATCCGATCGCAGCGATCATTGCTGCGTCCGCTCTTGCTGGCGATCATCACCAGCGCCGGGCTGGCAGTCAGCCATTATCGGGTTGCGATCCTGGCAATTTGTTTTGTGATTGCTTACGGCGCGGTGAGCCTTGCGCCGTTGTGGGGGCAGGGTCGGCGGCAGTGGCTGCGGTTTGTGTTTGCCTCCTTTGTCGGCGCGGTCGGCGCCGGCTTGCTGGCCTTGCCCTGGCTCTGGCGGGTGCAGCAAGGCCAGATTATCCGCATGGCATCATCGATCCTTGGCACAGACGTTGAGGCGCGCAATCCAATTGCGCTTGAGATCGTTGGGCTGGCCTTTCAGGCCGGTCTGTTTCCACTGGCTGCGGTAGGGCTAGGCTTCCTGCTCTGGCAACGCCGCCCGGCGGGGGTTGTGCTGGCGTTATGGGCAACGTTGAGCTGGCTGGCTGCCAATCCACAACTGCTGAATCTCAACGGGCAGGGGCTGATCACTTCGTTTGCCGTGCTGATCGGCGCCTATCTGGCGATCGCGCCGGCGGCTGGCGCCGGTGTGCATGCGTTGGCGCGGGTCGTAACCGCTTTCATGTTCCGGTCACGCTCTGCCGCTATCGGGTTTCATCTGGCGCTTGGGTTGCTTATGATTGGGTGGGGCGCTCGGATGCAGGTTGCCATCATCGACCCTGCTTATCAGTTGGCTACGCCGGCTGATGTGCAGGCAGCGGCGTGGATTGATCAGCATCTACCGCCAGATGCCGTGATTTTTGTCAACAGTTTTCCGGCCTACGGCGGATATGTATATGCCGGCACCGATGGTGGCTGGTGGTTGAGCTTTCTAACCGGTCGGCGCGCGAATCTGTTGCCGATGGCAGTAGGATTTGAAGCGACCGATCCACCTGATCTGTTACAAATCATTCGGCAACAGCATGAGGCAATTCAGCAATATCCAATCGGCAGCGTCGAGGCAGCCGCCGCGCTCAAATCTTTCGGGTTCGAGTATCTGTATGATGGCCCTGCGGCGAATCCGCCTGGCGAGTATCTTAATCCAGCGCAGATCGACGCAGCGCCGTTTTATGAGTTAATCTACCGTCAAGACGGCGTGAGTATCTGGAGAATTCGCTAGTGCGCATCGCAGTTGTTGGTCCAACGTACCCCTTCCGGGGCGGGATCGCACAATATACAACGTTGCTGGTGCGAAATTTACGCGCCTCCGGTCATACGGTCTTTTTCTACTCATTTACGCGCCAGTACCCGGCCTTTCTTTTCCCCGGTCGGAGCGATCGCGATCCGAGTGGTATTCCTTTGTGGGCAGAGTGTGAATATCTGCTTGATCCGATCAATCCCTTCACCTGGTGGAAACTGGTGCGTCGGGTACGCGCCGATCGACCCGATCTGTTGCTCTTGCAATGGTGGGTGCCGTACTGGACGCCCAGTCTGACCGTGATTTCAAGTTTATTGAAACGCCAACCGGCAGTGAAGATTGCGATGATCTGCCATAATGTGTTGCCCCACGACGGTGGCGGCGCGCTTGACCGGCGATTGGCGTTGACTGTCTTGCGCCGCGCCGATGCGCTGATTGTTCATAGTGAACTCGATCGCTATCGCGCGCGCGCGTTGTTGCCGCATGCCCGCATTGTGAAGGCTTTTTTGCCCACATATGAACCAGTCGTTGCAGAAGTAGTGGCGGCTCAGCAGGCATTCCGCGCGCAGTTACAAGTGCCGAATGGTCGTCGCGTGCTACTCTTCTTCGGTTTTGTTCGTCCGTACAAAGGTCTTGAGTATCTGATTCAGGCCCTCGCTCAGGTGCGGACTCAGATCGATGCCCATTTGCTGGTCGTGGGTGAGATTTGGGGATCACCGGCATACTATCAACGGTATGCTGCCGAATTTGGCGTGACCGATGCGATTACGTTTGTTAATCGCTATGTGCCGAATGAGGAGTTGCAACCAATCTTTGCCGCGGCTGATGTGGTAGTCTTGCCTTACGTTTCGGCTACGCAAAGCGCCGTTGTTCAACTTGCGTTTGGGTTTGGCAAGCCGGTCATTACGACGAATGTTGGCGGTTTGCCAGAAGTAGTGCAAGATGGGGTGAATGGTTTGCTGGTGCCACCACAAGATCCGGTTGCGTTAGCAGAGGCCATCATTCGCTACTATCAGACCGATCTGGCCCCAACTCTGGCTGCGAACATTCGCGCAGCGACGGAAGAGCGCGCTGAAACGTGGCCCCGGTTAATTGCAATTATTACCGGGTTGGCGCGTGAATTGAACGGAGCAGGCGACTAGTGCGGATCGTCTTCCTTTTGCCAATGGGTCTTGAGCGTCCCTCTGGCCGACGGTATTTCAACATTGCGCGAGGGTTAGTCCGACGTGGCTTTCACGCGCGTCTGTTGGCGCTGCACCCGGATCTGGCTATGTGCCGGCAGCGACGCTTCATGCTAGATGGCGTGGAGGTCTGGTATGTTGGCCAGATGCATGCGCGGAAGAGTGGCAGTACGCCGACGCGATTCGGCCCCTTGCAGTTAGGGCTGGTGGTAGCGCGATCGACGCTTGCCATGGTCTGGGCTGTGCTCTGTTCGCCGGCAGATTGGTACCATCTGGGGAAACCACAACCGATTAACGGGTTAGCCGCATTACTGGCGGTGTGGTTATGGCGGCGTCAGCCGTTTCTGGTTGATTGCGATGATGACGAGGTGACGGCTAACCGATTTACCGCCGCGTGGCAGCGAGCTGTTTTTGCCTTCTGGCAGTGGTTGCTCCCGCGGCTCGCGGCTGGCATCACGACCAATACGCGCTACCTGGCCCAAAAAATGGCGCGGCCAGGTCAACCTTGCATTATCGTGCCCAATGGCGTGGATTGCGCTACTTTTACGCCACCGACGCCTGCCGCGCGCATTGCGCTAGCGCGAGTGTTAGGGATCGAGAACCAGCCTGTGATTGCTTACGCCGGCACGCTTGCATTGCACAGTCATCCGGTCGATCTGCTCCTGGAAGCCTTTGCTCAGGTGTTGACGCTTCATCCGACTGCGGTGCTGCTGTTGATCGGTGGCGGCGAGGATTTGCCGCAGCTCCAGCGTTACGTCGCTCAGCAACCGTGGCGCGACCAGGTTCGCTTTACCGGCCACGTTGCCCATAATACTGTGCGCGCGCTGCTATCTCTGGCCGATCTCAGTGTTGATCCGGTGTACGACGATACGGTGGCACGGGCGCGTTCACCGCTCAAGTTGATGGAAAGCCTCGCCCTCGGTGTGCCGGTCGTTACCGGCGACGTGGGTGATCGCGCCGAGATGCTTGGCTTCGGCGCTGCTGGAATGGTGGTTCGCGCCGGAGACCCGGCGGCGCTGGCTGCTGCAATCTCCGATCTGCTGGCCGATCCCGATCGGCGAGCGGCGATGTCTACTGCGGCAAAGGCGCAGGCTCGTCGCTATGACTGGGATCATCTGGCAGAGCGTTGGGCTGACATCTACCGCCAGATCGCTACTGCCCAGGAATGAAGATGATGTATAGCGCGCGATATTCGCTCAACATTCCCTGCGCTCGCGTGTCACCCATAAAATAGATGCTCGACTCGACCAGTACTGCGTCGGGGAAGACATAGGCTTCTGGTGGGAGCGGCGAACGACTCCAGGCATCAGCGGCGATGTCGTAGCTCAACCCTTCGCGCCGCTCGCTATCGAAAACGACCAATGCGCTCGACAGGCCAACCGCAGCCGGTCGCGCAATCGGTTGTGGCAATGGCGCGGTAGCAATCCACCGTCGATCGGGAGTGTTGCCTGGTTCAAGCCAGGCGCTGTCGCGGAGTGGGCCGTTTATCCCTTCGCCGCCAACCAGGTAGAGACGACCGCCGACAATGGCTGCGCCGGCATAACGACGGGGTTGCGGTAGTGGTGGGCCTTCTACCCACCGATCAAGCAATGGATCGTAGATAAAGACCTCTGACCGAATGGACGTTCCATCCCAGCCGCCGATCAGGTAGAGTTGACCTTCCCAGGCTACCAGCGCGTAACGGCTGCGTGGCGCCGGCAGTGGCGCGCCACTGAACCAGCGCTGTTCGCGTGGATCGTAGATTTCGAGTCGATCGATGACGGCGCCGGCGTTATCTTCGCCGCCAGGCACAAAGATCTGTCCGCGCAGAGTGATTGCCCGGGCATGACTAACAGCGGTGGGTTTGTCGGTGAGTGACACCCAACGGTTTGTTTCAGGGTCATAGCGGTCAACTGTTGCAGTGGTGATACCGTTACGGCGTCCGCCAATAACGTAGAGCCGACGCTCGAGGTCATAGCCGGTTAGGGCAAAATCATCACGCGGCTCGCTGAGCGGCTGACGGGTAGACCAGCGTTGTTCAGTGCCGGCAAAGGCCGGCTGTGTGGCGCTGACAGCCGGTGATGGGGTGTCGGTAGCGCGGGTGCTCAGGACAAAGATGAGAACGACTGCCACTAAGCCGATCAATCCGATCACCCATGGAATGAAGCGAGTCGGCGATGACGCCGGGGGAGTAATGGGCGCTGGTGGTAGGGAGGAAACTGAGTTGACGGTCGCGCTTTCTGTTGCCGATACCGGCGGGGCAAGAGGCTCTGATGTTGACGCTGGTCGAATGAACGGCTCTGTCGCCGATGCTGGCAATGGGTCAGGCGGCGCAGCTTCCGGCTCTGCAAATGGCTGCTGAGCAGAGGGAGTATCTGAACCGGTTTCGATGGTAACGTTCGATTCCGATTCAAGAGAGATTTCTTTTGTGCCAGCTTCAACCAGGCCGGTTTCACCAACTGTGACAATACCGGCGCGGATGGCGTAGACTGTTGCTTCGGTGCGCGATTCCACGCCGATTTTGGCAAAAATGTTGCGTAGATGCACCTTGACGGTATTGACACTAATGTTCAACGCGAGAGCGATCTGCTGGTTGGTAGCGCCGGTGGCGACAAGGCGCAAGATTTCACGCTCGCGGTCACTAATTGGGCTTTCATTCGTCATAACAGTCGTGTGTCAGAAGCGAGCCGACTCTCGTTGATCATAACATATGCATCGGTATTGAATTGCGCAGCAATCGAACGATATTGCCGCGCAGTTCGTCACGGCGTGCAAGCACTTCCCGTATAATATTTAGCATCATCCTGCTCTGCCAGACATACCGCTATGATTGTGCGCCGGTTGCGTGTGATAATCCTGTTGTGGTTCGCGCTGACCTGCTTGCCGGTTCTATGGGGATTACCGCGCGTTGCGACGGCGCAACCAGCAGTTACCCTCGATCTTTTTACTCCTTTTGCCGGCCAATATGTGACGGGAGCCTGGCTACCGTTGCGGATAGCGTTACAGAACCAGGGGGCAAGTGCGGTAACAGTCACTGTTACCGCGGCTCCTGCTGATGAGCCAGCGCAATATGAGCGCACCGCGCGGCTGGCTGCCGGCACGCAGCAAACGTTCTGGCTGTATGTTTTCATAGCGCGGCCAGCTCGCGCGGTAATTGTCACGCTAAGCACTGAAAACAGTGTCATCGCTCAACGCGAGGTGTTGTTGCTCTTGCGTCCGGTGGAGCGGATGAAAGCTGCGCTAGGGCCGGTGCCGGCAGGTGGCGATCTGTTTGCCATCGGTAATCTGCGCGTGGCCGATCTCCCGGATCATCCGCTCGGTCTGAGCAGCCTGAGCGTTCTGGCTCTCTTTGCGCTCGATGAACCGCTAGTGGCAGCGCAGCAATCGGCTTTACTGGCCTGGGTGTACAATGGTGGTCACCTGATCATTGGCGGTGGTCCAAATGCGATTGCCTTGCAGTCTGCGCTACCCCCGGCCTTGCGAGCGGCAACGATTACCGGGGCAACCATCCTTGACCGGCAACCACTGGTTGCTCGCGGTGGAGAAGTTTTGAACCAGCCCTTGCTCGGCTTGCAGTTACAGCCGGTTACCGGCGCGCAGCGCAGTGACCATTCGGCTGCGCCGCCCTGGGTAGAGTTGCAGGCTGGTCATGGTCGGGTCACACAACTGGCCTTTGCGTCAGAGGCGTTGGATGGTTGGGCCGGACGTGAGCGGTTCTGGTCGGAATTGGCGCAACCGGTTTTGCTGACGCCAATGCCTGATGGCGAGAGCGCTCAGATGACGACGCAACAGACGCAGATGCTGGTTCCGGTGCTGGATGCGCTGCCTCAGCTTGAGATTCCGGCCTTTGCGCAAGGGGTCATGGGGTTAACCGGGTATGCGCTGGCAGTGATAGGATTGATCGGCGGATTCTGGTGGTGGCGCAGAGTTATACCGGTGGCAGTACTGGCAGTCGTGGCGGTTATCAGCACCAGTATTGGGTTGTGGTGGGCCAACGACAATGCAGTGTCGGCATATAGCGCCTTGCGTCTTACCCTCATTGAAACGCTTGATGAGCAGCAAGCCCAGGCGCAAATGGCTCTCGTGTTACTGTCGGCAATGCCGCGCACTGAGACGATAGCGTTTTCTTATCCGACAATCGCGCGACCGCTGGTAGCCACAACTGAGAGTGGCCGTCAGATTAGTGGTATTGATGACAGATTGCCGCAACCGACGACACAGATAAACGTGGAATTGAAACCGTGGCATATGCAGGGTTTGCTGGCAACAGCAGTGGTGCCGACGCCGGCGATACGGGCAGCGTTGATCGTCGATCAGGGTTGGATGCGGGTTGATGTGCAGAACGACAGCCTGGCGACTGCGCGTGATGTCTTCGTCATCTATGGTGATCAACTATTCTTCTTTGGTACCCTGCGACCTGGCGCGCGTTCGGTTGGCCGCTGGCCGCTAAACCCGGCGTCTGCGCCGGCAGGGTTATCACCGGGTCAGCGGGTAATAAACGATTTGCGCACTAATGGCTGGCTGTTTGATCGCGTTGGTGACCCGACGGCCCGGATTCGGGCAACGCTCATCGATGCAGCGATCGCCGCGTTGCCTGAGCGGTTTGATCCAGGGCCGTTTATGATAGCATGGCTCGATCAAGACCCGATGACGCCGGAACAATCGACCACCGAACGAATTGAGACCTTGCTGGTGATGCGTCCGCCGATTCTTGGTCAGGGTGAGATCAACCTTGGTCTGGGATGGTTGCGGCTTGATCTGACCAATTCGACCCTACTCCCATGCCTGAATGGGCAAGGCGCGCAATTCAGCGGAGAGATTGCCGAAATCCGTTTGCGTTTGCCGCCTGCGCTCGCGGCGCTGGAAGCCAGAACTATTCAGGTGCGGCTGCAATCTTCGGATGTCGGCGGTAATCTGCCGCTCACCATCGCGGCTTATAACTGGACAACTAGCGCGTGGGATGCGATCCCGGTGACTGTTCTCTCGAATATCACTATTTCCAACGCAACACCCTACCTGCGCGCTGGTGAATTGCGGTTGCAGGCACGTGGTGAACTCGCGCGGTTGGGTTGTGTGGTGGTAACCGGTGGCGCGCAAGGGGTGCTGCCATGAGGCAGAAGCTGGGCGAGGAGTGGCGCCGGATCATTCGGCGTCGGCGCGCGTTAGGGTTTCTGGTTGGCGCCATGCTGGTCATGTTGCTGGCCGTACAGGGGATAGCAGGTCTGGCTAATCCGGGAAACCTGACCGCCTCACCGTTGCTCGATACTCCGTTGCTCGGCGCTCAGCTCGGTCGCCTCTTTGTGGCCGGGTTCTGTCTGGTCTTGCAAGGATGGTTGATCCTGGCGACGCCGCTGCTGGCAATGAGCGCCTATGTTGACGATCCGTTGGCGGCCTCGATACCTCCTGACACATTGCTGGCCCGCTTGCTGGCAGTTTGGGGACTGTTACTCGTCACCGGCGCTGTCACGTTGCCCTTTTTCAGTATCCTGCCATTGTTTGGCAGTCTGGATTTGTCAGAAGTCGGTTGGGCGCTGACGGTCATTCTGGTAACGGGGTTGCTGAACGGGGCGTATGGTGTTTGCTGGATGGCGCTGCTGCGCAGTCCGCCAGCCGCACTGTTTTTAGCGTATAGCGTACTATTGCTCTGGTTGGTGGTAGCAGTGCTGATTGCTGCCTCTTCGCTCCCACCGGCTGTGGTCGTTGTGGCAGTGGCATTCAACCCCTTTGCCGCTTTGCTGTCGCCAATTGCGCCGGCATTTCCCCCGACCGGACCGATTGCCACCGATCTGCGTAATCTCTTGCAGTTGACGCACGGAGGGCTTGATCCGGCGACGCCGTTACACCATCTCTACATTGCCGGTTGCGGCCTGTTGATCCTCTTATTCTTTGCTGTGGCCAGTGTGGCTGCGCGGCCAAAGCCGCGACGCTGGCAACGCTTTGATACCCTGCTTGTCGGCCTGGGCTTGCTGTACCTGATCGGATTGTGGTTCTGGCGCGAGTGGTGGTTGGCGCCATTGCTATGAATGGCAAGCAGTACAGCAGTGTCATGATTACGGTGAAAATACAGGCGTTCGATAGATCACAATTCCGTCTTGAGCAAACACTGGCTCGTAACCGGTCTTGTCGGCAAACAGCTCAGGCTGCAATGGCCCGGCGGCTGAGGTGTAGATGTAGTCGATTTGCTCAGTGGTAATCAGGTGATCAAGATCGATCGGTTGCCCATTGCCAAAGTCGATGATCTGCTGGCTGCGCCGGCGCGCAGCTTCGGCTGCATCAACATCGCCGTAGACGAATAGCGCCGGCGGCGTGCTCATCCAGCGTCCGGTCAGGGGCGTTATCCACCAGCCGCCATCATTGCCGCGCGCGACTCCGGGTAACCACGGCGCAGCATTGACCAGAAAGCGAGCATTTGGTGGGGTATGATCCTTAATCCACGCAATAGCGGCGCGATCGGCAGCAGTAGCCAGCACCGTCACCGGATTGACGATGGCGCGTTGCTGATCGGCGCCCCAGAAGCAGAGACCGATCAGTATCATCGTGCCGCTGATGCGCCAGAGGCGATGGCGTGTCGGCCAGATCAGGGCAGCGCCGCCGCCGATCAGACTGCTAAGAGGGAGAAAGAGACTGATTGCCGCAATATCGACCGGCAATAGCCAGAGGAAGGGCAGACGCACCGTGAACGGATTGATGGCGAGCAAGAGCAGCCCAGCGCCGCCTGGTAGCCATGCGCGCCTGATAATCCCGAAGAGCAAGATGATTATTCCAATCGGTGGGCAAAGGTAGCTTACCAGCCAGGGATTGGTAAGCAGGATCAGACCGCCAATCCATAGCAGGATGGTGGTTGTTGCGCGCTGGCGATAGGCAATGCCAAGCGCGCCGCTGATCAGAGCCAGCGCAACCAGCCACTCATTCGGCCCGATCCACATCAGATCGCGATTCAGTTGCACATACGATCCGCCACTGGTCAGGCTTTGGGCGCCAGTCGCTGCCGGTAACAAAACACGGCGCAGCAAGAGTAGCCACCACGGTGCTGCCAGTGCGATGGCAACCACGCCGGCAAGCAAGGCCTGCGTCATCTGTGCGACGATGCGCGAGCGAGACTGGCGGATGGCCCAGACGATGCTCTGCGCGACGATCAGCGCGCCACCGAAGACAAATATCCGCATGTGAATGAGGCTCAAGCCGGCAATAACTAATGTAACCAGTCCCAACCACACCAGACGCTCGCGGCGGGTTTCTGCCGTCAGCCAGTATTGCCAGCCGATAGCCAGCGCGACCAGCAGCAAGAGACCACTCAACTGAGTGTAGCGTCCCCATGAGACATAGTAGGCCGGCATCCAGGAAATGCAACCAACCACTGCGGCGGCGACGACTGCTGCCGATGGACGACGCCAGCAAAGCAGGGCCAGCGCAGCGGCGGTCAGGCTTTGCAGCCAGTTTAGCATCTGGCCGCTCCAAAGCATTACATCGGTCAACTCGCCGCCGACAGTTCGCCAGATTGCGGCAATGACGACGTGATAGCCCCAATGGTAGGGCATGTCAACAACTGGCAGATAGGGCGTGAGAGTCCACGGCGCGCGGCCAGTTTCGGCAGCGACCCGTATCATCAGCGCGTGATGTACCGAGTCGACCCAGGCCGGCAAAGCCAGATCGGCGATCTGTTCGGCGCGTAGCCAGGCAGTGATTGCGAGGACACCGATCAGGAGCCAGGCACTGGCAGAGGGTTGAACCTGGAGGTGAGCGAGATCGCGCCATGCGGCTATGATTGCGCCGGCAGCCAGCAGTATGGCGCCGACAATGATGACCGATCCCTCCAGATGACCGTTCGCCGCAGTGATCCAGAGGTAGATTAGTGGAATGATGCTGGCGCTGATTCCAATCCAAAGCGCAATCCGCAAGAGCCAATGCAGACGCGCGCCGGGCAAGAGCCGTTCTAGCAGATAGCCCGGCGCAAGCAGCCAAAGTCCGGTCGCCAATATTGTCCGACCACCTGGTGAGAAGGCGATAATTGCTCCGATCGCCAGGCTGCTCAGCAACCAGCGCCGGCCAGCGCTAAGTTGACTGAGCGCTGACTGCCCGGCGGAACTGGAGAGAATCGTTGTGTGTGGCGTCTGTTGCTCGCTCACCGCACCAGCCAGAAGATCAATCCAACTAAAATGACTGCGATCACCAGGAGCAGGCCGAGCAGCTTGGCCTGTTCAATTGAACGGCGGCGGGCCAGTAGCGGACGTGCTTCGGGAGCGTAAGGCACATCGGGCAGCTCGCTGAGAAAGATGGCCCCTAGCGCAACCGGATTGGAGAAGAGAGTCTTGAAAAAAGTGGTAATCAGATCACGCGCAGTGATAAGCGGCGGCGCCCAATACGCTTCTTCTGGCGTCAATGGTCGACCTGTTAGCGAGCAGCGCAGTTCGGTAGTAGTTTCATTGTCATGCGGTGACATACTTCGCCTCTCTTCAACCCTGCTGGTGAGCGCATGTGCCGCCAGCGCGCGATCTGATTTCGCTGCTGGCGGCGACAGACCAATGATGTTATTTCCCTGATTCGTTGCCTGTGTTGACGTTAACCGATTCGACGCACAAATCGTTCGATCCGATCAAGCGCCTCTTCGATCTTGTTGAACGCCGTGGCATAACAAGCGCGAACGTAACCGGCCCCACTCGGCCCGAAGGCGTCACCCGGCACAACTGCAACTTGTTCGCTGTGTAACAACTGTTCACAGAAGGCCTCACTGCTCAGACCGAGATGACCAACATGTGGGAAGGCATAAAAGGCTCCTTGTGGTTCAAAGGTGGGCAGGCCGATACTGTTAAGACCGGCGACGATCAACTTGCGACGACGGTCGTATTCACGCACCATTTCCTGCACAGCATCTTCACCGTGTAAAATAGCCTCCAGGCCGGCGTACTGACTCATTGTTGGCGCCGACATAATGGCGTACTGATGGAATTTGCGCACTGCGGCAGTAATCTCGGCGGGCGCAGCCAGCCAGCCCAGACGCCAGCCGGTCATCGCATAGGCTTTTGAGAAACCGCCAAGGAGTACGGTGCGTTCGCGCATCCCGGGCAACGACGCAAAGCAGGTATGCTCGATGCCGTATACCAGCCGGTCATAAATCTCGTCAGAGATGACAATCAGATCGTGACGTTCGGCGATGGCTGCCACCTCCAGTAACCGCTCGCGACTAAGCACGGCACCGGTCGGGTTATTGGGATAGCCGATTAAAATAGCTTTGGTGCGTGGTGTTACTGCTGCTTCTAGCGCTGCGCCGGTCACCTGGAAACCGTCAGCAACACTGGTTGGCACGTAGACAACCTTTGCATCGGCGAAAGTCACACAGGCCGGGTATGCGACAAAACACGGTTCAGGAACGAGTACCTCATCGTTAGGGTCAAGCATAGCCAGTGCTGCTCCCAGCATCGCCTCACTCACGCCAACAGTAATGAGCAGTTCTTGTTCAGGATCGTACTGCACACCGTAGCGTCGGGCAAGATGATCGGCGAGGGCTACCCGCAGTTCGAGCAAGCCCGAATTGGAGGTGTAGGCGGTTGTGCGATCGATGGAAGCCTGACCGGCAGCGCGGATGGGCGCAGGCGTGATAAAATCAGGCTCGCCGACACCGAGCGAGATCACGTCGGGCATCGTGGCCGCAATGTCGAAAAAACGGCGAATGCCTGATGGGGGTACGGCGCGGATCCGTCGCGCAATACGATGGCTGGTCATAGTAAGGTTCTCCTTCGGATGCGCTGTTCAAACTGATAACGCATAGACGCAATGTTGTAATGCCGAAGGGATTCGTCTGGCAACCAAAGAATGGAGTTGCGTTACCCGTTCTGCGCAGCGCAGTTGAGTCTCGACTGAGCACCGTTGCTCAGCGAGTTCTATCTTACCATGATACGTTCTGGCTTACGATTATTACAATGGGTTGTATCTGGCTGTCTGCTCGGCTTGCTCACGCTCTATCTCTGGTATGCGGCAGAGCATATTCGCCATATACTTGCTTTCCCCTTTCCCCTTGATTACGGTGAGGGGCCACTTGTGGCGCAGGTCAGCCGGCTGGCCGATGGCAAGCCTCTCTGGCATCTCTACGCCGATCCAGCGCAGCCACCATTTTTGATTGTCAATTATCCGCCGCTCTATCTTCTGCTCAGCGGCGGGTTGACCAGAGCGATCGGCACGCCGTTGCTGGCCGGACGACTGATCACACTGATCGGCGGGCTGGCGATAATCGTAGCGCTGGCCGCGCTGATCGGTCGGCGTGGCGCGTGGCTGGCCCTCTTGTGGCCGACAATTCCGATAGTGCGCGAGTGGTTGCCGTTGATGCGCGTCGATCTGCTGGGGGTAGCATTGGGGCTGTGGGCAGTATGGCTGGCCGGCAATCAGCGCCTGTCACCGCGCTGGCGTGGCACACTTGCTGCAATACTGGCAGTTGGTTGCCTCTTGACCAAACCATCATTGATCGCCGGGCCGCTGGCTGCGGGCGTCATGCTCTTGATAGCATGGATGAGACATCGCGCTTCTCCCAATTCGCCTGCGCGTGAAGCAGTGATTGCCTTTCTGGTGACCGCCGCTCTGGGCGGTGGCGGGATCGTTGCCGGCCTGGTTTGGGCGACGAATGGCTGGTTTTTGCTTCACGTCGTGGCAGCCAATGCCAATCGCTGGGAATTCGATCTAGCTGCCGGTTTTTGGCGCCAGCAGCTTGGTTTGCGCTGGCCATTGCTGGGGACGGCGTTGATCGGTTTGATAGCAGTATGGCAAACTGGCCAGCGAACTGCGCCGGCGCCTGCCCTGGTGTACCTGCTGGCAGGTACGTTGGGCGCTATCGGCTCGGGAAAGGTTGGCGCGTATGCCAACTATTTCTTCGAGTGGTATGCCGGGTTGATCTGGCTGACCGGATTGGGTTGGGATGGATTGACCCGCGGGGCAATAGTGTCGCGGCAGCGGTCAACCGAAAGTCTTGTACTGCGGTCTAGGTGGTTGACGCCGACGATAGGCGGGCTGCTGATCGCCAGCCTGCTCTATTATCCACCGTTGTGGGATACGAACCGCCTTCGCCCGGCAGGTCTGATTGAGCCGAGTCCGCCGCGACTGTCATTCGGTCGATATGGGGTATGGGCCGATGCGCAGCGCGAAGCCGCAGTGCTTGGCGCGTTGGCGCGGGTCAATCAGGCGCTGGCCGTTGAAGCGCAAGCGGCAGGCGATGTGATCTTCACCGACTTGCCTGGTCTGGCCAGCGGCGCGGGTGTGGTGGCTCGCATACCGGTGTTTGAGTTTCGTCAATTACTCGATCAGGGTCTGGCCGATCAAACCCCCGTTCTGCGCGCGCTGGCGAATGGCGAATTTTCCTTGATCCTGCTGGATTATCTCGGCAACTGGCTTACGCCGGAGATGATCGCCATCATTCGCCATCGTTACGCGCAGGATGGCTCGCTCGGCGTGATCGATCGCTATCGGCCCGTTGCTACCGGACCGTCACAGCTACCGGCGCAGCCGGTGGCTGCCGGTGGCGTACAACTGTCCGCCGTGCAACTGGCGCCGCCGTTGGGTGCAGCTTACGAACCGGGTGAACTGGTGACGCTCAATCTCGTCTGGCAGCGCACAGATCCGTTGCCGGTCGATGACCTGACCGTCGTAGTGCGATTGCTCTTCGCCGGAGATCGCACTGCCACGCAGAGCGAGCGATCGTTAGTGTATGGCGCGCTGCCACCATCGCGCTGGCCGATGACAACACCGGTTGAACATCTGCAACCGATTGCGCTCCCTCTCGATCTTCTGCCCGGTGCCTATCAACTGGCCGTTGGATTACGTGACGCGAATGGACGTGATCTGATTGCGCCACAGCCGGTAGCAACCCTAAACGTTGAACCCCAGGGTGGCGCTTTCTTTGGCGAGACCGGCTACTTCGTGCCGGCGACGATGATGCGCACATGGGCCGAACTCGGCGCAGTCGAGCGGGGTGGCTGGCCGTTGACGCCGGCGGTTCCCTTTGCGTGGGGGTGGCTGCAATGTTTTGAGCGGATCTGCCTGGAATGGCGCAATGGCGCAGTGCAGATGCGCGCGCTCGGCTATGAACTGTATCTGGCCGAAACGATTCGCAGCGAGCAATGCCTGAATGGCGCGCCGGCTACCGCGATTTGTCCCAACTTTACCGTGCCGGAAGAACTGCTCGCCGGTCTCGGCGTGCCGCTCAGCGGCGAACTGTCGCGCAACGGTTGGATCGCGCAATGGACGACGTATGCGCGGCTGGAGCGGAGCGCCGATGGCAGCGCGTTCGGTTTGGGGCGTCTGGGTGATGAAACGCTGCGTTTACCGCCGGGGGTACGGTACCGCTGGCCTGAATAAGAAAAGGAGAAGAAACTGTACCGTTGTGTCAGATTTAGGGAACTGGTTGGCGGCTGGAATGCGTAGAAGCGTTCGGTTTAGCAGCGTAGACTCGCGGGAACTTCTTTATTCTCAATTTGGAGCAATGCAATGCATGGAGCGGTGCTGGGATCGGGCAATGGTGGGTGCGCAGTGGCATTTGATTACGCTATTCGACAAGCTACGGTCAAGATGTTTGATTTCAAACATTTTCCCGACAACGTGCAACGCATCCAGCAACAGGGTGGTATCTACGCCGAGGGTGAGCTGAACGGCTTTGCGCCAATTGCCTACGCTGGCCACGACATCGGTTACGTTCTCTCTGATGCTGACCTCATCTATGTCGTTGGTCCTGCCTACAGCACACGTTTCTTCGCCGAGGCATGCCAACCGTATGCGCGCAGGCCAGACGGTGATAATATGCCCGGGGTCATGCCTGGGTAGCATTGAGTTCAAACGCGGCGCTGGCCTGTCATTGCGCGATGAGACGATTATTGTGGCTGAAACTTCAACATTGCCTTACGCCGTTCAACTTGTCGAACCTGGACGAATACACATGTTTCTCAAGATCAAAGATGGTCTATTTATCAGTGGTGTGCCGGCGCGCGTGACACAGCGGATTATCGCTCAGGTCGGTGAGGTCTATCCCTTCATCAAGCTGGCGCGCAATGTCTTGCAAACAAGCCTGCAAAACGGCAATCCGGTAATCCATCCTGCTATCACCTTGCTAAATACTGCCCTGATTGAGCGAACCAGAGGCGCCTTCCTCTTTTACGAGGAAGGGGTGACACCTGCGGTAGGGAGGGTGATCAAGGCCATCGATGAGGAACGCATTGCCATCGGACGCGCGCTCGATCTTGAGATTATCTCTGAGCCAGAACTTGGCCTGATGCAGGGATATATGCTGGAAGCCAGTTACGATCGCGGCTACGCTGAAGCGCCGGGATTTCGCGGGATTCAGGCGCAGGCGAGTCTCGATCACTGGTATCTGCATAAAGATGTCGGCTACAGTCTCGTGTTCTGGCAGAGTTTGGCCGAACAGATCGGTGTGGCAACACCCTCAATCGCCGCGCTCATTCGTCTGGCGTCGGTAGTGATGGGGCAGGATTATCGCCAACAAGGCCAGCGAACAAGGAGTCATTGGGGCTGGCAGAATATACGGTTGACAGCCTGACTGCGTTGCTGGTGTAGCGATACCAGTTTGCAGCAAAGGTTAGCATAGCAACGACGGCAGGTAATACCATACCTGCCGTCGTTGCGAAGGGCGCATCCCGACTACCGCACAATGATTGCGCTTGCTTCGCGACCAGCCGGCGCAAAGGAGTACTGCAACAGAATGCCGGAATCGGTCACATCAGCCGGAGCGTCGAAGCGGTAAACGGTCGTGTTGAGCGAGCCGCTGGCCGGAACGACACCGCTGCCGATATCGATGTCGAAGCGTGGCGCGCCGAGAACTGTGCTCATGCCCTCGATCTTGCTCAACTCGAAGCCGGTGAAGTAGTTATCATAGACGTAGGCGTCGATGTTGATCTGCTGACCGAGCGCAGTGACACCAATTTGGCTACCGCACAGCGTGAGCACCGTGTTGGCGCTGTTGGTTGAGTGGCTGGTGAAGAAGAACGCATTGTATGGGCCGGCGAGTGGGCCAACGAAGAAGGCATTGCGTCCATCACTGGCAAATGAGCCAACCTCGGAGGTAAAGCCAACATAATCGGGTACGCCGTCGCGGTTGGTGTCGAAGAGCAGGTCTATCTCTACCGGATAGTTGGAATGAGTAATACGCTGATGGGTCGTAATGCCAAACTGGATGATCGGCGTGTTACCGGGGCAGAAACCAGGGATATCAAACGCGCGCGCGCCAACGTAGCGCAGATCCATCGGTGGCATCTGCATACCGGCGCCGAGGGATGCGTTAACGGTATTGCTACTGCCGATCAGGGTGAAAGGATCGACCGTAACCGGGTTGGCCCCGCTGTTGGTAAGTCGCGCGGTAGCCGGGCTGCTGGTCGTGGCGCGCACAGAAGCCGGCGCCTGCACAACGCCCGCAGCGCGTGGCATAATGTGCCACGGCATCGTCAGGTCGTTGGTTGTGCCCGGGGCATCCAGAACCAGGTAGCCATCATACTCAACTGCGGTCAATGCCGCGCCGTTGCCGCCATTGTTACCCGAATTCAATACCCACGCCGGTAGTTTCGTCGGATCGATCCGCAGCGAGAGGGTAAAGGTGCGACGGCTTCGCGGTGGCACAGTGATGGTGGTAACCGACGTGGTCGGCGAGATTGCTGCGCTGGCCGCATCATTGGCGAAGCGGAACGTTGGGGTAATAGTGTACGTCAGTGGCGTATTACCGTAGTTCCGCACCACAATGGTGCGACGGAGCGTAGTCGGATTGCGGGTTACATCGATCTGCCCAAACGAGATAGCTGCTGTGCCGTTTGATAGTTCCCAGGCGCTCGCCTGTGCAGCAATAGCCCGATCGACCCGCACTTCACCGCCGCCAATTCGGGTAATTGGCGCCAGGACCGGGCCAAGGAAGACCGGTGAACCGTTGTAGATGTTAGTTTCGGCAGTATTGATCAGCCGCGCCTTCAACTCCCAAGGCGACATACTCCAATCAACCGCGTTATACAGCAGCGCGGCGGCGCCGGCTACCATTGGCGCTGCGCCCGAGGTGCCACCAAAAGGCTCGACCCCTGTGCCACTGCCGGCCACTGCTGAAATAGACGCGCCAGGTGCGCCGATTTCGGGCTTGATGATCTGGCCGTACATGATCTGATTGCCGTAGGTCATCTGGCCCATCGTCGGACCGCGTGACGATGTTCCAACCACGCTGCCGGCATTGCTAAACGGATTGTCAAACCCAATGGTGGTTTCGTTCCCGACCCGCAGCTTGAGCGCATTCCCCGCCGCCTGCGTGATCGACAACACCGGCACGGTCGGTGTGCCGCCACCAAAACTAAAGGTGGGAGGCACTGCTCCGGCAACATTGTTGGCCACGATCACTGCAACTGCGCCGGCAGCAGCGCCATTAGAGCCTTTAATGCTAATTGCGCAGACGCCGCGATCGACAAGCAGGATCTGTCCGGTAAGTGAGCCGGCTGGATAAGCCGAACAACCAAGCGCATTACCAAGCGATGCTCCGTAAACCAGAGTGCCGGCGATTGCTGTGGTGGGAATTGGTGCCCATGGCTGTGCGATACCGTACACGGTCGTGCTAAGTACGGTGATTGGGTAGGAAGCGTCGCTGGGAACAGCGGTTTGCGCAACTGACAGCGCAGTGCGCGCGCCGGCAGGAGTGCCGGTAATGTAGGGGCGGTCGGCGCTATTGCCGGCAGATGCGACGACGAGAATGCCCAACGGCTGCAAATTATCGACAGCGATTGCCGAATCGTCGTCGTAGTTCTGTCCATATGAAGCGCCCAACGACATATTGACAATATGCATACGATCGTCGGTGATGCCGTTGCCATCGGGATCGGCAACCCAGTCAAGGCCTTGCAAAATGGCGACACCACTGCACGATGAAGATACCGCCGAGCAAACCTTGACGGCGAAGAGGTCGACCTCTGGCGCTACACCCTGCTCACCGCCAATGATGTCAGCAACATGAGTGCCGTGACCACCGGCGCAGGTGCCACTACTGAGACCGGGTTGACCACAGTCAATCGGATCGGGATCAGGACTGAGGGGGCCATTCGGCCATACTTCACCAACGAAGTCGTAGCCACCTTTGACGCGATCGGTGGGGAAAAGACCATCCAAAGTTGTATTGCGTGGATCGGCAGGATTGTCGCCGTAAGCAGCCTGATACGCAGCTAGCGTACCCGCACCACCAAACGCAGCGTGCGTATAGTCGATGCCGCTATCGAGCACAGCCACCCGGACATCCTTGCCGCGGAAGCCGGCTGCTTGCACAGTAGGATTGGCGCCGATGTACGGCACCGTTTCCATCGGTGGCTGGCTCTCGCGCTCGTAATTGACCACCGGACTGATGCGAACCACTTCCACATCGCGGGCGAGCGCTGGTAGCGCCGCTCCATCGACCTCAACAACGACAGCGTTTAGCGCCACGCGCAGCCGGGCCAGCTCGGTCAGGGTTGGATCGATCGCGCGCAGTCGCGATAGAACCCGCTCGTGCTGCTGGTTAATGCGGTTGAGCTGCGCAGCCTGGGCGGCGCCTTCGGGAACGCGCGCCGTTGGGTTTTCGCTCAGACGGATAACCACTTCTTGACGACCGGTCGCGCCAATGAGGCTCGGAGAAAGTCTGGTTGGGGCGCGTTCCAGCGAGATCGGTTCATCCAGACGGATAGAGTCGAGGTTTGGGATCGGCCGCGGCGGTTGCGCAGCCAGCGGAGCAACCAGCGCTATAGTCAGGGCAATGCTGATTGCAATCGCGACGAGATGGCGTCTATTTGTTAATTTCATACAACTCCTCAGCTCACAAACGAGAATGCACCCAGACTTTGGTTGTGTGATTGTCTAACTGACACAGACACTACAGACGCATTCCTCCTTTCTCTTCTCACTGCACGGTAGTTCTGCAATCTGGAGTTGAAACCAGCACACAACGAACTACTCTTCCAGAACCTGAATTCTGGTAGAGTGCAGGGCTGGCCTCGATCGCTGCCCTGGGTGTGAGCGCCCATTCGCTCATCTTGTTTCGCGCTTTTTGTAAGACCGTGCAGCAGCCAAACCTCATACTGTTCGTTGAGGCGCGCGCATGGTGAGGTGTAGTGGCGAAAGACGCACGTCGCCTGATTTGCGTGCGGAATACACGCAACAATCTCAGCGGCAACGATGTAAGCTGTACGAGCTGAGGTTGATTGGTGGCAAGACAAAGATTAAATCTATTAAACGCATCTGTCAAGCCTGATCAGCGCTTCAGGTCGTTTACAAATCATTCACATCTCTGGGTGATCAAATGACAAGATGTTCATCTTGTCAGCGTCGTGCCATGGTTGGTTGACGCTGCCCGTTGCCGTGACCCCTTCTCCGGATTGCAACCGGTTTCGGTATGCGCTTTGTGATATACTGTTACCAGTATGATTCTTTGGGGAGGTTCCCGGTGTCTGTGATCAATACCCTATCAGTCGTTGTCTGCGCCGCCGATGGCGCACACTTGACGCAGACGGTGCAGGCAGTTTCTGTTGCTGCCAGACGCTATAGCGTTGAGCACGAAATTATCATTGCCGCCGGCCCGGCAGCGGTAGCGGCAGCGGCGCGTAGCGCTGCTGCCTATCCGTTTGCGCATGCCACATTTCACTCCCAGCCGCGTCGTCCCGCCTATTTGCTTCGCGATGCCTGCGCGCTGATCGGTGGCGATATGGTATTGGCGCTTGACGCCGATGCGCCGCCCTCTGCCCTGGCCATTGAACGGTTGTTGACTGCCTATCATGGTCATGATGTGCTGGTCGGTATGCGCGTGCCGGCGCCATCGCATCCGTTGCACCGGGCCCATACCACCCTGTTGCGCCGAGTTCTGGCGAGCGATCAGACCGATCCCCTCTTGCCGCTAGCGCTGTTTCGGGCCGAGTTGATCGATCTCCTCCCCGGCGACGATGAGCTGGCGCCACCACTGGCCCATCTCTATGCGAGCGCGCGTCGCCGAAATTATGTGACCGGTCAGGTGGCGCTGCCGGCTCATAGCGTACCATCGCGTCTGTCTGGCCTGGCTGATGTGGCTGCGCTGGTTGCGCAAGGCCCGGCTCGCGGAGCCAGCCCAGCTCTTGGCGCGCTGGCAGTCGTCGGTAGTCTCTGGTTTTTGCTGCGTCGGCGACGGTAGCTGGCAATCAACTGGCGCAACGTTTTTGGCTGCGCGCTCGTCTTATTTCTGATCGTCATGCCGGTGTCCCTTGTGATCGAAGGAGGAAATCGATGAGCCAGCAGGATCAGAAGCCCGATCAAACACCCGATTTGGGTGCAGAGTTGCGTGAATTGGGTCAGCAGATTGAAGCTGCCCTGCGCGCGGCGCTTGAAAATGAACGCGCTCGCCAGGTGCAGCAGGAATTGCTCCATGGCTTGCGGACTGTTGGTGAGCAGGTGCAGTCAGCGGCGAAGTTGATCGCTGAAAATCCCCGCGTGCAGGAGTTAGCCGAACGCGGTCAACAGGCGCTGAATCAGATCCAGCAGAGCCAGGCTGCTCACGATCTCCAGCAGACGCTGGCGCAAGGGATTGCGCAGTTGAATGATCGGTTAGCTGAACTGATCAAACGGATGCAGTCGCCTACCGGTGGCGAACCGGCTACCGGAGAAACGACTCGCCTTGATCAGGATAATCATTAGATGTCAGGCGTGTATTGAAACGCCATGGGCAATTGGTCGTTACTGTCAATCTGCCACGTATTGGTAGGTTGACAGTTTCTCGTTTTCTGCGCACTGGTATGGTCTGCTCACGACTTATCGCCTCGTATGCCAGCCATATGGATGTGTCTGCGTACCGCTTTCTCTTGTGCGATAGCAAATTGTTTGTCGCAGACATCCGACACGATGGCTCCTCTGGCAGCGCAGTTGCCATCGACTGTCAGGGTTACATCGGCTCTCATCATTCGACTTTGTGTTGTGTGGATGGCCAGCGCAGGAAGAGTCGCAGGCATAGCACTGAAGGTTGGGTGGGATTGTATCAATCGGGGCTGTTGTCGGAAGCATGTCCGGTTGAGTAGCGTCTGGCTTCCAGACCATCAGTCATTGCCCGGCAATCGATTGCGTCGCCTGGTTGTGCCGGCTGGCTCAATCTTGCAAAATCCCGCAGCGATATGGTTGCGCACTTGTCGTTCCCACGCAATACTCTGTTTGGAAATCCGCTAATCTGGCGATTGGTATGCTTCCCCTTGGAGGGAAGCATGTCTTGAGCAGTCGTTATTTATTTCGTGAGGTTGCTATGTGTGGTCGTTATACGCTGGCTGTTACGCCGGCCAGACTTGCCGCCCGCTTTGGCGTTGCGCCGCTCGAGTTTCAACCACGCTACAACATCGCTCCTACGCAACCGGTTGTGGCTGCGCGCAATGGCCAGAATGGTCGTGAACTGGTCTTTTTGCGCTGGGGGTTGATCCCGGCATGGGCGAAGGATGCCTCCATTGGCGCGCGCATGATCAATGCCCGCAGCGAGACGGCGCTTGACAAACCGGCCTTTCGCACCGCTTTTCGCCGTCGCCGTTGCTTGCTACCCGCCTCCGGTTTCTATGAGTGGCAGACCACTCCTGCCGGTAAGCAGCCTTACTATTTCTCGCCGGTTGATGATGAAATGATCGCATTTGCCGGTCTCTGGGAGCAATGGCAGGCGCCTGACGGCACCCTTATCGAGAGTTGCACAATTCTGACTACTGCTGCCAATGAAGTCGTTGCGCCGATCCATGACCGCATGCCGGTCATGCTGCCGTCCGATCTCGCTGCGCTGTGGCTCGATCCGGCTGCCGATGTCGCGCGTCTCCACGAGTTGTGTCTCGCTCCCCCGCCGGTGGCGTTGCGTGTCTACCCGGTAAGCAAGGCAGTGAATCAGGTGCGCAATGATAGCGAGGTCTTGATTCGTCCGCAGCAAGTGTAGGGGCACGGCTATGCCGTGCCCGGTCGCAAATGGAGTTGTTGTCGGCGACACACTGTGCCTTGCCATTGGTGGAAGCGTCGGTCAAGAACGGGATGCCAGCAGATGGCGACCACACGTATCCCGTTGTTGCTATGATGCCCGTACTCGTTCAATCCGCGCGCCAAGCGCGGCCAGCCGTTCATCGATTCGCTCGTAGCCGCGGTCGATCTGACCGATGTTATAGATCACGCTCCGCCCTTTGGCGCAGAGCGCTGCTGTCACCATCGCCATGCCGGCCCGAATGTCAGGACTGGGCAGACCATCCGGCTCGCCATAGAGTTGTGACGGGCCTACCACCACGGCTCGATGTGGATCGCAGAGCACGATCCGCGCTCCCATTCCGATCAGCCGGTCAACGAAAAAGAGTCGGCTTTCAAACATCTTTTCGTGGATCAGCACTGTGCCGCGGGCCTGGGTCGCCACGACAATTGCTGTGCTCATCAAATCAGGATTGAAGCCAGGCCATGGCGCCGAGTCGATTTTCGGTATTGCGCCGTGCAGATCGTGGCGCACGACCAGCTCCTGGTCGGCAGGCACAATAATGTCGTCACCCTCTTCACGCCACTTTACCCCAAGCCGACCAAACATAATTTTGGTCATGCGATGCTCATGTGGACGCGCGTCAACAATGCGCAGTTCACTGCGTGTAACTGCCGCCAGTCCGATAAGCGACCCGACTTCCATATAGTCAGGCCCGATCGTGTAGTCAGCGCCGTGCAGGCTGCTAACCCCTTCAATCTCAAGCAGATTGGTGCCGATACCGCTAATGCGGGCACCCATCCGGTTAAGCAAATGACAGAGATCCTGGACATGCGGTTCGGAGGCGGCATTGCCGATAGTCGTGTGACCTTCAGCCATCACGGCGGCCATGATGGCCTGCTCGGTACCGGTCACGCTCATTTCATCGAGGAAGATGTCGGCGCCGCGCAATCCATCGGTAGTCAGAATGTAACTGGTCGGGGTGACTTCCACCTGCGCCCCCAAAGCTTGCAGCGCGAGCAAATGGGTGTCGAGCCGCCGCCGACCAATCGCGTCGCCACCGGGCCGAGGGAGGGTAACGTAGCCGCGACGGGCTAACAAAGGGCCGGCCAGCAGCGGCGAGGTGCGGATTCGACGTGCCAATGCTATGTCTGGTTCAATCGGCGCCAGTTGGCTGGCGCGCAGATGGACAACATTCGGTTCTGGCCGATCAATTTGAACGCCGAGGTGAGCAAGCAGAGCCAGTTTGGTGCGCACATCGCCAATATCGGGAATATTGCGCAGTGTCACCGGTTGATCGGTTAACAGGCTGGCTGCCAGGAGGGGGAGCGCTGCATTCTTGTTGCCGGCTGGTCGAATCGTTCCGGCCAGTCGGTGGCCGCCTTCAATGACAAAATAATCCATAGTATTCCTCGCAAACAGGCAGTAAAGCTTTCGAGACAAATTGAGTCGCCTGACTCATTGAACGTTGTTCGATGAAGATGCTGCATATTGCATAGTGAACACAATCCGTCTCAAGCCGGTGCGCATTGATCACACTGGCAAAGATGGTCGTAACTGCACTTGCTCAAGACAGGGCAAAGCAGTCTTGATCGTCAGTCATCATATCGCCGAATCATTTCTGTGGCCTTGAGTGATAATTCAGCGTTCGCGCGACGCAGCATGCGGAGCAGTTTGAGATTAGCCCGGTTGTTTGCGGTTGCGCTGGAGACTCTTGCGCAGACTCGCTCGAAATCGTTGCCAGCGGCTCATCTGGCGAGCGCCGGTTGCGCGCACGGCTGCGATCAATTCAGCCGCCCGCGCCTTCCCCAACTCGAGCGCCTCTTGTCCCAATTCCCGCAACCGGCCCTGATCAACCAGCTCACCTTCGGCAAACCAGCGCCATGCTGCCATGCCGGTGGTATAGGTGCCAGCGTAGGCAATTGCCACCTTGGGCGCAATACCCCAAACCGGGATTAACCCAACCAGTGCGCGCGCCAGTTGCCGCCAGATGAAAGCGCCCCCGATGACCGGTAACACTTCCCGCAACCGCTCGCGCAGGTCGGGCGGCGCGCCGTAGGCCAACCCGAGGCGGTAAACCAGGATGGCCTGGTTCTTGGTCAACACCAGTATATCAGCCGCAGCGAAAGGTATATTAAAGAGTGGGATTTGTGCCGGCACTGCGGTGGCCAGCACATACGAGGCATTGGTGAATGCGACACTATTAATCAGGTTACGCGCAACCACAGCGCGTAACCCCGGCAAGCGACGGGCAGCAGCCAGGTGTAGATCGGCGGGCAAGCGATCGAGCACGGCCTCGGCCAGTTGCGCATTCACGTCAGATGCAGCCGGATCAGGCACAACCAGGAGCCGGGCATGCGCTACTCGCGGGTGGAGTGGACCAGCATCAGGCGGCAACGTGGTACCCCAGACGACCAGGACGGTCGGTAAGGCCAGCAGTGCCAATCGATCAATCGTTGCCAGTTCGCGCGCTGAGAGGCGAACATTGTGATCGAGACCGATAATAATGAGATCAACATCGCGCAGCTCATCGGGCACGATGGTTTGCAGGCTGGCAAGCCGCACAGGTGAAGGACCAGTCGCGCCGTAGCGCTGCGGACCACTCTCGAGTCGGGCGGCAATCGTTTGACATACTCCTGGCGCGCCAACGCAGACGATGGTAAGCGGACGTTCTGCTTCAGCGCGAATTGCCGTCACATCAATTTCGCGCAGGGTGTTCAACGCGACACTGAGATCATTCCATCGGGCCATTCCCGCACCTCTTTCGCGCCAGCGACCGGTGCCGGCGCCGTCATTATAGCATGGTTGTGGCTCCGTTCCGTTCGGTCGGCCACAGTGTGTTATAATAACAGGCAATATGCGCAACGCGCCGATACAGTACCTGATAAGGGAGGAGTAGAAATGGAATTGAATCACCGCCGACTGCATCGGGTTGATCTGATAGAAGTGGTCGGGCGCGTTGATGCAGCCACTGCGCCGCAACTTAAGCAACTGATTGAATCGCTCTTCGCAGAAGGACGCCATCGGATTGTGCTCGATTTTAGCCGGCTCGAGTATATCAGCAGCCCAGGTCTGCGGGTTCTGATTGAAGCGCGCAAGAAGGCGCGTGAATGGAAGATCACTGACCTGGAGGGTGGTGATGTACGGATCGCTAACTTGCCTCCTCGGATTAAAGAGGTGTTCGATCTCACCGGTTTTAGCTCACTGTTCGAGATCTATGGCGATACCGTCGAAGCAGTTGGTTCATTCTAGACCTGCCACATAGCCGGCTATACCGGTGTCTGGATCTCACCATCGCCATGGAGAATAGTATCACCCTCACTGCCGATCTCGACGCGCTGGCTAAGATTAGCGCATTCATTACCACTGCCGCCGAACGCTGTGGTCTCGATGAGCGTGCCACGTGGCAGGTACAGCTCGCGGTTGACGAAGCAGTCACCAACGTTATCCAGCATGCTTACGATCCCGATCAGCCCGGTGATCTGACCCTGAGCTGGCAATGCTGCGACCACCGATTCATTGTGACTGTTCGCGATCATGGGCGTCAGTTTGATCCATCGGCTGTGCCGACACCCGACATTACCTCTCCCCTCGAAGAGCGTCAGGTAGGCGGTTTGGGCATCTATCTGATTACCCGTTTGATGGATGAGGTCCGCTTCGAGTTTTCGCCGCAAGGTGGTAATCTGCTGACCATGGTGAAATATCTGCCGCAAGATCAGCCCGCCTCACCCGATGATGTTCTGGTTATTCCGATCCATGACCGGATCGATGCGCTGACCGCGCCACGCTTGACCAGCATGGTCAGTGAACAGATTGGCAAGGGCGCGCGCCAGATTGTGCTCGATTTGAGCAACGTCTCGTTTTTGTCGAGCAGTGGCTTGCGGGCATTATTGCTGATCCGCAAAGAGCTGATGACGCTTGGTGGCGAGTTGCGCCTGGCCGCGCTCCAACCACAAGTCTACGAAGTCTTCACAATTACCGGGTTTACCCAGGTCTTCAATTTGCATCCCTCCGTAGCTGAAGCGCGCGCTGCATGTGCTCAGAGGCATTGAGTGTCTCGCGAATACCTGCTGACATGGTACGGTCTGCTCGTCGGCGGGGTGGCGTTGTTCTGGCTGCTATCATTACCGCTGACGCCGGCAACACCAGCGCTGGTGGCCTTGTTTGCCATCATGGCGTTTGCCGTTGATCTACTGGCGTTTCGCGCTCCTCCGGCTGATGTACACAGTCTGGCTCCGCTGGTACTGGTGAGCGCCGGTTTGGCGTTGGGGCCGGTCATCGGCGCCTGGCTGGCCGCAATCGAGGGATTTCTTTCTGGCGTGACCATCGTGCTTCTGTCTAATCGCCCGCGCACGCCGTTTTCGCTTCTGGGTCGCCCCCTCTTGCGCGGTGGGTTGCGCGCGCTGGGATTGTTGACCGGCGCCTGGCTGTCCAGTATCGCTTATGCCCAACCGCTCGTCGCGTTAACACCTGCCCAACTATTCGGCTGGACACTGCTAACCTTTCCGTTGGTGACACAGTTCGGACGGGTGCTCCGCGAGCTGTTGCAAGGTGGTCGCAGCGGTCTGGCTACGTGGTGGCGTTCAGCCTGGCGTCCGATTGTTGGCGCCGAGCTGTTGCCATTGCCGCTGGCATGGTTGGGTGCGGCCATCGCCCACGATCTCGGCCTGATCCATCTGGCGCTGGCCGGCGCCGCGCTGATAGCATCCGCCGCAGTTCTGCGCCGCGCCGCGCTCAGTTTGCAATCGCAACGCCGCTCGGTGCGCGAACTGGCTCGACTCAATGAAGTCAGTCGCGCCATCATCCGCAGCGAACTCGATGTCGATGCGCTGTGTGAATTGATCTACCGCGAGGCGAGTCGGATCGTCGATACCTCTTCGTTCCATCTTGGCCTGTTTAACGGCTCTCACTATACCCTGATGGTGCGGGTGCAGGATCGGGTGCGGCTGCCGCGTCTCACGGTCGATCTGTCGGAAAATAGTGGCCTGATCGGTTGGATCCGCGAGACTGGCCGGGCAATCCTGGTTGAAGATTTTACTCGAGAGATGGATCGGTTGCCGGCCCGTCCACGCTATCAGAGTGAGCGTCCGCCCCGCTCGGGCATCTATGTGCCGTTAATCGCTGGCGAAACGGTAATCGGTTCTATTTCGGTGCAGAGTTACGAACCGGCTGCCTTCAACGCCAACGACCTGCGGCTCATTTCCCTGATCGCCGACCAGGCAGCGGTGGCGATTGCCCGCGCCCGCGCCTTCCACGAAGCGCGCCAGCGCGCGAATCAGTTGCAGGCCATTCGCGAGGTGAGCCAGCAGATTACCGCCATTCTCAATCTCGATCAGTTGTTGCCCTCAATCGTGCGGCTGATTCGGGAACGGTTTGGCTACCATCCGGTGCATATCTTTACTGTTTCACCTGATGATGGTCGAATCTATTTTCGCGCATCTACTGCCGATGGCGCCGATCTTGAACGGCTGCGCGCCCTTTCGCTGCGGCTTGGACAAGGGCTGGTCGGCGAGGCAGCGCAGCGTGGCGAGCCTGTCCTGGCCGGTGATGTGCTCACTGACCGTCGCGTCATTCGCGATACGCAGCAAACTCGCTCTGAGCTGGCAGTGCCGTTGCGGGTGGGCACAACCGTTATCGGTGTGCTTGATGTGCAGAGTGATGAACCTGACGATTTCGATGATGACGATCTCTTCGTCATCCGCACGCTGGCCGATCAGATTGCGATTGCTATCGAGAGCGCGAATGCCTACACTGCCCAACAAGAAGAAGCCTGGACGCTGAATGCTCTGTTGCAAATTGCCGAGAATATCGGTCGGGCAACGACACTGCCCGATCTGCTGGCAACGGTTGTGCGATTGCCGCCGCTGCTGTTAGGCTGTCCGCGCTGCTACATCGCGCTCTGGGATCGCGAACTCAATGATTTCGTGCTCCGCGCAGCGTATGGCTTGCCGGCAGCGACGCGCGCAATGTTGATCAACCATCCAACCCGATCACCATTCTTGCTGCGCTTACGCGAGCGCGCGATAGAGCAGGAACAACCGCGACCGGAAGCGCTCTGGCAGGCGCAGGACAACGCTGATCAGTGGCCGGCGTTAATTACAGTGGCGCAGAGTGGTTCGCTAATCGGGTTGCCGATCAGCGCGCGCAGTTCGTTGTTAGCAGTGCTGGTACTCGATTACAACGATCCGTTTGTGTCGCTGAGTGGTCGGCAACAGAATTTGTGCGCCGGCGCGACTGCGCAAATTGCCGGCGCGCTCGAGAGTCTGCTGCTGGCGGCGGAAGCGGCTGAGGCGGCCCGGCTCGAACAGGAACTGCGGGTTGCGCGCGAGATTCAACATTCGCTGTTGCCCACCCGGTTGCCTGTCGCGCCAGGCTGGCAGATCGATGCGGCATGGCAGTCGGCCCGACTGGTCGGTGGCGATTTTTACGATTTCTGGTCGTTGCCGGTTGGCGCCGAACCGATGCGCGAACTGGGCCTGGTTATTGCCGATGTTAGCGACAAAGGTATTCCGGCGGCGATGTTTATGACGATGTCGCGCTCGCTGGTGCGCGCTGCTGCGCTCGACGGATCATCACCTGCGCAGGCAATGGAACGCGCCAATCGCTGGCTCTACCGCGATTCTGAGTCGGGCATGTTCGTTACCCTCTTCTACGCTCGTCTCGATCTGACCAGTGGTCGGTTGTGCTACACCTGTGCCGGTCATAATCCGCCACTGGTCTATCGGGCGGCAACTGCCAGGATCGAAGAGCTGCGCACTCCCGGTATCGCTCTGGGTGTGCTGGCCGAAGTGCAATTGCACGAGGCGGTAACGACGCTGGAACCCGGTGATGTGCTGGTTTGCTATACCGATGGCGTGACCGAGACGATCAATGAGTTGCTGATCCCGTTTGAGGTTGAGGGTCTGTGCGCCATTATTAAGGCTTACGCCACTGCTCCGGCAGGCGCAATTGTGCAAGCGATTTTGGCTGCGATTGCTCGCCATAGCCATGGTCAGCCGCCGTTTGATGATATTACCCTGATCGTGATCAAACGCGATACGCTCAATAACTAACCGGCGCAGTAATCCTGTTGCCTTATCGACGGGAATGTTGTTTCTGGTCGGAGCCATACTACTCTGGCCGGTATCGAGCGTGGATAAACAGAGACTGGCGATCTTCTCAAACGCTGGCGGGAACTCAGGGCCGACACCGGTCAGGTTTGGTGTCGAAACCGCTCGATCCGCTGCAAGATGGCCAGTGGTGACGACTAGTCAAACCGTGCCGGCTGTGAGGCTTCGTTTCAGCGCCAGAGCAGGTTGCTGGCAGTTATCCTGCCGGGATGTGCGGTGAGGAAATCCCTAATCAGTTGCGATTGAGAAACCGCTCGATCCGCCGAAAGATGGTTTGGCGATGGGGGCCGGCCAAGAGTAATTGGTGACCGGTATCTGGCCAGTACGTTAGCTCGCAGTATCGACTACCGATGCGTGCCGCAATTGCTGCTGCGCTGGTTGGATCGGCGGTCATATCATTATGGCCATGCATAATCAGTGTCGGCGCTTGAACCTGTGGCAACACCTGACGGGCTGCACTCAGCGCCAGGCGTAACTCATCGGCAGCCGCAACCGAGACCTTGACCGAACGGCGCAGCATCTGCTGGATGGCGGGATCGTCGAGATCGAGACCGGGCTGGCGCCGCCAGATTGAAGCACGTAAGTCAGGGCTAGAGAAATCAGCTTGCGCGAGCAGGTAGAACCACGGTGTAACGTAACGCGCAACTCCCAACAGACTTACCCGCCAATCGCCGCTGAGCTGGTATGGCATAGCCAGCAGGGCCAGCCGGTGTACTGGCCGCCTGACGGCGAGCAGGGTCGCCAACGCGCCACCGAGGGAAAATCCGATCACCGAAATCGGGTTGTACCGGCTGGCCAGCCGATCGAACGCATGCTGCGCGGCAGCCAGCCAATCGCCCCATCGCACCGGCATCAGATCTTCAGGCTGACCGGTATGGCCGGGCAGGCGGATACCAAGCACCGTATAATTCGCCGCAGCGAGATGTTCGCCGAGATCGCGCATCTCTCCAGGATCGCCGACAAAGCCATGGATCAACAGGCAGGCATGTTCGCCGCGCCGCAGCAGGTATGGTTCAATCATTGGCAACGTAAACCAGCTTGCGGAAGATGTTGATGTTGCGCTCGCCAATACCCGAAACCGCAATCAGATCATCGACACTCTTAAAAGGCCCGTGCTCCTCGCGGTAGGCAATGATGCGGTCAGCCAGAACTGGCCCGATGCCGGGTAGCGCAATCAGCGCCTCACGATCGGCGCGGTTGATGTCGATTGGCTCCAGGTCTGTCGTTGCTGTTTCGGCAATCGCCGCTACCACCGTTTCCTCTTCGCTGCTGGCAGTAGCCGTGATCGGTGTCGTGGTAACCGGTTCCTGATCTGTTGTCGGGCTGGCAGTAGTCGGCGTGCCGGTATCCACTACTGCATCAGCAGGCATCGCTGGCGCTGTAGCTTCAGGTGACATCGGTAGTCTTTCCGGCGCAGCCATCCCTGCGCCCGAGTCTTGAGCGCTCACAGAGGCAGTCTGAGTCGCTGCAACTGCCTCTGGCGGTGCTACCTCAGCGGTTGGTGTCTGTAGTTGAACACCGGCGCCATTCCGATCCGCTGGCGAGCTTTCCACGCCGGTGGCGTCCCGTCGCTCTGGCGGTGCGCCACGGTGAACGCGGGTGATAACTGGTCGCGCCCCGCCAGCAGCGTTGCCGGTTGAGCTGGACGGCGCTAACTTCGGCGGTTCACCTCGATGAACGCGGGTGACAACCGGGCGTGGCCCGCTACCGGTTGATGTCGTCGTCGGCGCAGAGGGGGGCGTAACCGCTGCCGGTGGCTGGCTGGCAGGCGGCTGGCTAGCCGGTGGCGTGAGCGGTAAGGTGGGAAGCGGTTCAGACTCGCTCCGCATGCGTCGCCAAATCAAGTATCCGATCCCAAACAGGAGGACAACCAACAGCAACTTTCGCCACATAGCAATCTGCTCCCCGGTTTTCTATGCGAATTCTACCAGCACTCATTGTCAGCCCTGATGGCATCTGTTTCATATGGCGACTATTGATGCGCTCGTGCCACTGTCTGTCGATCTGACGGGTCATGCTTACTGCTCGCCAGTCGTCTGTACCAGCGAACGCAGCAAGGCCAGATTCATACGATCCTCTGCCATGTCCTCGCCTTTCGGTGTCTCGATGATCATCGGCAGGCCGGCGAAACGCGGGTCATTCACCACCAGGCGGAATGCTTCGATGCCGATACAACCCTGACCGATATGCGCGTGGCGATCAACTCGACTCCCCAGATCCTTCTGCGAGTCGTTGAGATGAAAACACTTGACTCGTTCGAGGCCTACCAGTCGATCAAATTCGGTGAAGGTGACCTGATAGCAATCTGGATCGCGAATATCGTAGCCGGCGGCAAAGATGTGGCAGGTATCGATGCAGACTCCGAGCCGGTCATGGTAGGGAATCAGCTCAAACAGGCGGGCAAGATGTTCAAAGCGATAACCTAGCGCTGTGCCCTGGCCGGCAGTCGTTTCCAGCAAGATCATGGTGCTACCGCCGACTCCTTCGGCCATGAGGCGACAGATGGCATCAGCCACGCGCGCCAATCCCGCCTCTTCACCAATACCGGTATGCGAGCCGGGATGTGTCACCAGATAGGGAATGCCCAACTGCGCGCAACGTTCGAGTTCGTCGGCGAAGGCAGCAATTGACTTCTCGCGGAGATCATCAGCCGGCGCGGCCAGATTGATAAGATACGAATCATGGACGATAACCGGATGAATACCGGTGCGTTGTTGCTCGGCGCGAAATGCTGCTGCCTCTTCCGCCGGGATAGGTTTAGCCGTCCACTGTCGTTCGTTTTTGGCGAAGATTTGCATCGCCTCCAGTCCAACCGATTCGCCACGGGCAAACGACTTCGAGACGCCGCCCGAAATTGACATGTGTGCGCCGAATCGCGGCATGCCACCATCCTTGTTATCGTGTGCCGGCGAGTACCGGATAATGCAATTATATCACGGCTTGCCGATGGCGCTCATGTGCGACCCGCTGCTCAACTGCTTCCTGCGGCGGCCCGATCGGTTGGCACCGGAGCGCCGCTCTCAGCGCGCTGCGCGCCGACAGCGATCGGAACAATAGCGAACCTCTTCCCAACAGCGTGCCCACTTTTTGCGCCATTCAAATGGGCGTCCACAGGTAGCGCAGATTTTGGTTGGGAGCTGGCCTTTGCGTCGTGGAGTGTGGATGGTGGCGTTTGTCATGTTAGTGCGAGCCATGTTGACGCATCCTCTGGCACAATAAAACGGTTTTATTCATAGAGTGCGCTGCGCGCGTCTAAAGCGGCAGATTGCCCTGCCATATAACTGACTGTTTATCATCGTTACCTGATTGCGGCGAACTGTCAACCCTATGCTTGAGCACCTGCTCAACTTGCTCTTTCCTGACCGCTGCGTCGGTTGCCGACGGCTCACCGGCGAACTCTTCTGCGTCAGATGTCGGTCACGGCTGCGTCCCTATCCACCTTTTCCGCCGCCACCCGGCCTTGATGCGGCAAGAGTGGCATTTTGCTACGAAGGTGCGCTGGTGAAGGCCATTCATCAACTCAAGTATGGTCGTCGGCGTCGGGTTGGGCATGCGTTAGGCGATCTGCTGGCTGCGGCTGTTGGCCCGCTCGCCGCCGACGCATTAATCGCAGTGCCGTTACACCGTGATCGGTTACGCGAACGTGGTTTCAATCAGGCCGCCGAGCTGGCAGTCCGGTTGTGTCGGCCCGGCAATCCGCCGTTGATTGAGGGGTTAGCGCGCGCGCGCGCAACCGGTCGGCAGGCCCGACTTACGGCCACCGCTCGCGTTGCCAACACTGCCGGCGCATTTGTCTGGATTGGCGCGCAGCCGCCCCCGCCGCGAGTCATCGTCATCGACGATGTGCTGACCACCGGCGCCACCCTGGCCGCTTGCGCTGCGGCGCTGCGAGCCGCAGGCGCGCAGTCAGTTGTTGGCATTGCCCTGGCTCGCTCGGTAATGTTGACTCCGTTGTACAATAGAAGTATCTGCGTAGTCAATTGCGCATAACGGCTATCCACTCTTCGTTTGTCAGGAGGGACGATGATGTCTGACATCGAGCAGATCGCTGCCGCCCAGCAACAGTGGGAACAGCAATGTCTCTGGCCTGCGCTCAAACGCGCCCCCGAACGATCTGGCCCGTTCATGACCACAAGCAGCGCGCCAATCGAGCGCCTCTACACGCCACTCGATTTAACCGGTGATGACGCAACACCGACCGACCACTTCCTGCGCAACATCGGCTATCCCGGCCAGTATCCCTTCACTCGCGGCATCCACCCTACCGGCTATCGCGGCAAGCTATGGACAATGCGGATGTTTGCCGGCTTCGGGAGCGCCGAGGAGACCAATGCCCGCTTCAAGTACCTGCTTGAGCAGGGTCAGACCGGGTTGTCAATCGCGTTCGATATGCCAACGCTCTACGGGCGCGATACCGATCATCCACTGGTTGAGGGCGAGTTTGGCAAGTGTGGTGTCGCTGTCTCGTCGCTGGCCGATATGGAAATTCTGCTCGATGGGCTGCCGCTTGATCAGGTCAGCACCTCAATGACGATCAATTCGCCAGCGGCCATCATCTGGGCAATGTATCTGGTCGTAGCCGAGAAGCGTGGCATTCCCTGGAATCAGTTGCGTGGCACCATCCAAAACGACATTCTCAAAGAGTACATTGCCCAAAACGAGTACATCTTCCCGCCTGAGCCGAGCATGCGGCTGGTCGTTGATACGATTGAGTTTGCTGCTCGTCACGTGCCCCAATGGAATCCGATCAGCGTCAGTGGGTATCATATCCGTGAAGCGGGCAGCACCGCCGTGCAAGAGCTGGCCTTCACCCTGGCCGATGGCTTTGCCTACGTTGAAGCGGCGCTCGAACGCGGGCTGGATATTGACGAATTTGCGCCTCGCATCAGCTTCTTCTTCAATGCTCACAACGATTTCTTCGAGGAGATCGCAAAATACCGCGCGGCGCGCCGTATCTGGGCGCGGGCCATGCGCGAACGCTACGGCGCGAAGAATGAACGGTCGTGGTGGCTACGCTTCCACACCCAAACTGCTGGCTGCTCATTGACGGCTCAGCAACCCGAAATCAACATTGTGCGCACGGCCATTCAAGCCCTGGCCGCAGTGCTTGGCGGCACGCAAAGCCTGCACACCAATTCGATGGATGAAGCGCTCGCGTTGCCCTCAGAGAAGGCCGTGACCATTGCTCTGCGGACGCAGCAGATCATTGCCTATGAGAGCGGTGTGGCAAATACCGTCGATCCGCTTGGTGGCAGCTATTTCGTTGAAGCGTTGACCGATCGCATGGAGCGCGAGGCTCAGGCAATCTTTGATGCTATCAACGCTCAAGGCGGAGTCATCGCAGCCATTCGCAACGGTTATTACCATCGTGAGATTGCCGACGCCGCCTATCGCTATCAGCAAGAGATCGACCACGGTGAGCGCATTATTGTGGGTGTTAACGCCTTCCAGGAAGATGAGCCACTGTCAATCCCGATTTTGCAGATGGACCCCGAAGGCGAGCGGCGTCATCTCGAACGCCTCAACCGCGTTCGCCGTGAGCGAGATCAGGCGCTGGTTGCCCGCCGGCTGGCCGAGCTGCGCGCCGCCGCTCAGGGTAGCGAGAACCTGATGCCGGCCATTCTGGAATGCGTGCGCGCTTACTGCACGCTCGGCGAGATGTGTGATGTCCTGCGCGAGGTGTTTGGGGTCTATCAGCCGGATACAGTGATCGTGTAAGGTTGAATTCTGGTGGTAAGGGCGGGTTGTTACCCGCCCTTCAGTGTCTTCACGCTTCCCACACAAACGGAAACAGGATCAGTGAAGCGGTAAACGTTACCGTGACGTAAGCCAGCAAAAAACGAATCGGACCGAATACCGCCTCGATTGCGACATTCTCGAGCGATTGAGCAGTGCCCTGAATCGCCACAATCAGCGGCGCCACCAGCAAGGGAAAGGCCAGCACGGCAAACAAAGCGCCCTTAAAGCTGGCGCGGGCAATGATAGCGGCGATGATCGTTGTCGCCGAGGTCAGCGCCAGCCCGCCACTGATCAGCATAGCGCTGAAGGCGAGCGGGCTTCCCACCTGCACGCGCAACAATATGATGAAAAGAACGCTCGTTACCAGATCGAGCGCCAGTACCAGGGTCAAATTGAAGCAAAACTTCCCCAGAAACACTGCCGTTGGCGAAGCTGAGAGCCGTAATGCAGCCAGCGTGCGCGCTTCTTCTTCGTATACAAAGCTGCGGGAAAGTCCATTAAGCGCAGCAAACAGTAACGCTATCCACAACAGCGCCGATTGGATCAGCAATGCCTCTTCGGTGCGGCGTAAACCGAGGAAGCCAACACCGAGACTCACGGCGGTGGCAGCACTGATTGCGAAGAGGAGTAGGGTATTAATTGCGTAGCGGGTGCGTAGCTCGCAGGCAATGTCTTTGCGAAAGATGGCCCACGCCGCGCGCAATGTAGCACTGATCCCGCTCGGCGGTGGCGCCGGTAGCTCAAGCGAAGTCGACTCTTGCTCGATGGCGTTCATGCTCACTCTGTGCCTTCCTGTAGAGCATTGGGTCAGCTATAGCAGGATTGGTTGCATTGCCGGCAGTATGATGCCGCAAGGCTCTCATTGTTCTCGCGCAGCGTTCCCGCGTGGCGAACGCCGCCTTGACGGTCGGGCAGCGCGGCGATAGCGACAGTTGTCTGCCGCTAGCGTATGTTCAGTGTACCGTCTGCGCTCCCTACGATCGGCCCAAATGCAACACGAGATCGGCGTAGCGCAGCTCGCGCGGATCGTTCGTCGCGATGATGGTCAAGCCACGCCGACGTTGCAGTGCGATGATCTGATCGACGATTGCCGTGCCTCGTTCGTCAAGCGTTACCGTCGGTTCATCGAGTAATAGCACCGGTGGCCGATGAAGCAGCGCAAACGCATAACGCAGGCGCTGCGTCATGCCGGACGAATAAGCTGCCAGCCGGTCGTCACCGCGTCCGCCAAGACCGACTTGCGCAAGCAGCTCGTTCAGGGCAGCGTCAGAAATTGACAGGCCACGAACCTGGGCGAAAAAGCGCAAATTTTCCAATCCACTCAGTTCACGATAGAGGGCCAGATCAGGCGCAACCCAGCCGATCAGATGACGGGCATCACGCGGATCAAACCGCTGGTCGCCGGCCTCATAATAAACGACGCCGCCAGATGGCGCTTGCAATCCGGCTAATATCCGCAAGAGGGTGCTTTTGCCGCTACCGTTCGGCCCGCTTACTACCAGCACTTCACCGCGCTGGAGCGCGAAATTGATACCGCGCAAGATGGTGCGCGCGCCATAGCCGGCGCTGAGTTGTGAAACGTGAAGTTGCATACGATTCCGCTGGCCTCGCGCCAGTACATATTACGCAGGCGCGTTATCTGCCGACCTGTATCGTATGCAGATTATATCAATTCTGCGTCGCAATGGTGTTAATGGCGGCGAGTCTGATCTGCCCTCAAACCTTTGGCTCGAACTTCTTATGTCCTTGGTGGCAACCTGTTGCGCGGCGTTGGCGTTGTTGAATGCGGTGGCAATGCCGGTTGACCCATTATTGGCATTGCTGCGTCAGATGCCGGCGGTGCGGGAGACGCAGGTGGCGCAGGCGAAGATTTTCTGGCCGGTTTTGGGGCAGGGTTGATCGGATCGGGTTGTTGCAGGAATGATAGCAGAATCTGATGGAAGCGATCCGCCTCGTCAACAAAGGGGAAATGGCGACTCTGTTCCATGCGCACCACTTGCGCCATCGTCACGTGGGTGAAGAGCTGAAGCTGATTGGGATTCACAATATCATCGCGCGCGCCATGCACGACGAGCGCCGGCACACGCAACTTGTCCAGCATTGGCGTTAGATCGGTGCGCCACATCGAATGAATGGCGGCGCGGATCGTATCGGCGCTTGATTTGGTGCTATCTTCCAACACCTCATCGACTTCAGGGTCGAGCGAGTCGCCGAAGAAGAAACGGAACAGCGATCGACGCAACCAGGGGCGGCGGGCGAAGAACTCGGCGAAAAAGGGTCGGTCAACCAGTTTGAGCATCCACGAGAGTGAGTTACCATTGATCGGCGCCCCGACCGTAACAACGCGCGTGATCCGTTCGGGATGCTCTATAGCGGTCTTCATTGCAACCATACCACCCATCGAGTGGCCGACCAGCGCGGCGCGTTCGATCCCCATTGCATCGAGGAAACGAATGACCTGTTGCGAATACCCCTGAATCGTGGGCATATCATTCGTTCGCGACTCGCCAAAACCCCAGAAATCGAACGAATAAGTGCGGAACTGGCGGGACACGACCTCCATCGTTGTATACCAGTAACGCCAGCTTCCCAGCCAGCCATGGAGGAAGACGACCGGTCGTCCACGCCCGAAAACCTCATAATGCACGCGCTGGTTGTCGATGACAATGATGCTCATGCTGGCCTCGCCGTTGAGGATGAACCAACTGTGCGCGCGCGCAATTGCGCAACGCTGTTTTCGCGTTCATGCAATGAACGTCGCAGACGCCACTGAAGGGTTGCAATGTCTTCGGAGATGCTGCGCAGATGAGCCATCTCCTGCTCTAATTCTTCCAGCAAGGTGCGTGCCTGCAACCCCACCGAGATGGTTGTGCGCTCAGCCGAGAGGCTGGCGATGCGCTCCTGAATGGCAGCCAGCAAGCTGAGCAGATTAGCCCATGCTTCGTTATCGTTCGCTTCGTGCTGGCGCTGATGCTGGCTACGCGCATCGATCCAGCGCTGGATCTGGTGTTGCAGCGCGGCGATACGCTCTTCTAATTGCTGTGCCACTGCGGTATCTATGCCACCGGCAGCGCGATTCGGCGTGGCAGCACTGAGCTGGGTAAGCTGTTGTTGTAAACTGGTCATCGCCGCACTGAGCTGAGCCTGTCGTTGCATGACCGCTTCTTGCTCGTTGAGCATGTCAAGGAGCATCAGACGCAATTGTGATGCTTCCTGTTCATTCCGACTCGCCTGTTGCTGCAACAGATGTGGCACATACCAGAGCAGAATGAAGAGTAGTGTAATAATCGCGATGCCAAGCGCGACAAAGAGTGCAGTCATAACAATCCTCCCGATCTCAGCCTGTAGTATACCGTTGGGAAGCAACACAGAGCTAGATCAGTTGATGACATCTGGATTACGCGCCCACACCACACGATCACGCCCGGCGAGATCCTGATCCACACCCGTTTCTGCCTGTGGCAGCGCCTGTCGCAACAAGTGTACCACAGCCTGCGCCTGCCATGCGCCGATTTCGAGCAACATTGCGCCGCCGCGATGCAGGTAATCTGGCGCTGCGGCAATCAGGCGGCGATAACAGTCCAGGCCATCTGGCCCGCCATCAAGCGCCAGGTGCGGTTCATGCCGGTAAACACCTGCTTCAATATCGCTTAATATCGTGTAGGGTGGATTGCTGACGATCAGATCGACCGGCCCGGGCAGTGGCGCCAACAGGTCACCTTCCAGCAGCGTGATCCGGTTGTGCAGGCCGTAGCGGGCGACATTGGCGGCAGCAACTTCTAGCGCATCGGCGCTCAGATCAACGCCGTACAGAATCGCATGCGGCACATGCATGGCCAGCGCAATCGCAATCGCGCCGCTACCCACGCCAATATCGGCGATGGTGATCGGCGCGCGACGAGAGCGCCGGGCTTCGGCGATGGCCAGCTCAACGAGGATTTCGGTTTCAGGCCGGGGAATCAGCACGCGCCGGTCAACCAGCAACTCTAGCCCGAAGAATTCGCGGCGACCGATCAGGTAGGCTACCGGTTCCAGATTGGCGCGGCGGGCTACCAGGGCCATAAAGGCAGTCTGCTGAGCGGAGGTCAGCGCATAATCACGCTCGGCGACGACCCTGGCTCGCGACCATCCCAGCGTATGAGCGAGGAGGAGTTCGGCATCGAGTCGGGCCGTCGCGCTGGTAGCCTGCAACTGTTCGGCGGCGCGGCGTAGAGCGTGTTGAATGGTAACCTGATCCATCAATCCAACCGCCGTTCGCTGAAGTCGCGCCCATCGAACGACAACAGGCGGCGTTTCTCATCGATCACTGTCTCTAAATGGACAGGGCGCGTCCAGATCTTATGGAGGTTACGCATCGTCTCGCGGGCATAATCCATCTTCAAATCGACGCCTTCATGGCGATGGCGCAGATAAAGTTCGCCGCGATTGCCGTAATTCCCGTCTTCGACGAAAATGACTGGCTGGCCGAAGTTGGTGAGTCGGAAGAGCAGCTTCTCTTTCACCTCTTTGAACTCGCGAGAGGCGATTTCGTAGAGGTCGGTATCGCGATTATAGCGGAAGGTGAACAGTTTCTGCTCCATCACGAATTCCGGGGTGAGGAATTCATCGATGAAGGTCACATCGTTGTAAAGCCGCCGCACCTCGAAGATCTTCTGGCGACCAAGGCCGAGTTGTTTGTCCCACGAACGTTTCAGGGCAATATCATCACACTCTTCATACTCTTTGCCGAATCTGCCCTTATTCCAGCGATCTTCGATGTCGCGCAGCAATTCAAGCCCTAGCTTGTAAGGGTTGAGGCGACCGCCGCTGGTGGCGACCACGCCGGAATGGAGATCGGCGAATGACACAATCTCCGCTGCCGAGGCGACGCGCTGGGTCATAATTGTGCTGTGCCAATAGCTATTGTGATTGATGAAGCCCTGGGCAGCGTAGCGATGGGTTGCGCTAACCGAGATGTCATAGACATCGGCCACGCCATGCTCGATTGCGATCACTTCATCAGACCAAGCCACCGGCGTGGCCGGCGTATTGTATGCGCGCTGCAAGGCATCTGCATCGGCGATATGCAGGGTTGTCTCGTTGCGTTGTGCCAGTACACCGAGATTGAGCAACAGTAATTGTACAGTGGTAGCCAGTTCGGCATTGACGCAGGTGATGGTCAGGCCAGAGCCGGCAGGACGAGCGGCGTGGGCGCAGAGCGCGCGCAGGAAAGCCACAACTTGCGCGCGCGGCGAACGGCAGATGGCCGCGAGCAGCGATGGATCGGCAACCGTGGCGCAACGTTCGCCAATCCGTTGGGCCTGCGCTTCATCGATCAAGCCACTGCGATAGCTGCGGCGACCTGAGCGGTGCGCGAGCGCAGGCGTATGATGTCCGGCTACAGCCAGCGCGCGCGTGGGCAATGGTCGGCGGGGAAGTTTGGCCGGAGTCGTTGCCCACAGTTCAGTGCCACCGGCAATCCGCGCATGATCACCCTGTCGCAGCGCATCAAGCCGACGCCATTCGCCATTGGCCAGCAGAATGCGATGGTTGTGCGAGCCGGTAAGGGTAAAGCCGGCGCGAGTGCGGATGGTCACTGTTGGGTAGGCGGTAAAGACATTCCAGTCATAGACAACCTGGCGCTGCTCGCCATCGCTCACCGCAGTCCGACGCCGTCGCAGCACCAGTTCACGCATCGGAATCAGCCCGTTGTCGGTGACAATCAGGCTCTCACCGGCGAGACAGGCCCAGCCCTCATTAAGGATCTTGGTCATCCCCTGTGGCGCGAAATAATAAGCCTCATCGCGAATAATTTCGAGCACGGTGTGCTGCCAACTCTCGAGCGGGGCGAAATTCATCAAGAACAGCAGCACATCGCGCTGTGGGTTTTCGGGGAAGCGGCGCTGACGCGCGCGCTCCTCTTCAAGTTTGCGGCGCTGGGCGGCGAGAAACTCTGGCGGATTGATATAATCGCGCATATACTCGCGCTCGACCGGCAAGCCCTCAACTACCGGCGGCTCTTCCTCGTTGATGATTGGACGCGGGGTAACCGCTTCGGGTCGGCGGATGTATGGCGCGTGGTAATCGATCAGATTTTCCAGTGACAGGCAGGTATCGATAAACTCTTCAACCTGATCGTAGCCAATCCGGTCGATAATCCGCTGAATCCGGGCGGCGTGGTTTGCCATCGTATCGAGCATTTTGCGGTTGGTATGAGCAAACCACATATTATTTTTGAAGAAATCGACGTGACCGGTCACGTGCGCCATCACCATCTTCTGGGTCACGTCTTCATTCCCCTCGAGCAGATAGGCGTAAGCAGGATTATTATTAATCACCATCTCATAGATGGTGCTACCGGCCCAGATATGACCTTTCAGCAACTGGTCATACTCCATGCCGAAACGCCAGTGGGGATAGCGCGTCGGAAAACCGCCGAACGCCGCCGTCTCATAGAGCGTGCGGTAATCGAGCACTTCGTAAATGATTGGAAAGAAATCGAGACCGTATTCGCGGGCAATCTGCTCGATCTCCTGACGCGCTTGTTCGAGATGAGCGGGAAGGCGGGTACTCTTCATAGACACACCCGAGTCATCAGACGATCAGCGGCCTTTGCCGAGGAAGGCGCGGATCGCGTCGTAAATATCGTCACGATCGGCAATTTCAGCGATAACCACCCGGTCGTCACCACGAAGATACTCTTCGAGATCGTGGGCGAAGCGACCGGAACCGTAGAGTGAACGTACCTGGCCGTAGCAGAAGAGATTGACTTTGGGCAACAGCTCACGTTTGAGCAATTCGACGCATTCGCGTGTGTCGCCACCGCCCCAGTTATCTCCATCAGAGAAGTGGAACGGATAGATATTCCATTCGGTGGCCGGGTATCGTTCGTCAATCAGGCGATTGCAGAGCTTATACGCCGATGAAATCTTGGTGCCACCACCTTCACGGATGTGGTAGAAGGTCTGTTGATCGACCTCTTTTGCCGCAGCATCGTGGACAATATAGCGGATCTCAATTGACTTGTATTGCGAGCGTAGCCAGGTCTCAATCCAGAAGGCGGTCATGCGCACCAGTTCTTTTTGCTCGGTTCCCATTGAACCCGACACGTCCATCATATAGATAATGACGGCGTTACTTTCGGGCATAAGGGTCTCTTTCCACGAGCGATAGCGCATATCTTCGGGAATGGGAACCACCACCGGGTTATCGAGATCATACTCACCGGCAGCGATCTGGCGACGAAGCGCTTCGCGATAGGTGCGCTTAAAGTGGCGCAGCGAATTGGGTCCGGTGCGGCGAATGCCGCTGTACTTATCCTTTTCGCTGATCAGATTCTTCTTGCCTTTGGGCTGGATGTTGGGAAGTTGCAGCTCTTCACCCAAAATCTGCGCTAGCTCCTCGATCGTAATATCAACCTCAAGGATATGCTGACCGGGTTCAGCGCCGGCCTGCCCTGCGCCTTCCTGCCCATCACCCTGCCCAATCGGGTCGCCGATGTCGCCATCGCCCTGCCCGACGCCGCCACCCTGTTTGGCGCCGTAGCGGAACTGGGGGATGTCGATCTGCGGCATTGGGATGCTCACGTAGCGTTTGCCTTGCCGCCCGATCAGCTCACCCTGCGACATATACTTGCGCAAATCTTTCTTGATTCGACCGCGCACAATTTCGCGAAAGCGACTCAGATCGCGCTCAGCGCGTTTCATAGACATCGACATAGGAACACCTGTGCCACTGAGATGGTCAATGTAATGGATTGTAGCCTCTTGCCAGAGCACGGCTTGCCGCACTCGATTTGCGATGGTCAATCATGACCTGTAATGCGATCGGTACCGTGAGAGGACTGGATACCGGCAGTGTTCATCTCCACGTGCCACTGGTGGCAGGTGAACGATACACCGTTGTTTTCCGTATCGATAGCGCAGAGATGCATCTGCTGCTAGCGCGTATGGTAGTCATCCGAATGATGCTGGGATGGAGTAACATTCAGGTTACCCCATCCCGCCGGCGCCAATCCTCAGACGCGCAACCATCTCCTAGCGACGCGCATCACCGCGCGCAAAGATCGAGGCTACATAATTAAGCACATCGGTTGCCGACTGTTCGTTGTACCCAAAGTCACGGATCAGACGCGCTTTCACCACATCGATCTTCTCCTGGGTATCTTTGTCGATCACGCGCGAGACCAGCGACGTGAGCTTGATGCTATCCTTCTGATCTTCGAACAGCTTCAGCTCAAGCGCCTTATGCAGTCGCTCATTCGTGCGATAGTCAAACGTTTTCCCCTCGATCGCCAGCGCGCCGATATAGTTCATAATCTCGCGCCGGAAATCATCCTTGCGCGACTCGGGAATATCGATCTTCTCCTCGATGCTGCGCATCAACCGCTCGTCCGGCTCTTCGTACTGGCCGGTGTAGCGATTACGCACCTTTTCGCGCTGGGTGTAGGCTTTGATATTATCGATATAGTTGGCGCAAAGCCGCTTGATCGCCTCTTCGTCAGCCGAGATGGCGCGTTGGACTTCGTTCTTCACAATCTCAGTATACTCCTCGCGCACGATTGCCAGCAGGTCACGGTAGCGCTTGCGTTGCTCTTCATCGGTGATGAGGGCGTGATTCTTGAGACCGCTTTCAAGCTCGTTGAGCACCATGAAGGGGTTAATGTAGCCCTCTTCCTGATTACTCACCAGCGCATTCGAGATCTTATCCTGAATGTAGCGGGGTGAGATGCCCTCCATGCCTTCGCGCACCGCTTCCTTGCGCAGCTCTTTGATATTATCCTCGGTGAAGCCGGGCAACGTCTTGCCGTTGTAGAGCTTAAGCTTCTGCAACAGCGTAAGGTTGGGCTTCTTTGGTTCTTCGAGCCGGGTGAGCACGGCCCACATTGCTGCCATCTCGAGCGTATGGGGAGCAATATGGACGCGCACCTTCTTCTTGTTGAAGTCGCGCTCGTAGATCCGCACTTCATCGCGCAGGCGAGTGACATAAGGAATATCGATGCGCACGGTACGGTCTTTGAGCGCTTCCATAAACTCGTTGTTCTCGAGGCGACGATATTCCGGTTCGTTCGTATGACCGATAATCACTTCGTCGATGTCGGTCTGGGCAAACTTCTTCGACTTGATCCGATGCTCTTGCGACGCGCCGAGCAGGTCGTAGAGGAAAGCGACATCGAGCTTGAGCATTTCGACAAACTCGATAATGCCGCGGTTGGCAATATTAAATTCGCCATCGAAGTTAAAGGCGCGTGGATCGGAGTCAGAGCCGTAAATCGCAATCTTGCGATAGTTGATGTCACCGGTCAGCTCGGTGCTATCCTGGTTCTTCTCATCTTTGGGCTGGAACGTGCCGATCCCGACGCGATCCTGTTCGCTGAAGACCAGGCGACGGACACGGACGTGGTTCATGACCTTCATCCAGTCGCCGTCGTAGCGCTGCATCAATTCGCGGAAGTGGAAGCGACAGACCGGGCAGAGATCACCCTCGATTCGAATCTGGCGGTCGGGATCGAGATCCTGGTTGATCCGATCGATGAAAGCGGTGCGCAGATCGCGCGGGATCAGGTGCAACGGCTCTTCGTGCATGGGGCACTTTTCCCATTCCGATTCCGGCACCTGTCGCCAATCAAAGGTATCATGATTCTCGATCACGCCAGGGTACCAGTCGTAGGTGTATAATGCTCCGTCCTCAGTGCGTGAATAGTGCTCAAGACCTCGCTTCAGTCGGCGCACGATAGTTGATTTTGACGAGCCGACCGGGCCGTGCAGCAACAATACACGCTTCTCGGTGCCGTAGCCGCGGGCTGCACCTTTAAAGAAATTGACCAGTCGCATCAATGGAATCTCAAGTCCGAAGACCGCGTCGTCGCCATCGAACGACTCATCGGAGAAGAACTTGTAGCGAATGAGCCGTTTCTTGGCATCGATAAATTCCTCGGTGCCATACGACATAATCATGTCGTAGACCCGTTGAAAGGCGTTGCGGGCAACTTGTGGCTTGCGGACGACAATGTCGAGATACTCGGCAAAGGTGCCGCGCCAGTTGAGCTGTTGAAATTGGCGACGATCCTGCTGTTCGCCGATCATTCTCATCAGCTCGAAACCGGATAGGCTCATGTTCATAAGTCCTCCTGCTGAGGGATAGCCCGGCTGTCAATCCAGTCGAGCATTTAGTAGGTTGCGGATTGGTGTCAACGATGCAGGTGATGCACTGCCACAACCGGGATGCTAACGTGCAGGGTACGTACTGGCGTTGAGGCGGCGGTGTTGCCGCATGCCAGCGAGCTCGCGCGCCGTGGATGACAGCTTTGCGTGCTCTGGGAAGCGAAACGAGGAATCTTTCAGGTGTAGGTATTATAGCAAGGTGTCAATTACCCGTCAAGGACTTTATGTCGTCTTGATCATTTGTTCAGGGAGGTTTTTGCATGACAGATGCTGATATTGCGGTTGTAGTGGTGTTGGGTCTTTTTACCATTCTCGGTTTCTACTGGGGAATTATCCGGCAAGTGTTAGCCGTGGTGGGGTTAGTAGTCGGCGTGATGCTGGCCGGGCAATACGGTACAGAGGTGGCTGTCTGGCTCGGTTCATTTTTGACCGATCCGAATCTGGCCCAGGCGTTGGGCTTTATAGCGGTGCTCCTGCTGGTGAGCGGCACGGCCAGTCTTATCGCCTCGTTGTTGCATTCTCTGGCCGGGTTGATGTTTCTCGGCTGGATCGATCATCTGTTGGGCGCATTGCTCGGTCTGGCGCAGGGCTTGCTGGCGGTAACGGCGGTGCTGATCGTTCTGGTTGTGTTTCCAATTGATCCGTGGAGCGAACTGGTGCGCAGTTCGTTGCTGGCCGGTTGGTTGTTGCGATTGGGCGAACCGCTGACGTTCCTGTTGCCGGAGCTATTTGCCTCTGCGGTGCATACCTTCAATGAGTTCGGTATCCTGCCATAAGGCGAGCGAGACCGGCGCGCTGAGGCTCTTTGACACCGGGTTGAGCAAGCAGTCTGGTTTGCGCCGGTATCAGGCGCCGGTCATCGCCTTTCGCCGTTGTCGGACCTGTTCGTAGAGCGCTTCGTAACGCGGGAGTAACCGGTTGGCAGCGAAACGCTCACTGGCAGTGGCGCGCGCTGTTGCGCCGAGCCGCAGACGGGTATCGGGATCGTTGAGCAGGCGCACCGTCCATTCTACCAGTGCCGGCAGGGTAGGGGCGAGAATGCCGGTTTCGCCGTGGCTGATGATGTCGGGCGTGCCACCGGTGGGCATAGCGATAATCGGCGCGCCGAGCGCAGCCGCTTCGATCAGGGCGCGCGCGAGTGGTTCGCCCCAATTAGAAGGGAAGAGAAAGAGGTCGCAACGCGCGGTCAGGCGGAGCAGTTCGTCGTGTTCGACCCAGGCCAGCACGCGACCGGCTAAACCGCTGGCCGATAGCGCGGCGGCAATGGCGGGGCGCAGAGCGCCATCACCGGCAATCAGCAGGGTGAAAGGCGGCAATTCGGCGCGACGTTCAGCCAGGGCCGCAATCAGGTCGAGCAGCAAGCCGGCGCCCTTGTTCACTTCCAGCTTGCCGGCGAACAGCACGAGTGCGCCGTTCCACTCGATCTGTGGCGGCGTGGCGGCGATAGCGTCGCTGGTGGTTATATCAACGATGTTGGGCAAGACGTGGATGCGGGTCGGATCGACAATGCTGGACAGGCGGCGAGCGATATAGTGGCTTGGCGCGATCACGGCATCGGCGGTCGCCAGCAGCGCGGCCCGGGTTCGCACATGAGCGAGCATGTAGGGAATGGCAGGCAAGGCCAGGACGCCGCGCACCGGACCGAGGCGGACAACCAGATCGGTGGCAAGCGCGGGCCACGATCCGCCTGGGTGAGGAATACGATTGCCGTGCAAACCGGTGGCGAAGTAATCCCATGGCCAATGATCGCGCACGGTGACGACGACCGGCACTTCCAGGGTGGCGCGAGCCAGCACGGCAGCGGCGGCAGCCTGGGTGTGCTGGGCATGGATGACATCGAATCCGCCGGTTTTCCGGCTGACCGCGATCATTGCTTGCGCAAACCGGGGCCAGAATCGTTCGTGACGAAAGTAGTTTTGCGCGAAGGGAATGGCCGGCGCTGAATAGGGAACGCGCTGTAACGACAGTCCGGCGACTCGATCGAACAGAGGCCGCCGGCAGGGTTGGCGACATGGGATGAGCACCTGTACCTGATGGCCGCGGGCCTGCAAGCCGACCGCCAGGGCATGGACGCTCCACGCAGCGCCGCCGCGTCCATCGGGGGGAAAGACATCGGAGGGAATGAGAATGCGCATGCTGGAATTTCTGATTATGAGGTCAACAACCTTCCTCGCGGAATCATATCTCAGGCAGGACGGCTACTGAGTCGGCTGCTCATCCCTGTTCGATCTGCTTGCTCAACTTCTCAACGGTGACAGCGAGATCGGAGAACGCGCGTTGCAGATCAAGCAGATGGGTTTGCTGCGAGCGCACAAAACGGATGAATGGCGCATTACGCTCACGGATTTGCTGCAATGTGCGTTCGCTCTCCCGCTCGATCTGCTGGCGCAATTCGGCGCGCAGTTGATTGCGCACTTCGTCGATCTTCTTGCGGATCGTCTCTTTAGCCTGGCGGCGGCGAGCCGGTAAAATAGCGAGTCCGAGACCGGCGACCGTTAACGCAGCCAGAATGCCGGTCATATCGAGCAAAACAGTGTGAAAGATCGCCACTAGCGTCGCGCCCAGTCCGAGAGCGCCGACCCCGGTAATGGCCGTAGCGGCGACCGATGATTGCACCTCGCTTGCCAGTTGCTGAGCCTCTTGCTGTCGGTTGTAGCCGGTCACAGCCGTTTGCGCCGCTCTGCCGATGCTATCAAGCAGCGCCTGTCGATTGTAGTCAAAGCTACCGCCGATATTCCCCAAAATCCGATCGCGGTGAGCCAGCGCCCGTTGCTGAACAAACTCATCCACACTCTGCTGCAACCGCAGGTTCTTTTCCATCAACCAGTCGATCAGTTTTTGCACGCGCTGGTCGAGCTGCTGATACGCATCGCCGATGACCTCTTGCTCGAAGGCGGCGCGCAGGCGATTGCCATCGAGCAGTTCGCGAATGCGACCCAGGCGGATCGTTTCATCACAAAACCGGTCACCCCGCTCTTGAATGGCAACCAGCACGCGATCGATCTCTGCCAGATGATATTCAGCGTCCTGCTTCAAGTCATCGCCAAACAGGGTAAGCTGGCGTTCGATCTGTTCAATCGCTTGAATATCATCGCGCAGGGTAGCGAGTCGAGCTTCAGTGGCTTCGAGATACCTGGTTGTAATCCGGCGAGCGACGCCAAGCGGTGACAGTACCTTGAGACGAAAACGGGTCTCTTCATCCAGCGTATTGACCACAAAATGTTCAATGGCGGCCATGCCGCTGGCCTGCCACTGCTCGTTGCCAGACCCATCGACTTGCTGACGAGCTTGCAACGCGCGTCGAGCCGAAACCATAAACAATTCCGGCGACTGCTCGAGCACGCGATTGACGTGTTCGCGCACAAACTGAGCCACCTGCTCTTGTTCGGCGGGGGTGAGGATGTCGGCTTTGTTGATCACGACGACAATCTTCTTACCCCACTCCTTAATCAGCTCAAGGAAAGCGCGTTCACTCTCGGTGAAGGGACGGTCGGCAGAGGTAAGGAAGATCACCAGATCGGCTCGGGGAATATAGTCGCGGGTCAGTCGTTCGTGTTGACGGATCACCGCATTGGTGCCAGGCGTGTCAACGACGATGAGCTGGCGCAACATCTCGGCGGGATAATGGTGGAGCCGCAAGCCGGGTTCGATCAGCTCGTCAAACGCTTCGTCACCGTATTTAAGCAGCGTAATTGCATCGGTAGTCGGGGTAACGCCTTCGGGCAGCACTTGCGCGCCAAGTAGCGCGTTAAGAAAGGTCGATTTCCCCGAATTAAATTCACCGGCGACAACGATCAAGAACAGCTCGCGCAGGCTGGCCCGACTACCGGACAAGGCTTTGAGGTCGGCAGGATCAATATCAGGGCCAAACTGCTCGAGTGTCGCCTCGATTCGTTGCAAGAGGCTGTCAAGATCGGACAACAGCGCATCCTGCTGGTCGGTAGTCAGGCGGCGGCGGCGAAACAGGCCGAAAGGCAGGGTTATCACATCACTCCTCACAGCAATTCAGCAGGCGCCCTTCAGATGCCAAGATTGCGGGCGATGACAGCCAGCGCCGCCAGGGCCAGCGCCAGGCCGAACACGCCGTAGAGCAAGCCGGGGGCCAGATTGGCCCGATCCCAGAGCGCATTGCGCCGCGGCGGGCCGCTCGTTTCAATCCGGCGACCACGCCAGTAAGTAACCCGGGTTGACGGGCGCGAACCGGGCAGGGTGAGACCCAGCGTTTGAGCTGCCTGATAGAGTAGCCAGCCGGCGGGCGCAGCCAGCGCCAGCGCTGTGATCGGCCATGGAAGGCTGCGGGTATTTGCCAGAATGATCAGAATGATGAAGAGCGCAATCCAGCGCCAATCAAAACGAAGGACAGGCATATCATGCTCCTTTCCCGATATGGCGCATGATAGCACATGTAGGCACGCCAGGCGACAATCTGTCGCCTGACGGTGCCCGGTTGATGCCTTACACCGTAGCGGTGCCGCTCACACCGTCTGATGGAGTGCCTGCGCGACCAGGGGGGCCAATTCGCGTAGTTCGATGGGTTTGGCCGCGTACAGCTCCACGCCAAGCGCCTGCATCCGCGCGCGCAGGCCAGGGGTGTCGTAGGCAGTGAGGGCAAGGATCGGCAGATACGGGCGATAGGTGCGGACAGCGCGGATCAGAGCAGCCGCAGCGCCGTAGGGGCTGGGATCGACTATCAGCAGATCCACATTGCCATTGGCGCAGGCCAGCCAGGCTTCGTTGGCGTTTGTCGTAGCCTGAACGGTGACCTCATCGCCAAGCAATGTTTGCAAACCTCGCTGGGTGATGAGCGCAGCGGTTGGATCATCATCATATATTTGAATGCGGTAAGCTGCCATGGTATCAGCTTCCAGGTGTGGAATGAGTTTGTTGTTGTCGGAAGGCCAAATCTTGATTGTAATGCTACCCGGTTGCCGCGCTATCGGCGAGCCTTGAGGTAACAACGTATAGTGGTGAAGCGATAACAAAAACATCAGGTTTTTGTGAGATTTTTCACTGTTGGACAAAGCGCAACGATGGCATTCGGTGATGATCTTGCGTCTGTGGATTCGGAGCGCGCGTTATCGGCGCAGTCAAACGTTATCAACAGGATACCGCCAGCGCATGTTGGATCGGCGCATACGGTGACTGATGACCGATTGTGATCACAGATGTGATCATAACTTCGATCATCACCTGACTGAAAACTACTGCGCAAGTTTGGGCTGACAGGTTGAGATTGAACTTACCCTGCCGGTTTCAATCTGGCATCTTCATACTGACCGGTTTTGTCGCATCGGCAATGAAAGACGCTCTCTAACGGCTGCGATGCTCTGATCAACTTGCTGCACACTGAACCAGCGCAATGGCTTCGGTATTCAGTTGATGTTCAGCTTGCTGCCGGGGCTTCGAGCGGCAACAGAATGGTAAATGTTGTCCCTACGCCGGGCTGGCTATCGACCGTAATGCGGCCACCGTGCTGGGTCACGATATGGGCGCTGATCGCGAGACCAAGGCCGGTGCCGTGCGGTTTGGTGGTATAAAACGGCTCGAACAGATGGGGAATGTGTTCAGGCGCAATGCCGACGCCGGTGTCGGTGATTGAGATTGCCAGTGTAGCCGGCGCTCCTGCGCGCGCGGCGATCAGCTCGCTGCTCACCGTCAGCTCGCCGCCACTCGGCATGGCATCACAGGCATTGAGAATGATATTCAGAAAGACCTGCCGCAACTGATCGGCATGGGCCACAATTGGGGGCAAATCATTGGCAAGGCGAGCATGAACCGTCACGTGATTGTGGCGAAGGTGCGTCGTCACCAGTTCGAGCGTCTCACGGAGGAGAGCGTTGATGTTAGCGCTGGTGAGTTCGCCGCGCGAAGGGCGGTAGAAATCGCGCATGCGCGTGATAATGCGGGCGATTCGGCCCAACTCCTGCTGAGCGATGGTCAGGAACGTGCGTTGCGGAGCGTCAGGGGGCAGGTCTTGTTCGACCAGGTAGAGACTGTTGCGCGCTGCGTAGAGCGGATTATTGATTTCGTGAGCGACAGAGGCCGACAGCTCGCCGACGGCGGCCAGCTTGGCGCTCTGCAACAGTTGGGCCTGAGCCGCATTTAACCGGGCTTCGGCCTCGGCGCGCAGCGATTGAGTATGAGCCAGATCGCGCTGCAGAGCAGCGGCACGCTGGCGCTGCATAATCTCATCGATGGCGATCACAGTCAGGTCGGCCAGGGATTGTACGAACGGTAAATCACGGGGATGGTAGAGGTGCGAAAGGCGTTCACCGCATATGATGAGGGCGCCGATACGCTGAATTTCAATGCGGAGTGGCGCCAGAAGAACACTCTGCGGCCAGGCGCCAGCGTCAGTGGTTGGGAGTTGGGCTTGACTCTGTTGTTGATGGATGAAATACTCCAGCTCTGGCCCGTTCAATAACAACGCGCGTGGCGCTTTGGCTGCCACCTCAGCGAGATGGAAGATGTATGGCGCTGGCGTACAGGCAGGTGCAGCGGCGCGCAAATGGAGGCTGCCATCGGTCTCGTGATTAGCAAGGTAAATGTAGGCCGCCGCTGTGCCGGGGAAAAGATTGATTGCATTCTGAACTACCAACTGGACAATCGCGTCGATGTCATGATTGATTAAGAGCGCAGCCGATACCGACAATAGCCCTGCCAATCGTCCGTTGAGGTCGCGGACATAACGAGATTGCAATTCAACCTCGCGCTCAAGCGCGGCAATCCGACTCTGGGCGGCCCGCAACTCTCGTTCTAATCTGGCAGTATGGGCGATGGTATCCTCGCGTTCAATCATATGCACCCGCTCCCCTCTAGGGTATGTCCGGCGGCTTTATGATATACCGTTGACCATGCTATCAGCTCATGTTATGATATGCCAATAATAATCCCAACTATAGTTGCAATTGGGATGGAGCGCAAATGAGTATGACCAGCCAGCCCCGTGTGTTGGTAGTCGATGATGAACAAAATATTCGCCTGACGCTCAATGCCTTGCTCAGCCGGGCCGGTTATGCGGTAACGACAGCGGCTACCGGCGAGGAAGCAGTAGCTCTGTTTGAGCGAGAACCGTTCGATCTGATGCTGGTCGATTTGCAGATGCCCGGAATGAAGGGTATGGAAGTGGTGGCGAAAGTGCGCGAAGCCGGGCACGATGCGATCATTATTGTTCTGACCGGACATGGTTCGCTCGACTCGGCGATTGAGGGTATTCGCTTCGGTATTTTCGACTATCTGCTTAAGACCAGTGATCCCAACCAGATTTTAGCTCGTGTGGCTGCCGGGCTTGAGGAACGGGCTGCGCGTCGTCGCCAGAGCGATCTGCTGGGCACGATTGGCGCGGCTGTGCAAGAGCTGACCGGCGGTAAAGTGACGGCCAGTCCGCCACCGGCACCACCGTCTGCCCCGGTCTCGTCACCGCCACCTCCGCCTGAACCGGCTGGGCGCACGTTGACGATTGGCCCGCTCACGCTTGACACATGGCATCAGACAGCGACCCTCAATGGTCGTTCGCTCAATCTGACGCCAACCGAGTTTCGCCTGTTACTCTGCCTGGCCGAACACGCCGGACAGATGCTCTCGTACACGCAACTGGTGCGGTGCGCGCAGGGCTACGATACAACCGATCTCGAGGCAGGCGAGCTGATCAAGCCTCATATCCATCATCTACGCCAAAAGATTGAGCCAGAACCAAGCGCGCCGCGCTATCTGCTCAATGTGCGGGGTAAAGGGTATATCTTGCAAATTTAAGTGCGAAGCCCTTCCCTGGAAGCCCTTCCCTGAATGGATGAGATCAGGTGTTTTCCGAGTAGCTTCGCGTGTTCTACTAACCACAGGACGACATCATGACCGATGAGTGGCTCTATTTCAATGGCATCAACGCGAGCCGCGGTGAGTATGCCCATGAGCCGCTCGCAGTGGATGAACTGGCCCGTCGCATTTTGGGCGATCGACCATCGCCTGACCAGATCGATCCCGATCCCGAGCAGCGCGCTGCGCTGCGCGATCGGTATCTCAGCGATGTTCGCGGTTCGTTTCGCGTCAAAGAAGGGGTTGACCCGACCGATCTAGCCCAGGCCGGCTGGGCGATCATTTTTCCCGCGACGATCAACGCTGCGCCGTTGCGTGAGGCGTTGAGCGAGTTGCTTAACTGGCGGCGGGCACAGGCTGGCCCACGGTATCGTGAATGTGTCGGACCGCAAGGCTACCGTCCAGGGGAGAGTAAAGTTGCGTTTCTGCGCCGCCAGGGTGCAGCGACCAGCGGCCCGGTTGATCCTGATCGCTTCCCCTACTATCTGTTGCTGGTTGGCTCACCCGAAGAGATTCCATTCCGTTTTCAGTATCAGCTCGATGTGCAGTATGCCGTCGGGCGAATTTATTTTGATACGCTGGAAGAATATGCCGCATATGCGCGCAGCGTGACGCAAGCCGAACGCGATGGTAGCCAATTGTCAAAGCGGGTGGTTTTCGCCGGAGTGCAGAATCCCGATGATGTGGCCACCAGCCGCAGCTTGCACGGATTGGTGCAGCCGCTTGTCGCCGAATTGACCGGCCATCCACAGCGTGGTGATTGGTCGTTTGAGTTGATTGCCGGCGCTGCGGCGACAAAAGATCGGTTGACGCAGGCACTGTATCGCGAGCCGCCAGCGTTGCTCTTCACCGCGAGTCACGGCGTTGAGTTCGATCTGTCTGACGCGCGCCAGATTCGCCATCAAGGGGCAATTCTCTGTGCTGATTGGCCTGGCCCGCAGGCATGGCGCCAGCGCGCGCTGCCGCCACAGTTTTATCTGTCTGCCGATGATATTGCCAGCGATGCCGTCTTGACCGGCGCGTTTGTCTTTCAGTTTGCCTGTTTCGGGGCCGGTTGCCCGCGTGAAGACGATTTTCCCCATCTCCGTGGCATCCGCTCAGCGATTGCGTCACAGGCGTTCATTGCCGGCCTGCCGCGCCGGTTGCTGTCATTGCCACGAGGGGGCGCGTTGGCCTTTGTGGGCCATGTTGAACGGGCGTGGACATTTTCGTTTAGTGACTCTCGCGGTGGCAGACAGATCGAGACGTTTAGCAGCGCGCTACGTCGCCTGCTCTTCGCAGGCGCGCCGGTGGGTTATGCGCTGGAGTTTTTCAACGAACGGTACGCCGAGCTGGCTACCGTTTTGACTGAAGATATTGAGAATGCGCGTTGGGGGCAAGCCCCCGATCCGGTTGAGCTGGCAACGCGCTGGACTGAACATAACGATGCGCGAAGCTACATTATCGTCGGTGATCCGGCGACACGACTATGCGCGCGCGCCAGCACCGGGGTAGAGGCCGAAGGCCAGAGGTTGACCGGCGTACCGGTACTAACCACGCCAGCGGTGACGCCAGAGCCAGGATGGGCAGCGTCGGAGCCGAAAGGAACGGCATCGGAGCCGACTACGCCAGTGGTGACGCCAGAGTCGGGAGGAACAGCGTCAGAGTCGACTACGCCAGTGGTGACGCCAGAGTCGGGAGGAACGGCATCGGAGCCGACTACGCCAGCGGTGACGCCAGAGTCACGAGAGACGGCGCCGACAATGCCGGTGGTGAGCGCTGCGGTTCCGGTACTGGCCGGTAGCCTTCCCCCTGAAACGCCGGTCATTCCGGTGACGCTACCGGATGCTGCGGCCAGTTTCGGCCTTTTTGGCAACAAACCGGCGGAGGCTGTGCAGAAACTTACCGAGTCGCTACAACAATTCGGTGAGCGATTGGCCACGACATTGCAACAGGTGATTGCCGATGCCGCTCATCTTGAAGTAGAAACCTACGTTGCTGTTGCGCCTGAAACCATTGACTACCGTCAGGGAGATTTCAGTGGCGCAACCTTGCGCGCTGTCACGCGCATGAGTCTCGATGGCGACACACAGGTATTGGTGCCCGTAAGTGACGAGGGCATTGACGAGCGATTGTGGGCGATTCACGTGAGCATGGTGCAGCAGGCGCAGGCCAATCGGGCCGAAATGGTGCGGGCCATTGCTGCGGCGGTAGCCGGTCTGTTAAGTGCATTGCAAGGTAAATGAGCGCTGGCTTCACGTTGATCGAGCCGTTACCGATGGCAGTTGCGCCACCAGGGCCATGGCAACCGCTGGCAACAGGTGGCGCCTTTGCCTCCGGCGACCAGATGGATGTGATCTGGCAGGCGCATCTGCCATCAGATCTGGCGACGGCGCAAATGGCATTGCGCGCGGCACAGGCGCAACTTGGCGCGCATGAAATAGCTCTAGCGACGGTCGAGCAACGATTGCAACGGCTGGTGAGCGGAACGGTTAGTTTCAGTGTTTCCACGCCGCCGGCTGAGCAAAACCTGCTCAATGTGTTGTCAGCAACGCCGGCGAGCGCCAGTTTCGGTTTGCGTGATGAGATACAGGAGCGCTGGCAAGCGGCACAGGAACAGGTTATTGCGTTGAGCGCGCAGGTTTGGGAAGCATTGACTACGTATGCGACGGTTGAAACCGTGCAGGGTGGCCAATTGATTGGGCGCACACGGATCAACTGGCACGGTGATGCCCGTTCTCTGCTACTGGCCGGGATCGATCTGGCGCAAGCGAGAATGCATCAACAAACGCTGGCGCTGGCATTGCGCTCACGGGCCGGTTTGCTGCGCCTGATCGGGCTGGTTGGGCGGGGCGCGGCGATTGTGGCGAGCATGGTGGCTTCACCGGCAGGCCCGGTTCTGGCCCTGCCCGCAGTCTGGCAATTCGTGCAAGATGTATTGGCTGAAGTGCGGCAACCGGTGGTATGATGCCTGTGTGGGGATGTAGATTGTCGATACACCGGATTTTGTTCGTCGCTCAATATGGGCTATTCCAGTCATAGCATGCGATTGACCGACAACCAGGGCTGGTTGCGCACTGGCGTATCTGCGTCACAGGCATCACCGATCATCGTACCCTGGCTTGAATAGAGGAGTAACTTCATGGCCAGCGAACTGGAAAACTCGATCCGTAGCGCAGCAGCGAAGGTTGCGGCGTATGTCGCCGATGCAGCCGTGATGGAGGTCAAAACATCGTATGTTGTAGTCGGGGCAACAACTGGCCCCGATACAGCCCGCCCGGCAGCCAGGACTGTGATCCGGCTGGATGGCGACTGCGAAGCGACGGTGCCAATGCGGGAAGGTCCAGGTGGCGTGCTTGAGGTTGACAGCGGCTTATTCGAGATCCATCAGGCGAATGTTGCGACTGCTACCGAATACCGGGCGCGGGTACTGGGGGCATTGATCGGTCTGTTACAACGCCGGTAATCCAATGGTGATCGGTAGTGGAATGAAGTGGATCTGACGCGCCGGCTCTGTCAATCTCGTTGTAAAGGGCGCAAGTGTGTGCCCAAAATGAAGGTTATTCTCTCTGCAACTACTGTCTTTGTATTTGAGCATAGCATATGAGCAATCAAACCTTTATTCCGACCAAACTGGCCGAAATTGCGGCTGAGTTTGGCAAAGCGAGTCGCGAGGAAAAGCTAGAGCTATTGTTGGAGTTTTCCGAGCAGTTGCCGCCATTGCCGCCAGAATTGCGCGACCATCGCGGAATGGAACAGGTGCATGAATGTATGTCGCCGGTGTTTGTGACTGCGCTGCGCGACGGCGATCGCATCATGTACCACATCGACGTGCCGCCAGAGGCGCCGACAATCCGCGGTTTTGCCGCTATCCTGCGCGCGGGCCTGAACGGATTGACCCCCGCGCAAGTGCTGGCAGTCTCAGGCGATTTTATTCTCCAAATGGGGTTGCATCAGGTGCTTAGCCCGCAACGGTTGAACGGGATCGGCGCGTTGCTGGCTTACATGAAACGGCAGGCGATGCGCCTGCTCGAACAAGAGCAAGCAGGCGCAGTCTAGACGCGAGCGTTGCGCAACGCTTGCGCAATTGTATTGAAGACGACTGCGGGCCGGCGACCATCGGCGATGCCAAGCCGGTAGAGCAATGCGCGGCGATAGACATGCGGCGAATCGTGGACAAGCCGGCAACGGCGCCGGTGGCCGCCGCAGGTTGAGCTGGTGGTTGTCCTGGATGAAAAGAGCTGAGTGATCATTTGAAGTCTCCACCAATTGTGCTATTGCTCACAATCTTACTATAGAAGGCGCGATGCACTTCGTCAAGCCGGAAAACAGTGACATATCGTTGACAAAAATTGTGACTACGCTTGACAGCATACAGGTTTTGCATAACCGGATTGCAACCGTCAACGTAGCAGTAACTGTATTGTTGTGATCCGTTATGATAGTGATATACCCGGTCAATAATCAGCAATGTGAAACGAGGAGGTTTCATGCCAGCAATGCTCATTAACGGTCAGTGGCAGGCGGCGGCACAGGGTGAGGTTTTTCCGGTTCACAATCCGGCAACCGAAGAGGTCATCGATTATGTGCCACGCGCAACGGCTGCCGACGCCGAGCAGGCGATGATTGCTGCCGAACGAGCCTTTCGCGAATGGCGGCGCGTAACTGCGCATGATAAGGCCCATGCTCTGCACGAGATTGCCCATAAAATGCGCGCGCATGCGGAAGAACTGGCTACGCTGTTGACCCTGGAAGGTGGTAAGCCGCTGGTAGAAAACCGTGATGAAATTGGCTGGTGCGCTGCCTGTTTCGATTACTACGCTGAGTTGCAACGTAATACCCGTGGACGTGTCATTCCGTCGGTTGAACCGACGCAACTGGCGATGGTGTTGAAAGAGCCGTATGGCGTGGTTGCCGCTATCGTGCCGTGGAATTATCCGTTATTGCTGATGTCGTGGAAGGTAGCGCCAGCGCTGGCTGCCGGCAATACGGTAGTGCTCAAACCGAGCGAAATGACGCCACTGGCCACGCTCCGTTTTGCTGAATTGTGTTGCGATCACTTGCCTCCCGGCGTGCTTAACATCCTGACCGGATTTGGTGATGTTGGTCGTGAGCTGGTGGTCAGCCCGCGCACGCAGATGATCGCTTTTACCGGTAGCTTTGCCACCGGACGCGAAATTGCCCGCCTGGCTGCCGACCGAGTCAAGAAGACCCACCTCGAACTGGGTGGGAAAGATGCCTTTATCGTTGCCGAAGACGCCGATCTTGACGTGGCTGTGCCCGGCGTGGCGTGGGCAGCACTGCTTAATGCCGGGCAGGTTTGCACCAGCACCGAGCGGGTATACGTGCATGAATCGATTGCCCGCCCCTTTACCGAACGGTTGGTTGAATTTGTCCGCTCGCTGCGGCTAGGGCCGGGGATGAATCCTGATACCGACATCGGCCCGCTGATCGGCGAAAAGTACCGGGCGAAAGTTGAAGACCACGTTGAGGAGGCGCGGGCGCGCGGCGCGACGATCCTTACCGGTGGTCGCCGTCCGCCCCAGTTTGATCGCGGCTTTTTCTACGAGCCGACGATCTTGACCAATGTTGATCATAGTTTCCGCATTATGCGTGAAGAGACTTTCGGGCCGACCATTCCGATAATGACCTACCGTACCTTCGATGAAGCCATTGAACTGGTCAACGATTGCGATTACGGGCTGGGCGCCAATCTGTACACCAACGATCCCCGCAAGGTTAAGCAGTATTACGAAGAGGTCAAGGCCGGTACCTGTTGGGTGAACGATCCGCTCACCGATAACGATGCCGGGCCGTTTGGCGGGATGAAGTTTAGCGGCGGCGCCCGCGAATTGGGTGAAGAGGGTTTGGAAGAGTTTCTGGAGACCAAGCATGTCCACTGGGATTTCACTATGGCGCGCAAGCCATGGTGGTATCCGTATGGCCGGCAGTCGTCGTGAGCGATGATGTGACCGGCCTGAATGAGCGATCTTTATTGGAGCAGGGTTCTGAGTAGCAGAGCTGACACGCGAGCAGGTGTGGTGTGGTGGCAGTTGCAAGGCCGCTCGTTGAATATGGCGTTCCAGCCGGTGATTTGCGCTGCCACCATAGCGGCGGGTAGTGGCGCTGGGCGCATCAACGCTCGAAACGCAGCGCATTATAATGACAGCGAGTCGCGTCTCTGCTCGTATTGGGTTAATCTGTTTGGATGGAAAGGCTGTCTCAAGCGCGTATGGAACTCTACCCCACGCCCCGCGATGTTGCTTTGATCGATGTCTATCACCTCGGTCGTCCGCACGTCATTAGTGCCTTCTTGCTCCTTGGCGAAGCGCCGGCGCTGGTCGATCCTGGGCCGGCCAGCACTTTGCCCGCGCTGAAGGCCGGTCTCGATGCATATGGGCTGACAGTAGCCGATCTACGCGCTGTTGTGTTAACTCATATTCACCTCGATCATGCTGGCGCAACCGGGTTGATCGCGGCTGAAAATCCCGATCTGGTTGTGCATGTCCACGAGCGCGGCGCGCCACATTTGATCGATCCGTCACGGCTACTTGGCAGTGCCGGTCAACTGTATGGCGATCGGATGGCAACCCTGTGGGGTGATGTGCGTCCGGTGGCTTCCGAACGGATTCGGGTTTATACCGGCGGCGAAACGCTCCGCCTCAACGGTCATCTGCTGCGCGCTTTCGACGCTCCCGGGCATGCCAAACACCATCTGGTCTGGTTTGATGAGTCGAATGGAGCCGCCTTTGTCGGTGACAATACTGGCGTGCGATTGCCTGGGGTGCGAATGACTCGACCGGCGACTCCTCCGCCGGATGTTGATCTGGTTGCCTGGCAGCGCACGCACGATCTGATCGAGCAGCTTCATCCGCAATGGCTCTGTCTTACCCACTTTGGGGCGTATAGCGATGTTGACTTTCATCTCACCGATGCCCGGTTGCGTTTGCAGCAGTGGGCTGAGATTGTGCGACAGAGTCTTCTTTCTGGTCACGATGAAGCAACCGGAGTTGCTGCGCTTGAGGCGGCACTGGCCAGTGAGGCGGCGCATCTGTCGCCGGCAGAGCAGGCTGCGATCATCCAGCAGACCGGCCCACTCACATTGAGCTGGCGCGGGTTGGCGCGTTACTGGCAGAAGTTCGGCAATCTGGGCGCGGCTTCATAATCCGGCGTGGTGAGCTGTTTTCACAAGTGTTTCAGCAGATACACCCGAGTTTCCGTTCAACAACAGATGAGTGACGTTGCGGGGCGACACAGCGTATCTCCCCGCGTTAAAATCTGATCACGACGCGCGTTGATGAGCGTGAACACGGGCGCGACCTGGCGGCTGATCATTCAGGCCATCCCAAGGCATGACAAAGAAAAAAGCTCCGGTGCGTTGTTGTAACGCGCCGGAGCAAAACCGGATAGCAGCGTTGCGACCAGTAACATAGCGGAATGGTGTCACTGCCTCGCAACATGAAGTGTTCAGTATCTGGTTATAACGTTACCTCACCGCGCAAAAAGCGCAGAGCAGTTTCGGCCAGAATAGCGGTACCGATTGGCAGCGCGCGCTCATCGATATCGAAGATTGGCGTATGATGGCCGCGCACAATCCCATCATCGATGGCTGCCCCTAGCATCAACATTGCTCCGGGAGCCTGTCTGGTCATATACGCAAAATCCTCTGCGCCCATCCCGGTGCGCGATGTATCGATGGCATCGGGGCCAAGAAATGCACTGGCGACATTACTCATCCACCCCGCGACTCGCTCATCGTTCCAGCCTGCCGGGTAGCCGCGGGTGATCTTCACCTCGGCGCTGCCGCCGAATGCTTCTGCGACGGCGAACGCTCGTTCCACTTCGCGGGCCAGTTTGGCGCGCACCTCTTCGCTAAAGCTGCGCAGGGTACCCTGGATAAAAATCTCGCTTGGAATCACATTCGAAGCGTGACCGCCGCGCACCGTGCCAACGCTCAGAATTGCCGGCTCCATTGGATTAATCAGGCGAGCGCGAATGCCAAACAGGGCATTGAGCACGTGCGACAGCATAAAGACGGGATCGGTGCCCAGATGCGGGTAAGCGCCGTGACCACCGGTGCCGCGAATGTAACCCTTGAAGTCATCGACTGCCGCCGAAGTCCAGCCACCGCGGATAGTTACCTGCCCGACCGGCAGTGTCGAATCGACGTGGAGGGCGATCACGGCATCAACTCCTTCTAGCGCGCCCTCTTCAACCATCCGCAAGCCGCCGCTCTTCACCTCATCGTCCCATCCCTCTTCAGAGGGTTGAAAGAGAAACCGTACCCGCCCACGCAAGTTCTCAGCGGCGAAGCGTTCGCGTAGCAGGTGAGCAGCGCCGAGCAGCATTGCAGTATGGGCGTCGTGACCACAGGCATGCATCACGCCGGGATTGGTTGAGGCGTATTCGACGCGATTCTCTTCCTGTATTGGCAGCGCATCCATATCAGCCCGGATCGCGATCACCGGCCCGTCGCCATCACCTAATTCGCCGATCACCCCGGTCTTGGCGATGCCGGTAGTGACCTTAATCCCGCCAATTTCGTGTAGTGTATCGGCGACAAGGGCGGCAGTGCGGCGTTCCTGGAAACCAAGTTCCGGGTGAGCGTGAATATCGCGGCGGATGCGCACAATCTCATCCGCCAGCGCCTGGGCGCGTTCGAGCATCATTCTTCTGTCTCCTTGCTACTGATCGCGACACAATGCGTACCACTGTATCAACCAGTGATTGCCGGTGAGGTATGGCCGGGTAGCGCTTCGGCTCGCGCGCAGCTTATGCTGTGCGCCTGCCACGCATACGGCTCTGTGTTTGTTGCTTCAATGCATAACTGATACCGTCTTGCAACGAGGCTAGCGCGCGAATATGGCTTAGATCCAAACCCAGGCCAACGATCGTCTGCGCTACCTCAGGTCGGATCCCGGTAAGCAATACCTCGGCGCCGAGCAGTCGCACAGCCTGCGCTGAACGCAACAGGGTATTGGCAACCTGAGTATCGACGACCGGCACGCCAGTGATGTCAAGAATGACGATGTGCGCGCCAGTTGTATTAACCCCTTCAAGCAATGTCTCAATGACCTGTTGGGCGCGCATACTGTCAATGCTGCCGATCAGCGGCATCGCAATCACGCCCTGAATAATGGGCACGATTGGCGTGCTCAATTCGCGTAGCGCTGCCTGTTGGGCGGCGATAATGCGTTCGTTGAGCGCCTGTCGTTCTTCAGCGGCCTGCCGTTCGGCGGTTACATCGCTGATAAAACCCTCGATAGCGGTAAGTTTCCCATTATCATCAAATACGCCGGAACCACGTTCCCACACCCAACGAATGCTGCCATCAGCGTGACGGATCCGATAGGTGACTTCATATGGTCGCTGCTGATGTATTGCAGTCAAGATGCTTTCATGCACGACCTGATAATCTTCGGGCAAAATCAATTCAGAAAAACGGCGACGTGGCGGTTGTTGATCAACGGATAAGAAATCACTGACAGGATAACCGGTTACGTCCGATACGCCAGCGCTGAGGAATTCGGCAATCCAGCCTTGCTCAGTTTTAGGAATCCGGTAGGCAATCCCCGGCAGATTACGGATCAAACTGTCGAGCCGGCGCTGACTCTCGCGCAACGCCTCTTCAGCGCGAATTTGTTCGGTGATGTCTTCGGTCTGCGACAGCCACCCGGCTACCCGGCCATCAGGGTGGTACAGCACAGCGTTATACCATTGACAAATGATTATGCGCCCATCTTTGGTCACATTGGCATTGCGACTATTCGCCGCCTGACCACTCAGCAGCGCATTCACGATCCCTTCAACGTGTTCGCGAGCAATGTTCGGCACCAGCAACTCAATCGCATGTTTTCCAATCGCTTCCTCGGCGCTCCAGCCAAAAATGCGCTCAGCCGCCGGATTCCAGCGGGTGATGATGCCGTGCTCATCAGCTTCCAGGGTTGCCAGCGGTGAAGTGCGAAAACTCTGTTCGAGGCGCTGATTGAGCATGTGCTCGCGACGCAGAAGCGACTCTTCCTCTCGGATCAATATCTGTTGAGCCGCGGCAATAATATCAGCGATTGGCCCGGCGGCTGCCGGATTGTCGGCAAGGAGCTGCGTGGCCCGCCGACGGGTAGTATCGAGTCGGGTAAACTCAACCACTATTGATTGGCCGTTACAAACCAGTGTGAGCAAGTGATCAGGACTATTGGTACTCAATGCTTCAGCTAATGCGATCAAGAGAGGGCGCTGATCGGCGGGCACTGATGGAATCCGCGCGCGCAGTGCATCGGCAATGGCAAGCTGTGTTGTGCTCATACTGGCATGTTCCTATCGCCGAAAAGAGGTGTTGCGCAATGATGTTCAAGTATACCACATAGGTGACTATACCACATAGGTGACGATTGGTGATAAGGCAAGTAATTTTCGCCCTGCCTGTAGATGTTCCGGCTGGTGGCATAGCGTGTCGCCGTACCAGGCTAGTTGACAGTCTGGTACGGCAACATCTGTCAGCGCAGATTGGCAAATACGTTACGTTGGGCTGTCAACTCATGTTCCCATCCGACGAGCCACACTGCTCGCCGCCACTGACGAGACATGTCCTCATTCCGCATTTCGTCGCATCCACCAGATACCGGCTGCAATTGCGAGCAGCAGTACCAATCCGATGACCAGGGGCAGTGGCGGGCCGGTTGGAGGACTGTCTGTCGTCTGGCGTTGCGCTTCTGGCGGCGGGCCGGCCTGCCCGCCAGCGCCAGTTGCTGATAGATTGCTGGCATGCTCGCCGTTTGATGGCGCTGTGAGCGCCTCAATGCTCTCGCCAGTCGCCGATGGATTGCGCTGAGCCGACTCGGCAACTGCGGCCATTGGCAAATCGGCGGTAACGGTTGGTTCTTCAAGCGGAACGGCGGCTGCCGCAGCGGGAGGGTTGGTTGGCGCCGCCATGGCCTGTGATTGATTGTCAAGCGTTGACCGGGTGCTCAATCCAATCACTTGCCAGCCGATCAACATAACTACGACGAGCGCAACCAATCCACTCAATGGTTGCAACCAGGCCGGGAGTGTAAACGCGCGCCGGCGAGCGCTCACCATTTCGGGGGTCAGCGTAAACGAGCGCGGTGGCGCGACCCACGGCTGATCACGCAACAGATCGCGGGTTGCGCGCAGCTCGGCCAGTTCACGGCGTAGCGTCGGATCACCGGCCAGGCGTCGTTCGAGCGTCGCGCGTTCGGCCAGTGTGAGCTGGTTGTCTATGTAAGCCGAGAGCAATTCTCGATCGCGCTCGGGCAATTCTGATTGGGAGGTGGGCGATGTTGTCATTGATCGTTCATCTGGCTATCAGCCGGGTATCATCGTGCAGTATTTGACTCATCATCTAGACGGAATTTTAACGGCAAGAGTTCCCCTGCCCGCAATATATCGCGCAATTTGGCGCGCGCCCGACTCAGGCGCGATTTCACCGTGCCGAGCTGCACGCCAGTAATCTGAGCGATCTCTTCGTATGTTAAACCCTGAATATCGCTCAGCACGATCACGATTCGCTGATCCTCTGGCAAGGCAGCCAATCCGTGCTGAATCGCTGCGCTCAGCTCTTGCCGTATGACAACGTCATCCAGACTTTCCCCTGGATCGGCGACATCCGTTCGGCCACCCTCATCTTCATCATCACTGCTATTCAACGAGACAGATGGCCGGCGCTGGCGTGCGCGTAACACATCGTAGCAGGCGTTAGTGGCAATCCGCAGTAGCCAGGACTTCAATAAACCACCGCGAAAGTTGCGAATATTACGAAAGGCGGCAATAAACACTTCTTGGGTGGTGTCGGCAGCAGTATCGACATCGCCCAGCATACGGTAGCAGAGGTTATAGACGCGAGTTTCGTACAGCCGCACGATCTGGTTGAACGCATCAAGATCGCCCGCTTGCGCTGCGCTGATTAGTCGTTGTTCTTCATTTGCCATGCAGTCGCTCGTCTTTCAGGCCAGCCTGCGCTCTATTATACCGCCTCGGCGGCAGGGTCAAAGACCAGTTGGGCGCGCTGGAAGAGAAAATCGCTGACACGACGCAGGCTGATCAGGCGGAGACGAGGTGGATGTTGCGGAGGGAAGCCGGTTCCTTCCACCAGGCCAGGACGCGCTGGCGCAGGCGGGGTCGGATTGCCAACGATAATCGGGCTGATAGTCAGGAAGACTTCATCGATCAGGCGCGTGGCTAGCAGGGTGCCATAGGTGCGACCGCCACCTTCGCTTAGCATTGTGCGAATCCCGTAATGCTGGCGCAAGGTGACAAAGGCGTCGGCCAGATCGATCTGGCCATCGGCCCCAACCAGGCAGATGAGCTGGGGATAGCGGGCCTGAGCGCGCTCGGCGCCAGACGCAGTCGTAATGAGAAACAGTGCGCGCGGTAAGGTTAGCGCAGTTGCCACCGGCAATTCACCGCTGGCAGAGAGTATCGCCAGCGCCGGTAATGGAGGGCGATCTTCGGCGGCGCGCAATGCGGCGAAAGCTGACCAGTCTACCAGTTCGCCCGGCTCCCAGCGATGACGGCGCGCGGCGCGTAGTGTGCTCGCGCCGAGTAGAATGGCGTCGGCGCGGGCGCGGACGACTTCCATCAGCCAGTGATCGTAACGATTGCCGCGACTGATCGCGTTACCGCCGTTCCATCCCGGCTGGTTGAAAGCGATTCGGCCATCGTGCGACACGACGAAATTTGTCCATACAGCCGGTCTCGATTCGGGGATCGTCGGTAAGCGCCAGTCACCCTGATAGATGGCGCGAATCTCAGCCGGCAGCCCTGGGCCGTGATTGGGTTCCTCTTCAAACAAGAGCGAAAACGGCTGCATCATGCGCCAGATCAGGCTACCACTGCGCCTAACCGGCTCTGAGCGGCCAGCATGCGATCGCCTGGCAATACCTGCGGCTCGATCACATCGCGCTGAATGTAAAGATCAACCTGGCCGCCGAAGCGAACGCTGGCAATGCGCATACCGGGTGTCAGAGTGGCGCCCTGGCTGGTTTCGCAGCGTAGCCAGCGTCCAAGTGGCGCTGCAATAATTGAGAGCAACACTGGGCCCCAGATCGTCTCGATTCCGATATACAGTCGCTCGTTGCGTTCGGGGGCCTGGGGATCGCGCAATGGACGATGGTCGCCACTGATCTGTTCAAGGTATGCGACCCGTCCGGCCACCGGCGCGCGACAGATTGGCACATCGAGCGGGCCGATAACGGTAGTCAGGCGCAAGCAATCGCTGTGTACGAAGCGATGTTCGTACACTTCGCGCACACCCTGGATATGACCATCGGCAACTGCGAAGACGGCGCGCGGCTCGTCGGGTGGGATGCGACGCGGATTGCGGAAAAGTGCCGCTGCCAGCGCTGTGAGCGCCAGGGTAGCTGGCGCCAGGCGGGGGCGCAGACCGAGCGCAAGACCGGTCAGCCCTAAACCGATGCCAACGACAGCCGTCGCTTCGGCATCAAAACCGGGGAGAGCAGGTTGACGCTGATTGGTTGTCGGCTCTGGCATACGAATACCCGACAGAACGTTTGCCGCTACACGATACCTCGATTCTAGCATGAATGAGCGGCCTGCGCAAACGGGTGTTACCGGCAGCGCCTGGCGCAGTTGGTTGTGACTCCGGTGAGTATGATCCAACTTACACTGGTGATATTCCCGTATTGACGCATTGTGTCAGATTGATTACACTATGGTAATCATAAGCTGTTCGGTAAAGATTTGTGTCGTGAAAGGAAGGCCCTATGGAGCGGACGGTTGGCGAGGTGATGCATGTTGGTGTGTTAACCTGCCGGCGCGAGACCCCGATCCAGGATGTCGCTCGCCAGATGTCGGAGCAGGACGTTAGCGCGCTGGTGGTCGTTGATGATGAAGGGTATATGGTGGGGCTGGTCTCGCGCACCGATCTGGTGAATGCGCGTCTGTATGAACAGTACTGGAAGCATTGGCGCGGTCTGACTGCCGGCCACATTATGATCACCGATGTGGTGTCGGTCACGCCGCAAGATACGCTTCAGCATGCCAGCCGCCTGATGATGGAACGTCGGATCCATCGCGTTGTGGTGGTGGAACCGGGCGAAAAGGGCCTCCGCCCGATTGGCGTTCTCTCGGTCACTGATGTGGTGCGTGACATTGCCAACGAGTAGGGTATTGACTAGTGCAGGTAGTCCCTGATCTGCCCGATCCACAATCCTGCCCCCTGCGCTACTATTGCGGCGAACCAGCCGGTTGCGGCCAGACGGCCCCAGCCGGCTTGTTGGGCAAGATGGTCGAGAGCGATGCCGGCAGTTATGCACCAGGTGGGGTAGAGGAAGAGCGCCCAGCGTAACCCTTGATCGGCTACCAGCAGCAGCGCGAGACTGGTGAGTGCGCCTCCCCACCACGCGCTGACCAGCCAGCGCAACCGGCTGGCAGTTGGGTGAGGCGCTCGCCATAGGAGCCAGAGGCCGATAAGATTGGCAATCGCCAGCCCTATCGGGATGGACAGGCTGCGCCGCTGTGGTGGTTGAAGTCCCGCCAGCGCTTTCATTGTGTCGGCGATAATCTGTATTAGCGCTTGTCCACCAATGGCGCCTTGCCCACTCCGGTTGCCGATCAATGCAATGTAGACAGGGGTGGTATACATAATTAGCATTGCCAGGGCAATGCCGCCAGCAGCCGCGATGAAGAGTCGAAATGGCGAAACCACCATCGGAGGTTGTCGCCAGGCCAGAACCCAGCTCCAGCCGATCAGTAGACCGAATCCCAGCGTAACCCCGGAATGTGCCATCAAGCCGGCAGCAATGGCCAGGGCTAACCCTCCAAGCTGCAATCGTGTGCCTGTCCTGGCTGCGGCTCCGGCGCTTAACCCGATCAAAGCCGGCAGAATTAAGGCCTGTCCGCCAATATTGGCTAGCTCGCCGATGGTGAGTGCTTCGAGCGATTGCGTCGCCATGACGTAGCACGCTGCGCCCAGAAGCGCTGCGCGCTCACTAAACCCTCCTTGCCTGATCCACCACCAGATCGCAATACAGAAAAGGCTGTCGAGCGCAACTGCCGTGATTGTAACCAGCAGTCGTCTACTGACAAAATCATCGCCGTACAAGAGTTGGAAAGGGAGCGCGAGCAGGTAGAATCCGGCAGGGTAGGGCGCCAGGCCGCCGCCGGCTTCAGACGGAAGACCGGCGGTGAGGTAGACATGACCCAATCCCAGCCGCAGCAGGTTGTTAGCGTGAAAGCCGGCGTCACTGCTGATCGCATGTGGATGCAGTAACCCGGCCAGCCTGACCAGAATGGCCAGCAGCGCGATCGCGATTGCCTGCCGCCAGGCCACCTGACGCGGCCAGCGCAGCGCCAGGATGACGCCAATGGTCGCTGTCGCCAGGGTCAGTAAGGCCAGGTGCGGCATCAACAACCCAAATGCCGGTCGCGCCAACCAGATTGCCGCCAATGCCGTCAGGCCGCCGCCGCCGATGAGCGCCAATCCCCACCGCGATGGTAACGCAACTGCGCGTCCCCATATCCAGGCTGCCGCCAGGGTCACTCCGATCCAACCCAACTGTCCCCAGTCGGGCGAACGCCAGCCGTTAACAGTCTGCACACGCACAGCGCGCAAAACAAAGCCAAGTGCGCGCGGGTCGTTGCTAACCTGAAACGGCTCACTGCGCATTGTCAGACGCACCGTTCCCTCAGCGGGGACGAGAATGGTATATCGACGCGCAGACGAGGCCGGTAGCTCAAGCTGAAATAGTGGCCAATGACCCGCTTGCCATGCCGACAGCGTTGGCGCACCGTCGGGCCGTCCACCCTGCGCGCGCACCGTGATCAACCAGTGTCCGCCACCAAGGCCGGGGAGGGTGAGCGTGCTCTCTGGTTGTGTCCAGCGGTAAGGATCGCGCGCGCCGGGCAATTCCCACCATGCCGCTACGGCTGGATCGGCTGGTTCGGCGGCATGCACTCCCTGCAGGAACGGCGTATCGTCTTCCCGCCGGCGCGTGATCGGATCACCGCCAACCGCGAGTTGCACGGTTAGCGGGATCTGATAGGCTAACCCGCAACCGATCAGGATCAATCCCAACGCGAGCAGAGCGGGTAACCATTCATCGCGCGCTACGATCATCGCCAGGCGACGGAAATAAGGCATAGTTTGCGTCGTAATTATGATTTCCCGCTCCCCCAGGTAATCACGATCACCCCAATTACGATGATCAGTGCGCCGACCAGTCGCATCAACGTAACCGGCTCATTCAACAACACTCGCGAAGGGATCAGGATAATCACGTAGTTGAGCGCCAGGAGCGGGTAGGCAAACGAAAGATCAACGCGCGAGATGACGCCTAGCCAGAAGATGGCGCCACCAAAGACGAGGCCGAACCCCAAAAGAACGCGCCAGTCGGTAAAGGTAGTCCAGAGCACCTGCGGGTTGAGCGAGAAGGCGCCAACTTTTGCAGTCACTTCATTCATGCCGATCTTGAGCAGCACTTCGCCGGTGACGGTGAGAGCGCTGGCTGTGATCAAGAGGGTGAGAACCAGCAACATAGTCGGTACTTTTTGTGAAAAGGAGAAAAACGGTTTCATCATGGTCGTCGGCGTAGGACATACACTGCGTAATCGCAAATTCCCGAACGGAGATGGTAGTTGCGCGTAATATCGAACCCATTACCAAACATGGCCTGATAATCGCCATCGCGGCGAATATAGCCCCCGCGATCAAGCGCATGCATCAAGTGCCCGAGTGGATTCTGTCCTGGCGGTGGTGGCGTATCCTCCATAACCAGCACCGTCGCGCCTGGTCGCATCACCCGGTAAACCTCATTCATCACAACGCGCGCAGTGGCATCGGGCAGGTGGTGCAACACGCCGAGAATCAGACCGGCGTCAAACGTCTGCGAAGCGAAGGGTAACGATTCACCATGTGCAGCAACGTATGTGCCTGGTCGGCGCTTGACAGCAAAGCGGATGTAAGTGAGCGATGGATCGACGCCGACGTATCGTTGAGGCGGGAAATCAGCGGCAAATTCACCTGTGCCACAACCGAGGTCGAGAAACCGGCGACGATCGCCATGCCATGGGCGTAGTTCGCGGGCAATCGCCAGATGTTCACCCGTGAAACCGGCTTCGACCAGCCAGCGTAGCCAGTTCCATAGTTCAGGGGTAGCGCTCAGGCGGTTGAGGATGGGATTGAACATACAGATAACCAGTATTCATCAGATGAGCGGTGACGCGCTGTAAGAGGCTCCATATTATTGAACAATGTCACACCCTTTGATTATATGCGGGAATAGCGTTGCAGAGATACACCTTGGGTGTGACTTGATTAAGTGTTGATTGATTCCGCTGACACCCCCTATCTGGATCAACCGACATCACCGGTTGTAATGCTCTCGGTTCTGTCACTTGCGGGCCAGCGCGATAACCGACAGGCCAAACGGCAATCTGCCGCCACGAGCGATTACTGCCGCTTCCAACATCATGGGCAACCGCAATGCGGCGTTCATTGGCGACGCCGGTAGTTCCATCGCCGAACTGTTGCTCGATTCTGGCAGCAGACGTTCGAGCAGGCGCAGGGTGGCCGAAAGCGGGAAGAGTAAAGTTAGCGCATAGGTCAGGTGTTCAATCGTAAAACCACTCTTGCGGAGCAGTTGAGCCAGTTCGCTCGCGGTGTAACGGTGACGAGTATGAACCTGGCGGTCGTGACGCGAACGCAGCCATTCGTAGGCAGGCAATCTGATCAGTAGCCGCCCGTTGGCGCGCAAAACCCGTCGCACTTCAGCTAATGCCTGCTGTTCATCGATGACGGCCCGATGGTACAAGACATCGAATGAGGTGACCAGATCGAAGCTCTGATCAGCAAACGGCAATTGCATGACCGAACCGCGCGCTAACCGACCAGGAATTCGCTCACGAGCCAGACAGAGGGCTTCGGTGGCCAGATCAAGGCCGACAACGTCGCCGTAACGACGCAGGCAGAGCGCATCGCCGCCGGTGCCGCAGCCGGCGTCGAGAATGCGTAGATCGCGGCGATTGCCGAAGGCGCGGTTGAGGAGAGCGGTATTAATTGCGCGCATACCACCATACCACCAGTGCCGCAGCTCAACCGCTGCCATTGTTGTGTACTCATTCTTTTCCATAGCCGGGCGGACTATACCAGATGGCGGGCAAGCTGGCAAGTGATACGTTCGGAGGTAGCCACCAGTAGGGTTATCCAGCAAAGAAACGATAATGATGTTATTCAGACATCAAATCAATTGGTGAGCGCAGGTGACCCAGTTCGGTACATTCGATAATTACTTCATCGCCGGGGTTTAACCAGGGGCCATCAGCGCCGTTGAGATCGAGCAGACAACCGCCGTCGGCTACGCCACTTACAAAGACTTCGCCAGGGTAGAGAGTGGTATCACGACTGGCGAAGGCGATCAACTCGCCGAACGAAAACCGCATCAACGCTGTATTGTAACGGCTGATTTCGCGCCCATTAATGACGAGCCGCAGGGTAAGCATAAGGCGACCATCATCATCGCGGTAATATTCCAGTTCATCGGATGTCACCAGCCATGGCCCCAACGATGTGGCGAAATCGCGTGGCCGGAGCGAGGCCAGCAATGGATCACGAATCGCCCAGGCATTGACCAGGAAATAGCCGGCGATACAGGCATCGGCTTCTTCAACTGGAATATTGCGTCCACCACGGCCAATTACGCATCCCAACGCCATGCCGCAGTCGAGCAAGCCGGACTCTGGCAACTCAACCGACTCATCAGGGCCATAGATAGTCGTATGGCCGGCAAAGCGAAAGGCGGGAAACCGCTGATGGCCCACCCAGTAGCCGGCGGCCTGACGTAAAGCTGAAGTTTGCTCGCTGACCAGCGCATCGAACTCGCGTAACGAGACAACCTGCGGCAACGGCGCGACAAGTCGTACCTGATGAATTGGCACCATCAGGGCGGTATCGCCAATCGTCAGGCCTGCCTGCCAGTCAAATCCATCGAGCGGTGTTTCAGTCGGATCCTCTCCACCTATGACGTTCACCACTGCCTGTACGATGTCAGCCGCCGCCGCCAGGTTAACATCGGGATGATCGCCGCGCAGAATAGTAAGCATATCCCACGGCGCTTCAGCAGCATCTTCACTGATGAGGGGCGCTGCTGCCGCCAGATCGATAATCGTTTCGCCGAGCAGAGCGCCGGCTCGCGCCGCGCCGCCGGAGGGTGAAATGAAGCTAAGCAGGCGCATGGTATCTCCTTCCCGGCATATCGTAAAGTGTTGGCGCTTTATAGTCTACCCCGATTCTTGTGCTGCGAGTCAGTCAATCATCCATGTTGACCGGCCCGCTCTGCGTCTTTCTCCTTATCCCGTTGTTCTTGCCGTCGCGATGGGGAATATGATGGCTGGGAGCGCGTTGCCAGAGAGAGCGGGTGAGGATAGGTGGATGGTGTGTTGTGGGGTTGACGTAGGGGCAATGCACGCATCGCCCCCCCAGGACGCCGCGCGCTCGCCCCCACCCCCTGCAACCGAAGGATGGTTCAGGTCGAACAGAAGGATTGCTCAAAAATGCACACATCTACGCCATAAATTGCCCCCGTTTCCTCTAGGCAAGTCCCGTTAGACATGGTAAGATATTGCATATAAACAAGTCTTGTACACTGCAATCAAAAACAAATGGAGTACTATCGTTATGGAGTACGAGCTGACCGAACAACGCACCCTCAGTCGTCTGGATCTGTATATCCTGCTCTACTGGTTGATCTCGTTGATCATAGGGATTCCCCTGCTGGGCGATTGGTTAAGGAGTTGGAACGTACCGGCAACACTGGCGAATCCCTGGTTTGTAGTCTTTCTGCTGGGTAGCTTTGCATTCAGTCAGGTGTTGTATGTGCTGGTGGCTCGCCATGATGACCGTCCGTTTCTCTGGGGACCAACTATTATCTTCAGTATTGGCAACGGCGTGATTGAAACGTTTGCGTTCGCCGCCGTTTATCGCATCGGGGCCTGGATTGGCGATGGTCTGGCGACACTGTTCTGGCCAGCACTGGTTGGATCGCTCGGTTTTGCAATCGGGTTTACTGCCTTTGTAATCTATGGCGGTGTGATCCACGGCATGTTTTGGTTGCAACAACTGCCTCCCCACCTTGACGACTCTCCGCGTTCGATGCGGATCCGCAAGCTGCGTCCGCTGGCCGAGATGGCGCTGGTGTTGGGCTGGAGTCTCTGTTTTTATCTCTACCAGGATATTTGGACTGTTATCTTCATTCATATTCTGGTCGATCTTGGTTTGATGCTGCGGGTGCGACCGCCGGTCTTCCTGGGCGCTAGCCGGCGAGCTGGTTGATCGCATTTGTGTGGTTGCGCGCCAGTCGTGCTCTGTTGCATCAGGTGGGTTTGGGTCTGGTGATTAGTTCTTCATCAGACGCATACGAACTGTTGCCCCTAACCAGAGGTCTTGATCTGTATCGATCAAGAAGGGTAAGTGTGGGCGTAGTCGGCGTCGCACCGGCCCGTTAAAGACTCCAGATGGACTGGCCAGATCGACGATTTGGGCTGTCTCTTTGTTCAAGATGAGTTGCGCATGGCGGAGCGCAATGTCCGGGGCCAGAACTATTAGATGACAGGCCGGATCGCTGCCAATGGTGAGGATACCATCGGGCAGGCTGATTGTTCGTTCGCCTTGCTCGTCATAGATCACAGCGCGCCAGCCGATGGTAGTCGGTGATGTCGTTGATACATTCACTCTTCGCGTTGGTTGCCGGATTAGTTTGATACCTAGTAATCCGGTACCTATCAGTCCAAGCCCCAGTATGCCGATGAGCCATGTCGGTTGTTCTGGCGTGGCAACGACCAGAGTGGCGCTTTGACCACAAGCATATACCAGTGCTGCCGATGGTAAGGGATGGCTAAACTGCGCGCGCCAATAACCGGGCGCGTAGGAAGTGATTGCCTGTGGGCGCTGTGGTGGCGCTTCATCAACCCATACTGTTGTGTCGTCTGGTCGGTAATGGCAACCAATAAGCAGCGCCCACGCCGCTGACGAGATTCGTTCGACGCCGAGAATGAGGGGCATTGGAGTGTATGAGGGAGCAGGAGGGATACTTGCAGCGGCTGTTAACGCTGGCCATATGATGATCAGCATCAGCAGGATTAAGAGGGGTTGGCGGCGCATAACGATCTCCTCGCGCGGTACAGCTCTCATCATGTAAACCGCGCGAGATGGGGAAACGTTGCGCATTGTGAGCGGATTTTGGTCAAAAAGGCGTCATCCCGCGCGCCATGTCGTCAGGAGTCGCTTTGCTGGTGGGCGATGGCCGATTTTCAGGCGTGAGCATTGCCCTGCGCGCCCTGTCGCCAGGAGCCGCGCTATTGCCTATTTCATGAGACGCATCAGCGCATCTTGCGGTGATCGGGCGGTAGTGATAGTGGTCATATCAACCCCTAACGCAGTAATCGTCTGCGCCATCGTCGGAGAGATACCGGTTATCACTGTCTCGCACCCGATTAGCCGTAGCGCCTGCGCCGTTTGCAAGAGATGTCTGGCGGCTGCGGTATCGAAAGCCGGTACGCCGGCCACATCGATAACAACCACGCGCGCGCGGCGGGCGCTTACGGTCTTGAGCAATCTGTCTGTCAGCGTTGCGGCGCGTTGATTGTCGATTTGACCGACAATCGGCGCCAGTAACACATCGGCGGCAATTTCAACGGTTGGTGTTTCTAGTGATTGCACCAGTGTCCGTAGCATCTGCTCGGTGGCCTGGAGTTGAGTTGCTTGCTGTTCCAGTTGCGCTGCATGCTCTTCGGCGCTGCGGGCATGCATGCGCGCTCGCGCTGCTTCGCTCGTCGCCTGGTGGGCGAGTCCCTCTAGCCGTTGCAACAGGTAGAGCGATGGCGCCAGAGCCAGGGCTGTGCTGGCAAGGTAGAGACTGATCGCAGATGTCCAATCGGCAATAGTGCTTTGTGAAACCAGTATTGCAGGCGACACAAAGCTTGCATTGCTGGTAATGTAGAGCGCTGCGGTGCTCAACATCGCAATCAGTGACAGGATGAGTGTAGTAAGCGCTCCCCACCGACCAAAATAGATGAGCGCCAGCAGACAAACTCCGATCCAGATTAGCCGGCCACTGCCGATCAGCCCAAAGAAGACGAGCAAAAAGGTTGCTATTGCCCCTAAGATCGTGATGAGTAAGAGCGCGCGAACAGTTAAGTTGAGCTGTCGCATAAGGGCGACGGCAACAATCATGGCGTAAGTCAGGGTGTACACACCAATGTAAGGCAATGCCTGCTCGCCCATGACATTGTAGTCAGACCATGATCCAGCTACCAGGGCCAGACCACCCAGCGCCACGAGTACCCACGACAGGTTGTTGAGGATTTGCAGTCGCCACTGTGCAATGACCTGATCGGAAGCAGGCGCAATTTGAACAGTGGGTTGTACGCTCTCCATGACGTTATCTCCGTGAAGAGGTAGTGTTATGACTTGCGTCAGTGAAGAAGGATCGATGCTGCGAGTCATCATTTTTACTGATCAGCAGTTGTTCCGGCAATTGTATCATCAGGGGTGAAAGGTTGACAATAGGTGTCGTTCAGCGCCGCTTATTGCCGGGTCGGTAAGCTGCCAATCAGCGCGCCATCACTTAGTTGCAATGCAACCTGATCGTCGTTGAACATAATCGGTGCCGCAAGGCGCATTCCAGGCTGGCACGCGATAACATCGACGATTGCCAGTGTCTGACCATTAGCGGCGGTGAATGTAAACGGACGCCCCCATTCGGCGATGGCGCGCGCGAAGGCGTAAGCTCGCTGTACCGGCCAATCGGCGCTGAAGGTGAAGTCTTCCTCCCGCGGTGTGGGTAAGAAGCTGCCGGCGGTTGTTTGCGGTTGTGGCTGCCATCCCGGTGTTTGCAAATCGGTCAGCGCCTTGGGTAACATCTGGGCTGCTTGTTGTCCTGCCAACTGCTCCAGGATACTCAACCGCTCTCCTGCCGGAAGTTCAAACCACTCCTGACAGACAATCGGCCCGTGGTCGAATTCTTCGTCCATCAGGTGTAATGTCATTGCTGTGCGCGTCCAGCCCAACCGCAGTGCCCAAAAGAGCGGTTCTGGCCCCCGTAGTTCCGGTAATGGTGAGGGGTGCAGGTTCAGAAAGCCGTAGCGCGGTACTGGCAGGAGTTCACGCGGGATTCGCCAAGGCCAGCAAGCAACAACAGCCAGATCAACCGCTTGTTGATGAAGCAGCGTTGCCAGCATCGGCATGCCATCTCTACTCACGGCAATGCGGGGAATACCGGCGCGTTCGGCGAGCACAGTCAATGTCTCCGGCATTACAATCTCTCGTTGCGGTGATGGTGTCGCCAGTGGAAAGACGGTCAGCGCCGGCATCCCCCTCGGTGCCGGGAATACCACTCCAACCACCTGAACCGGTAATGCCGGTAGACTATGCCAGACTGCCAGCGCCAGAGGCCCCGGTATTGCAAACAGGATGATTCGCATGAAGCTCCTTTTCTTTCGGGTATAATAAATAACGATGTCACCAGATTGTACACATGAAAGAAGTGTCTATGCCCCGCATGGTGAATTGTGTAAAGCTTGGGCGTGAGCTGCCCGGCCTCGATAAGCCACCCTTCCCCGGCCCGCTCGGCCAGCGTATTTACGAGCATGTCTCGGCGCAGGCCTGGCGTTTGTGGCCGCAACAAGCGACGCTCATCATCAATCATTACGGTTTGAGTTTGGGCGATCCCAACGCGCAGCAGATCCTGATGAAGGCAATGGAAGAATTCTTCTTCGGCGAAAATGCGCGCATGCCGGAAGGTTGGACTCCGCCGTCGGCTGCGCCGGCAAAGGGGGGGCCGCGCCGCAAATGATGTTTCCTAGGCGGTTGTCGTCATTAGCGGGATCGCCGGCATAATGGTAAACCGTAGACAGGCGTGCGCGGCTCGTAGTGCCGCTTCGACTGTTGCCGGATCGGGGCCACGCGCGAAGATGAAGCCGAGATAGCTGTTGCCTTCCGGTAACGGTACCAGTGGGTAATTGATCGGCGCAGTGATTTCTACTGCCTCGACGCCGGGAATAGCCTCGGCTGCCGCAATGCCATCCACGCTGCGCAAGATGCCGGCCTGCGGGATCGGGATCATCATCACCCCGCCAGCCTGACCAGTCTGACTCAGCGATTCGATAGGCAATCCGGCAGCCTGGCGCAAGATCAATTCTTCAAGAGGAGTATCGCTGCCAAATCGTAATGTGCGCGAGCACAGGCCACCGATGCTGCGGTTCGCCAGTTCGATCATCCACGGGCCACGCTCGTTGATCCGCAACTCGGCGTGAAGTGGTCCCTGCTCCAGGCCGATGGCTTGCGCTGCTGCTGCCGTGACCTCGTTGATCTCCCTCTGAACCGCTATCGGCAGGCGTGATGGCGTCACATAGATCGTCTCTTCGAAGAATGGCCCGTCAAGCGGATCGGGCTTATCAAACAGCGCCAGAACCTGCACCTGTCCACGATCGATCAATCCCTCCAAAGCGACTTCAAACCCTGGAATAAACTCTTCAACCAGAAATTCGTGTGTTCCTGTCCCTTCAATTTGATCAAGCAGCGCTGCCAGTCGTCTCGCCGCAGCGATGAATTGAGCGGGATTGTCGGCCCGGATGACGCCACGACTCCCGTTGAGTCGGAGCGGCTTTACCACGCAGGGATAGTCGATGGTCTGCGCCAGTGCGGTCAGATCATCAGCAGTCGAGTAGAGGTGAAATGCCGGCGACGGCACACCGGCGCGGGCAAAGAGCTGGCGCATCAGATGCTTGTCTCGCGCGGCAGCAGCAGCTTCAGGCCGGTTAAATGGCAATCCCAATCTGACGCAGGCGCGCGCGGCCAGTTCAACGCCGCTGTCATCAATCGGCACAATCGCAGTAAGTGGTTGAGTCGCGTGCAGATCGCAGATTGCGCGCAAAGCCGCTTCCTGATCGCTAAAGTCAATCAGTAACTTTCCCGGTAGCGCGCGAGCCAGCGTCGGTGGAGTGTCTTCGGCAACTGTTATCTGCGCTGCAATGCGTTCGGCAGCGGCCAGAAAGGCCGGTAACCGGTACGACGACGGGGTGGTAAGCAAGAGCAGATGTGGTTGCATAGGCAGTAAAGCTACACATAACGCGCTGTCGATTGCGTATCGGTTGGTTCCGCGCAGCAATACCACGGCTCGCTCAAGCGCGGGATCGGCGCAGTTGGTGGCAGCGTAAGCGGGCGCGGTCCAGGCCCGATCACCTGATCGCACAGATCGAGCACTCTTTGGTAGAAATCGCTCCGCGATAATTGACACCGGTCACTACATTGAGCCATCTCAAGCACTGCTCGCTGCAAAGCATCCATGGCCGGATCGGGATGCTGCCAGGGATAAACTAATCCAACAAGATCGAATGGCCCAATCAGCGCCCGCACCTCTGGCAGGCTGAGCAGGTGTGAGCCGGCTGGAATCAACAGACGCAGACCATACTGTACTGGCGCGACGCTCTCGATCAGATCGAGTTCGGCGATACCCAGAAGCAGATCGCGATACTTTTGGCGCGTCGTCCAGGGTGTGAAAGCTACAAAGGTGGCGTTGAGCGCGATGTCGTTGGCGCGTAACAACGCAACCGCGCGGGCAACATCGGCGCTGGTATGACGTTTGGCGAAACGGGTCAGGATGTCGTCATCAAGCGACTCGATGGCGCTAACGACCATGATACAGCCGGTGGCGCGCAATTCCGGCAAGAGATGGGCATAACGCAAAATATGCTCAATCTTGATCGTTACATCATAGGTCAGGTCAGGAAACTCGGCATGCATTGCGCGCGCGATGGGCAAGACGTGACCAGGACCATTGAGAAAATCGGGATCGCCAAAGGTGATATGGCGAGCGCCAGCGGCGACTTGAGCCCGAATATCGGCCAACACCGTCTCGCGCGGCACTACCCGAAAGCGACCGTTGTAGACCGGCACGATTGGGCAATGGCGACAGAGATGTTTGCAACCGCGAGTAGTTTCGGTATAGCCGGCAATCCGGCTGTCAGTGGCCGTGATCAGGGTAGCGTAACGGTCGAGCGGCGGTAAGTCGCGGCGATCAGGTGGGATCAGATTGAGCCGGTTGAGGGCAATCGCATCAACCGATGGTGGTCGTTCACCGCTGGCCAGTCGTTGCCAGATGGTAGTAATCAGCTCTTCGACTTCACCGCCGAGGCAACAATCAGCGCCGGCAGCGCGCAGCATAGCGGCGTTAAGCGGCGCGTAGAGGCCATAACAGACAATAAAGGCGTCAGGAGCAGCGGCGCGCAGGCGTGGCAACAGGGTCAATGCCAGGCGAGTGGCAGTGTGCATCGGCACTGACAGAGCGATCAACCTGCTATCGGCAACCATTGCCGCTGTCAGTGGCATGACGCTGGTATCCACGCAGGTGACCTCAGCGCCGGCCCGGCGGAGCCATGCTGCGACTGAGGCCAGGCTGAGCGGTTGATGGCCCAGTTCATAGGTCGAGATGAGTAAAGTTTTCATGTGGTTTATTGTACTGCAAGTTGGCAGGCTGGTACAGCGGATGATCGCTGGCGCTCAAGCGGTTTCTGGCCGGTGTTCAGATCGGCGAAGTGTGTCTGATCCAGAACGGTGGGGCCGGCTGGGACGCAGCCCCAGCGCATTCGGTTGTTGATGACAACAGGAGAGCGTGGATAGGAGTAGTGGCGGATATGGGGAAGTCGCGCTGTCCCCCGACCGCGCCCGGTGTATACCCAAGACAGGCAAACGGCACGGAAGGTGTTCCCCTTCCGCACCGTTTCTAAGCGGTGTTAGCTTATGCTCGAGCTACCTTAATCGCCCATTACTTCGCTCAGAGCGGTTGTCACCTGGCGCTTGCGCTGATCTTCCGGCTTCACCCGGTAGACATTCCACACCAATCCCAGTTTTTCAAGCGCGCGAATGATGTACGCTGAGATGTCGATCTGCCACCAGCGCAGGCCGTGGAAAGCTGAGCGCGGGAAGGCGTGATGGTTATTGTGCCATCCTTCACCGAAGGCCAGCAAACCTACGATGAAGTTATTGCGGCTGGCGTCGCGGGTGTTGTAGTCGCGGCGACCAAAGGTGTGGCAGATCGAATTGACGCTCCACGTGATGTGGTGGGTGAGGAAGATTCGTACCAGACCACCCCAGATCAGACCGCTCCACCCGGTGATGAGTGTTGGAATAAGAATGCCCAGCGCTGCCCACAAGTACCACGTCTTGCTCACCCACACGATGGTTGGATCCTTGGTCAGCCACTTGCCATACATCTCAATGTTGTTCTTGTGGGTGAAGAGCCAGCCGACGTGTGAGTGCCACAGACCTTCGAGCGGACTATGCGGATCTTCCTCGTCATCCGAATGCGCATGGTGCTGAATGTGAGTTGAAGCCCACGAGATGGGGTCACCTTCGAGCGCCATGCAGCCCATAATCAGAAATAGCGCTTTCAGAGGACGCGAAGTTTCAAAGCTCTTGTGGGTCAGCATGCGGTGGAAACCGATGGTGATCCCGAGGCCGGAAATAACGTACAGCGCGAGCATTAACGTCACATCGAGCCAGTCAACGTATTGCTGCCAGAGCATTACCATCGCATAGATAGTGCCGAGGAAGGGTAAGAGCACGATCAACAAAACGACAAATTTTTCGAGCGGGGTCTTCTCCAGTTTTGGTTCAGTTGTGGGAACGGTGCGAGCCATATTCTGTCACTCCTTGCAACGAGATGCGAAATCTGTTCGATCTATCACAAGAATAGAGCTTACGGCGGATCGACAGAAGTGGCTGCTGGTTAATCTCTGGTCACGATCTGAAGGGTGGTCAGGGATGACTGTAGTCATAGGGTGCGCATTATGCTGGGGCAGTAGCTCGTTTTGCGCATCCGGTCAATCGGTTACGTTTCAGCGCAGCGAGACAGTGACAACGCCGGTTACTTGCCAATCTGCTTGCGTCCTTGAGATTACATTGCCATCAGAGTGTAGAGAATGATCAGCGCAACTATCGATAACCCTGCCACTTTTATCGATTTGCAGGCTGACATGATGCCATCGACCAAAGATGACGCGACACTAACGTTTCACCGCCGGTTTGCAGAGTTCAACACCGCGCATTACCACGGTACAAACAGCGGGAGGTGGCTCGAATAAACTTGCTGGCACTCTGTTTGAAGAATGCTCAAATCCGACATTGCCGGAACTGCTCAGTAAAGGAGCTGTAACATCAGCTATCGGCTGAAGCTGGCATGAAGTTGATCTGAACAGGATTGTATGCTCAGGTATGAAAAGAAGCCTTTGCCATGTTAAAGAACGCGCAGTGCGCTGAACGTCACTTTGCTCCTGTCGGACGCTATGCGCTGAACTGTCTCATATAACGAAAAAGCTCAGAATTTGCCGATTTGCAATCTTTGCCAACCTGTGGTATACTCCCAAGCGTGTTGAGCGGGTTGGCCCCATCGTCTAGCGGCCTAGGACGCCACCCTCTCAAGGTGGAGATCGCGGGTTCGAATCCCGCTGGGGTCACCAAGGGGCCCGTCGTCTAGCGGTTAGGATGCCACCCTGTCAAGGTGGAGGTCGCGGGTTCGAATCCCGTCGGGCCCGCCAAAAGGCGGAAACAACACTGGCCAGTTATCTGGCCAGTGTTGTTTTTTCTGCTATCAGGATCGAGCGGCTCTGATGCGGGGTTATTGTTGCAGGGTGGCAATTGCCGCCAGTAACTGTTCATCGCCACTCGCGGCCAGTTCGGCTGCACTGAGATTGCGAGCTTCAGCCGGTAACAGGATCGGAGCATCAATTGGTTGAGGCACGACTCGATCAGGCTCGATACCCTTGCCGCGAATCTGTCGGCCTGCCGGTGTGCGCCACTCCTGGGTGCCGAGGAGCAGTTGCGCGCCACCATTGAGACGGAATGGAGTGAGTACAGTGCCGGTTCCAACGGTTGTTTCGCCAATCAGCACGGCCCGGCCAGCGTCTTGCAAGGCTCCGGCCAGAATCTCGGCGGCGCTAGCTGAACCACCATTGATTAACACAACCATTGGGATGTCTTGCGCGATACCAGCGATGCGAGTGGTGGTGACGCGCTGTGATCCATCGCGATTGCGCTCAATCAAAATTGGTGTGTTAGCGGGCAAAAACTCACCAGCGATGGTGATCAGCGCGCTGAGCAGTCCGCCCGGATTGTTGCGCAGATCGAGGATAACTGCTCGCGCTCCGGCGTCATTGGCGGCAGTCAACGCCTTCCGTAACCCACTCGCGGCCTGTTCATCAAATGATGTGATGCGAATCAGAGCGATTTGATCGGGGAGTAGCGCCCAACTAACACTCGGCGCAGTGACTCTGGCGCGGGTGATGGTGAAACGTAACAGCCCTGCGTCCCGCCGACTTACTTCAAGCGTGACCTGCGTGCCAGCAGGGCCGCGAACGCGCGCGACCAGTTCATCGATCGTCCAACCGGTAATTGAGGCGCCATCGACTGCTAATATCCGATCACCGGCACGCAGACCTGCCGCTGCCGCCGGAGAGTTTTCTATAAGGGCCAGGATCAACAACTCGCCGTTTCGCTCTCCGACATAAATGCCGATCCCTTCAAACTCACCGCTCAGTGACTCTTGCCACTGCGCTGCCTCGGCGGCGGTTAAGAAGCGCGTGTGGCCTTCATCGCCAAGCGTTGCCAGCATTCCATCGACTGCGCCTTCCAGCATGCGATTCGGATCAGCCGCAGTCGGGTCAACGTATCGCTCGCGGGCCAATTGCCATACATCCCAAAAGACGGCAAAATCGGCGCAGACATCGGCTGATTCCGGGCAGGAGCTGTCCGCTTGAGGTCGGTTGAGCCAGATGCCGAGCCAGATGCCACCGCTCATGCCACCGAGAAGCATGATCAGCATGAGTGCGCTCACCAGCCAGAGCGGGAGGCGAAACTGAATGATGCGAAGGAGCGTAGACATAAAAATTTCTCTCGTTTGGGTTATGATTCCGGCAGGTTTGGCTATGTTGTACGTGCCCGCGCGCTTGTTGTGATTATGGTCCCTGCTGTAACCGTTGCACTGTGGCGCTATCGAGCCGACGGATCAGCGCGACCAGCAGTTGGACTGTTTGCTCAATGTCACGGCGATGCACGATTGCCGACGCCGAGTGAATATACCGTACCGGTGGCCCAATCACGATTGTGGGAACACCGCTGCCGAAAATGTGCATGCGTCCGCCATCGGTGCCGCCACCGGGCATCAAATCGAATTGGAGTGGAATACCCTCTTCGGCGGCAACATCGATCACCAGATGCCGCAAGCCGGCATGGGCAATTAGCGATCCATCGATAAGGAGAAGTGCCGGCCCCTGACCAAGGCGACTCATCGCATCATCGGCGCCAACGCCGGGCATGTCGCCGGCGATGGCTGTGTCGATAGCAATGCCGATGTCGGGTTGGGTTATGTAAGTGGTCGTCGCAGCGCCCCGCAGACCGACTTCTTCCTGGGCATTGCCGATGCCAAAGACGATGTTGGGATGCTGCTCATTGTTCAGGCGGCGCAGGGTTTCAATCACTATCGCGCAGCCAACGCGGTTGTCCCATGCTTTTGCCAGCAAGAGATCAGGATTGCGCATTGGGGTCAATGGGCCGACCGGCACCACCGAATCACCGGGTCGCACTCCCCAGGAAACTGCCTCTTCACGCGATGCGGCGCCGATGTCGATATACATCGCCTTTTTGTCAACCATCCGACTGCGCTCTTCATTGCCAAGGATGTGGGGCGGTTTGACGCCGATCACACCGATGATCGGGCCGCTGCGCGTGATCACTTCCACCCGCATGCCCAGGAGCACGTGATCCCACCAACCACCGAGCGGTTGAAACTTGAGGAAGCCATCATCGGTGATGCGAGTGACCAGCAATCCAATCTCGTCGAGATGCGCAGCTAACGCGATGCGTGGGCCGCTTTCCTGCCCGACATGACTGGCGATGATGCCGCCTAGATGGTCAACTTTGACCTCGCCGATTGCTTCAAGGTAGCGGCGCATAACGTCTCGCACCGGCCCTTCATAGCCTGAAGCCCCCGGAGCTTCGGTTAAATCTTTGAACAGTTGCAACATTGCATCCACAGTTTTGTCCCTTCTTCATCGTAAGTAGATAGGGAAGGATTAATCCTGCTGGCCAATCCACTAACGCCATCGTTCCCCAATCGCTAACTGATAACTGGTAACAGATGTATCAGCCCTATTTCGGCACAAAACCTCTCATTTCAATCGGGATCCGGCGCTAGCCAGTTGTTGCCGTACCCATTGTTCAGCGGCGGCTCGATCGCCGATGAAACCATCTAGCATGGCGGCGCGCAGGTCGCGTAACATCTGACCGAGTTGCGGTCCCGGCGCTACTCCCAATTCGCGCAAATCATCGCCATTTAAGAGCGGGCGTAGCAGGCGCCATTCGCGCAAGTAATGAGCGGTTATTTCTGGTACTGGTGATTCTGTTGCGTAGTGTAACACAGCGATTGCGGCTACGCTATAGTTGCGCAATAATGTATCGAGCTGACTTGGACGACCGGCTGCCTTTATTGCCGGAATGAGGCCTCGCAGCGCGATCATGTCATCAATGAGACGGCGCGCGGGTGTAGCGAGATGGTAACGTTGCTGGAATGTTTGCAATGCGTCGTCACTCAAATCGTAGAGCAGTAATCCGGCCAGTACCAGCTCTGTTGGCGCGATGCCGGCAAGCTTGAACTCATCGCAACGATAACGGTTCAGCCGTTCGGCGAGCGCGGGTGTCCAGCTCAGACCGGCAACCACCTGTTCGGTCATTCCCCAACGGTCAGCGAGCGCGATAACTGCCACCGGATCGGGTTCAGTCAGCGTCAGGCATAGTTCAGTCTGGATTCGCTCTGGGGAAAGGAGGGCGAGATAACCCGCTTCCAGGGCAGTCGTAATCTGCCGGGCCGTCGCGGGATCGGGCGTAAGATCGAGCCGGGCTGCCAGTCGAACGCCACGTAGCAGGCGAGTGGGATCGTCGCGCAGGCTGCGCTCGTGCAGTAGGCGCAGGCGACGCGCCGCGAGATCGGCAACGCCACCGATCGGATCGAACAATGGCATCGGTAGCAGTCGGTCTGCCTGAGCTGCCAGTCGGATCGCCATGGCATTGATACTGTAGTCGCGCCGGTGCAGATCAATGGTAAGCGGCGCCGGGTATACCTCCGGCAAGACTGCCGGCTGTGGATAATGTTCAGCGCGGGTTTGGGCCAGATCGATCAGCCATCGCTCAGCTACAATGGTTGCCGTACCGAATGATGGATGGCGAGCCGTTATTTCGCCGTTCCAAATAGTTGCCAGCATCGGCGCCAATTGATTGACATCACCCTCGACGGCCAGATCAATGTCGCGTCCAATCGGCACATCTAAAAGCAGATCGCGCACTACCCCCCCAACCAGCCAGAGGGTTGCATCGACAGTGGCAGCTTCTTCGGCGGCGCGAGCTAACAGTTGTTGGAGGGCTGGATCCAGGCGAAATAGAAGCTGGTCGTCATCGAGCATCATACGAACATGTGAAGCTTTGCATTAAATCAGGTAGACTTGTGACGCACCACGCTGTCTTATTGTCAGTCATAACATAGAGTGGTGGACATGCGCCAACTGTTTCGTTTTTGCCCACCATCTATGTCGCGTTCATCCTGTGAGCCGGCTGATCGTGTTTCCACTCCAACGTGATCACGCGCTTGACAGCACAGGCATTCAATGATAGGATAAAGCTCGCGCGGGCGATTAGCTCAGTTGGTTAGAGCGCCACGTTGACATCGTGGAGGTCAGTGGTTCGAATCCACTATCGCCCACCACTCCATTGTAACATTTTTCCCTCTCTACTGATTACATGAGGTTAAATGTGCTCATTTGCCGGTAAAAACCGGCAGTTCTTTTTCCAGCGCGAACACTCTCACTGCCCAAACACTACCGCCAGCATAACCATCACAAAATTGTAGAGACCATGCACGATGGCAGCGGTTGTCGTGTTCGTATATTTCCGCGTGAGACCACAAACCATACCGACGATGAAGACCACCAGCAAGGCGTCCCAGTGGTACTGAAAGGCATGCAGACTGGTGAAAAAGAGGTTCGAGATCCAGATCCCCAGCCGTGGCTGTAACACGCCACGCACGGCCAGTTCTTCGCCGAGACCGGCGGTCACCCCGATCACCAGCGCGCCCAGCGGGCTGATGGCGAAGGCCATTAATTCGCCAAATGCTTCATCATCGGTAGTTGGCCAGCCCATCATTTGCCAAAGCGTATCCATCAAAGGCAAGATGAACGACATGATTCCGGCCAGACCAAGCCCAACCACAACGCCTATGGCCAGATGCGATGATGTGGGTTGTGTCAGGCCGAGCCGTTCCAGCGTTGCGCTGAAATTGCGGCGAATGCCAAAGCCTACAGCGAGAAAGGCAGCCGGAATCGTCCAGACCAGGCCGTAGACCTGGCTGCGCAACTGTTCATCGGCGCTCAAGTCGCTAAACTCTTCGCTGCCGAGCGAGTTGATCAAGGCCAGCAATGGCGGCTCACCGACCACCAGCAGCGGCACGAACATCATCAGGGTGATGGTCACGACGACCATCAGCGCAATCGTATGCACAAACGATGAGGGATCGAAAGGGGTGAATCGGGCCAGACCCTGTCGCAACGGCGGCAGCAGCGTGAGCATGCCGATCCCGATGGAGGCAAAGATGCCCAGCATGAGGCCGAGAATGCCGAACATTGCATTCGGTGAGATGTTCGGCGGCTCGGTTGAGTTCAACCCTCCCGGCGGGAGATCGATCAAGCTGACAATACCCAAACCGAGCGCATACACCGCAGTTAAACCGAATAACAGCGCAACCCAGAGACCGGTTGCAATCCAGGCCCAATTGAATTGCGATCCGGCGAAGTAGGCCAGTATCGCCAAACCAACAAAGGGAAGGGCGTTGAAGCTTGCCGAAGTGAAAAGGCTCAGCTCGCCGCCGACACTGGCGCCGACGCTGATCAGCAAGATATACCCTGCCACTCCGGCTATCCAGGAACCTGGACGGCGGATGGGTGGTTGTTGTGAGGTAAGAACTACCGGTTCTGACATGTTGTCGCTCCTTTTAAGCCAGCCGATGGTTGCATACGCAGTGTGCCAGAAATGAAGCCGGCTTGCAAGTTACAAAGTTGTGCTAGCTAGAGGTAGGCCGAACTTTGCGTCAGCAGGCAAGGTGTAAGAACGCGCATCTACGAGTTCTTACACAGACAATGCCTGTTGGGCTGATTTTGTTGCCAGGGCCAGAGAAATGAGGATGGATGCCTGGGGCGTGGCTCGATCTGCGTTGTCAGGCTCGATCTGATCGGCGAGCAGGGAATGCAGCATATGTGACCGGCGCTACGGTCATTTGCGCTGTGTTGCCTGCTGAACCTGCTCGCCCGAACGCGGCAAGATTTAGACAGAGACGGGCAAACGGGCAAGGAGCTGATCGAGGCGCACTTTTGATAGATCGGGCAATATCACATGCGCTTTGCCAACCCGTTCTTGGGGGCCGATCCCAATCACGTAAAACCCGCCGGTCAACGCCGCTTCGACGCCGGCAGTCGCATCTTCAACGACCACGCATTCAGTTGGTGACAGACCGAGGAGTGTAGCAGCGTGTAAAAACAGATCGGGCGCCGGTTTCTGGCGGGTTACGCTGTAGCCGTCGGCCACGGCGTCGAACAGTTCGGCAATACCGAGTCGTTCGATCACCTCGCGCGCGTTTTTGCTCGCCGAGCCGAGCGCCGTCTTCAGTCCGGCATTGCGAATCTCAATCAGAAGTTCGCGCGCGCCGGGCAGCATATCCTGGGGAGTCATTTCGTGGATGTATCCAAGGTAATAGCCGTTTTTGCGCTCCATCAGCTTGCGCAGGGTCTCTTCGGGATAGGCGCGACCTTTGAGTAACAGCAGAAGCGACTCGCGACGTGAAATGCCACGGAGGGCTTCGTTGTCGGCGCGCGTAAAGGGGATGTCGAGTTCATCGGCCAGGCGCTTCCAGGCGCGATAGTGGTATTCGGCAGTGTCGGTCAGCACACCGTCGAGATCGAAGATGAAACCTTTGATCGGCATAGACAACCTCATTTGGTCATAGTCAATACAACAGGGAACGAACAAAACCGCAGGCGAGAAAATATCTCTGCGTCTATTCGTTCCCTGTGTGATGAACAATTATGCTCTATCGGTGGTATAGCTCCCGTCAGGGTAGCATGTAACCGTATGTTGTACCCCGCGCAGCGTGAAGCGGAAGGTCAGGCGCTGCCAGCGCCTGGGCAGGCGTGGATGTACTTCCCAGGTGCCGTTGGGGTGGATCCGCAATCCGCCAAACCCAAATACCACCGCCTGCCACACGCCGCCTGCCGAGGCAGCGTGAATGCCGTCACCGGCATTGCCACGCACATCGCGCAGGTCGGCGCGCGCTGCCCTGATGAAGTGTTCATACGCTTCGGCGACATCACCCATCTGGCAGGCGACAATTGCCTGGATCGGCGGGCCGAGCGATGAGCCGTAGGTGTGATCGGTGCGCGGAGTGTAATAGTCATAGTTGACCCGGATCATGCTATCGCTGTAGTGCTCGCGCAAGAGAAATTGCAGCATCAGCACGTCAGGTTGCTTGATGGCCTGGTATTCGTTGGCGCCCTCGATACCAAAGATTTCATGCATCGATTTCGCGCGCGGTTCGTAGTCGGCCAGATTGACATCCTTCAGCTTGAAGAACCCGTCGAATTGTTCGATCAGGCCGTTGGCGCTGACGTTGACGCAGATCTGTTCTGCCACTTTATGCCAGTGTTGCAGGCGTTCTGGCGAAAGGTCGAGGCGTTGACGTAATTCGGCACCTTTGTGCGGCGCATGCTGATCAAGCCACGCCAGCGTTTCCAGTCCGGCGCGCAAATTCCACTGTGCCAGCAGGTTGGTGTAGGCATTATTATTCACGTGATCGTGGTATTCATCGGGACCGATCACGTCGGTGTAGCCATAACAACCGCGTTCAGCCAGCCATTCGGCCCGCGAAGCAAAGAATTTGGCCGTATCGAGCACAATCTCGGCCCCGCGCTCGATGTACCATTGATCATCACCGGTTGCCTGCCAGAACTGTTGCACGGCGTAGGCCACATCCGCCGAGATATGGATCGCCAGATCACCAGTCCATACTCGGGCCAGCTTCTTCCTGTCATGGAAGTCAGGCACCCACGTTGGTGTCACTTCCTCGCCGGTGTCGGCGCTCTCCCAGGCGAACCAGGCGCCCTCGTAGCCGGCAGCGCGGGCTTTGGCGCGGGCGGCAGGCAGGGTCAAATATCGGTAGTCGAGCAGATTGCGCGCAATGTCGGGCGCAGTGTACGTGAAGAGCGGCAGCATGAAGATTTCGGTATCCCAGAAGGCATGGCCGCGATAGCCAAAGCCGGAGAGGGTTTTAGCGCCGATGTTGACCCGCTGATCGTGACGCGGCGCGGCGATCAATAACTGGAAGATGCTGAAGCGCACGGCCAGATCAGCCTCTTCGTCGCCTTCAATCTCGATCTGACAGCGTTCCCATTCGCGCGCCCATGCCTGCCGTTGCGCGGCCAGAGCCTGCTCCCAATCGGTAGCTGCCTGCGCATGGTGATGAGCCAGGGTAAGCGGCGAATCTGTGTCACGCGAAGTGGCAATACCGACAAATTTCGTTACCTCCACCGGCTGGCCTGCGCGCGCCGGATAGATCTGTTGTAGGGTTGGAATATTCTCAACATCCCAAAATGCAGTGCTAGCCGCGTTACCGGTCAGACGCATTGCCAGCGCTACCTCGATCCCGCTTTTGCGGGTGCGGGTGCGTAAGAAGACGGTGTCATCGGCGAGTTGACCTTGATCGAGCCAGCGCCAGTGCAATAATCCTTCATTGTCAGTCTGGCCGTTGATCGCAGCGCGTACCTCGATCTGCCCGTCAAATTCAGGGATGATCTCGCAACGCGACGCTAGCAGATGCTGATCGGCCAGCGAGGCAAAGCGCGAGAAGATCAGGGTGGCTACCCGACCCTGCGGCGATTGCCAGCGAACTTCGCGGCGCAGCAGGCCGCTGTGCAGATCGAGTTCGCGTCGGTATGCAAGTATTGTCCCTGTCGCCAGCGAAAACTTCTCGCCGTCGAGTAACACCTGCATCGCGAGCCAATCGGGAGCGTTGGCTAACTCGGTAAAGACGATAGGCGCATCGTCGAATACCCCGTGAATAAACGTGGCGCGGCGGTCGTTTGGATAGCCCTCCTCGAACGCGCCGCGCGTCGATAGATAGCCGTTGCCGATGGTAAAGATGGTCTCTTTATGGTGCTGTTTGGCTGAGTCGAAGGTGTCTTCTACAAGGATCCACATACCTCACCTGTGTCTCTATTGACCGGAACATGCAGGCATACAGGATTGATGGCGCGCAAGAGGTGAAAGGCAACGTTTGAATGCGGGTGTATCCATTCCGGTCATGCCTTCACATCTCCGCGCCGTTGCGTGTTCCGGTCTTTGCGATACTTCATCCCTCCTTAGAGCCGGTGGCGGCAATACTGCGCACGAAGTATTGCTGAAAGACGAAGAAGATGATCAAAATCGGTAGCGTGTTAAAGATCGAACCGGACAGAATGATCGAGTAGAGCGTATAGTATTCGCCACGGAACCACTGCAAGCCGATAGGCAAGGTAAACTGCTCGGGTGAGCGCAGTACCAGCAATGGCCACATGAAGTTATTCCACGCCCCCTGAAAGGTCAGCAGGGCGAGCGTTATCAACTGAGTCTGACTGATCGGCAGCACGATGCGGAAGAAGGTGCCCCAGCGCCCCGAACCATCCATCATTGCCGCCTCTTCCAGTTCTTTGGGAAATGATTTGTAGAACTGGGTCATCATGAAGACGCCGAAGGCGTCGGCTACACCGGGCAGGATGACTCCCCAGGGGCTATCGATCAGGCCAAAACCGGTCGGGATGCGCCATTCCCCCAATTCCAGGCCGCCGCGGATCAAGCCCGGCCCGATGATCAGGAACGAAGGGATGAGTGTCACCACACCCGGCATCATCATTGAGATGAGCAAGAGATTGAACCAGAACGACTTCAGCGGAAACTCAATACGCGCGAAGGCGTAGCCGGCCATCGCGCAAAAGAGCACCCGGAAAATAGTGACAATCACCGAGATGAAGACGCTGTTCCATACCCAGCGCGGGAAGAGTTCGAACGTGCCGAGGATGGTTAAGTAATTGTCGAGCGTGAATGGGATCGGCGCCCAGATCGGTGGCGTATAGATGTTGGCGACCGGTTTGAACGAGAAGACCAGTGTAAAGTAGAGCGGCGCCACTGAAAGTACCGCCCAAAACGCCAGCATCGCAAAGAACAGGTATTTGCGCAGCCGGTCGAAGAAGACAGTGCGTTCATAGACCTGCGCTTGTGAAGGTGTCGTTGTCACTGCCATTGTCAGAAACCTTTCTTCAGGTTCTTGTTTTACGCGGCAGAAGCCGCCTAATCTGCCCTTCGCGCGCTTGCGGTTAGCGCTCCGCTCCGCTGCCGCTGCCTTCAATCACTCGTCGTTGCAACAGGGTCACCATCAGAATGATCAGGGTCAAAATCACCGCCAGCGCAGAAGCCTGGCCCATCTGAATGCGCGTATCACGGAAAGCCCACTTGTAGATCAGGTAGGTGATCGTTGTCGTACTATCGAGCGGGCCGCCGGCGGTCATGACATAAATCTGGTCGAAGACCTGGAAACAACCGATCACACCGACCGTTACCACAAAGAAGATCACCGGTCGCAACATCGGCACAGTGATGTAGAAGAACTTTTGCAGACCATTCGCGCCATCGATCTCGGCAGCTTCGTAGACGGCCAGCGGAATATCCTGCAACCCAGCCAGGAAGATGAGCATAAGCGTCCCGCTGGTGGTGAAGATATTCATCCCCATAATCACGTAGAACGCGGTGCGCGGGTCATCGAGCCAGTTAACCGTCAGGCCGGTGATCTGATTGAAAATACCCTGCGGCGCGAAGATCCAGATGAAGATAAGTGAGATCACCACTGAAGAGGTGACCGATGGCAGGTAGAAGATGGTGCGGAAGAACCGTTGGAAGCGCAGGTTCTGATCCATCGCAAATGCCAGCACCAGACTGAGAAAGGTCTGGATCGGCACGACGATAAGCACATACTTGAAGGTGTTGGGCAACGCTTTCGCCAGAAAGAGTTCATCTTCCAGCACCCGCTGATACCCTTCCAGCCCCCACCAGCGCGGCGGTCTGAGCAGGTTGTATTCGGTGAACGAGAGGTAGACCGCGTAACCCAGTGAAATGAGGCTAAAGATGATGAAGATGATCAGCCATGGTGAAATAAAAAGGTACCCATTCAGTGCTTCAAACAACTTGCGGCGGTCGCTCTTCGTTCGCATAGTGCGTCTCCCGTCGGGATGGGCCGGAAGGCCATGACTAACTACACTGCGTCGTTACTGCAAGCCGGGTAGATGGTGGCGACCGGTGACAACGAGAGCCGGTCGCCACCCAGACACCTTAGCGCAGCGCCCTTCGGATCGACTCCGCCGCCTGCTTCATCGCCTCTGGCGCGGGTTGATTCTCTTTGAACATACGCTCAAGCGCCTTGGACATCTGATCGTTGACATCTGAGCCGACCACGCCCCAGAAGAAGGGTCTGGCGCCGAAGAACGAGCCATTAAAGATTGCCGCCGAGTTGGGATTGTTCTTCAGATAGTCGCTGTTCTGCAATGACTGGCGCGACGGCAGCGCGAAGCCACTCTCGAGCACCGTCTTCTGGCTGGCCTCACTGGTCAAGAAGTTGACCACCTTCCAGGCTGCCTCGGGGTTCTTGGTGTTGGCCGAGATGCCCCACGCGACGGTGAAGATCAGGTTACCCTCGCCACCGGGGCCGGCTGGCGGCATCACCACGCCGTATTGCGTATTGGGGAACTGGTCGCGCAGATAGGGGATCAGCCAGCCACCTTCGTAGACCATCGCGCACTGACCCTTGCCGAAGAGCGTACCCTGCCAGCCTTCGCCAAGATCGGAGGGCAGCGCGCCGATTTGGGCCGCGCGGAACGAAGCGTAGAACTCAGCCGCTTTCACCGCCGCCTCGCTGTCAAGCAGCACGTCAGTGTAGTCGCCATTCATTACCATGCCGCCGTTCTGGAAGACGAAGACCGGGAATCGGCCCGGATCGGGTGGAGTGCAGAAACCGTAGATCGGCTTGTTTGGATCGCTCAGATCGGTCAGCGCCGCCGCCGCTTCCCGCAGATCGTCCCATGTCCAGTCGTCGGTCGGGTAGGCAAGACCGGCCTTGTCAAACAGTGCCTTGTTGTAGAACATCCCCAGCGTGTTGAAATCTTTGGGAATGCCGTAGGTTTTACCCTCGTAGGTGAAGGCATCGATCAGCGATGGAATGAACTCGGTGCGAGAAACTCCGCTGGCTGCCATCAGATCATCGAGTGGCAACAAGGCATCGTTCGCCGCCAGCTCAAGCCACCAGAAAATATCGACGTAGAAGATGTCTGGTTCGGTGCCTGACGCAATCGAGGTCAGCAACACCTGCTTGTAATCGCCGGTAATGGGTTCGTACTTGACCAGAATGTCGGGGTTCTCGACCGAGAATTTGTAGAGCAGCGACTCGAGCAAGGCGGTTTCAGCCGGGCTGGAAGCCCATCCCGACAGCCGCACTGTAACCTTCTCGGCAGGAACAACCACTGTCTCGCGCACCGTCACCGTCTCGCGCACCGTCTGCGGCGTTGGCGCGGATTGTTGCTGGGTTGTGGTCTGACCGCAGGCGCTCAGCGCCAGCGCCAGGGTGGTCAGGATCAGCAGGAATTTGATCAGGCGATTCATGGGTTCTCCTCTCTTCACTAAAATTATGTACCATTCTTAATTGTGAAAACAGTTACGATTTTAGATCATTTTTTACCCTCCTTTACTGGCGCAGCAACCCCCTACCGACCATCGACGGCGCGTGATCGGGAATGCAGATTGAGCTGGATTGTCAGGCAGAAGCGCGAATGATCAGGGATGGTTGCAGCAGAACGTGTTTCTGTGCGAGCGTTTGCCCCTCAACGAGCGCCACCAGCAGCTCGACACACTTGCGGCCAGCCTCGGCAATCGGCTGGCGCACGCTGCTCAGCGGCGGAACGAGATATTGCACCATCGGCGCATCATCGAAGCCGATGATGGCCAGATCGGTTCCGATTGTCAGGCCGCGTTCACGGGCAGCGGCCATTGCCCCAATCGCCATCGTATCGTTGAGCGCCATAATTGCCGTTGGGCGCCGTTCGGCGGGGAGATCGAGCAGATGTAATGTCATAGCCCGCCCAACCTCGAACGTGCCTTCACCGCGCAAGATGTATTCTGGTTCTGGGGTAATCTGAGCAGTCTGAAGTGCCTCGAGATAGCCTTGCAAGCGGTCGTTGCCGACCCGCGAGTCGGTCGGCCAGGCCAGGATGGCGATCCGACGATGACCACGACCAATCAGATATTCAATCGCTTGTCGCGTGCCGGCAGTGCCATCAATATCAACCCAGGCAAAATCCCATTCTGGATTTGAGCGCCCAAACGCGACAAACGGAAACTTCTGTTTGAGCAGAAATTGAATGCGGGGATCGTTGTAGTTGACACTTGAGAGGACGAATCCATCAACATTTCCACTGCGGATCAGATCGCGGTAAATCTCAACCTGTTCGTTACCTTCGAGGAAGGGAAACGGCAAGACATAGTAACCGACCACGCCGGCTTCACGCACCATACTGCTCAGAAACTGGTCGAGAATGTGGTTGACCTGGCCGGGTTCGGTTTGCGTCCACGAATAGCCGATCATGAAGCTGCGCCCGGCCCGCATATTGCGCGCAATCCGGTTAGGTCGGTAGCCGAGTTCTTGCACTGCCGCCTGGATGCGGGCCATCGTTTCGGGCGCAACCTGCATTTCGCCGTTCAGCACCTTCGAAACGGTCTGATAACTGACCCCGGCGCGTGCCGCTACGTCTTTGAGCGTGACTTTAGTGGCTGCCATAGACCCTACCATCTTGCCAGGCGAACGTTCGCCTTTATGATACACCGCCTGATGACACTTGTCAAGGGGAAAAGCGAACGTTCGCCTGAGAACTATCTGGTACCGCGCGCGTCGTCCACCGGCTCATGACGTTACCACCCACAACTGGCGACCGGAGCCGGGTCATGAGGCTGGCGAGCCGAACCGGCGTAGCACGTTGACTGAAACGGGCGGTTGGCGTATTCGATGCGGTGAGCGCGAGCGCAGGGAA
>Ga0209721_1000055_pt1 | contig 105701 bp, 102 predicted proteins | sample TshhotsprinmetaG_FD_184139 | JGI IMG/M metagenome (GOLD analysis project Ga0209721, IMG submission 184139) | Hot spring microbial communities from South Africa to study Microbial Dark Matter (Phase II) - Tshipise hot spring metaG (SPAdes)... | ecosystem: Environmental > Aquatic > Thermal...
GCGAGGGTCAAATAGGGCAGCACCAGAGCCCATTCCTCATCACGGACGTCCGATGGGTAAGCACGGCGGTTCATGCTCTAAACATAACTGCAGTGCCTGATTTGGGTAAGGTGGTTTGTAGATTCTAGGGTATAACCCGCTCCCGGGGTGCCTGTAGCAAGGCCTTGCCCAAAGCCTCGCCGGGCTTGCCGTCGCCCCGGTAGGCCTCGGGTTCTTTCTCGATCCAGGCGTAGCCCTGGTGGTGGAACTGCAGGCTGCGGAAGCCCTGGGCAAAGGCCGCCTCGATGAGCTGGCCCAGCGAGCCGGCCTCGAGGCCCTTTTCTTTTAGTGCCTCGAGCAGTTCAGCTGGCAGATCGGGCTCAAAGCCCTGCTGGGCGGAAAGCTGCTGGTAGGCGGGCTCGCGCGCTTCCATGGTGCCGCCCTGGGCGAAATAGCGCTCCAGCACCCTGTACCAATCGCCGCTTTTGGTGATGGGGGCCATGGCGGCGTAGGCCTGCTCGAGGGCCTCCGGGCTGTAGTCGTGGTACTGGTTTTCGTGCACCACCAGCTCCCGCGGCAGGCGGGGGCGGGGGGCTGGGCTTTCCTCCGGTACCCCCACGCACAGACCGGCCACCGGAACCACCCCCTGCGGCAGTCCACACAACGCCTTAATTTCTTTTATGCCGTTCAGCACCCCGCCAATCCACACGATGCCATAGCCCAGGCTCTCGGCCATGGTAGCCAGGGCGCTCCCGGCCAGGACTGCATCGGTGATGGCAAAATGCAAGGCGGTGCGGGGCCAGTGCCCGAACACCCCGCCCCGGTGCTCCACCAGCCTTCGCAGCCGGTACACGTCGGCCAGAATCAGAAAAAACTCGGCGCAGGTCTCGATGTGGGGGTTGTGGCCGGAGTGGCTTGAAACCTTGCGGCGTAGCTCCGGGTCGCTGATGCGCAGCAGGCTGTACATCTGCGCGGTGGCGTCGGTGGGGGCCCGCTGGGCCGCAAAGAGAATCTTTTCCAGGTCGCCTTCGCGCAGGGGTTCGGACTTGAACTTGCGCACGCTGGCGCGGCGCTGATACAGCGTATACAGGTCGCTCATACCAGTAGTAGCCTACCGCGTTTTGGCAAGCCATATGAGAGATCAGGCCTGCTCGAGCGCCTCCTTGCGCACCTCTTCCTCAGGCTGGCCGGCCGGGTACTGCCCGTTGAAGCAGGCCAGGCAGACCGGCCCCCCAATGGCCTGCCGCACCCCGGACTCGCTCAAAAAAGCCAGCGAGTCGGCCCCGATGAGCTGGCGGATCTGCTCCACAGAGTGCGTCGAGGCCACCAGCTCCTTGCGGGCCGCGGTGTCGATGCCGTAGTAGCAGGGGAACTTGATGGGTGGGGAGGAGATGCGCACGTGCACCTCGGCAGCCCCAGCCTCGCGCAGCAGTTGCACGATGCGCCCGGAGGTGGTGCCCCGCACGATGGAGTCGTCCACCAGCACCACCCGCCGGCCCGCGACCACCGGGGTGGCGGCCAGCTTGAGCCGCACCTTCAGGTCGCGCATCTCCTGGGTGGGCTGAATAAAGGTGCGGCCGGCGTAGGGATTTTTGTGCAGGCCGTAGTCAAAGGGAATCCCCGAGGCCCGGCTGTAGCCGATGGCCGCCCCAATCCCGGAGTCGGGCACCGGCACCACCAGGTCGGCCACGGCAGGGGCTTCCTGGGCCAGCACCTCGCCCATGCGGATGCGCGCGGGGTGGGTGGGGATGCCGTCCAGGGTTGCGTCGGCCCGGGCAAAGTAGATCCACTCGAAGGCGCAGGGGGTGGGGTGGGGCTCGAGCACCTGCATAGAGCGAAGCTCCCCCGACTCCACCCAGACCAGCTCGCCGGGCTGCACGTCGCGCACGAAGCTGGCCCCCATCAGGGCCAGGGCCGGGGGCTCCGAGGCAAACACCCAGCCGCCGTTGGACAGCCGCCCGATCACCAGGGGCCGCACCCCGTTGCCGTCCCGCAGCGCCAGCACCGTCTGCCGATCCATTAGCACCACGCTAAAGCCCCCCGTAAGCTCCCGCATGGCCCGGGCGGTGGCCTCCACCAGGTTGAGCCTGGCGTAGCGGGCGATCAGGTTGATCATCACCTCGGTGTCGTTGGTGGTCTGGAAGACCGCCCCGTGCTCGAGGAGCTGCTGGCGGATCTGCAGGGCGTTCACAAAGTTGCCGTTGTGGGCGATGGCCAGAATCCCCTTAGAACTGCGCACGTTGAGGGGCTGGGCGTTGAAGCGCAGGTTGGAACCGGTGGTGGAGTAGCGGGTGTGCCCGATGCCCAGGTTGGCCCCCTGGATGCGCAGGCGCTGCATCCGGGCCTCGTCGAAGACCTGGGTAACCAGGCCCAGGTCTTTCTCGATGACCAGGTCTTTTCCGTTTGAGACGCAGATCCCCGCGGCTTCCTGCCCCCGGTGCTGCAGGGCGAAGAGTCCTAATTGCAATAGGTCGGCCACCGGCAGGGGCTCCGGCGACCACAGCCCCAGAACGCCGCACTCTTCGTGGGGTTTGTCCATCACGGCAACACCTCCCGCAAGGGCGCTTCCCAGGCCCGCTGCAAAGCCGCCACAGGCCACTCCAGGCGCGCTTTGGGGGTCAGGATGGTGAGGGTTGGGCCCCCCACCTGCCCCAGGATGTGGTAGGGCAGGCCGTGGTTCTCCAGCAGTTTGACCGCAGCCTGCAAGTGGGCCTGGTTCACGCTGAACAGGATGCGGCTGGGGGCTTCCCCGAACAGCAGGGCATCGGGCCGGGCCTGGCTGCGCACCTCGAGGGTGGCCCCCAGGCCCAGGGGCAGGCACATCTCGGCCAGGGCCACCGCCAGGCCCCCCTCGGCCACGTCGTGCGCGGTCTTGACCCAGCCCCGCCCGATCAGCTCGCGGATGGCAGCCTGGGCCCTGGCTTCCTGGGCCAGATCCAGGGGCGGCGGGCTCCCAGCCTCCTGGCCGTGCACCACCCAAAGGTACTCCGAGGCCCCCAACTGACCCTCCAGCGCGCCGATGAGCACGATAAAATCGCCCACCTGCTGGAAGCCCTGCTGGGCGCGGTGCTCGAGGTTCTCCAGAAGCCCCACCACCCCCACCATGGGCGTGGGCGGGATGCGGTAGTTGGGCCCTTCGTTGTAGAGCGAGACGTTGCCCGAGACCACCGGCAGCCCCAGGGCCCTCGAGGCCTCCGCCAGGCCCTGGATGGTCTCGGACAGCTCGAAGTAGCCCTCGAGGGTCTCGGGGTTGCCGCAGTTGAGGCCGTCGGTGTAGGCCAGGGGCCGCGCCCCCACCACGCTCACGTTGCGGGCGGCCTCGGCCAGGGCGTGCATGGCCCCCAAGCGGGGCGCGAGCTTGCTGTAGCGGGGGTTGGCATCCACCTTGACGGCCAGGCCCCGCTGGGTGCCTTTGATGCGCAGGATGGCCGCATCGCCTGAGCCCGGCACCAGCACGGTGTTGGTGCCCACCTGGTGGTCGTAGCGCTCGTAGATGGGGGCCCGGCTGCACAGGTTGGGCGAGGCCAGCAGCCGGGGCAGGATTTCTTGCAGGTTGGAAGGAACCGGTATGGCGCTCCAATCCACCGCCCTCAGCCGGGCGATGGCCGGGTCTTCCTGTCCTTCGCGGGTGTAGGTGGGGCAGTCGGCCAGGGCCGCGGTGGGCACCTCGGCCACCACCTGGCCCGCGTGCATCACCCGGAAGACCGGTTCCGCGATGGTGTGGGCCACCGGGACAGCGTCCAGGCCGTAGCGCGCCGCCAGGGCCTCCAGGGCCTGCTCCTGGCCCGGCCGGGGCACCAGCACCATGCGCTCCTGCGACTCCGAGAGCATCAGCTCGATGGGGTTCATGCCCGCCTCGCGCTGGGGTACCCGGTCGAGGTTGAGCTCGAGGCCCAGCCCCGACTTGTGGGCCAGCTCGGAGAGCGAGGAGGTGAGCCCCGCGGCCCCCATGTCCTGCACCCCTTCGACCAGGTCTTGCCGGATGGCCTCGAGGGTCAGCTCCATGGTCAGCTTGCCCATAAAGGGGTCGCCCACCTGCACGCTGGGCCGTTTGGACTCGTTCTCTTCCGATAGCTCCTCCGAGGCAAAAGCCGCCCCGCCAATGCCATCGCGGCCGGTCTTGGAGCCCACGTAATAGACCGGGCGCCCCAGGGAGGCCCGGCTCTTCTTAAGCTCCTCCACCCGCAGCAGCCCCACGCACATGGCGTTCACCAGGGGGTTCTCCTGATAGTCCGAGTGGAAGTAGACCTCGCCCCCCACCGTGGGCACGCCGATGGCGTTGCCGTAGTGGGCGATGCCCTCCACCACCCCCCGCACCAGGTAGCGCGTGCGGGGATGGTCGGGCCGGCCAAAGCGCAGCGAGTTCAGCAGGGCGATGGGCCGGGCCCCCATGGCCACAATGTCGCGGATGATGCCTCCCACCCCGGTGGCCGCGCCCTGCACCGGCTCCACCGCCGAAGGGTGGTTGTGGCTCTCGATTTTGAAGGCCACCGCCCAGCCCTCCCCAATCTCCACCACCCCGGCGTTCTCGCCGGGGCCCTGTAGCACGGCGGGGCCCTCTTTGGGCAGCAGGCGCAGCAGCGGGCGGGAGTTTTTGTAGGAGCAGTGCTCGCTCCACATCACCTTGAACAAGTAGAGCTCGAGCCGGTTGGGCTCGCGCCCCAGCAAGCGCACAATGGTCTGGTACTCACCCAGCGGAATGCCGGTTTCCTGAAGGAGAGGGGGGTGGGTTTCTCGGGTCATAAACTAAAGCACAGTCTGCTGGCCCCCGCGGTGGGGGAGGGGTTATAGGGCCCTTGGCGGATGCCCAAAGACGTTCTCGAGCAGCGGGAAAAGCTCGAGGTGGTTGCCGATGCGGGCGCTGGGCTCGGGCTGCCCGTTGCGGTGGGTGTGGCCGGTGAAGAGCACCGCGTAGGGGTAGCCGGTCTGGAAGGCCCCGGCGATGTCGGTGCGGGGGATATCCCCGATGTGCAGGGCCTCCTGGGGTTTGGCTCCCATCTCGTCCAGGGCTGTCAAGAACGCTTCGGCGTGCGGCTTGACCACCCCGGTTTCGTCGGAGAAGGAGAAGCCGCTAAAGAGGTCGTGCAGCTTGTGGCGCATGAGCTGCTCGCGCAGGATGCGCCCGGTGGAGACGCCGGTATCGGAAACGATGCCCAGGGTGTAGCGCTGGGCCAGTTTGGGCAGGGCCTCGAGCACCCCCGGCAGGGGCACCAGACTGCCCTGCAGGGCTGCGTCCACGATGCGCTGGGTGGTGAGGGCCACCAGGCCTTCGTCGTAGGGCAGGCCCAGGTAGGCGAAGATGCGCGTGACCCGCTCGAAGGGGGTCATGGCCTGACCGGCGTTCCAGGCCGCGTCGAAATCGAGGGCGGCCTGCCGCCAGGCCTCCATCACCGCGGCGGGCTCGGCCGGCACGCCGGCCTCGGAGGCGGCATCCAGCAGGATCTCGTTGCGCAGGTTCTTGACCTGCCCGGCATACTCCGGGCCTTCGATGAAGAGGGTGCCCCAGAAATCGAAGGTGATTGCCTTGATCATGCCCATACCTCCTGGTATTAGGTATTAATTGTTGCCCGGTTTAGGCCACTACCTCGAGGGCCTGCTTGAGGCCCTGGAAGAACGGCAACCCGTCGGCGGAACCCAGCACACTTTCCACCGCCCGCTCGGGGTGGGGCATCAGGCCCAGCACATTGCCCTGCCGGTTCACGATGCCGGCAATGTCGTTCAGGGAGCCGTTGGGGTTGTAGGGCTGGGTGCCCTGGGGGTTGGGCGCGTAGCGGAAGACCACCTGGTGGTTCTGCTCGAGCTGTTCTAAGGTTTCTGCGTCGGTGTAGTAGCGGCCCTCGCCGTGGGCGATGGGAATCCGCAGCACCTGCCCTGGGGTATACGCGCGGGTGAAGGGCAGGTCGGTGCGCTCGACCCGCAAAAACACCTCCTTGCAGGTGAAGTGCAGGTTGGTGTTGGCCAGCAGCGCACCGGGCAGCAGCCCGGCCTCGGTGAGCACCTGAAAGCCGTTGCAGATGCCCACCACCGGGTAGCCGCGCTGGGCTAGCCGCCGCACCTCCTGCATCACCGGCGAGAACTTGGCCAGCGCCCCCGCCCGCAGGTAGTCGCCGTAGGAGAACCCCCCCGGCAGGAGGGCGGCCTGGAAGCCCTCGAGGTTCCGCTCGGTGTGCCAGACCAGCTCAGCCTCGAGCCCCACCAGCCGCAGGGCCCAAAGGGCGTCCTGGTCGCAGTTGGAGCCGGGAAACTGAATCACCGCCACCCTCATGCCAGCTCCTTCACCGCCTCCACCACAAACACTTCCATCACCGGGTTGGATAGCGCCCGGCCGATGTTATGGGCGGCAGCCCTGGCCTCCGCCTCGCTGGGGGCCTCGAGTTCCATCTCCAGCACCCGCCCCACCCGCACGTTCTCAACCGGGTACTGCAAGCCCTGCAAAACCCCTTCCACCGCGCGCCCCTGGGGGTCGAGGATGCCGTCTTTAAGCTCGATTAGGAGGGTAATGTGGTATTTCATAGCCCTTGCACCCGTCGCAGCACTTCCTGATAGGCTTCCTCCACCCCGCCCAGGTCGCGGCGGAAGCGGTCTTTGTCCATTTTTTCGCCGCTTCCCATCTCCCACAGGCGCATGGTGTCGGGCGAAATTTCGTCGGCCAGCACCAGCCGGCCATCCGCCAGGCGGCCAAACTCCAGCTTGAAGTCTACGAGCTCGAGGTTGCGCTGGGCAAAATAGTCTTTTAGCAGCGTGTTGATCTGCAGGGCCAGCGCACGGATACGCTCCAGCTCGGCCTCGCTCAAAAGCCCCAGGGCCAGGGCCGCTTCTGGGTAGATGAGGGGGTCGCCCAGGGCATCGTTTTTGTAGGAGAACTCCAGCAGGGGCTTGGGGAGCACCCGGCCTTCCTCCACCCCATAGCGCCGGGCAAAGGTACCGGCGGTGCGGTTGCGCACGATCACCTCGAGCGGCACAATCTGCACCTGCCGCACCAGCATCTCCCGTTCGGATAGCTGCCGCACAAAGTGCGTGGGGATGCCGTGCTCTTCCAGATAGCCAAACAGGGCCGAAGCAATCTGGTTGTTCACCGCCCCTTTACCGGCAATCTGGGCCCGCTTCTGCCCGTTGAAGGCGGTGGCATCGTCCTTGAAGTAAACCCGCACCATCCCCGCCTCGGAACTGGGATAGATAATTTTGGCTTTACCCTCGTAGAGTTTTTCCATCCGAACCTCTTCCATACTACCCCTCTATAGCCCAAAGCGGGCATAGATGGTATCCACATAGCGCAAAAAGTAGCCGGGGTCGAAGGCCTGGGCCAGCGCCCCGCCCTTGAGGGGACAGGCCGGGTCGGCCTCGAGCAGCGCCCGGAAGTCCTGCCCCGCGGCCCAGCTCCTGAGGGCGTTGCGCTGGACGATTTCGTAGGCCGCAGTGCGATCCAGGCCTGCCTCAATCAGCAGGCCCAGCACCCGCTGGGAGTAGACCAGGCCGCGGGTGCGCTCGAGGTTGCGCTGGATGTTTTCCTCAAACACCACCAGCCCCTCCAGCACCCGCCCCAATCGGCGCAGCATGTAGTGGGCCAGGGTGGTGGTGTCGGGCAGGATCACCCGCTCCACCGAGCTGTGCGAGATGTCGCGCTCGTGCCAGAGGGCCACGTTTTCCAGCTCGGCCTGCAGGTTGCTGCGCAACAGCCGGGCCAGCCCCGAGATGTTCTCCAGGGCCACCGGGTTTTTCTTGTGCGGCATGGAGGAGGAGCCGGTCTGCTTGTAGCTAAAGGGCTCCTGGGTTTCCAGCACCTCGGTGCGCTGCAGGTGGCGCAGCTCCACCGCGACGCGCTCGAGGTTGGCCCCCAGGATGGCCAGCGCGCCCATCAGCTCGGCGTGGCGGTCGCGCGGTACTACCTGGCTCGAGGCCGGCTCAATCTGGAAGCCCAGCTTCCGGGCCACCCAGGCTTCAACGGCGGGCTCCACGTGGGCATAATTCCCCACCGAGCCCGAGATCATCGCCACCCGAATGCCCTCGCGGGCTCTGCCCAGGCGTTCCCTGTCGCGCAGCAAAGCCGCATAGAAGGCCAGAAAACGCAGGCCAAAGCTGGTGGGCTCGGCGTGTACCCCGTGGGTGCGCCCCACCGCCGGCAGGTGCTTGTACCGCACCGCCAGGTGCTTCAGGGCGGTCAGAACCTTATCCAGCTCCTGTTCAATCAGGCCCAGGGCTTCGTCCAGCAGCACGTTCTGGGCGGTGTCCACCACATCGGTGCTGGTCAGGCCCAGGTGCAGCCAGCGGGCTACCTCGGGGCTCGAGCCTTGCGCATCTTCCACCCACTCGGTGAGCGCTCGGGTAAAGGCCACGATGTCGTGCCGGGTCTCGGCCTCGATTTCCTCGACGCGTCGGGCAAAGCTCACATCCAGCGGCTTTTTTTGCAGGGCTTCGCGCAGCTGTTTGGCTGTGCCGATGGGAACCTGCCCCAGGCTTTCCCAGGCTTCCATTACCAGAATTTCCACCTCAGCCCAGGCCTGGTACTTGCGGGCCTCGCTCCACAGCGCCCGCATCTCGGGGGTCTGATAACGCTCAATCATGGCCCCATTACCCCCTTCGCCGCCCGATCAAAGAACGTAGGATTGGTTTTTTCCACGCGGGATCACTTGTTGTTCTTCATTGCCTCGCCGGACAATCTGGTGAACAACGTTATGAGCCTATCACGCCCCGGGGGTGGGGGCAACCACACCCTTACCGAATGTTTTCATCAAGCCGGGTTAGTATTGGGGCCATGATTCGCGCGGTGCTGTTCGACGTGGGCGATACGCTTATTCTAGGACACCCCAAATACTGGCTATGGCCCATCCTGCAGGCCAAGGGCATCGCTCACCAGGCCGACCTAAAGCGCCTGCCCCAGGCCATTCAGGACGCCTACAAGCACTACTCCGACCACCACATGGACGCCACCGACGAGGCCACCGCCCTCTCGTTTTGGCGGGCTTTTCACTGGGAGGTGATGAACGGTATCGGGCTGGGGGCCTACGCCGACGAGGTGGCCGACTACCTGAAAGAACACTGGCAGAGCCCCCACATCTGGCCGCTCACGCCGGGGGCCAAAGAGGTGCTGGGCGAGCTGAAAAGCCTGGGCTTCAAGCTGGGGGTGGTTTCCAACTGGGACTGGACGCTGCCGGGGGTTTTGCAGGCCACGGGCCTGGCCGACTTCTTCGACTACGTGGGGGTCTCGGCGCTGGAGGGGGTGGCCAAGCCCGACCCACGGTTTTTCCAGATCGTGCTGGGCCATCTGGGCGTGGAGCCGCAGCAAGCGATTCACGTGGGCGACTCGGAGGACGATATCGCCGGGGCCAAAGCCGCCGGGGTTCGGCCCATCCTGTTCGACCCGTACCGGCAGAACCCCAATGCCGTGGGCGATCTGGCTAGGGTGATTGAGTACGCTACGGGCCGGGTGAACGGGGGGTAGCGCGGGCCCTTGACGCAGGGCCCCTGAACCTTAGAAACTGGCCCTCATGAGCATTCGCAAGGCCATCTGGGGCGATAACTTTGAAGCTATCGAGCAAAACCTGGGCGAGGTAGACCCCGACCTCTATGCCTACATCCGCGATTTCGCCTACGAAGAGGTGCTGGCCCGCCCCGGCCTGGACTTGAAAACCCGCGAGCTGCTGGCCATCACCAGCCTGATTGCCCTGGGCGCGCCCAAGGAGATTGCCACCCACCTGGAGGGGGCCCTGCGCAACGGCGCGACCGAGCAGGAAGTGCGCGAGACCATCATCCAGTCGGCGCTGTTTGTGGGCTTTCCCAACGCGCTGGCGGCTATGAAAACCTTTCGGGCCTTGCTGCGCAAGGAGGGGCGGGCCTCGAGCCGGGAGCGGGGGTGATGGCCCGTGGCATCCGCCGGGCCGCGCGATTTGACTTTTGCCGGCCACCCGTGCTAACATTCGGTGTCCCCTAAAACCAGCCGGTTTCAGTAGGACATCAGGAGTAGTAGATGAACAAAGGTACTGTTAAGTGGTTCAACGCGGAAAAAGGTTATGGTTTTATCGCCCAGGAAAGCGGCCCCGATGTGTTTGTGCACTTCACCGCCATCCAGGGCCAGGGCTTCAAGAGCCTCAATGAGGGCGATCGCGTTGAGTTCGAGATCGAGCCCGGCAAGAACGGCAAGGGCCCCCAGGCCAAGAATGTGAAGCTGGCCTAAACGTTTCACCCTTCAAAGCTCCCCAAGCCAGGGGAGCTTTTTTGCATAGCGTAAAGTTTTCGGAGTACTGGCGACCGTAAGAGGGCTTCCCGTATACTGCCGCAAACCCTAAGCCCTCGAGGAGTCTCTTTATGACTGAAGAACAGCATCTGCGTGAGTACACCAAAGCCCTTAAAGCCCGGCTGCCGCGCCACTTTTTTGAGCCAGTTCCGGCCCGCCTGGTCTATTTGCCGGTATTTCTGGCCTTGTTTGGCCTATGCGCCTGGGGTATTGTGGCGACGCCCCATGTCTGGCTCAAGCTATTGCTCTCGTTTGGGATTGGGTATGCGTTTGTTGGGCTGGGGTTTCTGGCCCACGAGATTCTGCACGGCGCGGTCACCAAACACCCCATGGTGCGCTCGGTGGCGGGAACCATCGCTTTTATGCCGCTGCTGGTAGGGGCCCGGCTCTGGCGCAAATGGCACAACGTCGAGCACCACGGCCATACCCAGCACCCACACGACGACCCCGATGCCATGGGGGCTCTGGAATCGGCCATTCAGAAACCTTTTGTGAAATGGCTGTTCCGCCAGGTGCCGGCGCTGCGGAGTTTTTTCCTGTTTTTCTCCTTCACCTTCTGGTTTAGTCTGCACGCCCACATGATGCTCCGGCGCTTCCTGCCCGAGTTCAAGCCCCATGAGCGGCCTGTTGTAGTTTTCCAGGCGGTTTTGCCGGTGCTGGTCTGGCTCTTGGTGCTCTTCTGGGCGGGGCCGCTCAACTTCCTGTTTATATATCTCCTTCCCTGGTTGATGGCTAACTTCATCGCCATGAGCTTTATCGCCACCAACCACCTGCTCAACCCCATCACCGAGACCAACGACCCCCTGCTCAACAGCCTCACGGTGCGGAACCCCAGGTGGCTCGAGTGGCTCACCCTGGGCTTTGGCTACCACATCGAGCACCATGTGTTCCCGGCGCTTTCGCCCAAGTACGCCCATGTGGTAGCCCAGAAACTCAAGGAACTCTGGCCCGAGCGCTACAACGAACTGCCCCACTGGAAAGCCCTGTTCTATCTCTGGAAGACCCCCCGCCTCTACCGCGACCACCGGAACCTGGTAGAGCCCACCACCGGGCAGGTGTTTGGCACGCTGGGCTTTGGCCTTGACGACGGTAAGTTTCGACGGTTTCAATCCACCCAGCGCAAGCTGGGTAAAAAGGGGCTCCGTGAATAAGGTCATGGGCGGTGGGTAACAGCCATGCAGTGCCAGACTTTTATCCTACGGCTTGATAATGCCAAAGACCTCGAGCGCCTCAACCGCTTTTTAGCCCAGGTGATGCCCATCCAGGTGTCCAGCAGCCTGATTCCGGGTGATAGACCTTTCTGGAGTGTGCTGGTGTTCTACGAAGGGGTGGCCCTGCAGCCCAAACCCACAGAAGCCGTGCGCATCCCCAGCGACCCGAGGTTCGAGGCCCTGCGCGCCTGGCGTAGCCACAAAGCCAAAGAAGAGGGCGTTCCTCCGTATGTGATTGCGACCAATGCCGAGCTAAAGGCGATTCTCGAGGAGCAGCCCAGAACCCTCGAACAGCTTGCCCAGATAAAGGGCTTTGGTAAAAGCAAAGCAGCCAAATATGGCCGAGAAATTTTGCGACTGCTGGGTAGGGAATAGCTTTGGATGGGTTCTGGCATCCTTGCCTTGACCAAGTGAGGTTTGGCACGTAAGATGCGGGTCAGGATGCTACGGGCGGACGACAATTTATAGCTGGGGGTGCGATTCCAACCCCCGATACCTCGTTGTATCGGGGGTTTTTCGTTGAACCCAAGCCCGCCTGTCCTATAGGAGAACGCATGTCGAGAACCCTTGCCAGTCAGATTGCAGCGCACGTAGGCCAGACCGTTACCCTGCAGGGCTTCCTGCACTGGAAGCGCGACCTGGGCGGGATTCAGTTTGCCCTTTTGCGCGACCGCAGCGGCATTGTACAGGTGGTGGTGGACAAGCGGTTTGAGCTCCCGCTGGCCGAGTCCTCGATGCGGGTGGTGGGTGAGGTGGTAGCCAATGCCAAAGCACCCGGTGGCTACGAGGTGGTGGCCCAGGAGATCGAGTTCTATGCCAAGGCCAGCGAGCCCAGCCCCATCGAGATTCCCAAGGAAGAGTGGCGGGTGAACCCCGAGACCTTGCTGGAGTACCGCTATGTGAGCCTGCGCGGAGAGAAGGCCCGCGCACCCTTGAAAATTCAAGCGGCCTTGGTAAGGGGGTTTCGCAGCTACCTGGATAGCCAGGGCTTTACCGAGATTTTTACCCCCAAGATCGTCTCGGCGGGGGCTGAGGGGGGCAGCAACCTGTTTGGCATTGACTACTTTGAGCACCGGGCTTACCTGGCCCAGTCGCCCCAGCTTTACAAGCAGATTATGGTGGGGGTTTTCGAGCGGGTTTACGAGGTTGCACCGGTGTTTCGGGCCGAGCAGCACGCCACCAGCCGCCACCTCAACGAGTACCTATCGCTGGATGTGGAGATGGGGTTCATCGAGTCGGAGCAGGACGTGATGGACCTCGAGGAGGAACTTATCCGGGCTATGCTGGACGAGGCCCGCCACACCGCCGCACCCGAGTGCGAGCTGCTGGGGGTGGAGTGGCCCAACCTGGCCGAGATGCCCCGCCTCGAGCACCCCGAGGCCCGCCGCATCCTGCGCGAGGAGCTGGGGATGCCGGTAGGGGCCGACTTTAACGAGGAAGCCGAGCGGGCCCTGGGGGCCTGGGCCAAGGAGAAGTGGGGCGTGGACTTCCTGTTCATCAGTAAATACCCAGAGTCCGCCCGGCCCTTCTATGCCTACCCCGAGGGCGATGGCTCCACCCGGGGCTTCGACCTACTGTTCAGGGGCCTCGAGATTACCTCGGGCGGCCAGCGCATCCACCAGTATGAGGTGTTGGTGGAGCAGCTTAAAAAGAAGGGCAACGACCCCGCCCACTTTGCGGGCTACCTCGAGGTCTTCAAGTACGGGATGCCCCCCCACGGCGGCTTTGCCATCGGGGCCGAGCGCCTCACCCAGAAACTGGTGGGTCTGCCCAACGTGCGCTATGCCCGGGCCTTCCCGCGCGACCGCCACCGCCTGACGCCCTAGCTTTACTTTTTCAGCTTGAGCACGCCTTTGGTGATCTCCTGCTCGATGCCGAGCTCGAGGCGCATCTTCTCCAGGCGTTCCAAAAGGCCCTCCGGGGAAACCCCCAGGCGCTTGGCCATCGCCACGATTTTTTGTTCGTTGTACAGGGTGCTGAGCGTAACGGCCATGGCCTCGCGGTACTTGGGCCCCAGCATCACCTCGATGGTCTTGATGCGGAGCTGAATTTCGAACCACTCGAGCTTCTCAACTTCGTTCTGCATAGCTTTCCTTTCTTCTGCTGACCCGGAGGCCAGAACGAGCCCCATCATCCTACCAGCCTCCTGGCCCCGGTGCGCTCGGCGCGCTTTCTGTTAGTAACCGAATGAGGGTAGAATGTTCGGGTGGAGCAACCCAGTCTATTCAGCAGCGAAAGCCCGTCCGTCGAGCTGCCCAGGCCCGATCGCATCTGGCTGGTGGATGGGCATCACCTGGCTTACCGCAGCTACTTTGCCTTCGAAAAGCTGGCGACCTCGAGGGGCGAACCCACCCAGGCCATTTTTGGCTTTCTGCGCACCTTACTCAAACTCCTCAAGGAAGACGGCGACTGCGTGATCGTGGTCTTCGACCCGCCCACCAGAACCTTCCGGCACGACGCTTTTGAGGAGTACAAGGCCGGACGGGCGGCCACCCCCGACGACTTTCACCCGCAGCTAGAGAAAATCAAAGAACTGGTGGATCTGATGGGCCTCCAACGGCTGGAAGTGCCGGGCTACGAGGCCGACGACGTGATTGGAACCCTGGCCAAAAAAGCAGAACAGGAGGGCTATCCAGTGCGCATCCTGACCGGCGATCGCGACAGCTTTCAGCTGCTCTCCGAGGCCGTGCAGGTGATGCTGCCCGACGGACGGCTAATGCACCCCCAGGCCGTGCAGGAGAAGTACGGTGTATCGGTGGCGCAGTGGGTGGATTACCGCTCGCTGGTGGGCGATTCTTCCGATAACCTGCCGGGAGCCAAGGGCATCGGAGAAAAGACCGCGGCCAAGCTCTTGCAGGAGTGGGGATCGCTGGAAGGTCTGTACGCAAACTTAGAAGCCCTGTCCCCCAAAATTCGCGCCAGCCTCGAGGAGAGCCGGGACAACGTTCAGCTCTCCCGGACGCTTTCGCTAATCCACACCGACCTTCCCCTCGAGCTCGACTTCCGCGACTGCCACCGGCGTGAACCCGACCGCGGGGCCCTGCGCGAAGCCCTGGAAAAACTCGAGTTCGGCTCCATTCTACGCGAGCTAAACCTGCTGGCCGCCCCTCCCGCCGCCGAGGAAGCTCCCTGGCCCCCCCCGCCCGAGGCCTTTCTGGGCTACACCCTCGACCGCGCCCAGCCCATGTGGGCCAACTGGCTGGGTCTGGCCGCCTATGCCGGGGGCAAGGTGTACCGGGGCCAGCCCAGCCTGCAGGAGCTCAAAAAGTTCCCCGAGATTCGCAGCATGGTGGCCAAAGACCTCTCGGTGCTGGCCCTCAAGGAAGGGGTCTGGGTGCCCCCCGGCGACGACCCCATGCTGCTGGCCTACCTCTACGACCCCTCCAACTCCGACCCCGCCAGCACCGTGCGGCGCTACGGGGCCGGGGACTGGGGTTCCGACCCTGGCGAGCGGGCCCAGGCCGCCCATACCCTATGGGAGACCCTGCAAAGCCGCATCGGTGAGAACCCCAAAATCGAGTGGCTGTATCAGCAGATCGAAAAACCGCTCTCGGCGGTTTTGGCCCGAATCGAGGCCCGGGGCATCTCCCTCAATGCCGAATACCTGTTGCAACTTTCGGAAGAACTTGCCAAGGAAATTTCCTACCTCGAGGCCGAGATTCACCGGCTGGCCGGGCGTTCTTTTAACGTGAACTCACGCGATCAGCTCGAGGTGGTGCTCTACGACGAACTCAAACTGAGCGCCCCGGGCCGCAAGACCCAGACCGGCAAACGCTCCACCGCTGCCAGCGCGCTCGAGGAGCTGTTAGGCCAGCACCCCATCATCGAACGCATCCTGACCTACCGCGAGCTGACCAAGCTCAAAAGCACCTACCTCGACCCGCTCCCCAAGCTAATTCACCCCAAAACCGGCCGCCTGCACACCCGCTTCAACCAGACCGGCACCGCCACCGGGCGGCTTTCCTCGGTGGATCCCAACCTGCAAAACATCCCCGTGCGCACCGAGATTGGCCGCCGCATCCGCAAGGCCTTCCGGGCGGCACCGGGGATGAGGCTGGTGGTGGCCGACTACTCCCAGATCGAGCTGCGGGTGCTGGCCCACCTCTCGGGTGACGAGAACCTGATTAATGTCTTCCGCGAAGGCCGGGACATCCACACCCAGACCGCGGCCTGGATGTTCGGGTTGGAGCCGGACAAAGTGGGGGCCGAACAGCGCCGGGCTGCGAAATGCCTTGTCGAGGGAACCAAAGTCGCCACCGGACGAGGGTGGCTTCCCATCGAGCAGGTGCGTGTTGGTGACTGTGTGCAAACCGACGGCAAGATGCGAAGGGTAGTCGGGCTGCTGGATAACGGTATTCAGCCAACCATACGGATCAGTACCCAACGGGGATTTGAGTTACGTGGCACGCCCCATCATCGAATTCGCGTTGTTGCTAAAGACGGTGCAGTTGTCTGGCGACAACTTCAGCACCTACAGGCAGGCGATCAAGTGGTCTTAAGAAGGCATGGTGCGTTTGGATACTGCAATGATCTACCCCCACTTGAACCGGTTGCCATCACCCGCCACAAGCCATTACCCTGGCCTCAACATCTAGACCAAAAAATGGCGCTCTGGCTTGGTTATATGGTGGCAGAAGGAACAGCCATCCGAGCCAAACAGCACCGGGAGCGCTATGGCGTGGTGCTTATGGGGTTGGGCCGCCGGGATTTGGACGTGCTGGATGAAGTGGGTGCACTGTGGGAATGGCTGGCGGGGAGCCGCCTGAAGCGGTATGAAAAGCAGCGAAGTGTTCATTGGGCTGTTGCAAGCACTGATCTAGCCGAGTGGATTGCCAAGTGGTGTGGCGCTAAATCTGACCAAAAGCGCATCCCCAACTTCCTGTGGCAAGCGCCCGCATCCATTCAGGCTAGCTTCCTTCAGGCGTTGTTTGAAGGGGATGGCAGTATTAGTCGGCGTAGAGGGACAACCTACATTCGCTTTGCCACTGCCAGCCTGCAACTTGCGAAGGATGTACAGCGTATGCTGCTTAACTTTGGAATTGCCTCCACACGCTCTGCTGAGCCTAGAGGCCAGCATAAAACCAGTCACATCCTTCTGATTGGAGAGCCCTCTGACGTAGAGCGCTTCGCCAAGCACATTGGCTTTCGCTCTCAGCGAAAATCAGCCCTTCTCAGGCAGCACACTACTCGCCGTAGTACTTACATCATGCCCCATCAAGAACAAAGACTACGCCGTATCTACGCCGCGCTGAGTCTTAAGGGTCGTGATAAGGAGAAAATTTATGAATGCATTCGCACCCATGCCCAGCCTGTTGGGTTAAACGCCACCCGTATCCAATTACTGCTTAGTGACCCCGCAATCAGCGGCCACCGGTACACTCGTGTTTGGCGTTGGTGGCATGAGAATGATCTGTTTGCCGACGCTATTAGCTTGGTAGAAGTTGCCAAACCAGCTCGCGTATACGACCTGAGCGTAGAAGGAAAGCCCGCATACCTTGCAGAAGGCTTTGTAAGTCACAATACAATTAACTTTGGTGTGCTCTACGGCATGTCGGCCCACCGCCTATCCAACGAGCTTTCCATTTCCTATGCCGAGGCCGAAGGCTTTATCGAGCGCTACTTCGCCTCCTACCCCAAGGTGCGGGAATGGATTGAACGGGTGTTGGCCGATGCCCGGCAGACCGGCTACGTAGAAACCATGTTTGGCCGCCGCCGCTTTGTGGCCGACCTGGGCTCACGCGTGCGCAGCGTGCGGGAGGCCGCCGAGCGCATGGCCTTCAATATGCCGGTGCAGGGCACCGCCGCCGATTTGATGAAACTGGCTATGGTCAAGCTCCAGCCGGAGCTCGAGCCGCTGGAAGCCCATCTGGTGCTGCAGGTGCACGACGAGCTTCTGGTTGAGGCCCCGGCCGATAAGGCGGAGGCGGTGGCCGGGGTGGTGCGCGAGGTGATGCAGCAGGCCTGGGCTTTGGCGGTGCCCCTCGAGGTCGGCACCGGCATCGGGGAGAACTGGCTCGAGGCCAAGTAGGGCGGCGTGCGGCTGCAATCAGGCTCTGCTATGCTGGGCAGGCACGGCCCCTGCATACGGCGTCAACTGTTGCGCCTGGGAGCCCCATGGAGGTATGCAATGGCACAGACCTTTGAACTCGAGCTGCCCGAATTCGAGTACCTGACCTACCGGGTCGAGGACGGGATGGGTATTGTCACCATCAGCCGCCCCCAGGCCCTCAACGCCCTCAACCAGGATCTGCTTATCGAACTGGCTAGCGTGACCGAGGTCATCACCCAGGATCCCGAGGTAAAAGTAGCCATCTTTACCGGAGAAGGTAAGGCTTTTGTGGCGGGAGCCGATATCGCCCAGATTGCCAGCCTGCAGGATGTGTTTGCTGCGCGGGAGTTTGCCATTATGGGCCAGTCGGTTTTCAACGAGATTGCAGCCCTGCCGGTGCCCAGCATCGCGGCCATCAACGGCTATGCCCTGGGGGGTGGGCTCGAGCTGGCCCTGGCCTGTGACCTGCGGGTCGCCAGCCGCAACGCCAAGCTGGGCCTTCCTGAGGTGGGGCTGGGCATCATCCCTGGCTTTGGAGGAACCCAGCGCCTGCCGCGCCTGGTAGGCCGGGGCCGCGCCCTGGATCTCATTTTTACCGGGCGGCACGTACCTGCCGAGGAAGCCCTGGGCCTGGGCCTGGTCAACCGGGTGGGCGAGGATGCCCTGCAGACCGCCAAGGAGCTGGCTGCGGCCATCTTGAAAAACGGCCCGGTGGCCCTGGCCTTGGCTAAGGAGGCGGTGGGGCGGGGTGAGAACCTGGATTTGCAGGAGGCCCTCGAGGTCGAGGCCGATCTGTTTGGCCTGGCCTGTGCGACCCAGGATATGCGCGAGGGCACCAGGGCCTTCCTGGAAAAGCGCCCGGCGCAGTTTAAAGGGGAGTGAAAGGGTCTCGAGCTGGATGCGGCGCCTGTGGCTTTTATCACGGCACATTAAACCTTTAGGCCCTACCATCAGGGTATGAGCGATGGCGGCACGGTTATGAACGAACGCACGGTTCAGGTTACCCAGCCCAAGGCCAAGCTCTACGTCGAGGCCGATCTGGCCATCCGCGAGGGCTTGCAACGCTACCCCAAGGCGCTGGCTGCCTACGAGATGCTCACCGCCGACTCCGAGGCCCGGGGCCACTGGGATATGGCCAACTACATTACCGTGCGCAAGCTGGGCTACAACGACCACGGAAGGGTGCACGCCCTGCTGACCGGTGCAGCCAGCGTGACCATTCTGCAGCTACTGGTCGACCACGGGGTCAAGCCCGACGTGATGGAGAGTGGTGTGGGTGATCTGGACGACGCTTTTCTCACCGTGCTGCTCTCCACCATGCTGCATGACATCGGAAACCAGGTGCACCGGGTGCGCCACGAGTCCTTCAGCGTGATGCTGGCCATTCCCATCCTGGACAGGATATTAGAAAAACTCTACCGCGACCCCGAGCAGCGCATCGAGCTGCGGGCTTTTATGCTGCACTCGATCAACAGCCACGACCTCGAGCCTGAGCCTCTGACCATCGAGGCGGGTATCACCGCCGTGGCCGATGGAACCGATATCTCCAAGGGCCGGGGGCGCAAGGCTTTTGCCCTGGGTTCGGTAGACATTCATTCGATCAGCGCCCTGGCCGTTGACGAGGTGCAGATTCTAAAAGGGGAGCAGGTGCCGGTGGAGATACGGGTGATCATGAACAACTCCGCGGGCATCTTCCAGGTAGAGGAGGTGCTAACCAAAAAGGTATTGCGCAGCCCCATCCGCGACTACGTCACGGTCATCGCTAGCACCCACGATACCGAACACGACCAGCGCATCATCCGCCGGGTGCGCCTGCACGAGACGGAACCCCGCTTTACCCTGGACTAGTCACCCCTTAACTCTGGCGGATCGGTTTTTCTCACCCTTGTTGGGCTAAACTAGCAAGGATATGCGGCGTGTCGTCCTCTTTCTGGTTCTGCTTCTTCTGGCAGCGGCGGCCTGGTGGGCCTATCCCTTGCTTCAACCCTTGCTGCGCTACGGCACTTTGCCGCGTAACCTGGATCGCCCCCTCAACCTCCTGGTGCTGGGGGTGGCGCCCGAGTACAGGTATTACCATCAGCGCGCACCCGAGAACTTTCGTGGCCTGTCGGATGTGAACCTGCTGGTGCGCTTCGACCCAACGGCCAAGCGCATTGTGGTGCTCTCGATTCCCAGGGATGTGTACGTGCGGATTCCCGGCTATGGTTGGTACATCATCAACCACGCCAACAAGTTTGGCGGCCCCGACCTGGCCAAGCAGGTGGTAAGCAGCCTGACAGGGGTAGAGATCGACGCCTATCTGGCGGTCAGCGTAGAGGCCATCCGCAACGGGGTGGACGCCTTGGGGGGCATCACCGTTTGCGTGGAGAAAGCCATGCAGTACAGGGATGAGGCCGCAAAACTGGACATCAACCTCGAGCCCGGCTGCCAACAACTCAATGGGGTGCAGGCCGAGGGCTACTTGCGCTTTCGCCATGACGCTTTGGGCGATATTGGCCGCATTCAGCGTCAGCAGAACTTCTTTCATGCTCTAAAGCAGCAAGTTCTCACGCCCAGCGGCCTGTTACGCCTGCCACAGGCCATCGCCAGCGTGGAGCAGAACATCCGCACCGATCTGACCCGCACACAGATTGCCAGCCTGATGGGTTTTGCCATACAGCAACCCCAGTTGGTCTCCTTTCTGACCCCCGGCCGCTTCGGCCAGGGCTGGGAGGTGGATCGGGCCGAGCTGCAAAAACTGGTTCAGCGCTACTTCGCCGATGCGCCGGAAGCGACCAAAGCCAGCCTGGAGGATTTACGGGGCCGCGAAGCCGTGGTGCTTTATGCCGCACCGCAGGAGTCCGCAGCCATAGAGATGCGGGGCAAACTGCGGGGGCTGGGGCTCCGGGTGCTGCTGCGGGAAATCGAGACCACCCCCCCGCACAGCGAGGTGTTGACCAACGGTGAGGCCGAGCTGGCCGAGGTGCTGGGCGGGGCCATCGGGCTGCCTGCGCGGGTCTCGGGCGAAGCGGCTCTGTACGCCGATCTGACGGTGCGCATTGGGGCCGATCTGGTCAACCCCAATGGGCCGAGCCAGTAGAAGGGTTCCGACCCGCTCGATTGGACGCGCTATGAGCGGGTATCTGCTGAGTTTTATACGCCCCCAGCCGCCGGCCAGGGGGTTGATACCGGTTCCGCTTGAACCCTTCGCCTTTGGGTGTAATCAACAGTGAGGGCTTCAGGCCGACCGAAAGGCGTAGGAGCGCACCCCGAAGAGGCAACCCCAGCGGCGGCTTTCTTGGCCCCGGTGTTTTGATCTGTTCAAGAAGGTGGTTATGTGAAGAGGCTCGAGACCGACTCCCCCCGGTGTATGCGCCAGATGGCCTCGGCGAAGAGGGGCCCTACGCTGAGCTGCTTGATTTTGCTGCTGGGCCGGGCTTTGTAGGTGCAGGTGTTGGTGGCCGCCACCTCTACAATGGGGGCTTTGTCGATCCGGTCGATGGCGGGGCCCACGTACACGCCGTGGGTAAAAGCGGCATAAACCGCCTGGGCTCCGTTTTGTACCAGGGATTCGGCGGCCTGAACCAGGGTTCCGGCCGTCGAGACCTCGTCGTCTATGACCAGGGCGGTTTTACCCCGCACGTCGCCGACCAGCCCCCTCGAGGTCACCTCGGTATCGGACAGTCGCTGCTTATCGATGAAGGCAATGGGCAGGGCCAGGCGGCGGGCCAGCGAACTGGCCCGCTTGAGATCGCCAGCGTCGGGCGCTACTACCACGGCATTTTCCAGCTTTTCTACACGGGTGGCAAAGTAGTTGGCGATGACCGGCTCGGCGGAAAGGTGGTCTACAGGAACCTTGAAAAACCCGTGCACCTGGGCCGAGTGAAGCGTCATGGTCAGCACCCGGTCGGCTCCGGCGGCCTGGATCAGGTCGGCGACCAGCCTTGCCGCAATCGAGATGCGGGGGGCGTCTTTTTTGTCGCTGCGGGCATAGGAGTAATAAGGAATGACCGCCGTGACCCGGGCCGCGCTGCTGCTTTTAGCCGCGTCGATCATCATCAGGAGTTCTACCAGGTGATCCTGCACCGGGGGGGTGAGCGATTGGATGATAAAAATATCGCCCTCGCGGAGGCTTTGTTCGTATCGGACGAAGAGACAGTCGTTGGCAAAGCGCTCGGTGATGCTTTTGCCAAGAGGAACCCCCAGGTTATCGGCTATTTCTTGGGCCAGGGGTAGGTTGGACTGTCCGCTAAATACCATCAGGGGTCGTTCCATAACCGCCTGAAAGCATACAACGACCCAGGGTATAGACTGTAGGTTCGGCCAGAGCGGAACCCTGTTGCACACCTATTGTGCGGCTCTATGGACGATGTGTGTGCTCAAAGCCGCTCCATCTCCTGTTGCAGGCCGGTGGTCACCTCGGGGCCGCTTGGGTGCAGATAGACATTAATTTCACTGCGGATGCCGAAAGGCCCCGGATAAACCCCAGGCTCGATGGTGAAGGCCAGGCCGGGGATCAGCGGGCGGGTGTCGTGGGTCTCGAGGTCGTCGAGGTGGGTGCCGTTGCCGTGAGTGGCGCTAAAACCCAGATGGTGGCCGGTGCGGTGCAGCACATAGGCCCCCATACCGGCCTGCTCGATTACCTCCCGGGCTGCCCGGTCGAGTTCGAACCCCCTGGGCTGCCGCCCAGCGGCATAGGCCTGTCGGCAGTGCTCGAGCGCGGTGTCCCGGGCCTTCCGCACCACCGCCCAGGCGCGCTGAATTTCATCGGATACATCCCAACCGGCCATCCAGGTTACGTCGGCGTAGGGGCCGCCGGGCTCCTTGCACCATAGATCAATCAGCATCACCTGGCCCCGCTCGAGCCGGCTTTCCCCCACGCTGTGATGGGGGTTGGCGGCGTTGGGGCCGTAGGCCACCATAGCCGGATGATCGAAAACCAGGCCCCTGGCCGCAAAGACCTTGCAGATTTCCGCCTGTACCTCGAGCTCGCTGGGGGGTTGGTCGAGCCGGCTTCGCACATAACCCAGGGCATGCGCCAGGGCCGCCTCGATGCCGGCGGCTGCGCGCTTGTGAGCGGCCAGCTCGCTGGGTGTCCAGGTCTGGAACTGCAGCAGGATTTCTGCTGACGAGACCACCTCGAGCCCCATGCCCCGCAGCAGCTCCAGGGTTCCGGCGTCTATGCGTGAGAGGTAAGGGATCCCCCCACCGGGGTGGTACTCCATGGCAATGCGCCCCAGCGGCGCCACATGGGTTTGCAGGGCCCGGACGAATTGTTCCCAGCTCGAGAAGACCACCCACTGGCCGGGCAGGTCGGGGAAGCTGGTTTTCTCGATGGCGTGTACGATTAAGACGGGTTCCCCCTGGGCCGGGATCAGATAGGCAAAGCGGCGGCTGAGCATCCGCCCCTGTAGCCCCAGGGCTTCCAGCGCCAGCGCGTTGCTACCCTGGAAACTGTAGAGCAACCAACCGGGGATGCGGGCTTCTTGCAGGGCTTGTTGGGCCTTGGCGATCTCCATGAGCCCATACTACTGGGTGGCCTGGCGGCTGGCTGGGGTGCACTTGCTTACGTTTCGGCTTTGCTGAAGTGTTACTCTTGAATAAGGAGGTTGTTTGTGGTTCAGGAGCAGACGGTGCTTTCCATTACGCCCCTGGCGGCTGAGCGCGCCAAGGAGATTCTCCACCGCTACAACAAACCCGATGCGGCCATTCGGGTGTTTATCAAGTCGGGGGGCTGTAGTGGCTATCAGTACGGCATGGCGGTAGACGAACGGGAGCTCGAGGGCGACACCGTAGTGGAGATGCACGGGGTGCGCCTGGTGGTGGATCGTATGTCTTTGCCCCTGCTGGTAGGCTCCGAAGTGGACTGGGTTGAAAATCTGATGGGGGGAGGCTTTAGCGTCAATAACCCCAACGCCACCTCCTCGTGCGGCTGCGGCCATTCGTTCCGCACCGACGGAGCCAAAGCGCCCGTGGGCGAGGGCAGCAGCGGCTGCTGCGGCGGCTGACCCCTAACCACCCCTACACCACACCGCTACCCGCCGCTTGCGGCGGGTAGCGTGTTGAGTGTGAGAGAGAGGGCCAGACAGCCCCCGGATGCGGGGTATCCCAAGCTTTGTCGGCGGCGTGATGGGGGGGTAGGTATCCACCAACCGGTGGATGAGTCTGAGACAAGTGGCTAGAATGGCGTGTCTGTCTAAACAGAAGCTCAATGGCTGAACGCTTATGGCTCACTCAGGCGATATTTGACGGGTTGAACAGGATGGCTATAATAGGGACGGCAAAATGCCATAGTTAAACGATTCTGTGTAAGCGCAGAATCCCAAAGGAGGCTAGATGAACCGTTATAGCAAGATTGTTGCACTTGGTCTAACTTTGGTGGCCGGTGCAGCGCTGGCAGGCCCAGCCGACAACAGCCTGGTGATTGGGGCTTCCCAAGAACCGCGGGTGCTGGGGGGCGACTTCCTCAACGTGATCTCCAACCAGTCCATCAAGACCGAGATCGAAAACTACCTCTTCGCGCCCCTGATCGTGCAGAACCTGCGGGCTGAGAACGAGGCGGTGCTGGCTACCGAGGTGCCCACCCTGGCCAACCGTCGCCTGCGGGTGACCGATATCGGCGGGGGCAAGCGCCGCCTGGAGATCGACATCACCCTCAAGCCCAACCTGCGCTGGTCGGACGGCGATCCCCTGGACACCGACGACTTCGCCTTCTACTACGAAGTGGGCAAGGCCAAGGGTATGGCCGTGATCAACCCGGACTACTGGGAGCGGGTCAGCCTGCGGGTGCGCGACAAGCAGAACATGACCGTCATCTTTGAGCCGGCCTACTACTATGACACCTACGGCTCGCCCATCGGGTATGCCCCTGTGCACAAGATGGGTCCCGAGTGGGAGAAGGTCAAGGCGGCGGCGGCTCCCCTCAACCCCGACCGCGATGCCCAGCGCCTGAACGAGCTGTACCGTAACTTCTTCCAGCAGTTTGGCTCTGTGCAGGCCATCAACTCTGGGCGTATGGTCTACAGCGGCCCCTTCCGGGTGCAGCGCTGGAACGCCAACAGCTCCATCGAGCTGGTGCGCAACCCCAACTTCACCGCCATCGTGCCCCAGGGCGGGGCTGATAAGTACGTGCAGCGTGTGACCTACCGCATCATCCAGAACACCAACTCGCTCTTGGTGGCCATCCTGGGCGGTGGGATTGACGCCACCTCCACCGTGGGTATCTCGGCTGACCAGGCCAGCAGCAAGCAGCTCACCACCCGCGCTCCCGGCCGCTTCGATATCTGGGCCATTCCGGGCGCCATCTGGGAACACATTGATATCAACAAGTTCACCAACGTGCAGCGCGTGCGCGACCTGACCCTGGATGACAAGCGCACCCGCCAGGCCTTGCTCTACGCTATCAACCGCGACGCCTGGGTGCAGGCCTTCTTCAACGGGGCGGAGCCGGTTTCGCACACCTGGGTGGCGCCTTCCAACCCGCTCTTTAACCCCAACGTGAAGAAGTACGAGTACAACCCGGCCCGCGCCCGCGAACTACTGGCCCAGGTGGGCTGGCGTCCCGGTCCCGACGGTATCCTGCAACGTACCGTGGATGGTCGTACGGTGCGCTTTGAGCTGGACTGGGTGACCACCTCGGGCAACGCCATTCGCGAGCGTACCCAGCAGCTCTTCATCGAGCAGTGGCGGCAGGTTGGCATTGCGGTCAGGACTGCCAACGCCCCCAGCTCGGTGGTCTTCGCCGACGACTTCATCCAGCGGGGTGAGGAAGGCAAGTGGTTGATGTTCATGTTCGCCTGGGTAAGCAGCCTGGCCGAGGATGGCAGCCTCTTCCAGAACAAGAACCTCAACACCGGCGCGGTGCAGATTCCCACCAAGGACAACAACTATGCCGGCCAGAACATCGGTAACTGGCGCAACGACGAGTTCGACCGCCTGACCAGCCAGGGCGTGCTCGAGTTCGATGAAGCCCGCCGTAAGCAGCTCTTTGCCCGTGCCCAGGAGATCTGGGCCGAGGAACTGCCCGCCCTGCCCTTGCGCTTCCGCTCCAACTTCCTGGTGGTGCGCAACGGTCTGGTGAACTACGTGGCCTCGACCTACTCTGGCGGCAACGGTTACCCTGGCTGGAACGCCTGGGAAATCGGTTGGGCCAGCCGTGGGGCCGTCAAGCGCCACGACCAGGCCCAGGCTGGCGGTATCGCCATCAAGTAAGGCAACTGCTTTATGAAAGCCAGGGGAAACCCTGGCTTTTTTCTTTTTCATACCGTTTCCGCTTGAATCCTTATACCGTTGGACGCAGTCAGAGGTGAAGGATTCAAGCCGACCGAAGGGAGTAAAAAAGCATTTCGGCAGTATCGTTTAGGCTCTCAAAAGTGAACGATATTGCCGAAATGCGTATCAAGCCAATTGGGCGTGGTTTTGCTACCGCTTTGGGAGGGTACACAAAACACATTCCACACAATAAAATCTAGCCCAGCCAATCTTTTGGCTACACGAGGAGGCCTTATGAAACGAGCGTTTGCGATCCTGATGCTAATGGGTGGGTTGGCCCTCGCCGGGCCTCAGGACAACAGCCTGATTATCGGCGCAGCTCAGGAGCCCCGGGTGCTGGCAGGGGATGTGGTCAATGTTATCTCCAACCAGGCCATCAAGTTTGAGATTGAAAACTTCTTGTTTGCTCCAATTATCCAGACCAATCGCGACTTGGAGCAAATCCCCGTGGTAGTAACCGAGGTGCCGACCCAGCAGAACGGGCGCCTGCGTTTTGCCAACATCAGGCCGGGGGTGCGGCGCCTCGAGCTCGACTACACCATCCGGCCCGATGCGGTCTGGTCGGATGGGCGGCCCATCACCACCGACGATGTGGCCCTGTACTTTGAAATGGGTAAGACCAAGGGGGTGCCCTCCACCAACGTTGACTTTTTTGACCGGGCCACCCTGCGGGTACGGGATGCCCGCAACTTTACAGTGATCCTCGAGCCGGCCTACTTCTACGACCTGGACATCAACCAAATCTACTACGCTCCCAACCACATCATGCGCGCGGAGTGGGATAAGGCCAAAGCGGCGGCGGCCCAGGTTAGTGATACAGCACGGCAGGCCGAGATTTTCCGTAACTTCTTTACCCAGTTTTCCTCCCCTCAGTATCTGAACAGCGGGAAGATGGTCTACTCGGGCCCTTTTACCCTGACCCGCTGGGTGCCCGGTAGCAGCATTGAGATGCGGCGCAACCCGCGCTTCTGGATCAAGCCGCCTGGTGGCGAGGACAAATACGTGCAGCGCGTAATCTACCGCATTATCCAGAACACCAACTCGCTCCTGGTGGCCATCCTGGGCGGTGGGATAGATGCAACCTCGAGCGTCGCGATCTCCTTCGATCAGGGCCGCAGCAAGCAGCTCACCAGCCGCGCACCGGGCCGTTTTGAGATATGGGCGATAGAAACTCCATTTTTCGAGCACCTGGAGATCAACCAGTTCACCAACGTGCAGCGGGTGCGCGACCTGATGCTGGATAACGTCAAGACCCGCCAGGCCCTGATCTACGCCATGAACCGTGAAGGCATTACCAAAGCCTTCTTTGACGGGCTGTACACGGTGGCCCCCACCTGGGTTTCTCCCAAGAACCCCATGTTTAACCCCAACGTGGCGAGATACCCTTACAACCCGGAACGGGCCCGCCAGCTCCTGGCCGAGCTGGGCTGGCGGCCGGGGCCCGACGGCATTTTGCAGCGCACCGTGGATGGCCGTACCGTGCGCTTTGAGATCGAGTGGGCCACCACCGCCGGCAACCAGGTGCGCGAGCGCATCCAGCAGTTTGTAGCGGAGAACTACCGACAGGTGGGGATCGCGGTGCGCATTAACAACGCGCCCAGCGCCGTGGTGTTAGGGGCGCAGTACCGCTCGAGGGCCCAGGAAGGGAGCTGGACGGGTTTCCTGCAGTACGCCTTTAGCCTGGGCCTGGCCGACGACGGGGTGCGTTCGGCCTGCCGGGACGAGGAGGGTAAGGTGGTCTATATACCCACCCGTGAAAACGGATTCCGCGGCCTCAACTTTGGCGGCTGGTGCAACGAGGAGTACGACCGTTTGCGCAACCAGGCGGTTACCGAGTTCGATGTAAACCGGCGCAAGCAGTTGTTTGCTCGTATGCAGGAGATCTGGGCCAACGAAGTGGCGATGATCCCGCTGTACTTCCAGTCCGATGCCCGCGTGTACAAGGTGGGCCTGCTCAACTACGTCTCCTCAACCTTTGCCAGCTCGGCCTACCCGACCATCGAGCCCTGGCTCATCGGCTGGCAGTCGCGTGGAGCCCAGAAGGTCTACGACCAGGCCAAGTACGGCCAGCCCATCAAGTAAACGCTGGTTTTAGCCGCCAAGATGCCCCTCGAGCGGGGGCATCTTTTTACTGGGTGTGCGGCCAGGCCCCGCCCATGAGCGATATACCCGCTTGTGGCTTCCAACAACTTCTGGGAAACCGCACTGGCGCACCGTATCCATCGATCGGTGGATAAGCTGGCTCAATACACAATATATTCGTCCTGGACGAGAAAAACGTCTATTTTGCCCGATTGATAACGGTTTGTAGTGGGTTTTGAAGACTTGGAACACGCATTCACAAGGCATCTCGAAACAGTATTATGTAGGGCGTGTTTGCTTACACGGTTCGCCGACTGCTGCAAATGATCCCACTGTTGTTTGCAGCCTCTGTAGTGATTTTCACCCTGTTGGCCCTACAACCTGGAGACCCGCTGGACGAGCTGCGCCAGCAGAACCCACGGATCACCGCTGAGCAGCTAGAGCAATTGCGCCGCGCCTATGGTCTTGATCAGCCCATCTACGTGCGCTACTTCAAGTGGCTGGGCCGGGCCATCCAGGGCGACTTTGGCCAGTCCCGCACATACGCCACGCCGGCCGGGCAGATTATCTTTGCTGAGCGCTTGCCCCGTACGCTCATCCTTTCGGGGGCGGCCCTCACCCTGGCCTTGCTGGTGGCTATTCCGGTGGGCATCTTCTCGGCGGTGCGGCAGTACAGCCGGGCCGACTACATCATCACCTTCTTTTCCTTCGTAGGCTTTTCGATGCCAATTTTCTTCCTGGGCATCCTGCTCTTGTTCCTGTTTGCGGTGTGGATACCGGAGCGGGTGTCCTGGTTCCCCAAGTTCCCCGTGCAGAGCATCTCCGACTTCCAGTGGTCGCAGGTGTTGAATGGCGAGATTACCTTCTTCCAGTTCATCGGCGACTGGGCTTTCAAGCTGGTGCTGCCGGTGCTGGCCCTCTCCACCATCCAGATGGCCTCCTGGACGCGCTATATGCGGGCGAGTTTGCTCGAGGTTCTGAACCAGGACTATGTGCGCACGGCTCGAGCCAAGGGCCTGAGCGAACGCGTTGTGCTGTACAAGCACGCCTTGCGCAACGCACTCATCCCCATCGTGACGCTGGTGGGTCTGGCGATCCCCGGGGTTTTTGGGGGCGCGGTTATCACCGAGACGATCTTCTCCTACCCTGGCATGGGCCGGGCTATCCTGGACTCGCTTACCGACAAAGACTACAACGTCGCCATGGCGGCGCTGGCATTTCTGGCTTTGCTAACGGCTGTCTTCAACCTGCTGGCCGACCTGATGTATGCGGTGGTAGACCCCCGCATCCGCTATAGTTAGGGGGCTTTATGGCTGCGGTTGCAACTACTTCTAAGTCCAAATCCCAATCGACCTGGGCGCTGGCCTGGCGCCGTTTCCGTAAGCACAAGGCGGCAATGTTTTCGCTGGGGGTGGTAATCGCCCTGGTTTTGATGGCCATTTTTGCTCCCTGGATTGCACCTTACAGCCCCACTGCCCAGCCAACGGGCGATAACCTGGCCGACTACTACTTCCAGGGCCCTTCCTGGGAGCACTGGTTGGGTACCGATGAGCTGGGCCGGGATGTCCTTTCGCGCATTATTTACGGAGCCCGTATCTCGCTTTTGGTGGGCTTTGTGGCGGCCATTGCTGCGGCCTTGCTGGGCACCACCCTGGGGGTTATCGCAGGTTACTTCTCGGGCCGACCCCTGCGCTTTTATATAGGCCCCTTGGCCAAGGTGGCAGGTGGCTGGAAGCCGTGGCCTTTCGCGCTGTGGCGGGTGGCCTCGTGGCTGCTGTTGTACACGCTGCTCTTCCTGGCTGCCGATCTGGCCTGGACGCTGTCGGGTGCCAATGTGCAGGCCCTGTTTTCGGGAACCGTTACCCTCAACAACCTCCTCTCGCTGCTGGGGCTGGCCCTGATCTGGGGCGCGATTTTGTTCGTTGGCGTCTGGGGGCTGTTTGGTCAGGGTAAGCTGGATCTGGATGTGGTCATTTCGCGCTTTATGGACTTCATGCTGACCATCCCTGAGCTGCCCCTGCTGCTGGTGCTATCGGCTTTGCTGCGCGATAACCAGGGGGTGGTGGGGCAGTGGGCCCAGGCCGTGTTTGGCGAGTCGGCCTCGGTGTTCATCATCATTACCATCATCGTGCTGTTTGGCTGGATCGGAACGGGCCGCTTGATCCGGGGAGCGGTGTTGAGCCTGCGTGAGCAAGATTTCACCACCGCGGCCCAGGCCCTGGGGGCAGGGGAGGCCCGCATCATGTTCCGGCACCTGGTACCCAACACCCTGGCCCCCCTCATCGTGAACGCCACCCTGGCGATCGGCGGGGCTATCCTGACCGAGGCGGCCCTTTCGTTCCTGGGATTCGGTATTCAACCGCCGGTGGCAACCTGGGGCAACATGCTTACCAAGGCCCAGGAGTACATCTTCACTGCGCCCTGGCTGGCCCTGGCGCCGGGCTTCATGATCTTCCTGACGGTGCTGGCCTTCAACTACCTGGGCGACGGGTTGCGGGATGCCCTCGACCCGCGCAGCCGCCTCTAGGCTGGGGGTGTGGAATCGGTAGGGTAGACCGCCCTACCGATTTTTGTGTACCGGATGTTTGGCCTGGATTTTGACTGGAAGAGGGGTATTGTAGGGGAATGCGCGCTCTGGCCATCGGTTTATGCTTTTTTTTGCAATTGGTTTTTGCCCAGGAGAACGGCGCGTTCCGGGTTTCCTGGGACTGCTTGATGCCAGAAGAGAAGGTGATTTGCCTCCGGCCTTCTGGGCTGGTGCAGGGGGGGCTGGGCTACTCGAGCCCCCCGGGATCCAGCGAAATAGGCTGGGCGCTGGGGGCGCGTCTGCAAGTCCAGACCCAGCAGGCGGGTGTGCGCTACCAGGCCGACTTTGGCCTGTGGTACCAGGCGATGCTGCAGTGGGGCCTCCTCGAGGCTTTTGTTGAGCAGGATTTGGGTGCCTTGTGGTTGAGCCTGGGCAAGCGCCGCGACTACAGCGGCCCCTGGGACGATACCCTGATGGGGCGGGACGGACGCTGGGGGGTGTTTACCCGCTACAGCCCCAGCGAGCTGCCCTGGCTGGGCCTCGAGCTGGCCTACCTGCCCCATGCGGGGCTGGCGGGAGGACAGGGTTTTGTGGGGGGCAGGGTGGATATTCTCCAGGTGGGTGCTTTGCTTGAAATGGTACAGGCACCCAACGACCTGGGCGACCTCGAGCCCTCCATCCGACTTGTCCCCCGGCTGGGGCTGCAGGGCGCTCAGATGGGGCTCTTCTGGCAGTGGGATCGGGGTTTTTGGGGTACGTTTTCCCTGCCGCTCCCCTTGGGCCAGGCGCTGGCCCTGGTGTTGCAGTGCCCCTGCGAAGCCGAGGCCCAGGCCTGGGTGGAGGCCCTGGATCAAAGCCGGTTGGAAGGGCTTTTGTGGTGGAACCCGGTGTGGGACTACCTGGGCGAGAACAGCCCTTTCTTGCCCGAGGAGCGCTTTCAGGCCTGGTTAAGCGCGCCCCGCAAGCTGCTGCTTGGCCTGGCCTATAGCTGGAACAACCAGCTTCGGCTGGCGGTAGATCTATCCAGGGCCCCGGTGGAGGCGGTACGGGTCTATGGGCAGTTCTACTGGCGGTAGGGCTGGTAGCCGGCCCGTACGAAGTACAGGCCCTGGGCGGGGGCGGTGGGGCCGGCGTCTTTGCGGCTGCCGCTGGCCAGCAGGCTCTGGATGCTGCTCGAGTCCCGCTTGCCCAGTCCAATCTCTACCAGGGTGCCCACCATGCTGCGCACCTGGCCGCGCAAAAAGCCTGAACCCACAAACTCGATCCAAATCTCCCGCCCCCCCTCGGTGGGCCAGACCTCGAGGTGGGCGCGGTAGATTTCACGCACCGTAGCCCGCTCCTCCTTGACGGCGAAAGCTTTGAAGTCGTGGGTGCCCACCAGGCATTCCAGCGCATGCCGCATGGGGATCAGGTTGAGCGAGTGGGGAATCCACCAGACCCGGTGACGATCCAAGGCCGGGGGCATGCGGCGCTGCAGGATGCGGTAGCGGTACTCGCGCCAGTGGCAGCTTTTGCGGGCGTGAAAGTCCGCCGGGACTTCCTGCGCGGCCAGGGCCCGGATATCGGGGGGCAGGAGGGTGTTGAGGGCGTGGGGGATTTTTTCGGTGGGGATGTTGTCCAGGGTGTCGTAATGCACCGGCATGGCCAGGGCGTGCACCCCGGCATCGGTGCGGCCACAGGGCCAGATTTTGGGCCTCGCACCAGGAATTTGGCTAAGGGCGGCCTCGAGTTCCTGCTGCACCGTGCGTTCGCCCTGGGCCTGGGTTTGCAGGCCAGCGAAGCCGCTGCCGTCGTACTCGAGGGTGAGCAGGATGCGCCTCAGGTTGGTTGGTGTGGATAGCTCGAGGTCTTCCAAGGCGATTGATATTGTATCGGCAAGGCCTCATGGATGCGTACAGACCCCAGACGGGCTGGCTGGACGACCTTGTTACTGGCCCCGCCCCACCACCACGGCCTTGGCCCGTACCAGCACCCGCACCTTATCGCCGGGACGGAAGGGGCTTTCGGGGCTTTCCTGCACGATCAGCTCGCGGTTGCCGAGCTGGACGCGGTAGGTCATGTCGTGGCCCTTGAACTCTCGAGCCAGCACGGTGCCCTCGAGCTGCTTGCCGCTGATGCCCAGATGGCCCAGGGGCATGGCCAGGCCCAGCCCCTCGGGCCGCAACGAGAGCAGCACCGCACCGTGAGCCTCCTCCGAGAGCAGGATACGCCCCAGCGGGGTCTCGGCCTCGAGGCCCCGGGCTTCGCCCGGGATCAGGTTGGTGCGGCCTAGAAACTGGGCCACAAAGGGGGTGCGGGGGCGGTGGTAGACCTCCTCGGGGGTGCCGACCTGCTCGAGCTGCCCGCTGCGCATGACCGCCAGCCGGTCGGCGAAGGAAAGGGCCTCCTCCTGGTCGTGGGTGACCAGGATGGCCCCGATGCCGGCCTGCTTCAGGAGGGCGCGCACCTCGTCGCGGGTGGCCTGGCGCAGGGCGGCGTCCAGGCTGCTGAAGGGTTCGTCGAGCAGCACCAGCTTGGGGCCGGGGGCGATGGCCCGGGCCAGGGCCACGCGCTGCTGCTGACCCCCGGAGAGCTCACCGGGCTTGCGATCCTTGAAGACGGTCAGGCCCACCAGGCCCAGCACCTCCAGGACGCGGGCTTGCCGCACTTTACCCCGCAGGCGGCGCAGACCGAAGGCCACATTCTCAAACACGCTCAGGTGCGGAAACAGGGCGTAGTCCTGAAATACAAAGCCGATGCCCCGTTCCTCTGCGGGTAGCCGGGTAATTTCCCGCCCCTCCAGCCAGACCTGGCCGCTTTCCGGCTGCTCGAAACCGGCGATGAGCCGCAGGGTGGTAGTCTTGCCACAACCCGAGGGGCCTAGCAGGGCAAACACCTCGCCCTGCTCCACTGTAAAACCCACGTTCTCTACTACGGGAGGAAAGTCCGGGTGGAAGCGCTTGGTCAGGCCCTGCACGCGCAGGATGGGGGCGTGGGCCTGGGTAGGGGAGGTGGGGCGTTCGGCGTGTTGGGTGTTCATCGTCGTTCCTGAGAGAGCAGTAGGCCCACCAGTCCAGCCGAGAATAGCACGATCAGCAGGGCATAGGGGGCGGCCTCTGCAAACATCGCTTCTGAAGTGTAGCCCCAGATGCGGGTCGAGAGCGTAGAGTAGCCCACCGGGGCCAGTAAGAAGGTGAGGGGCAGTTCCTTGACCGCCGACAAAAAGACCAGGGCCATGCTGGCTAGCAGGCCCCGCCGCAGCAGGGGAAAGGTGGCCCGCAAAAAAGCCTGCAAAGGGTTGTAACCCAGGCTGCGGGCGGCCTCCTCGAGCCGGGGCGGGGCCTGGTAGAGCGCGCTGCGGATGGGGCCAATGGCCTCGGCCAGGAAGTGCAGCGCATAGGCTAGAATCAGCAAGGCCAGGGTCTGATAGAGAAAGGGCACCCCGCGCAGACTGAAGAAGATCAGGGCCAGGGCAAAGGCCAGCGGGGGGGTGGCGTAGCCAATGTAGGCGGCGCGCTCCAGGAGCCGCGAGAGCCGGCTGGGGTAGCGCACCCCCAGGTAGGCCAGCGGCAGCGCCAGACAGGCTGCCAAAAAGGCGGCTGGGGCGGCAGCCTGCACCGAGTTGCGCAGGGCTTCCAGAACGGCCTCAAAACTGCGGGTGTGGGGACTGCTGGGGTACTGGGCCAGCCAGTACACGATGGAGGTGAGTGGCACCCCCAGGGCCCCTACGATGGGCACCGCCATCAGGCCCAGCGAAGGGAGCCACCAGACCCCCAGGCGCACCGGCTGGGGTTTGCGTGCGCTGCCCAGCCCCACCCGGCTCAGGGAGAGGTTTTTGAGCAACCGCGCCTCGAGCCAGAGCAGGCTCCCGGTGAGCAGGATTAGCATCAGCGAGAGCCAGGCCGCGTAGACCCGGTCGAAGGAGGCCGAGTACTGCAAGTAGATGGCGTAACTGAAGGTCTCAAAGCGCACCAGGCTGACCACCCCAAAGTCGCCCAGCACGTGCAGGCCAATCAGGAGCCAGCCGGCAAACAAGGCCGGCCTGAGCTGGGGTAGCACCACCCGCCAGAAGACCTCGAGGCCCCTGTAGCCCAGGCTGCGGGCCGACTCCTCGAGGCCCGCGTCCAGCCCCAGCAGGGCCGCCCGCAGGTTCAAAAACAGGTAGGGGTAGGTAAAAAGGGTCAGCACCCCCAGGGCCCCCAGGTAGCCGGTGGGCCGGGGCCAGGGGAAGCCCAGGAGGTGCTCGAGCCAGCCGCTGGCCCCGGTAGCCCCAAAGAAACCGAACACCCCCACATACCCCGGCACCGCCAGGGGCAAGACCAGCAAGACCGTCCAGAAGCGCTTGCCCCATAGGTCGGTGCGGCTGGTAATCCAGGCCAGCGGCAGGGCCAGCGCGGTGGTAAGGGCGATCACCCCCACCAGTAGCGCCAGGGTGTTGCCCAGCAGTTGCAGGTTGCGCTCCCGCAGCACAATCTCGATGAGCTGTTGGGGTTCGGCCTGGGCTGCCCGCAGCACCAGGTACAACAGCGGCAACACCACTGCCGCGCCCACCAGCACAGCTACCGCCAGCAGGGGCCTGGGGATGGGTTTGGACAGACCGTAGACCATGTGCCTAGCACAAGCAGGCCGCCACGGGGCCGCGCATCCCCAAAGCTAACAAGCTATAGAATATAAATCAAGTATTTTTGTCGGTTTTTGGTATTTTGAACCTCGAGCGAGCTGGGCGGGCCGAGAAGCGGGTCGGATAGGTGCAGGCCCGGCCACAGGCCCTGCGCCTGTTTGAACCAGCCCGCGGGATATGCGAGGGGCGAAAGTCCCCTGGCTAGGCTGCTAACCTTGTTAGGCGAAACATGGCGACCCCAGCCCCAAGATCCAGAGTTTCCCTCAAGGCCGTGGCCCTTCCCAACGAACACGGTGGCTGGGGGTTTACCCTCGAGCCCGTTCTGCTGGGCTTGCTGGTAGCCCCAAGCGGGGCCGGCCTGGGCCTGGGGCTTTTTGCCCTGGCGGCTTTCTTCACCCGTCACCCCCTTAAGCTTTGGCTTACCGATCTGCGCCGGGGCAAAACCTTTCCCCGTACCGCCCTGGCCCGAAACTTCGCTCTGCTGTACGGTTTTCTGGCCGTTGCTGGACTGCTGTGGACAGCCAGGTGGGCAGCCGGGCCTTTCTGGATACCGCTGCTGCTGGCCCTGCCGCTGGTGGGGGTGCAGCTCTGGTTTGATGCGCGCAACCAGGGACGAAACCTGCTGCCCGAGCTCTGCGGGGCGGTGGCTATGGGGGCTATAGCCACCGGTATTGCCCTGGCAGCCGGCCAGAATCCGCTGCTGGCCTATGGGCTTTGGCAGGTGCTGGCGGCCCGCTCTCTGGCTTCCATTTTCTACGCTCGAGCCCAGGTGCGCCGGGCCCGGGGTGAACGGGTGGAGGTGGTGCCGGTCTACCTGGCGGAGGGTTTGGCGATTGCTGGGCTGGTGCTGGGGGCCTGGCTGGGATGGCTTCCCTGGACGAGCGTCCTGGCCCTGGCCTTGCTGCTGCCATGGACGCTGTACACCCTTCATAGGCCCCCCATGCCGGCCCGGGCGGTGGGCTGGAGCCAGATGGCCCTGGGGCTGTTGGTAGTACTGAGCACAGCGCTGGGGGCTCGAGGGGGCTTATAGGTTCAATAGCCAGCGGGCCACGGTCAGGTACACCACCAGGCCGGTAACGTCGGTGACGGTAGCGATCAGGGGGTTGGAAATCAGGGCCGGGTCGAGCTTCAGCCGGCGCAGCAGCAGGGGCAGCATAGCCCCCACCACGTTGGCCAGCAGCACCACCAGGCCCAGCGAGATGCCCACCACCCATAGCAACTGCACCTGCCCATCGATTAGAACCTTGATGGTGAGCAGGCAGGCCAGGGTCAGGCCCAGGAGTATACCCACCCCCAGTTCTTTGCGCATGATGCGAAGCCAGTCGCCCAGAGCCACATCGCGGGTGGCCAGCGCCCGCACGATCAGGGTGCTGGACTGGTTGCCGGTGTTGCCCCCGGTACCCACCAGCACCGGTACGTAAAAAGCCAGAGCCGTGACGGCCTCGAGCACCGACTCAAAGCCCTGCAAAATGGTGCTGGTAATGCTGCCGGTAATAATCAAAATAATCAGCCAGCGCACCCGGGCGCTCCACAGCTTGAAGACGCTCGACTTGCTGTACACCAGCTCGGGCGACTCCACCGCACCCAGGCGGTAGATGTCCTCGGTGGCCTCCTCCTCGATGACGTCCACCACGTCGTCGATGGTTACAATCCCCACCAGTTTTTTATCTTCGTCCACCACCGGCAGCACGGTGAAGTTGTAGTCGGCCATCAGCCGGGCCACTTCCTCCTGGTCGGTATCGTCGCGCACATAGATCACATCGGGGTTCATGATCTCCGCGACGCGGGTCTTGGGATCGGCCACAATCAGGTCGCGCAGGGTGAGCACCCCTTGCAGGTGCTCCTCGGCGTCCACCACGTAAATCACGTAAATTTGCTCCGCGTCAGGGGCCTCGCGCCGTAAGAAGCGGAACACCTCCTCCACCCGCATGGAGTCCCGCACCGCGATGTACTCCGAGGTCATAATGCCCCCGGCCTCATCCTCGTCGTACTCGACAAGCTCTTCTACTTCGGCCCGGGTCTCGGGGTCGAGCTGGCGCAAAAGGGCTTCGGCGGCCTCCCGGCTGTTTTCCTCCTCAACCGCGTTGATGGCGTCGGCCAGGTCGTCCAGCGACAGCTCCTCCAGCAGCTCCTTGACCCGCCAGGGGGGCAGGGCTTCCAGAAGCTCGGCCTGCTCGGCCTCCTCGAGGTGACTGAAGACCTCCGCTGCCTCGGCCGGGGAGAGCAGGGTCAGGATGGGCAGGCGATGCTCCGGCGCGAACTCCGACCAGTGCTCCAAAATTTGCGCCGGGTACAGCTCCTCCAGCGCCGCTTTGACCTTGAAAGCATCGCTCTCTCGCAGGGCATTTTTGAGGGCTTCCAGCCCAACCAGGGTTTCAGCATCGTACATATGCGGCCTCCTTCGGTTTTCGGCCTAAGCCGAATCTTGGAAGGAAGCTCCGCAGGGTACACGGTTTGTCGAGGATTACTCGGTGTGGGAGCACACCGGGTAAAATCTTCGACTAGAACTGTGATCTTCCACGGTGCCTCCTATATGCCTACAGCCCGCAGGTGAACCCGAGCGTTCCCTGCCGGGCAAAGCCTAAAGTAGCCTAGCACCCCAAGCCAGCTAAAGCAAGCAAATATGACCTTGCTCACGGGGCGGGAAGGCCTAAACCGAGCCAGCGGCTCGAGAGCCGCAGCCCAATGGTGACCAGGGCCCCCGAGACCACCGCCAGGGCCGCGTAGGTGGGCAAAAACGTGTAAATCAAAAACACCACCGCGGCCCCCCCGCTGGCCGCCGAGGCGTAGAGGTCGCGGTTGCGGTAGAAGATGCCGGGAATCTCTCCGGCCAGCACGTCGCGCAGAACCCCACCCCCCACCCCCGAGACCGTACCCACAAACACACAGCCCCAAAACCCCAGCCCAAATGCCAGAGCCCGCTCGGCCCCCAGTGCCGCAAACAGCCCCAGGCCAACGGTATCGAGGTAGTAGATGGGGCGCTCGAGCCGGCCCAGCCGCTGATTGAACCGCCACACCACCAGGGCCACCAGAAACACCAGCCACAGCACTGCCTCATTGCGCAGCGAGCCAGCGGGCAGCGAGCCCACCAGCACATCCCGGATGGCGCCCCCGCCAATGGCGGTAACCCCGGTCAGCACGATAATGCCCACCAGGTCGAAGCGTTTTTGCACCGCCACCAGTGCACCCGAGACCCCAAAAGCCAGGAGACCGGCCCAGGACAGAACATCAAGCAACTGCCAGTGCTGCATAAAGAAAGAAGGCTAGCTTTTTTCACCCTGTTTTTCCGGGAGGGGCTCGAGGTAGACCACCACCCGGCACTGGGCGTGGTCGGGGGCCAGACCCTCGGAGGTTTTGAAGGTGAGGCCCACCCGCTTTTCGGGCAGGCCGGTCAGCAGGGCCAGGTGTTGCTGGATGCTCGTGCGGTGCGGCCCCAGCTTGGGCCGGTCGAGCGTCACCACCGCTGAAAGCTGGCTGAGCCGATAGCCGCTCTCGCGTACCTTTTGCAAGACCACCTCGAGGATCACCCGGCTTTCCAGGCCCTTCCACTTGGGGTCGTGGTCGGGGAAGTAGCTGCCGATGTCGCCCAGCGCAAAAGCCGAGAGCAGGGCATCGGAAAGGGCATGTAGAAGGACATCGCCGTCGGAATGCGCTATAGCACCCCGGTCGCTCTCGATGCGCACACCCCCCAGCCAGAGCTCGCGCCCCTCGCCCAGGCGGTGCGCGTCTTCGCCGTAACCCACGAGCAGTTGTGACCAAGTAGAAGGCTTCTCTGCCACGCAGATATCCTAACGCCTTTGGCTGCACGGAGCCATTCGCGCGGAACCCACCAGAGGGCTGGGCAAGACTTGAAGCCAGAAGCGCTTTGCCATAAACTTTGACTCAGTATAACTTTTAAGGAGCAGCCATGAAGGAAGCGGTTATCGTCAGTGCGGTTCGCAGCGCCGTTGCACGCGGCAAAAGCGATGGTTCTTTAGCCAGCGTACACCCCATCGACCTCTCGGCCGAGGTGATGAAAGCAGCCGTGACCAGGGCCGGTGTAGACCCCGCCCTCATCGAAGACATTCAGTGGGGGTGTGCGATGCCCGAGGCCAGCCAGGGCCTGAACGTAGCCCGGCTCTCCATGCTGCGGGCTGGCTTCCCCGTAGAGGTCTCGGCGGCGACCATTAACCGGTTCTGCTCCTCGGGCCTGCAAAGCGTGGCCTATGCAGCCCAGGCCATCATGTCGGGCATGAACGAGGTGGTGCTGGCCGGGGGTGTGGAGATGATGAGCCAGGTGCCGATGTCGGGTTACCACACCCAGCTCCACCCCGAGCTGACCGAGGCCTATATCGGCATGGGCTTCACCGCCGAGCGGGTGGCCGAGCGCTGGGGTATTAGCCGTGCCGACCAGGACGCCTGGGCCCTGCGGAGCCACCAGAAAGCCTTGGAGGCCCAGGCCCGGGGCGCTTTCGACGAGCAAATTGTGCCCATCCCGGTCAAAAAGGTGCACTGGAAAGGAAGCAAAAAGCAAGTGGAGGAAGTGTTGTTTGCCAAAGATGAGCTTCCCCGTGCCGATACCAGCCTCGAGCGCCTCGCCAAACTCAAGCCCGCCTTCAAGGAAGGGGGCACTGTGACCGCCGGTAACGCCTCCCCCTACTCCGATGGGGCCGCGGCTGTGCTGTTGATGAGCGCGGACAAAGCCAAAGAGCTGGGCCTAAAACCGCTGGCCCGGTTTATCTCCTTTGCTACGGGTGGGGTAGACCCGGACATTATGGGTGTGGGCCCCATCAAGGCCGTGCCCAAGGCCCTGGCCAAAGCCGGTGTTACCCTGGACGACCTCAAGCTCATCGAGTTCAACGAAGCTTTTGCAGCCCAGGTGCTGGCGGTGATGCGGGAGCTGCAAATGAACCCCGAAAAAGTCAACGTCAACGGTGGGGCCATTGCGCTGGGCCACCCCCTGGGTGCGACCGGAGCCAAGCTCACCACCCAGCTTATCCACGAACTTGGCAAGCGCGGGGGCGGGCTGGGTATGGTGACCATGTGCATTGGTGGTGGGATGGGGGCTGCTGGGGTGTTTGAGGTGTACCCGCAGGCCTGAGAGGGGCCTGTGCGAGTCCTATGAAAATCGGGCTGTGGCAGGGTGGCGAAAATTGGGCCGCTAGAGCGGATTCTTTTCGTGAATCGATGGGGTGTGTATGTTTGAACCTGGGCTTCTAAAGGATAAGGTGGTGCTGGTTACAGGGGGCGGTACAGGCCTTGGCCGCTCAATGAGCACGCGTTTTCTAGAGCTGGGGGCCAAGGTGGCCATCACCAGCCGCCGGGCCGAGACCATCGCCCAGGCCGCCCAGGAGATGATGCAGCAAACCGGCGGGGAGGTTTTCGCCACACCGGTGGATGTGCGCGACCCCGAGGCGGTGCGGGCCATGATAGATGCGGTGGAGGCTCATTTTGGCCGAATTGACGTGCTAATCAACAACGCCGCAGGCAACTTTATTTCGCCCACCGAGCGGCTGTCTTACCGGGCTTTTGATTCGGTTCTGAATATCGTGCTGCACGGCACGGTGTACTGCACCCTGGAGGTGGGCAAGCGCTGGATTGCCAAAGGGCAGAAGGGCACCATGCTCAACATCGCCACCACCTACGCCCAGACCGGTTCGGGGTATGTGGTGCCCTCGGCCACGGCCAAGGCCGGGGTGGTGGCCTTAACCAAGTCGCTGGCGGCGGAGTGGGGCAAGTACGGCATCCGCCTCAACGCCATCGCACCGGGGCCTTTCCCCACCGAGGGAGCCTGGACGCGCCTGATGCCCACCCCGGAGATCGCCCAGATGTTCGAGAAGAAGATTCCCCTGGGGCGGGTGGGCCAGCACATCGAACTGGCCAACCTGGCTGCATACCTGATCTCGGATTATGCCGGTTTTATCACCGGCGACGTTATCACCATTGACGGGGGCGAGACGGTCTGGAATGCTGGGGAGTTCAATGTGCTGGACGCGGTGACCAAAGAGCAGTGGGACATGCTCGAGGCCATGCGTAAAAAAAGCTGATCCTTCCAGCCAGTCTTGGCATGGCACAATAGAAGCGTGGAACTGATTCAACCGTACATCGGCCAGCTCACCTTTGGAGGGCTGGCAGGTTTCGCCGTAGGCTTTGCCATCAAGACCGTGGGCCGCTGGGTGGCCATCATTCTAGGTCTGATCTTTGTGGTGGTGCAGGTGCTGGCCTCGATGGGTTACATCGCCGTAGACTGGACGCGCATCCAGCGCGACGTAGAACCTTTATTGCAACAGGATCAGATCAAAGGCGCCTGGGATGCTTTGGTTCGGGTGCTCACCACCAACCTGCCCTTCGGCGGGGCTTTTGTGGCGGGTTTGCTGCTGGGCCTGCGGCGGGGCTAGGCATACTGGGCGCGGAGCAACTGGGCCCGGCTGGAGAGTTCCCCTAATCGATCCAGGTCAACCCCGGTGACCCGGCCTTGCTGGGCTAGGTAAGGCAAGACCTGCTCGGTGGCCAGGTTGCCTACCAGGTCGTCGCCCGCAAACGGACAGCCGCCGATTCCGCCCAGGGCCCCCTCGAGCCAGCCCACCCCAGACGCCAGGGCCACCCGCACCTTGTCCAGGGTGTGTTCCGGGCGGCTGTGCAGGTGCAGCCCCAGGTGCTCATCCAGCCCGCCGGCCTGGGCCACGGCTTCCAGAGTCTGGGCGATGGTCTGGGCCGAGGCCACCCCGTAGGTGTCAGCCAGCACGATGCCACTCAGCCCAGGTAGCGCTCGCATGCGCTGCACAAACTGTGCCGTCAGGCCCGGTGTCCAGGTATCGCCGTAGGGGTTGCCAAAGGCCATCGAGAGGTAGACCACAAACCTGAGCCCCTGGGCCTCGGCCAGGAGCTGTTGCAACACCGGCCAGGACTCCTCAATCCCCAGGTTGAGGTTTTTGCGCTGAAAGGTCTCGGAGATGGAAAAGGGGTAGCCCACCGCGGTCAGGTGGGCGGCCTGTCGGGCCCGCTCGAGGCCCTTCAGGTTGCCGATGATAGCCAGGTACTCCCGCCCTTGCGGCGCGGGCAGGGCGGCCAGCACCGCCTCGGCATCGGCGTGCTGGGGCACCCATTTGGGCGAGACAAAGCTGGTGAGGTCGAGGTTTGTAAAACCGGCCTCGAGCAGCTCCAGCAGATAGCCCACCTTTTCTTCGGTCGGGATAAACCGGGCAAAACCCTGCCAGGAGTCCCGTGGACACTCCACCCACCTCACAGTTCCTCACTATACCGGGCGATGCCCTCCGGCTGCACCACGTAGAGTTCGCCCCAGAGCGGAAAGCCCAGGCGAAACACATCGCGCAGGATTTCGCGCATCAGTTCGGGGTCAATCACGCCGGGGCGCAACACGATGCGCGGAAAACTCAGGGGAAAGCGCACGGGGTCGGAAAAGTCCAGGTCGAGCGTGACCAGCACGTAGTTGTGGCGCTCGGCGTAGGCGTACAACACCTGATCGGAGCGCCCTGTAAGGCCCACCTCCCGGGCTGTGACCACCTCGTGGCCCTCGCCAATCAGCCACCACAAGACCCGCTGGGGGATGTTTTCGTCGAGCAGAATTCGCATTACTCTTCGTGCAGGGCGATCCACTCGTAGTTAGTCGAGCGGGCCCCGTACAGCAAGGCTGCCTGGATATCCTGGCGGGTGAGTTCCGGCCATTGCAACAACACCTCTTCGATGGACATCTGCGAGGCCAGGGCTTCCAGCACCATGTGCACCGCGATGCGGGTTCCCTTGAGGCGGGGCCTGCCGCGCAGAACGTCGGGGTTGGCGCTTATGCGGGAGAGGAGTTCGCTTCGAGCCTGTGCGCCGAGCTTCATAAAGTACCTCCCTCGAGGCGGGGTTACCGACTCATCATAGCGGGTTTTATTCCGGCGGAGAGTGATTTAACAGCAACAGCCCTCAGAAATTCACACCGGGCACCTGCCGGGTAGCCTCGTCGACTTCGAAGAAGGGTTTGGGTTTCTTGCCCATGAGCTGGGCGACGAATACGCCGGGAATGGTGGTTACGGTGTTGTTGAAGTCCAGCACGGTGTCGTTGAAGAACTGGCGGGAGTAGGCGATCTTGTTTTCGGTCTCCTCGAGCTGCCCTTGTAACTCCCGGAAATTGGCATCAGCCTTGAGCGCGGGGTAGGCTTCGGCAATGGCAAAAACGCTGCGCAGGGCCTGGGTGAGCTGGTTGGAGGCCGCCGATTTTTCCTCGATGCTGCCAGCCGATAGCATCCGCTCGCGGGCCTGGGTGACCCGGTCGAAGACCCCGGTCTCGTGGGCGGCATAGCCCTTGACGGTGTTGACCAGGTTGGGAATCAGGTCGTTGCGCCGCTTGAGCTGCACATCTACCTGCGAGAGTGCGTTGTTCACCCGATTTTCCAGGGTGATGATGCGGTTGTAGTACAGAACGAATAAAGCCACCACCAGCAGAACCAGGATCAACAGGATTTCCATACCTTATTCCTCCCTGGGCTCCATTATCGAGCCCCACTCGAGCCGCCACCACCAGAAGAACCTCCCCTCGAGCTACCCCCAAAGCCTCCACTGGAGCCGCTCGAGGAGGGCCTGAGGGCCCGCTCGAGGCTCTCCAGGTTGCGGGCGATCTGCTCGAGGCCCCCGGTCATCCGGCTGATCTGTTGCAGCATCTCGCTCGAGGCCAGCGCGGTGCTTGCCTGGCCCAGGCTCGACCCTGGAATCCAGCGCGGCAGGGCCACCATCTCGGGTCGCTGCTGGGCTACCTGACGCAGGTTGCGCAAGTAGCGCTCGGCCACGCCCAGGGCCGCGGCGTACACAAAGTGATAATCCCACATTTTGAAGTGCTCGGCTGGGGCCCGTTCCATCTGGGAGAAGTCGGCCAGGAAATTGCGGTAGGCTTGCCAGCGTTTGGCCTTTAGCAGCTTATCTGGCATCCAGCGGCTCAGAGACCCAAAGGCCAGAAAGCCCAGCGCCAAAAGGCCCAGCCCCCCCAGCACGCCGCTCAGCATCAGCACCCCGACCCACAAGGCCCCGTTCCAGGCCTCCAGCAGGCGGGGCCCGGCGGTAAGGGCGAGGAAGAAGAATACAAAGCCCAGCCCCACCAACCACCCCCCCCATCGAGCCGCGACCCTGCTGCTCCTGGCATCGAGCAGTGGGCCGTAGGTGGCCTCGTAGATGGCCCTGGGGCGGCGGCCCAGGCTGGTCAGGAGGCTGGGGTGCTGCCGGAAAAATTGCTTGAGCTCGCTGGGCTTAAGCACGCCGTCCGGGCCGGCGGCGCTTCTGAGCAGGCGCCAGACCTCGCTTTCCAGGGGGGTGGCGTGCTCAGGTGGGGAGACCAGCCGGAAGTGGGTCTCGCTGCCCCCAAGCCAGCCGAACAAGCCCGGATTCTCGCGCTGGATGAGCTCGACCGAGCCCCGCCGGGCCCAGTCCAGCAGGGTGGCGGCAATCATCCGGCCCAGCATGCTCTGGCCGGGGTCGGTTTGGGTTAACACGTAGGGCACCAGGCCGGGCGGTATTTCTTCGGGGGGTTCCCGGTAGTAGCGGCCCACCTCTTCGGTCTGGGGTTCACGGCCAAAGCGCGCGTAAGCGCGCAGGAACAGGCCAAAGAGTACGACCGGCAGCACCAGCGGCCCGACGGCCAGCGCCCAGGCCCAGGCGGGCGCCGACGGGCCGTCGATTAGCTGTCGGGAGCGCTCACGAAAGCCCCGGGTCTCCTCCTCGGTTTCTTGCAGCCATTGCTCGAGCCGGGGCGCGTTCAGGGTGCGAAAGTTAAAGGCCCCGGCCTCGAGGATGACCCGGGCCCGCACAAACTCGTTCTGGCTGACCGGGGCCAGCCGCACGGTGGCAACCTGCTGGGCTGGGTCGAACTCGAGCGTCCCGATGCGCCCCCTTCCGGTAAAGATAAACACCCGGAACAGCCCCGGCACGGGCTTGGGGGCATGCAGCCGCAGCAGATAAGCGCCCACAGCGGCGTGTTCGGGCTCCAGCACCTGCCGGTCGAAGAGGGCTGCATCCTGGGCCACGGCGACCTCGTTGCTCAGGGTATAGCTGATGCGGAAGGTGCGGCGCTGGTTCTCGGCCAGCACCGGCAGGTTGCCCGAACGGTCGGGGGGGCCTGCGGTCAGGCTGATGCGGTTGCCTTCCACCTCGTACCGGATGGGCGGGCCTCCGTCCAGCGCGCGGGCCTCCTCGAAGCGCACCTGCCCGCCTCGGCGGGGGTCGATCTCCAGGAAGACCTCCCGGAAAACGCCGTCGAAGCGCCAGGTGCGCACATCCACCACCCGCACCAGCCCATTGGGCAGGAGATACACATCCTGCTCGACCCGCTCGAGGCTGTAGCTTTTTCCCCAGGCCAGCGCCAGGAAAACCAGGGCGGCCAGGATAGGGCGCAGGGGGCTCACCCCTTCAGCCTACCTCGAGCCGGGTTGGTTGTAGGCGGCAGGTGCACCGGGTCAGCCCAGTCCCAGCCGCGTGGCATCGGCTTTCATGGCCTCGAGCACAAAGGCCATATGCTCGTCGAGCTCGACCCCCAGCTCCTGTGCCCCGCGCACGATGCTCTCCCGATCCACCTTAGCGGCAAAGGCTCTGTCCTTGAATTTCTTTTTGAGGCTGGGCAGCTCGAGGCTCTGGATGCGCTTGTCGGGGCGCACATACACCGCCGCCGTAATCAGGCCTACCAGCTCATCCACGGCAAACAGCGCCTTGGACATCAGGGAGGTGCGGGGGTGCTGGGGGCTGTCCACGTGGCCCAAAATGGCCTCGAGCACGTCCTCGGGGTAGCCCATTTCGCGCAGCATGGCGACCCCTTTGTAGGGGTGTTCTTGGGGGAATTGCTCGTAGTCAAAGTCGTGGAGAATGCCGGCAATGGCCCACTTTTCTTCGGGCTGCCCATATTTTCTGGCATAGGCCCGCATGGCGGTTTCGACGGCCATCATGTGCTTTTGCAGGCTCTCCGAGGGGGTGAACCGCTTCATGAGGGCCAGGGCATCTTCATACACCATGTAGATAGCCATATGCGCCCATTCTCGGGAGCTCCGCTGCCGGGGTCAAGGGCCTGCTCGGCGGGCGCCGCTGCTCCAGGCCAGGTGCTCGGCGATGCGCGGGAACCAGCGCGCCAGCCGGTCAAAGGCGTATAGCTGCCAGGGAACAAACATCGTCCGGGCCTCGAGCTCGATGGCCCGCACAATGCCCAGGGCCGCTTGCCGGGCGGTGATGGGGGGGATCAGCCGTCCTATCCTGGGAATGCGCCCCTCGGTGTCGCTGTGGCGAAGAAAATACTCGCTATCGCTGATTTTACCGGGGAAAAAGGCGCATACCCGAAGCTTGCTGTGGTACAGGTCGGCCCGTAGAGCCTCGGTCAGGCCGTTCAGGGCCCAGCGGGCCGCCACATAGCCGGTTGCCCCGGGCCAGACCAGGCGGCTGGCAGGCGAACACACCGCAAGAATAAAGCCCCGGTTGCGCTCCAGCATGGCGGGTAGAAAAACCCGGGTGAGGTAGGCGGCGCTGAAGTAGGGGGTGTCCATCAAGCGTTGAAGGTCTTCCAGGGGGGTCTCATCTAAAAAGCGCCACTCCCCGGCCCCGGCGCTGTGCACCAGCACATCCGGAGGGCCCACCTGACCCAGCACCCACTCCCCCAGGCGGGCGGCTTCCTGTGGCCGGCTCAGATCGGCGGCAAAGGCCCAGGCCTGCCCACCCTGGGCCCGAATTTGCTCGGCAACCTCTGCTAGAAGCTGTGCCCGGCGGGCCACCAGCACCACCCGGGCTCCCCGCGCGGCCAGCTCGAGGGCCGTGGCTTTACCTATCCCGCTGCTGGCCCCGCTGATTACACACAGGCTCCCGGCGATCTTCATAGCTCGATAAGAGTGTACTCAAAGGCATTGATCACCCGTACCCCTTCCGGGCTGGTGTACTCGCGCCGGGGCTGGGCCTCGTAGAGGTGGATGTGGCCGTGAACGTGAATCTTTGGGCGGTACAGGCGGTGGAACAGGCCTAGCGCCGTGCTGCCGCGGTGGGCAAAGTCGGAACCGGCGTGGGCCCCAGGTGGGGGGGCATGGCTGAGCAGGATATCGACGCCGTGGCCCGTGCGCCAGCGGCGGTGTATGAGCCGCGGGTACCAGGCCAGGAACCGGGCCTGCGCGTCTATTTCGTTGTACTGCCCTATATCGCGGTCGTTGTAGCGGGGACACCCCCCCCAGCCCGCAATCCGCACCCCGGCCACATCCACAATGCGCCCGTGGGCCTTGATGGCCCCGCCAGGGGGGGTGAGGTTGCCGAGGTAATCCTGGACGTACTCCTCTTTGTGATTGCCGTGCACGTACACCACCGGCACCCGCACCTTGGTTGCCACAAACTCGATATAGCTGCCGGGTAAGTCCCCGGCCAGCAACACCAGATCGAAAGGTGGCAGGTTGTGCGGAAAGCGCTCCTGATGGATAAACGGGTGAATTTGGTCGGAGAGCGCCAATATACGCATGGTGAGAACCCTATGGCTGCTCGGGCCGATATCGGCTGTATGTGGCCGTTGCTGCCCTCCACCGGGGCCTTACGGTGTTTATGAAGGTTGCTTTGCAACCCGGTGGCTGGGCCTCGAACAGTTCCACGAGCAGTCCTAGACTAAAGCCAACACCCCAACTGGGTATAGTCTAAGCGGCGCTGGCTCGAGTTTGTCAAATCGGGCGGGCCGGTTGCACGGCTTGGGTTGTGGGTTAATATCGAGCCCATGAGACCGACCCTCTCGGTGGTGAACCTCGAGGCCCGCCCGGTGCAGCGGGTCTGGGGTGGTACGCGCCTTGCCAAGCACCTGGGTTTGGAGGCCCAGGAGCCCATCGGTGAACTCTGGCTTGCTTACGACCAGAACCGGATTCGCTCGGGGCCGCTGGCTGGCCGGACGCTGGCGGAAGCGCTGCCCGAACTTGGGCCGGGCTTTATTGGCCGGGCTGCCTATAGCCGCTACGGCCTCGAGCTGCCCTTGCTGGTCAAGCTGCTCGACACCGCCGAGTGGCTTTCGGTACAGGTGCACCCCGACGATGCCTATGCTCACACGGTAGAAGCCGCCACCGGTTTTCACGGCAAAACCGAGGCCTGGTACATCCTCGAGGGCGAGGGTGAGATCGTCTACGGGTTGCGCGCCCCGATGGAGCGCGAAAGCCTGGCCCAGGCAGCCCAGAGTGGCGCCCTTTGGGGCTGGTTGCAGCGCGAGTGGGTGGTACCGGGGCAGGTGATCCCGGTGCCCGCGGGAACCATTCATGCCCTGGGGCCGGGTTTGCTGCTCTACGAGGTGCAGCAGCGCTCCGATCTGACCTACCGCCTCTACGACTACGGGCGCCCCCGCGAACTGCATTTGCAGAAAGGGCTGGATGTGGCCCGGCTCGAGCCCACCCCGCTTCCACGCCCCACCCCACTGCCGGCTCACCACAAGGAAATCCTGCTGGCGGGTGAGGCCTTTGTGCTCGAGCGCTACCAGCTCTGTGGCCGACTGACCCTACAGGCCCCTGCGGATAGCTTCTTGCTCCTGACCCTGGTGGCCGGGGGGGGCGAGTGGCTGGAAGGCCCACTCTGGTGGGGCGATACCTTACTGATTGGGGCGGGGGAGGGGCTTGAACTCACCGGACAGGCGCAACTGTTGGGGGCGTTTGTGCCCTCCCCCGACTCACTACAGTGGTATCCCCAGGCGGTTCGGATGCCTTGGTAGGCGCGCTTTATTTCCTGACCGGGAAGTCTGCTAGCATTAAACCATGCTGCAGTACGATCAACTACCCCTAGGCGCCGATCTTATCGATGCAGAGCTGCCCGATCTTTCGGGACAGGCCGTGCGGCTTTCAGCCTTCAGCGAGCCGTTTCTGGCGGTCATCTTCATCTGTAACCACTGCCCTTACGTCAAGGGCTCCATCCGGGAAATCGTGGCCCTGGCCGATAAGTATCGGGGTAAGGTGGCTTTTGTGGGTATCAACGCCAACGACTACGAGCGCTATCCAGAGGATTCCCCCGAGGGGATGCGGGCCTTTGCTGCAGCCCACAACCTCAACTTCCCCTACCTGCTCGACGAGACCCAGGGTACCGCAAAGGCCTACAAAGCCCTGCGCACCCCCGAGGTGTTTGTCTTCGATCAGGGCCGTAAGCTGCGCTACCACGGCCGGGTCAACGATGCGCCCAAGGATCCCTCCGGGGTGCAGGAGCATACCCTGGACATGGTGCTGGCAGCCTTGACGCAGGGGCAGGAGCCCCCGATTACCGAGGCCGACGCGATCGGCTGCACCATCAAGTGGAAGCCTGGCTACGAGCCCACGGTGCGTATCGGATAGCACCGGGCTTTGAACAACCTGGACAGGCCTACTCGTGGGTCAGGTCGTAGGTTTCCAGCACCTCACCCCAGGCCTTGCTCAGGCGGAAGCCATCCCAGATGGCTTTAACCGAGCCTTTGGCTGGTGGGCGGCGGAGAATCAGGGAAGCGGGGCGGATCAGGCGGCTCGAGCTCGGGTACTGCCCCAGCGGGTTGTTGTGGCTTGGCATCAGGGTGGTCTCCATAAGGTTCCCTCCTTAGGAGAGCAGGATAGGGTAAACGGTGTTGTTTTTGTGAATCCGAATCCGGCAATTTATACACACAATGTTGAATATACACACAAAATATCACACCATACCTAATGTACTTGCGGACTGCTTACACAAAAACTGTCCTTAATTGGTGTAATTCGATATATAGCTACTCGGAACCTGGCTGTATGCACTTGAGGGTAGGTGCCCTGCCCCTCGAGGGGTTTCTTAGCTGGGCTGAAGGGGCCGCCGCTGGCTAGGAACCGGTTCTGCTGGATGTCCTGGCCTCAACCAGGGCTTTGACGGCCGCTGCAACCTCTGGGTAAGGGGGTTCCTGGGCTGGCACCTCGGCCACCCAGGCCCAGGCGATCTGGCCGGATGCATCCACCACATAGGCGGCCCGCTGGGCGAAGCCGGGCAGGCCCCGCAGGCTGATCTCGAGGCCGAAGGCCCGGGTGGCCTCCCGGTTGTAATCGGAGAGCAAGGGAAAGGCCAGCCCCAGCGACCGGGCGTAAGCGGCCAGGGTCCAGGGGGTATCCACGCTCAGGCCGTAGACCTCAGCCCCGAGCTGGTTGTACTCTGCCAGTCCATCGCGCACGGTGCAAAGCTCCTTTTCGCACACGCGGGTGTGGGCAGCAGGAAAGAAGAGGAGCACCAAGGGCCTTCCCTTAGCAAGGGTTGTTAGCGAAATGGGCTCGGCAGCGGTATTGAACACGGTCACATCGGGCAGGCGGTCGCCAACCTGTATAGCCATAGCACACCCAGGTTAACCCAAAAATTGCCTTCGCGCGCCTCCTGCCCTGGCCGGGTAGATAGCGCGCCCGAACCAGGGCGGAACCCCTACCCCATCCACTATTTACCTGAACCAAAGGATATTAGACTCATGGGTATGACAGTTCGACGTCGCAAAACGCCAACGGTCTGGGTTGGCAAAGTCCCCAAAGGAGGCGACCATCCGGTGGTGGTACAGTCGATGACCAACACCGACACCGCCGATATCGAGGCCACAGTGGGGCAGGTCTGGGCCCTGGCCCGCGCCGGCTCCGAGGTTGTACGCATGACCGTCAACAACGATGAAGCCGCCAAGGCCGTGCCGGAGATCAAGCGCCGCTTAGCCGACCTGGGGGTGGATGTGCCCCTGGTGGGGGATTTTCACTTCAACGGCCATATCCTGCTGCGCAAATACCCCGAGATGGCCCTGGCCCTGGACAAATACCGCATCAACCCCGGCACGGTAGGGAAGGGTAAACAGCAAGACCCCAACTTCCGAACCATGTGCGAGGTGGCCGTGGAGTTTGGTAAGCCGGTGCGGATTGGTGTGAACTGGGGTTCGCTGGATGCGGGGTTGCTCGACGAGATGATGGAGGCCAATGCGGCCCGCCCTGAGCCCAAGGATGCCCACCAGGTTACGCTCGAGACCATTGTGGAGTCGGCGGTGCGCAGCTACGAATGGGCCCTCAAATACGGTCTTGGTGAGGACAAAATCATCCTCTCGGCCAAGGTCTCCAACGCCCCCGACCTGTGGTGGGTTTACCGCGAGTTGGCCAAGCGCACCAATGCCCCGTTGCATTTAGGCCTCACCGAGGCCGGTATGGGGGTGAGCGGTATCGTCAGCAGCACCGCCGGCCTGGTGCCCCTGCTGATCGAGGGCATTGGCGATACCATACGGGTTTCCATCACCCCAGCCCCGGGGGAGCCCCGCACCAAGGAGGTGGAGGTGGCCTTGGAGATTTTGCAGTCCATTGGGCTGCGGCAGTTTACCCCCAGCGTGGCCAGTTGCCCTGGTTGCGGCCGTACCACCAGTACGTTTTTCCAGGAGCTGGCCCTGCAGGTCTCGACCCGCCTCAACGCCCAGATGCCGGTCTGGCGCACCCAGTACCCCGGCGTGGAAAACCTGAAGGTTGCGGTCATGGGGTGTGTGGTCAACGGCCCTGGCGAGTCCAAGCATGCCGATATTGGTATTTCGCTGCCCGGCACGGGCGAGGCGCCGCGCGCCCCGGTCTATATCGATGGTCAGCTCGCCGCCACCCTCAAAGGCGATCGTATTGCCGAAGAGTTTATGGGAATGGTGGAGGAGTACATCCAAAAGCGCTTTGGCAAGCAGCCGGCCTAGCGCTGATTTAGAGCAGCTCGAGCCTGGGCCAACCCAGGAGCAGATCCTGCTCGGTGAGGGCTTCACCCTCGGCCTCGGGCGTCCAGGCCACATAAGCGGCCAGGGTGTTGGTGGGGCTCGAGGTCGCCAGGGCCATCAGGGCCTGTCGTGCTCCCTCGCGGCGCAAAGGGCTTGGTATGGGGGGCAGGCTGCCGCTTACGGCCAGCAATAGGGTTACCAGGATGTAGCGGCCATCAGGTTCAACTTTCGCGCGATACCCTGCCTGCGCCACTTCCCGGCCTTCAAAGTGCCGGTAGGTCTCGGTGAACTCAGAGCGGGTCTCGGTCATCCAGGCGTCAAACTGTCCTTCGGCTTTTTCCAGGCTGCCTGTCCAGACTTCATACATGCCAAAGCGCCAGCCGTCCTGTGCACGCAGTAGAAGTACCGCGGTGTTGTCTATCAGATCGGCCAGCCCTCGAGGGCTTTCCGTCTCGGCTGCCTGGGCGGTCTGGCGCAGGCTGGCCTGTAGCTTGGGGGTATACAGAACCGCCAGCCGCAGCCGGGCCACGCTGCTTTCGACTTCACCTCCGTTGTTGCGGCCTGCCTGTTGAAGGCCGCGCAGCATCGAGATGCTAACCAGCACGATGCCGCCAATAAACAGCAGTGCGATAAGGTCAATGCCATAGCCGACGCCTGGGGTCACATAAATGGGTGGGCGGGCGCTGGGGTAACCTGGGGTTCCCGGAGGGTAGTAGTCGCGGGGGTAGGTGGGGTAACTGGGGTAGCGGCCGGGGGTGGGCAAGGGCAGCGATGGGGATGGTGCGGGGTTGACCCGGGGAATGGAGGGGCCGGGGCGCGGTGTGGAAAAACCTCCCCGGCCTCCCACGCCGCCGCCGCTGCGCTGTGCTAGGGCTGAACCCCAGCTAGGCCAGACCAGATCGGCCTCGACTGAGATGCTGGGCCAGGCGACCACAGCCCAGAGCAACAATAGAACCCGAACCCGGGTGAGTCTCATCTGTTTCAGCATACGGTATCGCGGCGCGGGCGCTTATTGCTATTGATATAATCATTAAAGTTGATAATAATAGACTCAGGGTGCGAATTCATACACCCGTCAACGCAAAGCCTGCGCTGCCTGTACACTTGCGATAGATAGGGAGTTACTTATGGACAAAACTGAAAAAAACAACACGCATCTTCCCGAGAGGCTCCCGGTCTGTCCGGTACGTGGCTCGGTGATTTATCCCAGCATGGTGATGCCCATCGACGCGGGGCGTCCCATCTCCATACGGGCCATCGAAGCGGCCTTGTCCCAGGAGCGGGTTATCCTGATCGTCAGCCAGCGGGACAAGGAGATTGAGGAACCAGGGCCCGCAGACCTCTACGATGTGGGCACGGCGTGCAACATCCTGAGAATGCGAAAAAACGCCGATGGTTCGGTGCAGATGCTGGTGCAGGCCTTTGCTCGAGTGCAGGTGCAGCAATACCACGCGGCCAGCGGGTATCTGGAAGCCAGTGTGGCCCGGCTGCCAGAGGTTGAAGACAAGGCCACTGAGGTGACTGCGCTTTTCCGCGAGGTCAAGGAGCGCTTCGAGACCCTGCTACGGGAAGGCAAGTATGTATCGCCCGAGGTGGCCCAGTTTGTGCTCAATCTGGAAGACCCCTCACAACTGGCTGACTACATCGCCTTCCACCTGGATTTCAAGCTGGAGGTTAAGCAGCAGATTCTGGCGACCCCTTCGGTGGTGGATCGCCTCAAGCGCATCGCTGTTTTGCTGGATGCCGAGCTCGATCTAGTGGAGACCCAGCGGCGTATTCAGCAGCAGGTTAAAGAGGAAATTGACAAGAATCAGCGGGAGTTCTTCCTGCGCGAGCAGATGAAGGCCATCCAGCGTGAGCTGCACGGGGAAGAGGGCGAGATGGAGGTAGAGGAGTTTCGCCAGAAAATTGCTGCGCTGAACCTGCCTCCAAGCGTTTTGCCCGAGGTGGAGCGGGAGCTTTCGCGCTTTGCTCGCATGCACCCCGATTCCGCCGAAGCCAGCGTGGTGCGCACCTACCTGGACTGGATTATCAACCTGCCCTGGAATACCCGTACGGAAGACCAGATTGACCTTCAGGAAGCCAAGAAGATCCTGGATGAAGATCACTACGGCCTGGAGAAGGTCAAGGATCGGGTGCTGGAGTATCTGGCGGTGCGTAAGCTGAAGCTCGAGCGCCAGAAAAAAGGTGAGATTCCCCCTGAAGAGGTCTCCAAAGGCCCCATCCTGCTGTTTGTGGGGCCGCCGGGGGTGGGCAAGACCTCCATCGCCAAGTCCATCGCCAAGAGCCTGGGCCGTAAATACCACCGCATCTCGCTGGGGGGCGCCCGCGACGAGTCCGACATTCGCGGCCACCGCCGCACCTACATTGGGGCCATGCCGGGCCGCATTATCCAGGGCATGCGCCAGGCCGGTAGCAAGAACCCCGTTATTCTGCTGGACGAGGTGGACAAGCTGGGGGTTTCCTACCAGGGCGACCCTGCGGCGGCCTTGCTCGAGCTGCTCGACCCGGCGCAGAACAAAGAGTTCACCGACCACTACCTGGGGGTTCCGTTCGACATGAGCGAGGTGCTGTTCATCTGCACCGCCAACTTCCCGGAGAACATCCCAGGCCCCCTGTTCGACCGCATGGAGCTGATCGAGTTTACCAGCTACATCGAGCAGGAGAAGCTCGAGATCGCCAAGCGGTACCTGCTGCCCCGGCAGATGGTGGAGAACGGGCTCAAGGAGAACCAGGTGCACATCACCGAGGCGGCCCTGATGCGCCTGATTACCCACTACACCCGGGAGGCCGGGGTGCGCAACCTCGAGCGCGAGATTGGCACCTTGCTGCGCAAATCGGCCCGCGCCATTTTGGAAGGTGGAAAGAAGCGGGTGCGCATCGGCGAGGGCGATCTGGAAAAATACCTGGGCCCGGCCCGCTTCCAGCCTGAATCCGAGGCCCGGACGCCCCAGATTGGGGTGGCTACGGGGATGTTCTACACCCCGGTGGGGGGTGACATCATGTTCATAGAGGTCTCGGTGATGCCGGGCAAGGGCAACCTGATCCTGACCGGCCAACTCGGCGATGTGATGAAGGAGTCAGCCCGGGCGGCGCTTTCGTACGCCAAGAAGAATGCGGCCCGCTTTGGCATACCCCTCGAGCGTTTCGACAACTCGGACGTACACATTCACGTTCCGGCAGGGGCGGTGCCCAAAGAAGGCCCCTCAGCGGGCATCGCCATTACCGCGGCTTTGGTCTCGGCCCTGGCTGAAGTGCCTGTCCGCAACGATGTAGCCATGACCGGCGAGATTACCCTCACCGGACGGGTGCTGCCCATCGGGGGGGTCAAGGAAAAAATTCTGGGTGCCCGACGGGCGGGAATCCGCGAGGTAATTCTGCCCAAGCAAAACCAGCCCGACCTGTCCGATATCCCTGTCTACCTGCGGCAAAACCTGCGCTTTCACTTTGCCGAGTCGCTGGACGAAGCGCTGAACTGGGCGCTGGTAGGAGGATTGGGGGCCCTCGAGCAAAAAGCCACACTACCAGCGAAGAAAAGCCGGCGGAGCAAGGAACAGCCCGTGGCCCGGGCCTAGCCGAAAGAGCCGCTGCATCTTGCAGGCTGGGTGGGTCGTTGCCTGAAGGGGGACTGCCCACCCAGCCCTGGGCGTGGGTCTTTGGGGCTCGCTAGCAAACTGGGCTAGACGGCCTCAGGGGTGGTTTTGGACCTAGCCCCCACGTAGCGCAGGGCTGTCCAGATGAGCACCACCGAGAAAGTCAGCCTAAGCCAGAACTCAGGGAGCTGATTGGCGATCAGACCCCCAGCAGAGGCCCCTGCCAGAATGCCCACCACCAGCCCCGGCACATACTCCTGGGCCAGGTTTCCGTGGCGGTAGTGGGTGTACGACCCCACCAGGGCTGATGGAATCATGGCCAGCAGCGAGGTGCCCTGGGCGGTGTGCTGCTCGAGGCCCACCAGCAGCACCATGATCGGCACCGTAATGGTACCGCCGCCCACCCCCAACAAGCCCGAGGCAAAGCCAGCGACAGCACCGGTAAAGATGAGCGGGATGATGCGCAGCCAGCCCTGCAGGGGCTCTTCCACATGCGGAATATAGGGCTTGAGGATCAGGCTCAGGGCTACCACCACCAGGTACCAGCCAAAAACCCGCTTGAGCTTCCACTCCGGCAAGCGATTGGCAAAGCGGGCCCCCCAGTTGGCCGTGAGCATAGCGCTGGGAAAGATCAGGAGGGCCGCCAACCAGTCCACGGTACCGTGGGTGGCGTAGGTCAGGGCCCCCACCAGGCCAGTAAAGACCACCATCACCAGGCTGGTTGCGACCGCTTTGTGTTGAGATAACTTGAGAAAGGCCGACATCAGCGGAACCGCTACAATGCCGCCCCCAAGCCCCACCAGACCCCCGAACACCCCTGCCAGCAAGCCGATCCACAAACTCGAAAGATTCACGCCTTGTTATACCACGGCCTATGAGATTTTAGATTCAAAATATCGTTTGCAGCCAGCGCAGCCAGTTTTCCCCAAGCACCCCAGCCTGGAAGGATTCGGGAACGCACAGGGCAATTTTCTGTAGGTCGGCGGGTGCGTCGAGGCCCTGGGGGTTTTCGTTCATTCCGAAGCCGCCGTCGAAGTCGGAGCCGAGGCCCACCTTGTCCCAGCCGATCAGGCTGGCGGTGTGGGCCATATGCTTGCCTACCACACCCAGTTCCACCCGTTCCATGCCCCGCTTCCAGGTGTGCTCGAGGAAAAAGCTATACAACACCGTGCCGATAACCCCGTTGCGCGCGCCGATGGCCTGGATCATGGCATCGCTCAGGTGGCGATTGGAGAACTCGAGCCCCTCCCCCCCCAGCAAGGCCCGGGGGTTGCTGTGGGTGGCGCAGACCGGGCCCTGGAAGACCTCCACAGCCTGCCAGAAGGCCTGCTCGTCCATATGGGAAAAGTCCAGGGCCAGCCCCTGCTCGTCCATGGCTTGTAGCAGCTCCACCCCCAGCGCGCTCAGACCGCCGGGTTCGCGGGTGCCGCCGCAGTAGCGGGTGCGGTTCCAGGCGGGGCCAATCAGCCGCACCCCCTGGGCCTTCCAGAAAGCCACCTCGCCGGGCTCGCGGATGCACTCGGCGCCTTCAATCAGGATGACCAGGGCTGTGATTCCGTCCTCGGGCCACAAGGCCAGATGCCGGGTTAAATCGGCCTGGTTCCGCAGGATGCGCACCCAACCCTGTTCTTCCCAGCGCAGGTATACCTCTAGCTGCCGGAGGGCCTGGGCATGGGCGCTTTGGGGCTCGAGGTAGCGGCGGGGGTCTACCCAGAGGGTGGCAAAGCAGACCCCAACCTTCCCTTCACGCAGGGCCGGTAGGGTTACGACGGGGATGTCGCTGTGGGTATCGCGCTGGCGCAGGGTGGAAAGCGGCAGGGTCAGGTCGCGCCCCAGGTCCACTGCGTTGTGGGCGAGGTCGAGGTGGGCGTCCACGATCACGCCACCATACTAACGCCAAAAACCCTAGGCCCGGCCAAACAGAAACCTGGAGGCCCGCAGCCAGCGGGCCAGGATTCCCACCGCTAGGGGAATCAGCAGCGAGAGTGCCACATAGATGGTGAAGGCCGGGGAAACCCCCAAGGCTTCGGGGAAATGAGGGGTGCGCTCGAGCACCCGAATTACCAGCGGATGGAGGAGGTAGATGTGCAACGAATAGCGGCCCAGAAACTGCAATGCTGCGCTGAGCGGGGTGCGCGAAAGCCAGATGGCAACCGAGATTAGCACGAAGGATACCGCGCTGCTGTAGATCCAATAACCAGTTTGATATTGAAAGGTGTTGACCGGGATGTTGCGTATGGCATCGTACGCCAGAGGCAGGTAGAGGCTCATCCCAAGGCCCAGCACCACCAGCCCCCAGGCGCGATAACGCCGCACGATCTGCTCGAGCCCGTGCATCTGCTTCACCAGGGTGAGCCCCACCGCCAGGGTGGGCAGGTACCAGATAAGGGTGCTGCCAGGGAATGGCACTTGCCAGTACAGGCGGTTGGCCCAGTAAAAAGCTAAGGTTAGGCCGATACTGACAAGCAAAACGAGCCAGGCTGGCACCCTGCGACGGAGCACCGGAAGCAGCAGCGGCATCAGCAGCACCAGTTGAATGGCCAGTACCATGTAGTAGAGGTGAAAATAGCTCTTGCCCCATAGCAGGTAAAGGCCGATGCGCTCTAGCGTGAGTGGGGGTAAATTGCCTTCGAAGTAACGGAAAAGAAGGTAAATTCCCGTCCAGACCAGGTAGGGAACCACCACGGGCCGCAACCGGGCCCAAGAATACGGCTGGTTGTTGCGTAGCAGGCTGTTGCCGATCAGGATGGTCGAAAGAAACAGGAAAGCCGGAACCACCCAGGCCAGGAGCCGGTTGGTGGTGGCGATGAGCCACCAGTGCTCAGAGTCTGGGGGTACTTCGCGCAAAAATCGCCCACCAACGTGGGCTACCAGGACGCCCAGAATGGCGATGCCCCGGTACACGTCCACCCAGGGTAGGGGGTTGTTGGTAGTGGTAGCAGGGGGACTCGAGCCCATGCTTTATAAATAGAGGGCCTCTATTAGAAGAACCCCACGATTTGAGTATGAAATTTGGCTTGATGGCCTCAGCGAAGATGAGATTTGTTTATTTGTTCTGAATATAGTGCAACGCTACTGCTCATATAGAATGATTATTATCTTAATCTTCAGGGTTTTAACCAGTGCGCAAGGGCCTGGTTGACCAGCTGCCAGATGGCTGGGGTGGTGGTGTGCTCCAGGTCGGGGTAGAGCACCAGGTGATCCTGGGTGAGCTGACCCAGGCCAGCAAACCTGCCCAGGCAGGCACGTTCTTTGATGAGGGGGGCCGTCCACAACTGGCCTTCCCTGGTCAGCGCCACCCGGCGCACGCTTCGCCCGCTGGTTTCGCGCGCCTTAGCCAGGGCGCAGTATTGCAGCGGCGAGACGATGGGGTCGTTTCCCGCAGCAATTAGCAAAAGCGGGGCGGTGACCTCGTGGGCCCAGGTGAGCGGGCTGCGCTGGCGGTAGCATGCAGGGCAGGCTTGGGGCGAGGCGCCGATCAGTTCCTGCCAGCGGTTGTAGGCCTCGGTGCGACCGTAGCGCTCGAGGCGCTCCATCATGGCCGCAAAGTCGGTAGCACCCAGTAAGAACGCCACCCCCTTGGCCTGTGGGTCGTTGCGGGCGGCGCTTAGGGCCACGCAGGCCCCCAAGGAAATTCCCACATACGCCCGCTGAGCGGTGCCCCCTACCTGCGGCAGCCCATCGGCCAGTTGCCGCACATCGCTTCCTTCTTTTCCGCAGACTTCAATTTGACCCTGGCTCCGGCCCTGGCCGCGTAGATGGGGCAGGGCCACCAGGTAGCCCGCCTGAGCCCAGGTTCGGCAAAGCGCCTGGGTGCTCTCGTTGGGGCCGACAAAACCCCCGTGTACCAGCACGAGGCTGGGGAAAGGGCCCCGGCCCTTTGGTTTGCAGATTTCGGCAAACAACGGCACGTCGCTTTTGAATTGCACGGCCAGCCGCACAATGCTTCTATCGGGAAGCTGCTGGATTTTCCAGTTGTTGCTGGAGCGCGTTTGCAGCAATACCAAGCTGCCCATAACTAGATTAAGGGACACCAGAGCAAAAAATAACGCTTGTACCCCATTGCGCATCTCTTCAGTATGCCAAGGCTTGCTGAGAAGCAAGCGAGGCCGGCCGTGAAATTTGGAGCCAACGCATACTTTCGGGCACGGCTTCGCGGCATCATAGCGCCTGTGAACCTGGTCTGGCACCGCGCCGATCTTCGCTTGCACGACAACCCCGCCCTGGCCGAGGCCCTGCGAACCGGCCCGGCTGTGGGGTTGGTGGTTTTGGATCCCAACATTCTGCAAAACACCACGCCCCGGCGGCGGGCCTGGTTCTATCAGAACACCCAGGCCCTGCGCGAGGCTTATGCGGCGCGGGGGGGCCTCCTGCTGGTGCGCAGCGGCCTGCCCTGGGAGGTTCTGCCCCGAGTGGCAGCCGAGCTGGGCGTCCAGCGGGTGTTTGCCGTGCGGAACTCGACCCCCTATGCCCGGTTTCGTGACCAGAAGGTGGGCGAGGCCCTGCCGGGGCGCCTCCGCTGGCTGCCGGGTCAGTACATCCACGAGCCGGGAACCATCGTCAAGCCGGACGGGGGGGGCTACACGGTTTTTACGCCCTATTCCAAGCGCTGGTGGGCGGCCCCTGAGCCGGTTCTGCTCGAGGCCCCCGCTCACTTTCCGCCCTTTAGCCTGCCACCCGATTACGACCCGGGCGCTATTCCCCAGGAAGCCTCGGACGTGCCCCTGCCACCGGCGGGCGAGGCGGCGGCCCTGAAGGCGCTCGAGGTCTTCTTACGCGACAAACTGCCCCACTACCACCAGACCCGCGACGGGCTGGCCGGGGAGGGGGTCTCGAGGCTCTCCTACTACTTCACCCTGGGGGTTCTCTCGCCCCGGCTGGCCGCCCGTAAAGCCCTGCAGGTGGGGGGTGAGGGGGCCCGCAAGTGGGTCAACGAGCTGTGCTGGCGTGACTTTAGCGGCGACCTGCTCTACCACCGCCCGCAGATGATGACCCAGGCCTTCGACCCGCGCTGGGAAGGCCTGCCCTGGAACCACGATAGCGAAGTGTTTGAGGCCTGGCTGCACGGCCAGACCGGCATCCCGGTGGTGGATGCCTGCATGCGTGAGCTACAGGCCACCGGCTTTCTGTCTAACCGGGGGCGGATGGTGGTGGCGCAGTTTGCGGTCAAGCTGGCCTTGCTGCCCTGGCAGAAATGCGAGCGGGCCTTCCGCAACCTGCTCTTAGATGGCGACAACGCCTCCAACCTGCAGGGCTGGCACTGGGCGGGGGGGCTGGGGGTGGACGCCGCCCCCTACTTCCGGGTCTTCAACCTGATCACCCAGGCCGAGACCCACGACCCCCAGGGATTGTGGCTAAAGCGCTGGGTGCCCGAGTCGGGGGGCCGGGCCCAGCCCTACAAAACCCCGGTCATTGACCTGGACGCGGCCCGCAGGCGGTACCTGGCGGCTGCGGAGGGGATCGCCAGGGGCTAGGCGGTGGGGGTAGGGTCGGCATATAACACCGACTGGTTTGTTGGGCTCCAGGGCATAGTGTGAGCGCTGAGACTCGATAAAATCTGAAGCGTGCTACTATTTTTAGACCAGAGCGGAACCGACCATAAGGAGGCTCCCTACGAGGTATTGGCGGGTATTACGGTTTCTGAGGGCAAAGCATGGTCGCTAATTTGAAGCTATGCGCGATGCCCAGCTCGAGACCTTTGGGATCGAGCTGGTGGAGGTGTTGAAGGAGTTCAAGGGCAGTCAATCCATCCAACGGTGGACTGTGCGGCGCCCTCTGATGGTCAAATTACGCAGGGTTCGGGCCCTGGCCTGCATATAATCCGCAACAAGATGAGCGCTGAAAAGCTGCGCGAAGAAGACCTCAAACTGCTGCACCTGCTCGAGCAGATGCGCAGCCAGATAGCCCAGGCCAGCAGTAACCTCGACTCGCTCAAACAGGCCCTGGAGTCGGCGCAGCGCCTGGTCGAGGAGCGGAACCGAAACTTGCTGAACATTCGCAGCCCCTGGCTGGAAGGCTATGGTCGCGAAGCCGATGACCCGCTGACCGGTCTGCCGGGCCAGGCGGCTTTTGAACAGGCCCTCGAGCGCGCTTTCGCCAGCGGCGAAGCGTTTAGCGTGGTCGCCTTCGACCTGGACGAATTCCAAACCATTGTGCAGCGCTTCGGCCAGGCCCTGGCCGATGAGGTTTTGCGCCGTGTGGGGCAGTTGGTGCAGAAGACCCTGCGGGCCTCGGATGTTGCTGGACGAACCGGGGGCGATTCGTTCGCCCTGATTCTGCGTGGCATCACCGGGGATCGGGCCCTGGGGGTCTGTGAGCGGCTGCGGGTTGCGGTGTTCAAGTACCCCTGGAGCCAGCTTCACCCTGAACTTAAAGTCACCATCAGTTTGGGCTTTGCGGGCCGCGATGGCGAGCCAACCGCCCAGGCCGTGCTGGCTCGAGCCAAACACTTCCAGGCCGAGGCTAAAAACTCGGGCCGCAACCAGACCTTTCCCGGAATGTACTACTGAAGTGGGGTGAATGCTCATGTTCGGCCGTGCCCCGGAGCTTTTCAGAAGCCTTCTTGGCCGCTCCGAACCGACGCTGCGCTACGCTATAGCGGTTCTTGCAGCCTTGTTCTTTTTAGGCTGGCTGATTTTCGAGCTGGCCCAGGCCTTTTGAGAAAGCCTGTGGGCGTGGCTGATGTATACTGGGTTGTGGCGTAGACCGGGAAGAGTAGGCTGGCCGCGCCCACAGCAAGGGTGCCCCACCGGCTGAGAGGGCACCTGGAAACGCACCAGCCGAACGTCGCCCGCGAGCCTGCAGGAAGAACAGCCAACTGGCCCAGTAGAGCCTGCCGGGGGTGCCCGTTACAGCACATTTTGAGCGCCTGAGGCCCTGCTGGCGCTTCAGGAAGCGCGGTGGTACCGCGGGGTTTTCCTCGTCCGTGCAGCAAAGCCTGCAGGGGCGCTTTTGTTTATAGGGCGAGAGCATGAGGGAGCAGTGGACAGGCTGTAGGCCAGCATCAAGGTGGGCGGTGTGCATGACGAACCGATCGCACGCGCTTCTTTTCCATTGACGTTAGGGAGGTGCTATGAACGATATTCCCAGGGAATGGCAGCTCGAGCCCCATTATGAACCCGGTCTCTACTGGTTCAGCCGGGAGCCGCAGCCCCTCAAGCTGCTAGGGGAGGAAATACCGGCCACAGAGTCGGAGGAGTACCCCGGCTGGTACTTTCTTCAGCGCGGCGACCCCATGCGAATTGTGGATAGCCTCGAGGAGGCCCTGGCCGCCCTGAAGTCCCGCCTCAAGCACTGGAACATGAAAGACTTGCTGGGCCGACGTGCGCCCATTGAGGTCAGCGGTAAAGTCCGCAAGCAGATGATCATCGAGTTGCTCAATACCCCCATCGCCACCCCCCCGCCCGACTACGACCCCGACCGGGACGCGCCGCTACCCCCCTTGCTTTCGTGCAAATGGGAGCTGGGCGACTACCTGCTGGTCGCCAGCATTGATTACACCCCTTTCCGCCCGGAGTTCAGCACCCGCTTCGGCCAGCCCAACAACCCCATCCGCAGCCTGGTGGGCCAGGTCTGCACTCTTAGCGCAATAGACCTCGAGCTGCTCGATGAGGACGACCCGGATGACCTGGACGAAGACAACCTCGAGCCCCTCGACCTTCTGGAGGACGATGAAAGCTTTGAAGAAGAGGAGGAAGAGCAGGATTGGGAGGAAATTGCGGTGGGCCCGGTAAGCCTCGAGGGCAACCGCCTGACCGTGGGTTTCTGGAGCCACACCTTCGATGAAAACACCCAAGTGATTGGGGTGGCCTACGAGGAAGCCAGCTTCCAGGATGAGCAAAAACAATACTACCTGTCGCTAAGGAGCAACCATGACCGAACCTAAGGAACTACCCAAAGCCTACGACCCCCAGGCAGTGGAGCCCCGCTGGGCCCTGGAATGGGCCCAGAACCCCCTCAAGCCCGAACTCAACGCCCACAAGGGCAAGGGGCCTTTCACCATCGTGATCCCACCGCCCAACGTGACCGGCAACCTGCACCTGGGCCATGCGCTGGACAACACCATCATCGATACCATCATCCGCTTCAAGCGCATGCAGGGCTACGAGGCCCTGTACCTACCCGGCACCGATCATGCCGGCATCACCACCCAGGTGCTGGTCGAGCGCGAGCTGGCCCAGGAGGGGCTATCCCGCCACGACCTGGGCCGGGAGAAGTTTTTGGAACGGGTCTGGGCCTTCAAGGAGAAAAACGGCGGGGCTATTTTGCACCAGCTCCGGCGCATTGGGGCTTCTTGTGACTGGAGCCGCGAGCGCTTCACCATGGACGAAGGGCTCTCCCGCGCGGTGCGGCGGGCCTTCATCGAGTATTACCACCAGGGGCTGGCCTACCGGGGCAAGCGCATCGTGAACTGGGATCCGGTGGCCCAGACGGTGGTGAGCGACCTCGAGGTCAACGTCGAGCCCACCCCCGGCCAGCTCTACACCCTGGCCTACCCCCTGGCAGGGGGCGGTGAGATTCAGATTGCCACCGTGCGCCCGGAGACCATCTTTGCCGATGTGGCCGTTGCGGTAAACCCCGCCGACGAGCGCTACCGGCACTTAATTGGGCAGAAGGCCCGCATCCCCCTCACCGAGCGGTACATTCCCATCATTGCCGATGAAGCGGTGCTGATGGACTTCGGCACCGGGGCCCTGAAGATTACCCCGGCCCACGACCCCACCGACTTCGAGATCGGCAGCCGGCACCACCTGGAGATGCCCAGCGTGATTGACCTGAAGGGCTGCCTTGCGGGCGAGCTGGTGCCCGAGCCGTTCCGGGGTTTGGAGCGCTTCGAGGCCCGCCGGCGGGTGGTGCAGGCGCTGGAGGAAGCCGGGCACCTGCGGGAAGTCCGCGACTACACCATCGCCCTGGGCTACTCCGACCGCACCAAGGCCCCGGTGGAGCCCCTCCTGCTCGAGCAGTGGTTCGTGCGGATGAAGCCGGTGGCCGAGAAGGTGCTGGAAGGCCTGGATAAGGGCGAGATGCGCTTCGTGCCCGAGCGCTGGGAGAAGGTCAACCGCGACTGGCTGGAAAACATCAAGGACTGGGCCATCGCCCGGCAGCTCTGGTGGGGCCACCAGATACCGGCCTGGTACGACGAGGAGGGCAACATCTACGTGCCCGACCCGGACAACCCCGACCTCGACTGCGACCAGGATCCCCGCTACGCCCACCTCAAGCTGCGGCGCGACGAGGACGTTTTCGACACCTGGTTCTCTTCGGCGCTGTGGCCTTTTTCCACCCTGGGCTGGCCCGATGCCACCCCCGACCTGAAGAAGTACTACCCCACCGACGTGCTGGTGACGGGCTACGACATCATCTTCTTCTGGGTGGCCCGTATGCAGATGTCGGGCTACCAGTTCACCGGTCGGGCCCCTTTCCACACCATCGTGCTGCACGGGCTGTACCTGGACGCCAAGGGACAGAAGATGTCCAAAAGCAAGGGCAACGGCATTGACCCCCTCGAGCTCATCGACAAATACGGGGCCGACGCCTGCCGCTTCGCCTGGGACTACCTGGCTACCGGTGGGCAGGACATCCGCCACGACGAGCGGCGCTACGAGCAGGGGCGCAACTTTGCCAACAAGCTCTACAACGCCACGCGCTTCGTGCTGATGAACAAGCAGGCGGGCCGCTCCAGCGCCCCGGCCACCCCCACCCTGGCCGACCGCTGGATGGTTTCGCGCCTGAACCGGGGCATCGCCGAGATTACCGAGGCCTACGAGGCCTTCGACCTGGGCCGGGCCGCCCGGCTGGTCTACGAGCTGGTCTGGAGCGAGTTTTGCGACTGGTACTTGGAGGCCGCCAAGCCCGCACTGCGCGAGGGCAACCAGGCCACCCTGCACACCCTGGAGTCCACCCTGGCGACCCTGCTCAAGCTGCTGCACCCCATCATGCCCTTCATCACCTCGGAGCTGTACGAGGCCCTCACCGGCGATACCACCCAGCTGGCCTTGCAGGACTGGCCCCAGGTTGGTGCGCGCGACCTCGAGGCGGAAAAAGCCTTCGAAACCCTGCAGGCCGCCATCACCGCCACCCGCAACCTGCGGGCCGAGCTGGGCATCCCGCCCCAGCAGGAAGTCGCGGTGCATCTGGAGGGGCCGGGGGCGGCGCTGGTGATGGAGAACCTGGCGCTGTTCCGCTTCCTCAGCAAAGCCCAAGCCTCTATAGGTAGCCCCGAAAAAGCCATTGCCCAGGTGACCCCCAGCACCACCGTCTACCTCAAGCCCGAAGGTGACCTATCGAGCTTCCTGGAGCGCCAGCGCAAGCGGCTGCTCGAGCTGGAGAAGCAGGTTGAGCAGGGACAGAAAAAACTCGCCAACCCGGGTTTTGTGGAGCGGGCCGACCCGGCCATCGTGCAGGCCGAGCGGGAGCGGCTAGCCGAGAACCAGGCCCAGCTCGAGCGCATCCGACAAAACCTGGCCCGGCTGGGGTAGGGGGGCTTACAGCTCCTTGGGGTCTGGCCGGTGGGGCTCGAGGCCAAAGTAGCCCAGCTCGTATAACCGCTGCCAGACCCGGCTCACGGGCAGGCCCATCACGGTGTAGAAGTCGCCCTCAATGCGCTCCAGCAGCACCATGCCCAGCCCCTGTGCGCCGTAGCCCCCGGCTTTGTCCAGCCCCTCGCCGCTTTGGATATACCACTCGATCTCCCAGGCCTGTAGCGGGCGGAAGGCGACCTGTGTCAGGGCCACCTCACGGTGCAGGCCTCCGTCCGGTTTGAGAATGGCAAAGCCGGTGTACACCGTGTGCTGCCGCCCCGAGAGCCGCTGCAAGAATCGCCTGTTCTCCTGGGGGTCGCGGGGCTTGCCCAGGGTTTCATCCCCCAGGGCGACCACGGTATCGGCCGCCAGCACCCACTGCCCTGGCTGCCAGATGGCCTGGGCTTTCTGGGTAGCCAGCTCCAGGGCCATGCGGGCGGGCTCGAGGTGCCGGAGGCTTTCTTCGTTTATGTTAGCCGGACGCGCCTCAAAAGGCAGGTTCAGCCGCTGCAATAGCTCGGCCCTGCGCGGGCTTTGTGAGGCCAGGATCAGGGTAGGAAGGTTCTTCATAGGCGGGTACCTGCACGCCAGATGCTCTCCACCTCGCGCTGGTAGCGCTGGGCCAGTGCGCTGTCCCGCAGGATCAGCAGGTTTTCGTTGTTGCGGCCGAACCCGGAATTGGTGAAATTGTAGCTGCCCGTAATCACCCACTCACCGTCCACCACCATCACCTTGTGGTGCATGGTGTAGGGGTTGCCGTCTTTGCGCACATCCACCCCGGCCTGCTTCAGGGTTTCGTCCCGCGAGTTCTCCAGGTTGCGCGTATCGATTACCACCCGAACCCGCACCCCACGCCGATGGGCCTGCACCAGCGCCTCGATGATGCGGGTATCGGTCAGCACATACGCAGCCACCCAGATTTCCTGACGGGCACGCCCCAGCACTTCGAGGATCGCGCCTCGAGCCCGGCGTCCACCGGCCGGGCTAAAGTAGACCACACCCTCGGTACTGCCAATCTGGAAGCGCTCGGAGCGGCCCAGGCCGTTTTCCTGACCAGCGAACAGCGCTTCGAACTCGGCCCGGTAGGTCTGTACCAGGCCCGGCACCGGTAGCCACAGGCTGTTTTCGTTATTGCGCTCAAAGGCATTCCAGGTCAGGTTGGTGCTACCCGTCCAGACCCCCAGGTTATCGATGAGCACGAACTTGTGGTGCATGAGGGCGCTGGTGCGGCTGTCGTAGCAAACCTGCACGCGCTGTAAGGTTTCGCAGCGGGCCTGGTTGTTGCTGCGCACGCCCAGGCTCTCGCGGGTCTCGCGGCGGTAGTCGGAGTCGTTGAGCATTCGCACCCGCACCCCGCGGGCGGCTGCACGTATGAGGGCCTGCCCTATCTCGCGGTCTTCGAGCTCGAGGGCGGCCACCTCAACCTGGTTCTGGGCTGCGTTGATCAGGCCCACCAGGCGATTCTTGGCGGTAGGGCCCTGCTCGGGGGCAAAATACAGCTCGAGGCCACCGGCCGATCTGTACACCGATGGAATCGGGCGAAGGTAGGCCTCCCAAACCAGATAACCCACCACGGCCAGGAGCAGCAGAAAGAGCCACGGCCGATCGCCGCCGCGCCGGCCTCGGTAGCGGCCTCTGGGACGAAATAAGCCCCACATAGCCCAAAGCGAATTGAACCTGGAACCACGACGCATAGCAGATGTCTACTGTACAACGGAAGGTTGTTTGTAACCAATCCACCAAACTTGACCATATGCCTTGACAAGAGATATTCCCAGCCCAGGCCGACTAGCGCAATTTATTGGACTCGGGTACAATCTCTTCATGCTTACCCTTCGGGAAAGGCAAAAACAGCGTCGCCGAGACCGCATTTTCCGCACTGCCATCAACCTATTCCGTGAGAAAGGCTTTCATCAGACCACAGCCACCGACATTGCTAAAGCTTCGCACGTTTCAAGGGGCACTTTTTTCAACTATTATTCCTATAAGGAGGCGGTTCTACTCGACTTCGGTGCCCAGCTACTGAACGAACTACGGGAACAAGCCCTGTCCGAGCTGGCTCAAGGTGAGCCTCCCCTCGAGGTGCTGCGCCGCTTATGGAACCGCCTGGCCGAGGTTAGTGAGCGTGAACGCGTGCTACTCTCCCCTCTAGCTTACGAGCTGCTGAACCCCGATCCCCAGCGTGCCAAGGCTGCTTTTGAAGCTCTGCCCCTGGGCGACCTGATTGCCGAAATTCTGCACCCGCTAAGAACCCAGGGTCGGTTGCGGCAGGATATGTCGCTCGAGCGCATCTCCCGCTCCATTGCCGATGTGTACCTGCTCTCGGCGTTGCGCTGGGCGGCTTATACCCCGGGGCGGCAGCTTAAGGATGAGATGAACAAGTTCCTCGACCTGATGCTGGAAGGCGCCCTGGCCAGGGAGGCCGCCAAGCCAGCCAAGGCTGCACGCACCTCGAGCTAGGCCATGCACAGCCTGCTCATACCCACCCCGGTGGGTCCACTCTACGCCAAAGCCAGCCCCCAGGGGTTGCTATCGGTGGAGCTGCTGGTCTTGGGGGAGGGCTTTCCCGAACGTCCCAACGCCCTGCTCAACGACCTGGCCCGGCGGGTGGAGGCCTACTTTGCCGGTAAGGGTGAAACCTTTTTGCAGGTGCCCCTCGACTACAGCGGCCTCGAGGCCCGGCGAATAGCCCTTTACGAGGAGGTGCGGCGCATTCCCCCCGGCCAGACCCGCAGCTACGCCCAGATGGGGCGCCTGTGCGGCCTCACGCCCCGGGCGGTGGGGGCCGCCATGCGGGCCTGTCCGTTCTTCCTGGTGGTTCCGGCCCAGCGCGTGATTCATGCCGATGGGCGGCTGGGGGGTTTTGCCGGGCGGGAGGGCGTGAAGGAGTGGCTTTTGCGATGGGAGGGGGCTCAGTTGTCGCCCTGAGGGGCTTTGTGCTATTGTCCCCCCATGAAAAAGTTGCTCATCCTTTTGCTGGCGACACTGGGGCTGGCCCTGGCCCAGCCGCTGGGCAATGTGGCGATGGTCTTCAGTGAAGGGGCCAAAACCGATCCTACCTTCAACGGGGTGGCCTACGGCGCGGCCCTGCGCACGGTGCAGCAGTTCGGTGGACGCATGTTCGACTTTGAGCCCGCCGACCCCTCCCAGATTCCCTCGGCCATACGGCGCTTTGCCAGCGAGGGCTTCAGTCTGATCATCGGCCTGGGTTTTGCCACCGAACCGGGGGTTGCAGCGGCGGCCCGGGAGTTTCGCGAACAGCGCTTCGCCCTGATTGACACCGCGACCGAAGCGCCCAACGTGGCCTCCTACGTTTTCCGCGAGAACGAGGGCACCTACCTGGTGGGCTATATTGCCGGCCGCCTTAGCCAGACCGGGGTGGTGGGTTTTGTGGGGGGGATGGACATCCCCCTGATTCACAAGTTCGAGGTGGGCTACCGCGAGGGGGTTCGGCGGGCCTGCCCGACCTGCCGGGTGCTGGTGAACTACGTGGGCAACACCCCGGCGGCCTTCTCAGATCCGGCCAGGGCCAAAGAGATTGCCGCCGCACAGAAGTCCCAGGGGGCCGACATCATCTACGCCGCCGCTGGGGCCTCGGGGCTGGGGGTGTTCGACTACGTCAAACAGACCCGCTGCCTCAAGGCCAGCGAGCTGCCCAGGGGCCTGCGCTTCCGCAGCAACCCCTTTGCCAGCGTGCCCAAATACGAGGCCTACACCCGGGAGTGCGCCGGGGATACCCGACCGATGTTCTTCATCGGGGGCGACGGCAACCTGAACTTTTTGGGCGACACCGACAACAACCCCGCCACCCTCAACCACGCCCTCACCTGCATGCTCAAACGGGTGGATGTGGCGGCCCAGCGCGCGGTGGAGTCGGTGGCCCGCAACGCCTTCCAGGGTGGCCTGGTCAGCCTGGGGCTCAGGGAAAACGGCCTGGGCTACGCGCTGGATGCCTACAACCAGGCGCTCTTGCCCGAAAGCCTGCGCCGGGAAGTGAACGCCACCCGCCAGGCCATTGTGGCCGGGCGGATTGTAGTGCCGGACAGACGCTAGGCCCCGTAGGGCACCCAGATGTTCTTGACCTGGGTGGCCTGCCTGAGTGTTTCGTCTAAGTCGGGCAGGGGGCCGCTGGCGGGCAGCGTCCAGGTGCGCTTCATGTTGCCGGCGCTGGCCTTTTCCACCAGGGCCCAGCCGGCCTGGGGGCCGGCATACCAGAGGGCGTCCACGTCATCGTGCTCGGCTAGGGTCTGGGCCAGTTCGTCGCGCTCGCCGGTGACTATATTGAAGGTTCCAGCCGGGATGTCGGAGGTCTCCAGCACCTGGTAGAAGTCGGTGGCCGTGAGGGGGGCCAGGGGGGAGGGCACCACCACCAGGGTGTTGCCCATGGCCAGGGCGGTTGCGGCCAGCCGGGCCAGGGCCAGGAGGGGCCGGTCGTCGGGGCAGAGGATGCCCATCACGCCGATGGGCTCCGGGACGGCCAGGGTTACGTTGCGGATGGGGGTGTTGTGCACCACGCCCTCGTACTTATCGGCCCAGGCCGCGGCGGTGAAGAGGGCCTCGAGGGCCGCCTCGACCTCGGCGGTGCCATCCTGCCCGGTCTGCTGTGCGATGCGACGGGCGAACTCCTCGGCCCGCTCGGAGAGGTTCTCGGCCAGGAAGTACAGGATCTGGGCCTTGTTGTGGCCGCTGGTTTTGCGCCAGCCCTCCAAGGCTCCTCGAGCGGCCTCCACCGCGTTGCGGATATCCTTGCGGTTGCCCAGCCCCACCTCACCAATAAGGTGCCCATCGGGGTCGTACACCGGCTTGCTATAGCCGCTGTCGGGGCGCACTTGCTTACCGCCGATAAAGAGTTTGGCGGTGCGGTCAATGGGGGGCACGGCGGGCGCCGTCCGCGCGGCCTCGGTTTTCCTGGATGGGGGGCTGGCTTTCTGGCTTTTGGCGGCCTTACTCTCCGCGGTTTTTTTGACGTACTCCCACAGCCCTTCCTTGCCCCCCTCGCGCCCAAAGCCGCTCTCGCGGTAGCCGCCGAAGCCGCTGGCGGCGTCGAAGAGGTTGGTGCTGTTGATCCAGATGGTGCCGGCCTTGATCTGGGTGGCCACATCCAGGGCCAGGTTGATGTCCTCGCTCCAGATGGAGGCGGCCAGGCCGTAGCGGGTGTTGTTGGCCAGCCGGACAGCCTCCTCGGGGGTGCGGAAGGTGAGGGCGGCCAGCACGGGCCCGAAAATCTCCTCCTGGGCGATGGTGGAAGAAGGGGCCACCTCCGTGAAGAGGGTAGGAGGGTAGAAGCAGCCTTCGGCAGGAACAGCCCAGCTTGGCTGCCAGAGTTTGGCCCCTTCCTCCACGCCTTTTTGCACCAGTCGCTGGATTTTTTGTAACTGCACCGGTGCGATGATGGCCCCGATGTCCACCGCCTTGTCCAGCGGGTCACCCACCCGCAGTTTTTCCATGCGGGCGCGGAGCTTGGCGTACATCTTTTCGGCGATGCCCTCCTGTACCAGGAGCCTCGAGCCCGCGCAGCAGACCTGGCCCTGGTTGAACCAGATGGCGTCCACCACGCCCTCCACCGCGCTATCCAGATCGGCATCCTCGAAGACCACAAAAGGCGACTTGCCCCCGAGCTCGAGGGAGAGCTTTTTGCCGCTGCCGGCGGTGGCCTTTCGGATCAGGCGGCCCACCTCGGTCGAGCCGGTAAAGGCGATTTTGTCCACCCCAGGGTGCTCCACCAGGGCTGCACCGGTCTTCCCATCGCCGGTGATAATGTTCACCACCCCCGGCGGCAGGCTGATCTGCTGGCAAATTTCAGCGAACAGAAGCGCGGTCAGGGGGGTAAACTCGGCGGGCTTGAGCACCACCGTATTGCCCATGGCCAGCGCGGGGGCAATCTTCCAGGCCAGCATCAGCAGGGGAAAGTTCCAGGGGATGATCTGCCCCACCACCCCCACCGGCCCATAGCCCGCCAGCTCACTTTCCATGAGCTGGGCCCAGCCCGCGTGGTAGTAGAAATGGCGGGCCACCAGGGGGATATCAATATCGCGGGTCTCGCGGATGGGCTTGCCGTTGTCCAGGGTTTCCAGCACGGCAAACAGGCGGGCGTGCTTCTGAATCTGGCGGGCCAGGGCGTACAGGTAGCGGGCCCGCACGTGGCCTTTGGTCTGGCTCCAGCTTGCAAAGGCTTTGCGGGCGGCCTTGACCGCCTCGTCCACGTCGGCAGCGCTGGCCTGGGCCACCTCGGCCAGGGGCTGGCTGTTGGCCGGGTTGAGGGTGGTGAACCATTCCTGGCTGGCCGGCTTGCGCCACCGGCCTGCAATGAAGAGCTGAAACCGGCCCTTGTGGGCTTGGATCCAGTCCAGGGCGGGTTGGGCCGCCTCGGGGGCGGGGCCGTAGGGGAGGGTTTCCATAAGTTCAGTGAGGGTCATGATGGACTCCTGGGCTCGAGGGGCAAGGCTGCTAGCCCAGCGGCTGGTACTGCATGGAGGCATAGCGACCGTAGGCGAAGTGCTCGAGCTGCCGTTCGATGTCGTTCAACAGGGCGCTGGCCCCAATCCGGAAGAGGTGCGGCTGCATCCACTCGTGGCCCAGCTCCTCCTTCATCAGAATCAGCCAGTCCAGGGCCTGCTTGGCGGTGCGGATGCCCCCGGCGGGTTTGAAGCCCACCTTGTAACCGGTCTGCTCGTAAAAAGCCCGGATGGCCCGCACCATCACCAGGCTGTTTTGCAGGGTGGCGTTGACGGCCTCTTTGCCGGTAGAGGTTTTGATGAAATCCGAACCGGCCTGCATGCACACCATACTGGCCTTGTAGACGTTTTTGAGGGTGCCCAGCTCGCCCACGGCCAGGATGCTTTTCATATGGGCCGGGCCGCAGGCCTCGCGGAAGTCGCGCACCTCCTGGTAGAGGGCTTTCCAGTTACCGGTTAGGACGTGGCGGCGCGAGATCACGATATCAATCTCGCGGGCCCCGGCGGCCACCGAGGCCTCGATCTCCTGTAGCTTGAGGCGGTGTGGGGTGAGGCCTGCCGGGAACCCGGTCGAGACCGCGGCCACCGGGATGCCGGAACCCTCCAGGGCCTCGACTGCGACGGGCACCATCTCGTGGTAGACGCAGACCGCGCCGGTGGTGAGCGGTAGGTGGGGCACCCCCAGGTCGCGCAGCAGCTCCGGGCGCACCGGCTGACGGGCCTTGGCGCACAGCCGCCGCACCGTGCCGGGGGTGTCGTCGCCCGAGAGGGTGGTGAGGTCAATGGTTCGGATGGCGTGCAGCAGCCAGGCGGCCTGCCAGGCTTTTTTGACCGTGCGGCGGGTGGGTAAGGTGGCGGCGCGACGTTCGACCGCGCTTTTGTTGACCAGGGCCCCCTCGAGGGCACCAGGGTCGAAGGGGGTGCCGGGGTTGCGCTCCGGCAGCGGGTGGGTGTGGGGTAGGGTTGCGGTTGCCATAGGATGGCCTCGAGTACAGCCGATTATAGCCTAGAGCGGTTTTCCGGAAGAACCCAGCCGCTCTAAAAAAGCGGGTGGAGCGCCTAATTTTGCCGGATGGGTTTTACGGGCGGGGCGGACTTTTGCTAAGCTTTGAATACCGCTCATAGGGAGTCTGCTCGATTGGGATTCGTTTCAGCCGGCCATGCTGCTCCCAAAACCGCGGTAGGTGAAGCATGGAAACCCTGGAAGCCGCTAAATGCCTGGTTTGTGGAGCGTTGCTGGAGGTGCCGGGCCCCTGGGTGGGCCTCGAGGTCGAGTGCCCGGAGTGCCAGGAGGTGCTGCGGGTGGTGGAGGTGCAACCGCTCAGGCTGTACTACGCTTTCGAATCCGACGAGGAGCCCATGCCGGATGAGTGACCCTTTTAGTTTGACCCCAGCACGATGACCACATCGTAGCCCGCGGGCTCGAGGCGTATGCGGGTTTGCAGGGGTAGGTGCAGCAGGTCGGCGTAGTCTCGAGCCAACACGAAGGCGGGGGATTCGCGCCCCACCACCGAAACCCCACTGCGCACCAAGACCACGCTCGAGCCCCCTACCTTCCCAAGCTGCAGCTCGGGTGGGGTCAGGCCCATCTCGATAAAGCCCTGCCGGTATCGTTCACCCAGCCCACTGCCGCTCCGATCGAGCAGAAGGGTTTTGAGGCCCAGGGCTTCCGCCTGCACCAGCCGGGCCATGACCTCGGTATCGGTGGTGCGGCCCAGCAGCCCGGCGATAAAAGAAGGCATGGCAGCCTGATCGGGGATCAGGTAGAGGCCCTCCTCCAGGGTGGGCAGGGTGGCGCTTTTCAAAGTCAGGTTGCGCAGGTTCGGGAGCAGGCGCAAAGCTTCGGAGAGGGGGAGGCTGGTCTCGATGGAGCCCCAGAGGGCGCTGGCAACCCCAGGTAAGCGCGGCCAGTAGCGGGGGTTCTGGGCTTTGCGAAGGGCCAGCTCCATCACCTCCCTGATGCGATCCAGCCGGCCCAGGTCGGTGCCCTCCCAACGCCGGAAGCGCATGTACTTGACAGCATCCTTGCCGTCGAGGTGCACCGGCCCTGCCGGGAAGTCGATGTAGAGCCCTGCGGCCCGGTCGGTGTACTTCATGGGCTGGGGCAGCACCACATCCACCCCGTCCACCGCGTCGACCAGCCTCATGACCGCTTCAAAGGTCAGGATCACATGATGCTCCACCGGTACACCCAGCAGGTTTTGCACGGCCATCTGCAGCCCTTTGCCTTTGCCCCCCCGCTCGTAGATGGTGTTAATCCGACCATCAAAATAACCTTCGGGGGTTTCGCCGCTGTAGTGTAAATCGCGGGGAATGGCCACAACGGTGGCCTCTGCCCCGTGCAGACGGACATAAAAGATGGTGTCGGTGCGGAGTCCTGGCCCGCAAGCGGTGTGATAGCCGCAGTACTCGGTGTCGCGGGCCGCCACCACCAGGCTGAGCTCCTCGTACGGGCCTCTGCCCTGGTCAGCGCCCTGCCACTGGGTCTCCACATCCCTGTGCTGCGGCCCGTAGGCCAGGGCCCAGGCGAGGACAAGCAGGGCCAGCCCTAGCCCAATTAACGAACCCCGCGGCCTGGGGCGGCGAACCGACGAAGCGGTTCCAGGGCGGTGGGGGCTGGGCGGTTGTGCCATGACCAAAGATTACAAAATCGAGTGAGCAGCAGAGCTGGAACAGGACTGTAGCCACGCGGTATGCCTAGCGGTCGCCTGGCTTTCGCTGCAGGGCTTGATAGGCTGCCCAGGTGCGGGGGTGTGGCGGAATGCCCTTCTTTTGCAGGTAATCAACCTTGCAAACAACGGCCTTTTGGTAGGCCTCCTCGAGCCTGCCGCTTAGCGCCATCTCGCGGATTTCATGATTGACCCCGCGGCCCGGCTCCGAGACATCGGCGATGTAGAGGGCCATGCCGATCCCGTGGTCGGGACGAACCCCATAGACGTGGCCCTCGATGGCCTCGAGCACCTCCTCGTCCTCTATGCCCCAGGCCTCGGCCAGCCGGCGGCCCGCCCGCCCGTGCAGGGCCAGGGGATGGTTGCGCTCGATCTCGTTCTCTGGGGTGGCCAGCTCCAGCAAGCGTTCGGCGCTTAGATCGCGCGCGGCGTCGTGCAGGATGGCGGCCAGATAGGTTTTTCCCTCGTCAAGCCGGTTGGCCCGGGCAATTTGAGCCGCCAGCTCGGCGACCCGCAGAATATGCTCATAGCGCTCGGGTTTGACCAGCCGGCGCACCTTCTCGGCGTAATCAGCGACAGCGCTCGTGCGTATCAAAGTTAAGCCTCCGCCGAGGGCGGGAGCAGGTATTGGAAACTCCTGCCCATCCGCAAAAAAGAGCCTACCACATTTGTAAAAATTTCCAAGGCGGCAGGCCTTGGCGGGGAACGGCGCGCTTCTGCGGCCTGCTGGCCAATCTGATTTTCCAGAAGCGAACCGGCACTTGAAACATTTGTCCCTAGCCGCTATAGTTGACAGTTGGCTGGGTCAAAAGACCCGAGCCGTTTGATTGGATTGCACCTGCATCCCAGACGGCTAACTGGAGTGTGGTCATGTACGCAATTATCAAAACCGGTGGTAAACAGTACCGCGCAGAGGCAGGCAGCCGGCTGCGTGTGGAGAAGCTCGAGGCCAACCCCGGCGATACCGTGGAGTTTGAGGCGCTGATGCTGGGTGGCGAGAAGACCGTGATCGGCAGCCCCACCGTGCCCGGCGCCAAGGTGGTGGCCGAGGTGGTCGAGCACGGCAAGGGTAAAAAGGTGGTGGTGGCCAAATTCAAGGCCAAGGTTCAGTACCGCCGCAAGCGGGGCCACCGCCAGCCCTATACCGAGATTCTTGTAAAGGAGATTCGCGCTTAGCTGAGGCGCTCTCCCGAAGGAGCACACGATGGCACATAAAAAGGGTCTGGGTTCAACCAAAAACGGGCGCGACAGCCAAGCCAAGCGCCTGGGCGTCAAGCGCTTCGAAGGTCAGGTGGTCAAGGCTGGTAACGTGCTGGTGCGCCAGCGCGGCACCAAGTTCCGCGCCGGTGCGGGGGTGGGTCAGGGCCGCGACTACACCCTGTTTGCCCTGATCGATGGCGTGGTGGAGTTTGCCGATAAGGGTCGCAAGGGCCGCTTTGTGCTGGTTAGGCCCCTGGAAACGGCCCAGGCCGGCGATTAACCGGATTATTGGCCGGAGGCGGAAGCCTGCGCTTCTGGCCTTCGGTTTTTGATTTATGTTCAGGGATGTGCTCGAGATCAGCGTGGCTGCCGGACGCGGCGGCGACGGCTGCATTAGCTTTTGGCGTGAAAAGTACATCGCCAAAGGGGGCCCCGATGGCGGCGATGGGGGGGATGGGGGCTCCGTCATCCTGCGGGCGCTGGCCCAGGTAGACTCGCTTTCGAACCTCTCCAAGCGGGTTTACAAGGCGGAAAACGGCCAGCACGGGATGGGCAAGGGGCTTTTTGGTAAGTCGGGCAAAGACCTGATTATCGAAGTCCCGCGGGGAACCCGGGTCTACGATGCCGAGACCGGCGAGCTGCTGGCCGACCTGGTGGAGGAGGGCCAGACCTTTGTGGCCGCGCGGGGTGGACGGGGCGGCTGGGGGAACCCGCGCTTTGTGACCCCCACCCGGCAGGCGCCCCGCTTTGCCGAGGCCGGCGAGGAGGGTGAGAAGCGCAGGCTGCGCCTCGAGCTGATGCTCCTGGCCGATGTGGGCCTGGTGGGCTACCCCAACGCCGGCAAAAGCAGCCTGCTGGCCGCCCTGACCCATGCCACCCCCAAGATCGCCAGCTACCCCTTCACCACCCTGTCGCCCAACCTGGGGGTCATCGAGCGCGACCTCGAGCGCATCACCATGGCCGACATTCCCGGCATCATCGAGGGGGCGGCGCAGGGCCGGGGCCTGGGCCTCGAGTTTCTGCGCCACATCGCCCGGACTCGAGTGCTGCTGTACGTGCTCGATGGCGCCGATCAGCCGGTGCAAACCCTGCACACCCTGCAGGCCGAACTGCGGGCCTACAACCCCGAACTGCTGCAGCGCCAGGCCCTGATCGCCCTCAACAAAACCGACCTGCTCACCCCGGAAGAGGTGCAAACCCTGGTGGGCGAACTCAGCCGAACCGGCCTGCCGGTGCTACCCATCTCCACCCAGAGCAAGGCCGGCTTGCCCGAGCTGGTCGAGGCCCTATTTGCCCTGGTGCAGGCCGCGCCCAAGCCCAAATTGGAAGCCCCCAAGCCCAAGCCCGAGCCCGCCGATTACATCAAGGTAACCCAGGTGGAAGAAGGGGTGTTCGAGCTCGAGGCCCCCCAGGTGCAGCGCCACCTCGACCGGCTCAGGGGCGATATGATGGAGGCCGCAGGCTACCTGCAGGAACTTTTCAAGCGCTACCGGGTTGAGCAAGCGCTCAAGGCCCATGGGGTGCGGGCGGGCGATACGGTGCGCTTTGGTACGCATGAGTTTGAGTACATCCCTGAGGTTCGATAGCCTGCTCTTTACTTGTGTACAATGAGGTCGAATGGTTCAAGCCATTGATACCCAAAGACTCATCCACCTGGTCAAGGAAGCCCTGGAGGACAAGAAAGCCGAGAATGTGGTGGTGCTGGATCTGACCGGCGTCTCCGACACGCTCGATTACTTTGTGATTGCGACCGGGACTTCCCAGCCACACCTGCAGGCCCTCGAGCGGGCTGTGCGGGAAAAGCTACTCGAAGACGAAGGCATCCGGGCTAACAACGTCGAAGGCCCCAGTCCACGCTGGGTTCTCCTCGACTATGGCCCGGTGCTGGTGCACCTGATGAGCGCGGAGGCCCGCGAATACTACGATCTAGAGGGTTTCTGGGCCGATGCAAAGCGCATATAGCGGGACAGTGCCTAGGGCTTGGCCCTGGGTGGGTTGTTGCGCGAGCTGGCCTGGGTTGGTTGGTAGTTGCGAATGGGGCCAAAGATGAACCTGTTGAATACGATATAGGCGGCAAGGTACGTTCCCATCTGCACCCAGAAATTATTGAACAGCGTGACCCCGTTGCTGCCCAGGATGGTCATAAGCAGGGAGAGGGGCATCACCACAATAAAGGCCCGCAACAGCAGGCTGGGAAAGATGCGCAGCATGTCCCGACCCGAGAGCGGTACCCGCTGCTGAGCTTTGCGTTTGAGCTTTTCTTCCCGGCGCTTCTTGCCCATGTGCTCGAGTTTAAACCCTGGCCCCCGTTGAGGCCAGGGGTGGGGGTTCTGCAAGTTAACCCCACCAAATGCTATACCCAATCGCGGGGCTTTGTTTATTTGTTTATTTGATGTGGGCCAGGTTAGGGTGGTGTCATATACTCATGAGCGTGGGTTTGAGTTGGATGCCGGCAGCACGGTAAGGCCGATTTTTAAATGAGCACTTATTGTAGCGATGGCCTTATGGTAGCTGTCGGTGTGCACCAACAAGGTTAACCCGTTGATCTGCTAACACAGAGGGAGCTTTAAGATGAGTGCCACGCAAACCCCTACGCCCCTGGCCGATATGCTGCGCAGCATGGTGCAGGCTCGAGCCTCGGATATCCATTTGCAGGCTGGGGCGCCGCCTACGGTGCGCATTGATGGCAAACTTAAACCCTTTGGGAGCAAGGTGCTCTCGCCGGAAGATGTAGAAGCCATCGTGCGCAGTCTGCTAAACCCCATGCAGCTCGAGGAGCTCGAGTACAAAAAAGAGATGGACTTTGCCTATACGGTGCCGGGCCTGGCGCGTTTCCGTTGCAACCTGCTGCACCAACGGGGTAGCTTCGGGCTGGTGATGCGGGTGGTGGCCGAGACCATTCCAAGCTTCGAGGCCCTGGGGTTACCCCGTCCGGTGATGGAAGACCTGGCCTCCAAAGAGCGCGGATTGATACTGGTGACCGGCCCTACCGGCTCAGGCAAGTCCACCACCCTGGCGGCCCTCATCGACCACATTAACCTGCACTATCCCAAAAACATCATCACCATTGAAGACCCCATCGAGTTTCTGCACAAGCATAAGAAAAGCCTGGTGGTGCAGCGCGAGGTGGGGGTGGATACCGACTCGTTTAGCTCCGGCCTCAAATACGCCATGCGGCAGGATCCGGATGTGATTTTGATCGGTGAGATGCGCGACCGCGAAACGGTGGAGGCGGCGATTATGGCAGCCCAGACCGGCCACCTGGTGCTGTCCACCCTGCACACCCTGGATGCGGTGCGCACCATCAACCGTATCATCGACTTTTTCCCCCTACACGAACACCTGCAAATTCGCATTCTGCTGGCCGAGTCGCTTCTGGGCATCATCTCGCAGCGCCTGCTGCCCCGCGCCGACGGCCACGGTCGGGCGCTGGCCCTGGAAATACTCCTGGCCACGCCTTTTGTGCGCGACCTCATTAAAGACGAGAACAAGACGCCCCAGATCAAGGACGCCATGCTGCAGGACAACCTGCGCGGCATGCAGACCTTTGATCAGCACCTGGTTGAGCTTTACAACCAGGGGCACATCAGCCTCGAGGATGCCGAAGGCTCGGCCACCAGCCCCCACGAGCTCAGGTTGATGCTTACCAAAGCCACCGGCCGGGCTTTCTAGGGGGCTTGGGAACAACGGAATGCCAGTGCTGGTGAACTAACCGCAATAAGGAACCCTCGAGGGCCGCTTCGTACAGGGGAGTTTAGACTTGTCAAAGTGAACGAAACTACCGGAATGCTTTTCTACTCCCTTCGGTCGGCTTGAATCCTTCACCTCTGACTGCGCAGGGCGGTGAAGGATTCAAGCAAAAACGGTATGAGGTGGCCTATCGGGCAGCTTGCTGGATGGCTTCTACCGCCTGGGGGTTCTCCAGCGCCGAGAGATCGCCGGGGTGCTGGCCCAGAAAGGCGGCCCGTATCACCCGGCGCATCACCTTGGCGTTGCGGGTTTTGGGTAGATCGGGCACAAACAGTATGCGTTCGGGTTTGAGGGCCTTGCCCAGGCGCTGGGTGATGGTTTCGCTGATGGCCTGCTCGAGGTCGGGGCTGGGGGTATGGCCGCTGCGCAGCACCACGAATAGCACCGCGGCCTCGCCCTTTACCGGGTGCGGTATGCCGATGGCGGCGGCTTCTTTTACGCTGGGGTGCTCCACGGCGGCGCTTTCGTACTCGGCGGGCCCCACCCGCTTACCGGCGATTTTGAGGGTGTCGTCGCTCCGGCCCTGAATCATCCAGTGCCCCTCTCGATCCAAAATGGCCCAGTCGCCGTGCACCCAGACGTTTTCAAAGCGTTGCCAGTAGGTTTCGAGGTAACGCTCAGGCGCTTTCCAGAAGCCCTTGGTCTGGCCCGGCCAGGGGGCCAGCACCGCCAACTCGCCCACCTCGTCCCGCACGGGCTTGCCCATGCCATCGAGCACTTCGGCGTGCATGCCGGGTACCGCGGTGTTGAAGCCCATGGGCTTAATGGGTCGCCAGGCTGTGCAGCCCAGGATGCCGCCACCAACCTCGGTGCCCCCGGAGTAGTTGATGATGGGAACCCGGCCCTGGCCCACAGTCTTGAAGAACCAGAGGTAGGGCTCGAGGTTCCAGGGCTCGCCGGTAGAGCCCAGCATGCGCAAGCTGGACAGGTCGTGCTGGCGTACCCACTCATCCCCCAGGGGCATCAGGGCCCGCACCAGGGTGGGGGAGAGGCCCAGGTGGGTTACCCTGTGCCGCTCGCAAAGGGCCCACAAGCGGCCTGGATCCGGGTAATCGGGGGCCCCTTCGTACAGCAGCACCGTACCGCCGATGGTAAGAGCGCCTAGAATGGCCCACGGCCCCATCATCCAGCCCATGTCGGTGAACCAGAACAGGGTTTCGTGCTGGCGCAGATCGAAGAGGTGGGCCATGTCCTGGGCGGCTTTAATGGGAAAGCCAGCATGGTAGTGCACGGTGCCCTTGGGTTTGCCGGTGGTGCCGGAGGTGTAGATCAGCATGAACGGGTCCATGCTGTCCATGGGTTGGTATGCTGCGCTCGAGGGCTGGCCGAGGACGTGCTTGTCCCAGGCCACTTCGTTGGCGGCCAGGGGCACGTCCCCAAAGCGGCGCACCACCAGCAGCTTCTCTACGCTTGGCGAAAGGGCTGCGGCGCGGCGGGCGTTGTTCAGAAGATCAACCCGGCTGCCCCTGCGGTAGAAGCCATCCGCGGTGATGACCAGCCTGGCCTCGGCGTCCTGCAGCCGGGTGGCTGCCGCTTCGGGCGCATAGCCGGAGAAGATGGGTACGAAAATCGCCCCAATTTGTGCGACGGCCAGGGCGCTGATGGCGGTTTCGGGCAGCATGGGCAGAAACAGGCCTACCCGGTCGCCTTTCCGGATGCCCAGGGCCTCGAGCGCGTGGGCGGCCTGGGCCACGGCGGCCTCGAGCTCCCCGTAGCTCAAGCGCGCTACGGCCCCCTCTTCCCCTTCCCAGATCAGGGCCGGGGCGTCTTTGCGGGTTCTGGCATGATGCAGGGCGTTGTAAGCCAGATTGAGCTGCCCGCCCACAAACCACCGGGGCCACTGCGGGCCCTGGGAGGTGTCCAGCACCTGCCGGTAAGGGGTCAACCACTCGAGGCCCAAAAGCTGCAGGGTGGCCTCCCAAAAAGCCTCGGACTGCTCGATGCTGAAGCGGTAAAGGGCTTCATAGCTATCCAGGCCCAGGTGCTTTAGCAGGGCTTCTATGTGGCTGCCGCGGGTGTACGCATCGGAGGGAAACCAGATGGGGTTGCTCATAACAGGCCTCGCTTTGCTTGCCCATAGTTTATCGGCCGAAGCCGGTAAGGGGTTGCGCGCAAGGGGCCTGGCTTTTGATAAAGCGCCGCGCTTCTATTTTTTGCGAAACAGGCCAAACAGCCCTTTGCTTTTGGGGGGCTTGCTCTCTGGACTGCTTTTGCCAGGGCCAGGGCTGGCCTCGGCCTGGGGGTTGCCTTGCACGATCTGTAGAAAAGCTTTAGGGGTTGCGCGGATGGCGGGGTCTTTGGCCAGAAGGTTGCGAACGATCCGGTCGAGGTGGGGTGGAAGGTTGGTGGGTGGGGGCAGCTTGTGCAGGTGGGCGTGGGTGATTTCTTCCAGGGTCTCCCCCACAAAGGGCCGTTTGCCTACCAGCAGCTCAAAGGCCATCACCCCAAACGAGTAAGCGTCCGAGGCGGGGGTGGCGGGCTCCCCCAGAAACAGCTCCGGGGCCATGTAGAAGGGGCTGCCGGCCCGCTCTAAGGGTTTGGGGTTTTCGCGGGTTTTGGCCACGCCAAAGTCGCCGAGCTTGAACAGCATACCGTCGATGAAAATGTTCGACGGCTTGACATCCTGGTGGATGATACCCCGGTCGTGAAGATAGATGAGGGCCTGGGCGACCTGGCTCAGGCAGTCGAGGGCCACCTCCCGGCTGAGGGGGCCTTTTTTGAGCCTGTCCTCGAGGGTACCCTCTTCGAAGTACTCCAGCGCCAGGAAAGCCCCTTCCCCCTCGGGGCGCCCCGAGAGCCCCCGCACCAGGTTGGCGTGGTTAAGGGTAAGCGACAGGGCCACTTCCTGCGCAAAGCGCTCGGTGAGGGCCCGGTCGGTGCGCACCTCGCGGCGCGGCACCTTGAGGGCTACCTTGGTGCCGTCGGGGGCACGGGCCAGATACACCTGGGATGACCGCCCCAGGCCCAAGAGCATCTCGAGCTTGTAGTGTTGTCGGGTCAGTCGGCGATAGTCCATGGGTTTCTGGGGGTTTGGAGCCATGGTAATTACTATGAAAGGGTCAGGTGTTCACCAGGGGCCAGGGCCTGGCCCCCCACCCCCAGCCGGCCCGCCTGCTGCACAAAGGCCGCGCCATCCTGGGCGATGAGGGGGAAGGTGTTGTAGTGCACCGGCAGCACCTGCTTGGCTCGAGTCAGCTCGAGGGCCTTGAGGGCATCGTCCGGCCCCATGGTGAAGTGGTCGCCAATGGGCAGAACAGCCAGATCGAGGCTGTACTGGGCTACCAGGGTCATATCGCTGAATAGGGCGGTATCCCCTGCGATGTACAGGCGCTTACCGCCCAGCTCGAGCACGAGCCCCTGGGCCAGGCCGCCGTAGGTTCCATCCGGAAAAGAAGAGGAGTGCCAGGCCGGGAACCACTTGAGCCACCCGCCTTTGAACCGGTAGGTGCCGCCCAGGTTCATGCCCACACCTTTGGCGCCCTGTTTTTCGGCATAGCTCACAATCTCGTAGTTGGAGATAATGGGGGCTCCGGTGCGCTGGCTAATGGCCACGCTGTCGCCGTAGTGATCGCCATGGGCATGGGTCAGCACCACCAGGTCGGCCTCTACCTGATCGGCTGAGAGGGCTGCCTTGGGATTTCCGGTGAGGAAAGGGTCTACCAGTATGCGGGTGGTGCCGTCGCTGATGAGTAGGGCTGAGTGTCCTAGGTAGCGTACCTCGACCATGGTTCGACCTCCGACGCGTTAACTAGTATATGTCCGAAGCTGGGTTTGGGCTTGCCGGGCTTTAGGCCTGGACAAGCTGCTGGAGAACCCGTTCTACGTTCCGCTCGAAAGCGACCTCGGCCAGGCGCCCCAGGGCCCGTCCCCCCCATTTTTCGCCTTGGGGCAGGGTGGCGTGGATGCGGAGGGTGAGCTGATAGGCGATGCCCCCCTCCACCACCTCGCCATGGCCCTCGAGCTCGGCCCAGAAGGCCGGGGGCTCGGGGAGGGGCAGGGCCTCGAGGCGCGCCGCCAGGCCCTGTGGATGAATACGGCTCTGGAAGGGAAACTGGATTTCACCAAACAGCGGGGCCTCGGCCACCAGGTAGCCCTGGAGGGTGGTGCCCTGGCGGGTTAGTTCACCGAACGGGGGCTTGCCACCGAAGACCTGCTCGGGCTGGAGCAGGTGCGCGGGGGGCGCTGGTAGTTTAAGGTGGAAGGTTTTTTCCAGTACCATCTAGTTGACCCACTCGACCCGTAGTTGCCCGGACTGTGCGAGTTGCTCGATTTCTTCGTCGGTTACGTTGCGGAGGCGTGCCAGGTGGCTGAACTCGGGGGCGGCGGAGGCCAGGCCCACCCGCACCACCAGCACCTCCTCGGCCTCGGCCTTGCCGATGCGCCAGACCAGATGATTTCCCAGCCGCTCGAGCAGGTCGTCCATAGACATTAGGGTATCGCCTGCAAGGGCTTTGGGTAAAGAGAGGCGGGCAACCAAGGGTAAACTAGTCCGGTGGAAGCGATTGTGTTGGCAGGGGGTAACGCCGGCGACCCCCTGGCCCAGAAGTTCGGCGTAGCCAGCAAAACCCTGGTGCCTTACCGGGGTCGCCCGCTGGTGGAGTACACCCTCGAGGCCCTGGTACAAGCAGGGCTGGAAGTTATTTTGGTCGGGCCGTCCGTGCCCTTGAACCCCCCACCCCAACGGGCCCTGCCCGACCAGGGCGGCTTGCTGGCTAACCTCGAGGCCGGGATTAATGCCGCCCAGGGTAGCAAGGTGCTGGTGGCTACCGGCGACATGCCCTTTTTGCAGGAAGAGGCGGTGCGCTGGGTGCTGGACAATGCGCCCCAGGCGGGCTTTGTCTACACCATCGTGGCCCGGCCTACCATCGAGCGGCGCTTTCCTGGGATGCGCCGTACCTATGCCCGCGTTCGCGAGGGTTACTTTACCGGGGGCAACCTGGTCATCATCGACAAAAAGCTCTTTTTTACGGCCCTGCCTTTGCTCAAGCAAGCCCTGGAACTGCGTAAAAAACCCCTGGCCCTGGCCCGGATGATTGGGCTGGGCACCCTGGTCAAGGTGCTTTTGGGCCAGGCTGACATCGCCGGGCTCGAGGCCAGGGTCTCGCGAATTATCGGGGTTCCAGCCAAAGCCCTCATCACCCCCTACGCTGAAATAGGCATAGATATCGATAAAGAGGAGGATCTTCGGTGGTTGGCTTAAGGGTAAGGGCCGCCGGGGTCTGGAGCCACCCCGCCAGGGGGATGTAGACTGGAGGCTAGATGCGAACTGTTCGCGACTTACGCCTGGCCGGTCTGATTGCTTACCTTGCTGCGCTGATTGCGGGGCTGATGGTCTCGGGGCTTATACACTGGGCCCTGGGCGGACGGGGGCAGTTTGGCTGGGAGGGCTTTAACTTCTTTGGCGTCCTCGAGGGTCTGGCTTTCTTGCTGGTCTTTACCGTTAGCCTCCTTATTGCTAAAAGAGCAGTTAAGGTAACCACCACCACCCTGCTTTCCGCGGGTATATTTGTACCCACTTCGGCCCGTAAGCTGGCTAGACCGGTGCCGGTAATTAGCGCGCTACAGTCCTTCGAGGGGAGTATCGCAGTACTGCTCGAGGACGGTCATCCGGTGGGCGTTATCGGTATGGCCGACTCGTTGGTTCCCTGGGACGAAGCCCCGGTGGTCTCCGGTGAAACCGCTGCGAGTGAGCTGGGGTCGCTATTTCGCCAGCACCCGATTGTGTTTGTGGCCGATGGCGATACGGTGCACGGCATGGTTACGCGGGAACGCTACTTCAAATACCTGGGAGCAAGGTAGCTGGGGTGGTTTGGTAATACCGGCAGTCTGCTGCGGCTGGCTTCTGGTTGGCTATATAAACATAGCCGGCCCTCGGGTTGGCGTATTCTAAGATTGACAACTGGAGACGCGCATGAGCAAAGCACCCGATATTGTAGACCTGCTCAATCTGGCTGTAGATCGCAGCGCCTCGGACCTGGTTATCACGGTGGGCCTTCCCCCCATGGTAAAAATTGACGGGGAGTTTCATCCCACCGAGTTTGAACCCCTCACCCCTCAGGAAACCCGGCGCCTGACCTATGCCCTGATGGACGAGAAGCAGCAGCGGGTTTTTGAGGAAGAAAAGGAGCTTGACTTCTCCTTTAGCCTTCCGGGTAAAGGCCGCTTCCGCGTCAACATCTTTTTGCAGCGCGGTAGTGTGGGTGGGGTGCTGCGGGTGGTGCCCTCCAATGTCAAGAGCTTTGAGGAGCTGGGGCTACCCAAGACCGTGGCCGATATTGCCATGAGCCCCCGCGGCCTGGTGCTGGTTACTGGCCCTACCGGCTCGGGCAAGTCCACCACCTTGGCCTCCATGATCGACTACATCAACGAGCGTAAGCGCTGCCACATCGTAACCATCGAAGACCCCATCGAGTTCTTCCACCGCCACAAGTCCTCCATCATCAACCAGCGCGAGATTGGCTCCGATACCCACGGCTTCGACAAGGCCCTGCGCTCGGTGCTGCGGCAGGCCCCCGATGTGATCCTGGTGGGGGAGATGCGCGACTATGAGACCATTTCGGCTGCCATCACCGCCGCCGAGACCGGGCACCTGGTTATGGGCACGCTGCACACCAATAGCGCCCCCGAGACCGTCGACCGCATTATTGACGTCTTCCCGGAGTCTCAACAGGAGCAGGTACGGGTGCAGCTCTCCAACAACCTGGTTGCAGTGCTCACCCAGCAGCTTCTGCCCAAAGCCTTTGGCGGTGGACGGGTGCTGGCCTACGAGCTCATGGTGGCCACCCCGGCGGTGCGGGCGTTGATCCGCGAAGGCAAGAGCCACCAACTGGTCAGCGTGATTCAAACTGGGGGCCAGTACGGCATGATTACCATGGATGCCAACCTGGCCGACCTGTACAAGCGCAAGCTGATTACCTACGAGATGGGCCAGTCGCGCGCTGTAGACCCCAAGGAGTTTGCGCGCCTGGCCAATGCCGGTGGCCCCGCACCCCAGACGGCCGGTGTGCGCCGCCCCTAAGGACTTATAAAAGTGAGGGGGTGTGGGGAGCTATTAAACCCATCCCTTTCAGAGATGGGAAGGAGTCACAGACATGCCGCCACGCCCGGCGTGCATGGACTCCCCCACATCCGCCCCTGGCGGATATGGCATGGTGAGCGGCTAGGGACTGAATGGTCTTGCACAAGGTTTACCGCTTCCGCATGCAACCCACCCAAGCCCAAAGCGAGGCTTTGCTTCGCACGGCTGGGAGTACGCATCGTAGGCAGTCCTCGTTGAACCAAGAATCCACGGGCTTTAGAAAAAAGAGGGGGTGTGGGGGAGCTATAATCCCCCGGTTTTCAAACCGGGGATACATGGACTCCCCCACGTCCGCCGGAGACCGCAGGCACGTTTTTGTGGGCGAGGTGCGCGAAAGGCTGATGCAGGTATTCCGGGAGACCTGCTTGATGAGGGACTGGATAGTCCTCGGGTTGGAAGTCATGCCCGACCACGCTCACCTGTTTGTGTCTGTGCCCCCGAAGTGGTCGCCTTCTTTCTACGTGGGCAGCGCCGGGAATATCTCAGCCCAGACTATTCAGCGCTACATCGAGTTGCAACGCAAGCATCAGGTGGACGAGGATGCATAAAGCCTTCAAGTACCGCCTCTACCCCACCCAGCCCCAGCAAAAAGACCTGGAGCGCACCCTCTCGCTGTGCCGCCACCTCTACAACGCGGCCTTGCAGGAGCGCCGGGAGGCCTACCGCAAGGCAGGCCAGAACGTGACCTACTACGAGCAGAAGCGCTCGTTGGTGGAGATACGGGCCGAGTTGCCGGAGTACCAGCGCATCCACTCCCAGGTTTTGCAAAATGTCATCGAGCGGGTGGACAAAGCCTTCCAGGGCTTCTTCCGGCGGGTCAAGCAGGGGCAAACCCCCGGCTACCCCCGCTTCAAGGGGAAGGAGCGCTACGACTCGTTCACCTTCCCCCAGGCCGGGACTACCGGGGTCAAACTCCAGGCGGGCGGGAAGCGGGTACTCATCTACGGCATCGGCTCGGTCAAGTGTAAGTTCCACCGCCCGCTCGAAGGAAAGGTCAAGACCGCAACGGTAAAGCGGGAGGGAGAACAGTGGTACATCGTTTTTACCTGTGAGGTGGAGTCCAGGCCCCTTCCCCCCAATGACCAGGCCATCGGGATAGACCTGGGTACGAACCCCCACTTCCTCATCACCTCGGAGGGGGAGATGGTCGAGGCCCCCCGATACTTTCAGAAGGCTCAGGCCAAACTTGCCAGAGCCCAACGCGGCCTGTCCAGGAAGAAGCGGGGTAGTTCTCGCCGTAAACAGGCCAGAAGGCGGGTTGCTAGGCTGCACCGCAAAATCGCCAACCAACGCAAAGACTTCCACCACAAGGTGGCAAGGAGGCTGGTCAACCAGTATGGCACCATCGTGCATGAAGACCTGAACATCCTCGGCCTGGCCCGTTCTCGCACCGCTAAAGGAGTGCTGGATGCGGGCTGGGCGGCTTTTCTGCAAATCCTCGCCTACAAAGCGGAAGAGGCTGGTAGGCGGGTAGTGGGGGTAGACCCCAAATATACCAGCCAGGACTGCCCGGTGTGCGGGCGCCGGGAGAAGAAACCCTTGTGGGTCAGGGAGTTCACCTGCCCCGCTTGTGGGGCCTCTCTTCATCGGGATGTGGCTGCTGCACTGAATGTCCTGGTCAAGGCTCGGACGGAGCCTTCGGGGATGGGTACGGCGCGGGCCGTCCCGTGAGAACCGAGAAGCCCCGTTCTTCAGAACGGGGAGTCGTCACTCGTGGGAGTGTCAAGACTGGCTAAGGAAACCGGTCGAAGGGGGTGTATGGCCTGCTCTGAAGAGACCTTACGTGCGTTTTTCTCCCGTCCCGAGAACTATGTGAACCTGTCCCTGGAGGCCATTATCGAGCGCATTGGGCCTTTCAGCCAGTACGACGACTGGGACTGGGGGCGCGAGGTATACGACTGGAAACGGCCCCACCTGCGCATCCGGGTGGTGATGCGCGGTGGTTATGTAAAAGCGGTGGAAGAACTCGACCCGCAGGATAACAGCCGTTATGGCACCACCCTGCGGGTTTTATGGGGGGATGTTTCGCCTTAGGCAGCGGCTCAGTCCAGAAGCCCTGAGCGCGCTAGCAAGGCCCTGGGGTCGGGGTCGCGCCCCAGGAAGCGCCGGAAGAGCTCGGCGGGGTCAGCGGAGTTGCCTTTGCTCAAGATGTGGGTGATGAAGTCTTCGCCGGTCTGGCGGTTGAAGATGCCCTCGGCCTTGAAGCGCGAGAAAGCGTCAGCATCGAGCACCTCCGACCATTTGTAGGAGTAGTAGCCTGCCGCATAGCCCACCGGGTGCCCGAACAGGTGGGCAAACCCGGCCACAAAGGCATAGTCCTGGGGTAGTGGGGCCGGCATGAAGGGCTGCATGACCTGCCGGGCGTAGGCGACCACATCGCCGTCGCTGGGGGTGTAGTGAACGTGCAGGGCCAGATCCACCGTGCCGAAGGCCAGTTGGCGCATGCCCAGGTTGGCGGCCCAGTAGTTTTTGGCTCGCAGCATCTTCTCAAAAAGCTCGTCGGGGATGGGTTCGCCGGTCTGGTAATGCCGGGCAAATAGGTCGAGGGCTTCGCGCTCCCAGCACCAGTTTTCCATAATCTGGCTGGGCAGCTCGACAAAGTCGCGGGCCACCTGGGTGCCCACCAGGCTGCGGGCTTCCACGCTCGAGAGCGCCAGGTGCAGCAGGTGCCCAAACTCGTGAAAGATGGTTTCCACCTCGCAGTGGGTGAGCAAAGCGGGCCGGTCGCCCACCGGGGGGGTGAGGTTGCCGCACATCAGGCCCAGGTGGGGCTCGGTGGCATTACCATTGCGCACGCCGCGGATGAGGGTGTTCATCCAGGCCCCGCCGCGCTTGTTTTCGCGGGGGTGCCAGTCGGTGAAGAAGCGGCAGATGCGCCGGCCTTCCCGGTAGATCTCGTAGGTTTTGACCTCGGGGTGCCAGGTCTCCACGCCCGTTACTTCCCGCACCTCGAGGCCGAAGACCCGCCGCACGATCTCGAAGAGTCCCTCGAGCACCTGCGGTAGGGCAAAGTAGGGCCGCAGTTCTTCTTCGTCGAAGTCGTAGAGGGCTTTGCGCTGCTTCTCGGCGTAGTAGGCAATGTCCCAGGGCTCCAGCGGGGGGGCCTGGGGGCCCTCGAGCTCCCGGCGGAAGGCCTCGAGGGTGGCCAGCTCTTTCTTGAAATGGGGCTCGTAGGCAGCTTTGAGGTCTTGCTCGAAGCGCAGGGCGGTCTCGGCCTTGCCGGCCATGCGGTTTTCCAGCACGTAGTCGGCAAAGTTGGCGTAGCCCAGCAACTCGGCCTTTTCGCGGCGCAGGGCCAGAATTTCATCAATCAAGGGCCGGTTGTCGCGGCCTGGCTCGGTCGCCCGGCGGTGGTAGGCCAGGTAGACCTGCTTGCGAATTTCGGCGTCGTCCAGGTAGGTTTGCAGGGCCAGGTAGCTGGGCTGTTGCAGGGTGAAGCGGTACCCCTCGCGGCCTTTGGCGCGGGCGCTCTGGCGGGCGGCCTCGAGGGCGCTGGGGGGCAGGCCCGCCACCTGGCTTTCGTCCAGGTACAGCTCCCAGTCGGCGGTGGAGTCGGTGAGGTTTTGCTCGAACTGGGCGGTGATCTCCGAAAGCCGGGTGTTGAGGGCCTCGAGGCGGGCTTTCTTTTCGGGGGGCAGATCGGCCCCCTGGCGGCGGAACTCATCCAGGCGCAGCTTGAGGAAGCGGGCCCAGTCGGGGCTGAGCTGGCTGGCCTCGGGGGTGGCGGCGAAGTCCTTGAGGGCCTGGTAGAGCTCGGCGGAAATCTGCACCTTGGTGCTGAAGGCGGTAATGGGCGGGATGATGGCTTTGTAGGCTGCGCGGAGCTCGGGGGTGGAAGCCACGCTCTCGAGGTGCGCCACCAGCGTAAAGGCGTAGCTGAGCCCCTCGCCCAGCCGATCCAGGGGGAGCAGGGTGTTCTCGAAGGTGCGGGGGCCCTCTACCCGCAGGATGGCCTCGAGCTCGGCCTCGGCCTGGGCCAGGAGGGTCTGGATGGCTGGTTCGATGTGCTCGGGGCGGATCTGGCTAAAAGGGATATCGTAGCGCACTTCCAGCAAAGGGTTCTCCGACATAGCGCCCAGTATAAATGGGGCTAGGAGCGGAGAATGTGCCCTGCCTAGGCGTAACTTTGTACGGCCCGGATGACCGCCTCGAGCTGGGCCTCCTCCAGAAAGGGGTGCATGGGCAGGCTCAGCACCTCGCGGGCGGCGGCCTCGGCGGCTGGAAGGGAGCCTGCCGGGGCCAGCTCGCGGTAGGCCGGCTGGAGGTGGGCTGGCAGCGGGTAGTGCACGCTGCTGCCGATGCCCTGCTGCTTCAGGTGGGCGGCCAGCCGGTCGCGTTCGGGGTGGCGCACCGTGTACTGGTGGTAGACGTGCAGGGCGTAGGGCATCTCGCAGGGGGTCTGGAGGTGGTTTTTGAGGTGTTCGTTGTAGATCTGGGCAATCTGGCGGCGGCGGGCGTTCCAGGTCTCCAGATGGGGCAGCTTGACCCGCAGAATGGCGGCCTGGAGGCTGTCGAGCCTCGAGGTGTAGCCGGCCGGGCGCACATGGTGGTAGCGCTCCTTGGAGCCGTGCACGGCCAGCAGGCGGGCCTCCTCGGCGATGGCCGGGTGGTGGGTGGCGATAAAGCCGCCGTCGCCATAGGCCCCCAGGTTTTTGGTGGGGTAGAGGCTAAACGCCCCCGCATCACCCAGGGTACCGGCCTGGGCGGGCGGCTGGCCCGGGGCGCAGTAGCGGGCCCCGATGGCCTGGGCTGCATCCTCCAGCACCTTCAGGCCGTGCTTTTGGGCAAAGTTCAGCAGCTCGCCCATGGGGGCCACCTGGCCGTACAGATGAACCGGCAGGATGGCCCTGGTGCGCGGGGTGAGGGCAGCCTCGAGCAGGGCCGGATTGAGGTTAAAGTTGCGGGGGTCGATGTCCACCAGCACGGGGCGGGCCCCCACGTGCTGGATGGCCTCGAGGGTGGCGATAAAGGTAAAGGGCGTGGTGATCACCTCATCCCCCGGCCCCAGGCCCATGGCCCGCAAGGCGATGACGAGGGCATCGGTGCCGGAGCCGCAGGAGATCACGTGGGGGACGCCCAGGTAGGCGGCCAGCTCCTCCTCCAGGGCGGCGACCTCGGCCCCCCCCACGAAGGCCCCCGAGGCCAGCACGCGGGCCAGGGCGGCGTCAACCTCGCTTTTCAATTCCAGATACTCACGTTTAAGGTCAAGAATGGGTACCATTCAAAACACCTGCTCCATAGCTTAGTACATGTTTTATCGCCTTGATGGGCGCGGCACTACCGGTAGATGCCCTTGCCCAGCCCGTAGCCCACGGCCACCCCCAGCAGGTTGGCCCCCCAGGCGGCCAGCTCCGGCGGTAGAGGGCCGGATAGGGCCAGCACCTTGCCGGCGCTGAAGGCCACGTAGTAGGCGATGGTGAGCACCAAAGCCAGGCCCAGCGCCGTACCGGGGCTGGTGGCCCGGCGCACCGCCACCGGCAGGGCCAGCACCAGCACCATCAGGTTGGCCAGGGCCAGGGCAATGGCGGCGTGCCACTGGGCCTTGGCCTCGCGCAGCTCGCGGGGTGGGGTGCGGGGGTCTTGCAGCTTGCGCCACCACTCTGAGAGGGGCACCGGCACCTCGAACCCGCCCCCAGCGTACTGAACCTCCAGGTCTTCGCGGCTGCGGGAGAGCCGCACGGTGAGCTCGGCTCCCGGCTGGCCGATGTTCTGGGCCCGGAAAATCTGCTGCAAGCCGGCCTCGGCCTGCTCCAGCGAGGCGAACTCGGGCAGGGGAAGCTGGGCGAAATCCAGGGTAAAGACCCGGTAATCCCTCAGCACGATGCGCTGGCCCTGCAGGCGGGCGGTCTGGGCCAGGATCACGGTCATGGTCTGGTTCTGCCAGCGCTCGAGGCGCACCCGCTGGAACTCGTCCTTGGCTGGGTCAAAGCCCTCGTAGCGCAGGATGTACTCGCCCACCGTAAGCTCGCGCCCCACCAGGTTGAACTGGGGGGTGCGCTCGGGGATCAGCTCGTTCCAGTACACCAGGGCTGTGGCCCGGTTGGCCCAGGGTACCACCCACTCCGAGAGGGCCAGCGAGAAGCCGCTCAAAAGCAGGCCCCCCAGCAAAAAAGGCCGGGCCGTGCGGAGCACCGAGATGCCCCCGGCCTGCATCACCAAAAGCTCGTTTTCCCGCGCCAGCCGTCCAAAAGCCAGCATCACCGCCAGAAGTCCGGCGATGGGCATGGCCTGCACGGTGGCGTAGGGCACCTGCAAGGCCAGCCACTTGAGGATGCTGCTGAGCTCGGCGGTGCCCATCCACTGGGCCCTGGGCAGGAGGTTGCTAATGAGCCCAAAGCCCACATAAAGTGCCAGGCCAAACAGGAAAACCGGCCAGGCTTCACGTAAGATGTAGCGATCTAGGCGGGTCATCGAATTTCCAGTCCGAAGGTTAATTTGCCGTTGGGGATTTCGTCGGGATGCTGGGCGATGCGAACCTCCTGATACCCCAACCGCCAGATAAAGCAACAGTCGGCGTAGCGCAGCTCCAAACCCCAGCGGCTCACGCCCTGCCGCAGGAAATCATACCCGAGGAAAGGCGCCAGGCTGAGGTCGTAGGTGCAGCTCAGGGGCACCGGGGTAAAGCCCAGCACCAGCTCGCGGCGCTCCCAGTCGTCGCGCCCGTTGCTCAGGGTTTTGCCCACACAGTTCCAGCAGGTGTTGAGCTGGGCCCAGATCTCGCCGTAGCTCTGGGGGTAGCCGAGGCGCAGGCTGGTCTGGGTCTGATCCAGAAGGAAATTGTGGGAGGCCTCGAGCCGGATGTGCTGATAGGAAAGGCTGCCCGAGAGCGTCTGGGTGGCCTCGCGGCGCTCGAGCCAGAAGCGCCCGGGGGTGGGCTCGATAATCCAGGTGTAGCCCAGCTTCAGGGCAAACGCGCCCTCGTAGCGGCCCTCGGCGTACCCCCCGTAGGCCAGGTACTGCTGGGGCTGATCGTAGAAACCCAGCACCCCAAAGGGCTCGAGGCGGAAGCGAAAGGGTCCTTCCTGCACCTCGAGGTTGTAGCGCAGCTCGGCCCCGGCGGCCAGCCCCTGCACCTGGGAAGCCGGGGTGCCGTCGGGCCAGTCCTGGGCGATCCAGCCGAAAGGGGTCAGGGTAAAGCGGTCGAGCTGAAAAGCCCGCTTCAGACCAAAAGCAAAGCGCCCTTTTTCGCTGTCATGAACGAAAAACATCGGGCCATCCACCACCTCGCCCCGGCTGGCCGGGCCGCTGGGCTTGAGGTCGAGCTCGAGCCAGCCCCGCCTGCCTGCGGCCTGCCCCCAAAGCCCCAGGCGCAGGATGGGGTCGGGGCTGCCCAGGCGCAGCGCCAGCAAGGTCAGCCGGCTGCTGAATTGGCCGCTAAAGACCCCCGGCTCGAGCAGGGGGAAGCCGCTCAGGCCCAGGTTGAGGCCCTGGTCGAAGTCCAGCCGCAGGGGAAAGGGCAAAGCATCGGCCTGCAACCCCAGGTTTTCCTCCAGGGTGCGGTTGGCGTTCAAGCGCATGGCCTCGAACCGGGCCAGGCCCAGCCGGTAGACCTCGAGCCGGCTTTCTTCCAGGATCACCTCGCCGCTCTGGGTATCGAAACTGAGGCGCTCCGACATGAGCCGCAGGTCGTCGCCGCACCGGCAGGTGGTGATCCGGATGCCGCGGGCCTGCAGCACCCGGCCCTTAACCTGGCCTGCCTCGGCCCAGAAGCGGTAGCGGGGGGTTTCCACCTCGATCTGCTGGGCGGTTAGTTCGCCGCTCTGCTGGTCGTAGCGCAGTTCGGGCGCTCGCAGGGATAGCCCTTTGGTCTGCAGGCAGGCCCCGTCGGTAAAAACCGCCAGATCGCCGTCGAACTCGAGGTTCCCCCCGCCGGCCAGCCCTTCGGGGGTCTCGAGGGTGTAGGGCTGCTCGCTGCAGGGGGCGGGGCTGGCCCAGGCCAGGCCGCCCCAGCCCAGGGCCAGAAAGCAGAGCCCTTGCAGGAAGAGCCGACGTTGGGGGAAGCTCGGGCTGGACGCCTTCAAGCCCATGTAAGCCAATACGAGGTTTAGTAGTCGCGAATCATGCAGCTTTTTTCTGGTATGCTCCACTCGCACGCCCTACAGTTTATCGGCGTAGGGGCGCAGGCGGTTGAAAACATCGGCTGGAACGCGGGTGCTGGCCCGCACTTTGCCGCCGCTAACGGTCAGCAACAAGGTGCTGTCGGGCCGGTTGCCCCTGAGGGTGGTGGCCCCGTCGCGGAAGGTGAAGGCCCCCAGTACCAAAGCCAGGTCTTTGGTGGTGTCCACCACCAGGGTGCTGGCCTCGAGCACCGGCTCGCTCGAGCGCACCTCGCCCTTGAGCACCAGCACGTCGTCGCCGAGCAAGAGCCCCTGCTGGGCGCTGAGGGCCTTGAACTCCTTGGAGCTGAAGCGCACCCCGCTCATCCGCAGGGTGTCGGGCTTTTGCAGGTACTCGAGGCTGCTCGCGCTAAAATTGCCCTCCCTGGCCTTGAGGGTGGCCCCCTGGGCCCGGATAAACTCGCCGTCTTTGTACTGGATGTAGCGGGCTTCCAGCACCAGGCCGCTTTGGTTGTCGGTGATGGTGCCGCCGGTGGGCAGGGTGTAGATGCCGGTGCCCACATCCAGCTCCGAGTTGCCCCGGGGCCGCACCTCGAAACCGGCAAACCTCGAGGCCAGCACAATCAAAGAAAGAAAAGTGAGCAGAATCCACCAACGTTTCATGTTCTCAATCGTAGAGCCTGGGGCATGAACCGAATGAGCAAACCATCAACCGTGCTGGGTCAACGGTCTAATAAAAACCCAGCGGCTTCGGCTATACTCCAAAAAGATGCGGCTTTTAGCCTTTGTCATCGTATGGCTAGCCCCGGTGCTGGCGTTTCCGCGCCTGGGTCTGCACGAAGGCTACACCCGCCTGGTCTTCGACCTCGAGGCCCGAACCCAGTACCAACTCGCCCAGTCCCCCGACACCCTCACCCTCCGCTTTAGCGGCATCGGCGTGGAGGCCGCCGATGTGGATGTGAGTTCACCCCAGGTGGCCTCCTACCAGGTGGTGGTAGCCGGCAACGGCGCCACGGTGTTCGTGCGCCTGAAGCCGAACGTAGAGGTCAAGACCGCGCTTCTGGATGATGGGAACCGGCGGCGCCTGGTGGTGGATGTGCTCACCAGGGCCCCCCGGCCCAGCCCCCCGGTGCAGGCCCAACCCCAGCCCCCCCGGCCCCGCCCCCAGCCCAGGGTGGTGGTGATAGATCCCGGCCACGGCGGTGTTGATTCTGGGGCGGTGGGCTATGTGGTGGAGAAGGAGGTCACCCTCGACCTGGCCCTGCGCCTGCGGCAACTGCTGCAAAAAGAGGGCATCGAGGTCATTCTGACCCGCAGCAGCGATACCCACCTTTCCCCTGACAAGGCCACCGACCTGGGCCTGCGGGCCGAGATGGCCAACTCCAAGCGCAACCTGTTTATCTCCATCCACGTCAACAGCGCACCCAACGCGGCCCAGGGTATCGAGACCTACTACTTTGGCAGCACCCTGGATCAGAGCCTGCTGGCCCAGGTGATCCGCGAGAACGGCGGGGGCGAGCTGGGCCAGCGCCTGACCCGCGAGGCCCAGAGTGTGGGCGAACGCCTGGTGCGCGATCTGATCGCCCAGTCCAACCTCAAGTTTTCGCGGCAACTGGCGCACTATGTGCAGGGGGCGTTGTTAGAGGCCACCGGCGCGGTAGACCGCGGGGTGCGCCAGGCCCCTTTTTACGTGATTCGCAACGCCCGCATCCCGGCCATCCTGGTGGAGGTGGGCTTCGCCAACCATCCCGTTGAGGGCCGCCGCCTCCAGACCAACGAGTACCGCCAGACCCTGGCCCTGGCCCTGGCTCGAGGCATCCTGCGCTTTCTAAACAACGGGGAGTAGCCCTGCGCCGCCCTTTTGCCGGGCAATGCGCAGTAGATCCCACAGCGCCAGGTCGTCCAGGCGGGTGAGCACCAGGTCGGCCTGGCTCAGATCGAGGTGCTGGGTGAGGGCGTTGGGGATGGCCACCGTAAAGGCCCCCGCCGCCTTGGCCGCCCGCACCCCGTTCAGGGAGTCCTCGAGCACGATGGTTTCCTGGGGGGCGACCCCCAGCCCCTCGGCGGCCCGCAAAAATAGCGCGGGGTCGGGCTTGGTCAGGGCCACATCCTCCTTGGTGCGGATGACCTGGAAATACCCCAGCAAGCCCAGCCACTCCAGGTGCCCCTCCACCCAGGCCCGCCTCGAGCTGCTGGCCACTGCCAGCTTGAGACCCATGGCCTGGGCAGCCTCGAGGTAGTCCAGCACCCCCGGTAGGGGCTGGAGCGACTGGTTGAGGGTTCGCTTGCGCTCGTCCACCCAGCGCTCGATGTTTTCCTTATCCAGCGGCTGGCCCACAAGCCGTTCCAGGTTGCCGGCCGGGTCGAAGGGGATGGAGTTGTTGCCGATGAAAGGAAGCCAGTACTCCAGCGATAGCTCGGCCCCGTGGGCCTGGTACACCTCCTGCCAGGCCTGAAACTCGCTCTTTTCGGTGTCCAGAATGGTGCCGTCGAAGTCGAAGATGAGGGCATGCATGCAGGGTGCATTCTACATGGTTGTTGGTGGGGGCTCGTGGAACACATTTAACAGACACAGCCAAGCCCGTTCACTGGATTTGGCAGCCCAATCCAGGTCGCGCAAAATTTTGACCTGATTCAATTCTGACACAAGCTGGTGTAGGCTAATCGGCGTATGAAACGCAGCCTGTTTCTTCTGCTGGCTTTGTTGGCCTTTGGCCTGTCGGTCGGTCTGGCCCAGAACCCGGTCAAGGTGCGCATCGGCTTTAACCCCACCCAGAACTCCGACCAGCTCCGCCCGGCGGCCCAGGCCATTGCCGACTACCTCGAGCGCCGCTTCCAGGGGGCCATCGAGGTGGAAGTTTTCATCCCCACCGAGTACCGCGGCCTGATTGAGGCCATGCGCGGTGGCAACCTCGACTTCGCCTTCTTCCCGCCCGACGGCTACGTGATCGCCAACCAGGATGTGGGCGCCCAGGTGCTCCTCAAGAGCGTGCGCGGCAGCAGCCCCTACTACTGGTCGGCCATCGTGGTGCGCAAGGACTCGGGCATCAAGAGCGTGCGCGACCTCGAGGGCAAGACCATCGCCTGGGTAGACAAAAACTCCGCAGCCGGTTACGTGTTCCCGCGGGCCGCGCTGGTGGCCGAGAAGCTCGACCCCGACAAGCTGTTCGCCAAGCAAACCTTCGCCGGTCGGCACGACGCCGCGGTGTTGGCAGTGCTGAATAAGTCGGTGGACGCAGCGGCCACCTTTGCCAACGACAACCGCAACAAGAGCGGGGCCTGGACGCAGTTCCTCAAGCCCGAGGAGGCCGCCCAGCTCACCGCCATTTTCTACTCCAAGCCCATCCCCGGCGATACCTTCTCGGTCTCCAAGCAGTTCTACACCAAATACCCCACCCTTTCGCGCGGCATCGCGGCGGCCCTGCAGGGCATCAAAACCCCGGAGAGCAAACTCCTGTTTAACCTCTACCGCATCGACTACATGATTCCCGCTCAGGACTCCGACTACGATGTGGTGCGCCAGGCCCGCAAAGTGGCCGGCCAGTAAGACGGAACAACCTTCGGTTGCTTATGCCCCCGGTGCTGGCTGGGGGCTTATGATTTGATGGTATGGCCTTGCGAGGAGGGCCAGGCCTGCACAGCCGATCTGGAGAACGCATGATTGAAGTCCGAAACCTTAACCAGACCTTTCAAACCGCCAAGGGGCCCCTTCAGGTTCTGATGGACGTGAACCTCGAGATTGCCCCTGGGGATTTTGTGGCCGTAATTGGGCGCTCGGGGGCCGGTAAGAGCACCTTTTTGCGCACCCTCAATGGGCTGCTGATTCCCACCTCGGGCTCGGTGATTGTCAATGGTACCGATATTACCAAGCTGCCCAAGCGCGAGTTGCAGAAGTACCGCCGCACGGTCGGCTTCATTTTCCAGCAGTTCAACCTGGTCAACCGCCTGAGTGCTCTGGAAAACGTGTTGCATGGCCGGCTGGGCTACCTGCCCACCTGGCGCGGCCTGCTGGGTCTGTACAGCGAGGCCGACTACCAGATTGCCCGCCAGCAGCTCGAGCGCGTAGACCTGGCCGCAAAAGAGAACGCTCGAGTGGACTCGCTCTCGGGCGGGCAGCAACAGCGGGTGGCCATCGCCCGGGCCATGGCCCAGCAGCCCACCCTGATGCTGGCCGACGAGCCGGCGGCCAACCTCGACCCGGTGCTCTCGGAGGAGGTGATGCGCACCCTCAAGCGCTTCAACGAGCAGGACGGGGTCACAGTGGTGATCAACATCCACGCCCTCGACCTGGCCCTGAAGTACGCCAAGCGCATCGTGGCTTTCAAGCGCGGGCGGCTGGTGTTCGATGGGGCGCCGGCACAGCTTACCGAGTCGATCATCGACGATCTATACGAGCGCAAGGAGATGCTGGCATGACCGAGCTGCTGCTGTACACCTTGAGCGGGGTGTTCTTGGCGCTGCTGATGGGGGTGGCCCGGGGCTCCATGCGGCGCTGGGTGGTGGGCGCTGGGCTGGCCCTGCTGGTGGTTTTTGTGGCCTTCCCCTTCAGCCGGGCCCGGGGCTTTTTGAGCCGCGATACCATAGACCCCACCCTGCTGGGCCTTACGCCCGTTTATCCCCTGCTTCTGCTGATTCCCCTGGGTGTGCTCGTAGCCCTGGTGCTTACCCGCCGGGGTGGGGCTGCCGGATGGGGTGGTGTGCTGGGGGGGGCGGTGGCGTTGCTGGCCGCGGGAAGCTGGTATGCGCAGCCAGCCCAGTTGGTTCGTATGCAGCCCATCAACGGCCTCATGGAGCTGCTGATTGCCCTCGGGGTGGCCGCCTCGGTGGCTTTGCTTTCTTTTAGCCGCCCCAAGCAGCGCGTGCCCATTCTGCTGGCGGCTGCCCTGGCTGGGGCGCTGGCGTTTTACTGGTTTCATGCCCCCCAAGGTGGAGGGGCCTACCTGCCTAAAAGCCTGGGCTATTACAAGCTGTTCTCCCCCACGGCCCCGGAGAGCCAGACGGCCATGGTCGAGGCCTACAACCAGGCCTTGCCCGAGCTCAACGCCATACGTAAAGAGCTGGGCCAGGAGGAACTCAAGCCCATCCAAAGCCTGGCCGATCTGCAAGGGGCTATTCCCCAGCAGGCCTCGAGCGAGGGCTACCGCCTGGTGCAGCCGGCCACGACCCAGTACGGCGCTTTTGGTATGTTTTTTCTGGCCGGACTCATGCTGGGGGCTGGGCTGGTGTTGTTGCGAAACCCTACGCTGCACGAGCCCGACGATTGGCGCGCTGGTATCCTGATTGCTCTGGTGGCGAGCTGCCTGATCCCAGCGTTTGATGCCACCGAGTTTGACCTCAACAAGCTGGTGGTGGGCTGGCCCTTCTTGCAGCAGTTTGCCGATAGGGCCTGGCCCCCTCTACTGGCCGATGCTTCGGCCGAGCGCTACCCGCTGCAAGAGGTGCTGAGCCAGATTGCCGTCACGGTGCAGATGGCCCTGGTGGGCACCTTTCTGGCAGCGGTTTTCGCCATGCCCATCTCGTTTCTGGCAGCCCGCAACGTGACCTCGGGTACGCCCTTGATGCGCTCGGTGTTCTACGCAACCCGCCTGTTTTTAAACGTGCTGCGTGGGGTGCCCACCCTGATCATTGCCCTGATTCTGGTGGCGGCGGTGGGGCTGGGGCCTTTTGCCGGGGTGATGGCCATTGCCATCCACTCCCTGACCGAGCTGGGTAAGCTCTACTCCGAGGCCATTGAAAACGCCGACAAGGGCCCGGTTGAGGCCCTGGAATCTACCGGTGCGGCGGGGGTGAACGTGGTGCGCTGGGCTATATTGCCCCAGGTGCTGCCCCTTTTTGTCTCCTATACCATCTACAACTTTGAGATCAATTTCCGCTCCTCGCTGGTGCTGGGCCTGGTGGGGGCGGGTGGCATCGGCTATTTCATCAACGAGAAGATGGCCTCGGGACAGTACGACCAGATGATCGTGGGGGTTATAGCGATTGTGGTGGTGGTGAACATCATCGACTTCGCTTCCTCGTGGCTGCGCAGCCGGCTGGTGTGAGAGTCAGGGAAGCTTTACCACCGGGTTGATCGGGAGCAATACAGGGGGCGGTGCATAGGCCGCCCCCTGCTATTTTTTGGATGTTTTTTCCGTGACTAGGCCTGGTAGCGCCCCAGCCCCCTGAACCGCCGGTAGCGGTCTTCGAATAGCTGCTCTGGGCTAAGGCCAGCGAGTTCGGCAAGCGTAGCCTGCAAAGCCTGTTTGATATTCGCCAGGGTGGCGGCGGGGTCGCGGTGGGCCCCACCGCTGGGTTCGGGGATGATCCGATCCACGATGCCCAGGTTCAAGAGATCGGGGGCCGAGAGTTTGAGGGCTTCGGCGGCTTTGGCGGCTTCTTTGGCGTCGCGCCAGAGGATGGCCGCGCAGGACTCGGGCGAGATCACCGAGTACCAGGCGTTTTCCAGGATCAGCACGCGGTTGCCTACCCCAATGGCCAGCGCCCCGCCCGAGCCGCCCTCGCCCAGGATGATGGCGATGGCCGGCACCCTTAGGCGGGCCATGCGCTGGATGCTCTGGGCGATCACCCAGGCCTGGCCGCGCTCCTCGGCGGAGACGCCGGGGTAGGCGCCGGGGGTGTCGATGAAGGCGATGAAGGGCCGCCCGAAGCGGTCGGCCAGATCCATCATACGCATGGCCTTGCGGTAACCCTCGGGGTGGGGCATGGCGAAGTTGCGCCGGATGTTTTCTTTGGTGTCGCGGCCTTTCTGGTGCCCCACCACCACCACCGAGGTGCCTTCAAAGCGGGCCAGGCCGCCCACCACCGCGGGGTCTTCGCCGTAGGTTCGGTCACCGTACAGTTCGACAAACTCGGTCATGATGCCCCCGATCACGTCGAGGGTGGTGGGGCGTCCGGGGGCACGGGCCAGCTGCACCCGCTCCCAGCGAGAGAGGTTATCGAAGGTCTCCGATTTGAGCTGGGCCAGGCGCTCCCGCAGAACCTGGAGCTCGCCGGAGAGGTCGACCCCGCTGCTGGTCGCAAAGCCCTCCAGCTCGGCGATTTTGGCCTCGAGCTCCTCGATCGGCTTTTCGAACTCAAGCGGCATAAGCACCCCCTTTTAGCGGTTGGTGTCTGACTTGAAGGCTAGCCTGCATGGTTCACCGTCCTGGGGTGCAGCAGCTTGAGGATGCGCGCCACGGTTTCCTTCAGCCGGCGCCGATCCACCACCTGGTCTACCATGCCGTGCTTGAGCAAAAACTCCGAGCGCTGGAAGCCCTCGGGTAAGTCCTGGCGGATGGTTTGCTTAATCACTCGAGGCCCGGCAAAGCCGATCAGGGCCCCGGGCTCGGCCAGAATCACATCGGCGATGGCCGCGAAGCTGGCCGTGACCCCGCCGGTGGTGGGGTCGGTGAGGATGGAGATGTAGGGCAGTTTTTGCGCCCACAACCGGTCGAGGGCCAGGGTGGTCTTGGCCATCTGCATCAGGGATAAAGCCGCTTCCTGCATCCGGGCCCCGCCCGAGACTGCGACGATCACCACCGCCCGGTTCTCCTGGGCGGCCAGTTCGATGCCGCGGGTAATTTCCTCACCCACCACGCTGCCCATCGAACCCCCGGCAAAGGCGTAGTCCATCACCAGCAGCACGCTTTCCACGCCCCCAATGGTGCAGCGCCCCCCCACGATGGCATCGGGCCGCCCGGCTTCCTTTTGGTAGCGCTCGAGCCGCTTGGGGTAGGGCTCGGTATCCACAAAGCCCAGGGGGTCGGTGGGTTTGAGGCCGGTGATCTGCTCGAAGCTGCCTGCATCGGCCAGCATGGCGATGCGCTTGTCGGCCGAGAGCCGCAGGTGGTGCTCGCACTTGGGGCAGACGTGCAGGTTGGTCTCGAGGTCTTTTTTATATATCTGCGCGTCGCACTTGGGGCACTTGACCCATAGCTCGGGAATGTCCCTTGCCTCGCCCTGTGCCCGGCGACGGCGGAAAAGCCGCTCTAAGGCCATAACGCCCTATCTTATACCGCAGAATGAGAATAAGGCGAAACCCCCCTTGTTTGGACGGGGTTCAAGTATAGGGCTGTGCGAGCCGAGGCGCGGCTGAATCGGCATGGGTGCGGCACTTAGCGAACTGCGGCATAACCCACATAGGGGAGTGGGTCAACCGCCACCCCATACCGGTATACGGTGTAGTGCAGGTGCGGGCCGGTGGAGCGCCCGGTTGAACCGACTGCACCGATCAAGGCGCTTTGTTGAACCTGCTGGCCTTTTTCGACGTAGGTGGAGGAAAGGTGTCCGTACAGGGTGTGCAGGCCATTGCCGTGGTCTATTAGAACCATCAGGCCAAAGATGGGGTTCCAGCCCATCTCGCTCACCGTTCCGGCCGCGGTGGCATAGACCGGCGTGCCCTCGGGTGCGGCAAAGTCTACGCCGTTGTGAAATTCGTAGGCCCCACCGCCAAACGGATTGGAGCGGTAGCCGAAGGTGGAGGTGAGCGGGGCTTCGACCAGCAAGGGCAGACCGGTTGGTACGAACTGGGTCGGGCTGGGGGGGCTGGCCTGGAGGGCGGGCCGCCGCAGCACACGCCCAGGGCGGGGATCGGGGGGGAGTGGGTTGTTGAGTGCAACGGCAGTGGCCTCGAGCTCCGCTGCAAAACCTTCCACCTGAGAGCGCAGGCTGAGCAGCAGAGCGCCCAGATCGATGGGCTCGCCGGCCCCTCGAGGGGCCCCGTCGGGCCTGGGCACCGGGTTGGGCTGGGCCGGCGCAGGCAGGTGCAGCTTGGGCAGGCCGGCCTTGGCGCGGAGCCGGTTGATTTCGCTTTCCAGCACCTTGAGGCTCTGTTGCAGTTGAACAGCCTCGATGCCGTAGGCCTCGTTGCGGCTTTTTTCGGCCTCGAGCTCCAAGCTTAGCTTATAGGCCTGGGCCTCCAGCCGGGCCAGTTGCTGACGCTCGAGGGAGCTTTTGCTCCACCCCAGCAGCACCAGCCCCACCAGCAGCAGCGGCAAAGCCGCCACCACCCACAGCGGCACCCTCAGGGTGACGCTCGAGGTGAGGGGGTGGGGCGCTCTCGCCATGACCCATTTAGCCTACAGCAAGAAGGCCTGGGCCTCGGTGACGGCTGACCCTCCCCCAAAAGAGGGGCTGGGTGGCCTGGGCTACTGGTTGCTGCCTGTCTTGGTGTTCTGGGGCAGCGCCCTGGGCTCGCCCGTCTGGCTGCGGCCCACAAACACCGCTCCGGCCTCCACATCCAGGGACATGGCCCGCACGTCCCCTTCTACCCGGGCGCTCTTGGTGATGTGCAGCTTGCCCAGCGCGATCACTTGGGCGCTAACCTGCCCGTGAACGATGATGTTGTTGGCCTTAATCTGATCGCCTTCGATCTGGGCGTTGCTGCCGATCTCGAGGTCGCCCTCGACGAGCACCGATCCTTTGATCTTCCCGTCGATGCGGGTGTTGCCCGGGGCTCTAAGGTTGCCTTCGATCTCACTGCCCTCACTCAGGTAGGTGAGCGCAGCCGGATTGGGTTTACGTCCTCCACCTAACACCGCCATAGTTTACACCCCTGCCCGTCAAACTTGCCGCGGCCTGCTAGTCTAGGTAGGGAATCGGGTTAACCTCGCTCCCGTTGCGGAAGACCGTGTAGTGCAGGTGGGGCCCGGTTGAGCGGCCCGTCGAACCCACCAGCCCCACCTGGTCGCCGCGCTCGAGGCGCTGCCCAACCTGTACCGTGATGGAGGATAGGTGCCCGTACAGGGTGCGGTAGCCGTAGCCGTGATCCACCACCACCGCCAGGCCAAAGGGGCCTTTCCAGCCGGTCTCGATGACCCTGCCGGCCCCGGTGACCCGCACGGGGGTGCCGTAAGAGGCAGGGAAGTCCAGCCCGTTGTGAAACTCAAAGCCCCAGCCAAAAGGGTTGCGACGGTAGCCGAAATACGAGGTGATCCGGGTCTGCCCGCGGATGGGGTAGCCGTAGGGCATGGCGGCTTCCCGCTCGAGGGCCTCGTTGAGCGCCGGCGATACCTCACTCAGCTTCTCGGAAAAAGCCCTGGTCTGTTGGTCGGCATACTTTAAGACATCCTCGAGGGCCGCCGGGGTCGCGGCCCCCCCGCGCCCACCGCCCTCGTTGCGGGTTGGGGTGAGTTTGATTTTGGGCATCCCGGCCCGCTCGCGCAGGGTGTTGATCTCTTTTTCGAGCACCTCGAGCTGCTTCAGAATGCTCTGGGCATCCTGGCTGAGGGCGTTGTTGCGGGTGCGCTCAGCCGCCAACTGGTTGTTGAGCTTGCGGGCCTGATCCGACAGGCTTACCAACTGAATCTGCAGGCTGCGCATCTCGGCGGTGCGCTGCCAGAGCCAGAGGTTCAGGCCGCTCCAGACCAGCAGCACCAGCACCACCACCAGCGGAACCCAGGCGGGTAGGGAAAACGCCCGTGGGGCGGCGCCGGTGCGGGCCAGCCACAGGGTATAACGCACGGGGTGTCGACGGGGCGGCATCAGGTGCTATAAGTAACGCCGCCCTATGGTTAAAGTCAAGGGGCCTTTAACCTGCCAGGCCCAATCTCTCATCTTTGGGCCCTCCCGGATTTCCCCCAGGAATCTGGCAGTTGCGGCTTGGGGGGGGGTGTTGGATTAGAACTTTCTGGGAAAGTGGGGCGTTACATGAACGATGTTTTGTAGTTCAAGTCACACCTTTCTAAAGCAGCCATTAAAACATCCCCACCTGCCCGAAAGAACTAGAGCCTGCTAACTAGCTGTTCGTAAAAGCTCCACAGTTTTCGCTGTCATCAGAATCGAAAAAGCCAACCAGTGCCAACCTCGCAAGGTCTCAGCCAGCCGCTCATAGTCTCGCG